>Ga0070765_100000996_pt1 | contig 16882 bp, 20 predicted proteins | sample HubBroMetageWFT5_FD_71516 | JGI IMG/M metagenome (GOLD analysis project Ga0070765, IMG submission 71516) | Warmed and freeze-thawed soil microbial communities from the Hubbard Brook experimental Forest, New Hampshire - Hubbard Brook CCASE Soil... | ecosystem: Environmental > Terrestrial > Soil... | reverse complement strand
GCAGTCGTTACGGTAGGATGTAGACAAATTTGGTGCAAAGCGCTACGAAGTCAAAACCCGCAACCTTAAAAGCGAAGTGTGCGGCACCCAAAGTCCTGAAGAGACCCCGAGAATCTAGACGCCGTCGAGCAGGTGGCCCATCTTGCGGCGTTTTGTTTCCATATAGCGGCGCGAGATTTTGGAGATGCGCGGTTGACAGGGTACTAGCTCGGAGACGTGAATCCCGGAAGATTCCAGTTGGCGGACTTTGTCTGGATTATTGGAGAGCAGGCGGATGCGTTTGACTCCGAGCTTTTTGAGAATTTCCGCGGGAAATTCGTATTCACGGGCGTCTGCGGCAAAACCCAGCGATTCGTTGGCCTCGACGGTGTCCATGCCGCCATCCTGCAATTGGTACGCGCGCAATTTATTCATCAGTCCGATGCCGCGGCCTTCCTGCGGCAGATAAAGAAGGATTCCGGTGGGGGCTTTGCCGATTTTTTTGAGCGAGAGTTCCAGTTGTGCGCGGCAATCGCAACGCAGCGAATTCAGTACATCGCCGGTTAGGCACTGGGAGTGTACGCGCACTAGTGGTGGGGCGGTTGCCTTCGAGACATCGCCACGCACCAAAGCTACCGCTTCCTCTTGAGGTCCTTTCCCCTTGAAACCGTAAATAGTGAAGCGCCCGAACCGAGTAGGGAGTTCGGCGTGAGCGACCATTTGGAGGCCCCTGTTTCTAGCGGCACCGGATTTTCTGGGTTTTGCTTTTTTCGCCATAGGATGAATTTTAGTATAGCAGTGACGGAAAGGCGCCCGCCTCAGAAGGCGGCCGCTACACAGGCTAGCCGTGACACTTTACATCGACGGGTTGATTGGCTAGCGTTAGCGAACGACGAAACGAGGAAAGAACGCAGATGCGCGAAGTACTTTTCACGCTGCTCCTGAAGGTAGGTGTTGCTTCCTCGATCGCCGCTTTGCTGGCTCGCTGGAATACTTTTCGCCGCGTACTGTTCACGGAACAGCGCGATCCCGACCAAAAATTGAAGTTGATGCTGTTCATGACTCCGCCGCTGATTGTCGGTGTGACGCTTCGCTTACTTTTTCCGGCGTATCGTTTCGCGGACCTTTCGCTGGAGGGTGCGTTTTTGATGGGCTTGCTCGGCGGACGCGTGGTGGGCCCAATTGGCGGGGCAATCATCACGATTCCGGCGTTGATTGGGCACGAATGGCTGGCCATGCCGGCGGCGGCTACAGCGGGATTGCTTGGCGGCTTGATTCGACAGGTAATCCCCGACAAAGAGGCGCTCTGGAATTTTGGGCCGTTTACGTTTCTGAATATTCCCAAGGCGGTAGTGCGGATTGTCAGCGACTCGGACCGAATGTGGGAGATGTTGCCGCTGTTTACGTGTGTGGGGCTGGAGATTGGACGTGTTGCTCTGGTGCTGGCGACAAAACCCAAGTGGCTGTTTGCCATCGATCCGCACTGGAACTGGGTGCTGTGCCTTGTCGTGATTGCGACGTTGATGTCGGTGGCCGCGCCGCTGAAGATCTGGAACAACACGCGCATCGAAATGAATCTGGAGCGGCACCAGCAGTTGCTTCTGCGCGCGAGGATGGATGCATTGTCCAGCCAGATTAATCCGCACTTTTTGTTTAACACGTTGAACACGGTGTCCGCGTTAATTCGCGTGGACCAGGATTCCGCGCGCGGGGTGGTGTTGAAGTTGAGCAATATTTTGCGACGATTGCTGCGCAAGCACGAGACGTTTGTTCCGTTGCGCGAGGAACTTTCTTTTATTGACGATTATCTGGACATTGAGGTGGCGCGCTTCGGACGCGACAGCCTGGAAATTGTGAAGGAGATTGAACACGACACGCTGGAAACGTTCATTCCCAGCATGCTTTTACAGCCCATTGTTGAGAACAGTTTGAAGCATGGGTTGGCCCCCAAGATTGATGGCGGGCGGATTCTGCTGCGGACCGCGCGGAGCAATGGCAGGTTGCAGATCGATATACAGGACAACGGTGTGGGCATCTCCGAAGAGAAAATGCCGCATGTGTACGTGGAAGGCATCGGGTTGAGCAATGTGCGCGAGAGGCTTCGGGTTTTGTACGGCACGGATTTCATTTTGGATATCCAGAGCCGCGAGGGGCAGGGAACAGTGATACGGATTGATGTGCCGGAAATGGTGCCGGTGGTTCCGGAAGTGAGTTTGTTTTAGGGCGTTTCGAAGGGCACTAGAATAGGGCTTGACGGGCAGCTGTCGTTACTGTATGTTCTGTACATACAGAAATGAGTGACCAAACTAAAACTTCACTAACTCCTGTAGCACAGAAGTTCATCCTCCACTGGGGCGAGATGGGCACCAAGTGGGGAATCAACCGTACCGTGGCACAGGTGCATGCGCTGTTGTTCCTCTCCCCCCACCCACTACCCGCAGACGAGATCTCCAGCACGTTATCGGTGGCGCGTTCCAACGTCAGCACCAGCCTGCGCGAATTGCAGGGCTGGGGCATCGTGCGGGTGGTGCACGTTCTTGGCGACCGGCGCGACCATTTCGAGACCACCAAAGACGTGTGGGATATTTTTCGGACGGTATCGGAAGAGCGGAAGCGGCGGGAAATTGATCCGACGTTACGCGCGTTGGGGGAGTGTGTGCAGGAGTTAAAGGATGCGGGACCCAGCGCGGGACCAGGCGAGACGTATACGCGCGAACGGTTGGAAAGCATGCTGGAATTTTTGACCACCATGACTGGGTTGTTCGAAGAGATTCTACGCATGCCTATCGGAGCGTTGAAGGGCGTGGGCAAGTTGCGGGGCAAAGTGATTACGCTGTTGGGCAGCGACAAGAAGAAGGCCGTGTGATGAACATGTCGGCGATTGCCGACAGAGCAGGCAAGGCGCTGAATACTTTTGATCTTGGTAGGCTGGGGCGCAGCAGTGCCGCGCCCCTACACGGATAGTGGTGAAGCACCCGGTCGGTTTTTGGGAGGTAGGCCATGATTTCGTTGGCGAGCGAGTATACGGATGGAAAAGGGCGTCACGTAAAAGGCTGGCTCTTTTTCGATGCGGAATGCGGGTTTTGCATTCGTATTGCGCGCTGGCTGGCGCCGATTCTGGAACGGCGCGGCTTTGGCGTAGCGCCGCTGCAGGATCCGCGCGTGGGAGAGCTGCTGGGAATGTCGCGGAAGGAATTGCTGCTTGAGTTGCGATTTTTGTTGTCCGACGGCAGGCAGTTTGGCGGCGCCGATGCGGTCGTGGGTGTAGCGCACGAAATCTGGTGGGCACGGCCGCTGGCGTGGGTCTCTAGATTGCCAGGCGTGTTGCCACTGCTGCACAAAGGGTACTGCTGGGTGGCGGCGCGGAGGAGTTGTTCCGCGACCGCGTGCACGGCCACACATTCGTAAGCAGGGAGTTTATTTGGTACGGCCGGAAATCGTGTGGCAAAAAGTGATCGCATTCTCGGAGATTCCTGCGGAGCGCGGATTATCTTTCATACCGGAATTGCGTATCCACTGCGGGCGACGTTGACCACATTTGAAGGGCTACTTCGTTTCAAAAAAAGGGCAGTTTGAGCTGGCGCGGCTAGAAGGAAACCGGACGCGGTTAACGGGATCGACGTGGTACACGGACAATGTTTGGCCGGGTGTGTATTGGAAGGTGTGGTCCGACTATATTGTTCATCATATTCATTTGCGGGTGTTGCGGCATATTCATGTGCAGGCGGAGGGCAGAGAATAAGCTGCTTCCTACCGTTGATTTGTCGCGTTTCGGCTGAAGCGCTGCCCCGGCTGGACATGCTTTAGGTGATTCATTAGGGCCTCAAATTCCAGTGAGTCGGCCGTTTGTGCAGTCAGCTGGCTCAGCCATTCGCGGAATAGGGCGTTGAGTGTCTTGTGTTGGGATTTGGCCAACAGGCGCGCCCGCTTGGTCAGCTGTTCATCTGCGCTGAGTGAGATCTTCTTCACACCTCGATAGTGTCATGAATCTTGCGCGCACGACAACGGGCCGAGCACTCTAGCTTTCTTCAGAGCTGAGGCCCGGCGTCCTAAAGAGAATATTCTTTCCGCAAGCTCCAAATGGCGTCGTCGGGAGGAGCTTTCATTGAATAGCGGCCGAGAGTCCGAGGCGGGTTATGCCCGGGCGGCTGAGGATTGGGAGAGGACGCGCTGGTAGTAGTTTTCGTACATGGGGATGACGTCGTTGGCGCAGAATTTTTTCTTGGCGTGGATGCGAGCGAGTTGTCCCATTTCGCGGCCGCGATCGGGGCGAGAGAGTAAGTCGATGGCGTATTTCGCGGCTAGTTTTACTTCGCCGGGCTCGACCAAGTAGCCGTCGACCCCATGCTCGACGACTTCCGGCACGCCGCCAACGTTTGTGGCGATGACTGGGACTTCGCAGGCCATGGCTTCGAGGGCGGCGAGTCCGAATGACTCCAATTGCGATGGAAGCAGGAAAAGATCGGCCTGGCTGAGCTTGCGCTGGACTTCGTTCTGCTGGCCGAGAAATAGAACATCGTTCTGCACGCCGCGAAGACGAGTCAGCGATTCCGCGGGAACACGGTCTGGGCCGTCACCAATCATGACCAGCTTGGCGGGCATTTTCTCGCGCACCAAGGCGAACATCTCGATGGCATCGAGGATTCTCTTTACCGGACGGAAATTGGAGAGATGCATCAGGATAGGCTCCCCGTTTGGAGCCCATTCCGCGCGCAACCCCGGATCGGGCGTGCGGCAGTACAGGTCGCAATTGACAAAATTCGGAATGACCTCGATGGGCCGCTTGATGGCGAACTGTTCGACCGTAACGCGCATAAGGTATTGGGAAATGGAGGTGACTCCATCGCTTTGTTCAATTGAGTAGCGGGTGATGGGAAGAAAATTTGGGTTGTTGCCCACGAGGGTGATATCCGTCCCATGCAGGGTGGTAACGAAGGGAAGGCGCCGCCGAGGCGCGGCCATTTGTCGGGCCAGCAGCGCGCTCACGGAGTGAGGAATCGCGTAGTGAACGTGGAGCAGGTCCAGAGACTCGGCCTCGAAGACTTCCAACATTTTGACTGCCAGGGAAAGCGTATACGGGGAGTGATCGAAAAGCGGATAGGAGACTACTTCCGCTTGGTGAAAGTGAATGTGCGGGTCGTCCCGCTTCATTCGAATCGGCGGGGCCGAGGTGATGAAATGGATGTCGTGCCCACGGGCCGCAAGTTCCTGCCCTAGTTCCGTGGCGACCACGCCGGAACCGCCGTAAGTTGGATAACCCGTAATGCCAATGCGCATGCCCGTTCCTAGAGTTCTCTTATACTTATATTCCGTTCCAACGAAATTCCAGCTGCGTGCCGTTGCCACTTTGATTCGGCCCTGGCGGGGCCCACGGACGGGGACGTGAGGTACCAACAATATGACGTAAGATGTTGCCCGGCATCGTACACCGATTAGACGCTAGAGCAACGAATATCGTGACACGGCTGGTCGGCGAGATAGCGACTATCGCTGACCGGGGGATTCGCATCGGTGGGCAATCGGGCACTTGGCAATGGAAAGGCAAGCGGATGGCGCGGAAGACCGGCAAGGCGGTAGAGAGCAAGGTTCAGAATGTAGCGCAGAAAGAGGCGGTCGAACTGGTGCGCCGGCGTCTGCGTGAAAGCAAGGCGACCGAGCTGTTGGGATTCGACGTGGAGAGTGTGCATGAGGGCCGCGCGGTGTTGCGGATGGATGTGCTTCCTCATCATAAGCAGGTGCACGGGGTGGTACACGGAGGGATTTTAGCCGCGCTCGCGGACACCACGGCGGCGATTGCAGCGTATACGGTTCTCCCCATAGGCACGGAAATTGCGACGCTGGAGCTGAAGATCAACTATTTGGAGCCAGTCCCGGGAGGGAGAGTTTTGGCGGACGCTAAGGTGCTTCGCAAGGGGCGGAATTTCATTGTCACGGAGTGCGACATATTTATCGCGGATGGGTCGTTGGCGGCCAAGGCGATTCTGACGTTTTCGGCGGCGATTGGGCAGGTGATGTGAACCGAGAAGTGACCAGAGATCAGCGACCAGGGATCAGGAAGCAAGAGTTCGGTAACGCGCACTTCCCGCTACGCTTGGGTGCGCGGTCGAGGCTATTCTTCGCCGTTGTGGTCTGAGCCTTCGCCATCCTTGGCGACGTATTTGATGAAGCGCTTGAAGATCATTAGATTTGGCGCGCCTTCGCGAGTCAGCTTGATGCAATCGCGGTCATACCATTCGATGATGCCGCGCAGCGCTTCGCCCGATTCCAGCGTTACGATCATCGGGGTACGGCTCTGCATCTGCTTTACCCAATAGAAATTTTCGGCGTGCGTAATCTCGGCGGGCGCCGGTTTCTTGCTTGGTACTGGTCCATGATTTTGCGCGCGTGGCAGAGGCTGCTCTTTGGCTTCCCCGAAACTCGGACGAAACATCCTGCGGTTCACCATGACTTCTCCTTGGGAAAAAAGAGGTTTTATATCAACTAGGATGCAAGCGACGGCGATTGGGTTTCGTTCATTATCACCTGTTACCGGGATTATAAGGATAGCGTTTTTCTAGTAGGAGCGTACGGTCCGGGACAAAGAAGCCGCCAAGGCGTCGAGTCCCAATTGACGATTCAAATTGCGACGGGCCCCGGCGGCAATGTCATCCATTCCGTTGATGGCATGCATCACCCAATTGGATGTGACACTACCGGCAAGAAGGGTCAATTCCTTGGAAAGGTGGGGATTTCGCAGGGAGGGCGCCTTTGCCCCAGAGGTGAGTTCGAGCAAGTCTGTAAGCAATCCATAAAAAATTGCCAGAAGGTCTTCGAAGGGCGACTCGCGATCCTTGGCCAAGGCGGAAGTTTCGGCGAAGAGTTGAGAGAAGCCATGTCCTTGGGCGGCGCGTTCCAGCAGGCGAAGCGCGGCGCGACGCTTTTCGACGGCTTCCTTTACATCGAGATCCAGAGCGAGACCGGGGCTGCCTTCGGAGAGTTGGGCAGCGAGTTTCAGGTCCGCCGGTTTAAGGCCGGAGCGCTCCTGTAACAAGGTTTCGACTTCCGTTTGGGGTAACGGGGCGAAGTGGAACTGCATACAGCGCGACACGATGGTAGGCAGGAGCGAAAATGGCGAGGGCGCGGTAAGAATCAGGGTAGCGCTGCCGGGGGGTTCCTCGAGAATTTTGAGGAAAACGTTGGCGACATCCCAGCGCATGGTTTCCGCGCCATCCAGGATAAAAACCCGTCGGCGGCCCATGGGTTGAAAATATGCGGCACGCTGGACCGCGCGCAGCTGGCCAATGCGAAGCATCGGCCGCGCCACCGGCGTTTTGAGCCTTACGGGATCGGGTACCAGCGCCCAAACGTCTGGATGCGACTGAAGTATGAGGGGGACGCGCTCCACGGTGGAGGCATCGGCGCTTTCCCCGCGTTCGGCCAGGCCCTGTTCGATGAGTTTTTGGGGGTCGGCCAGTTGGGCGATGGCCTTGCAGGGAGGGCATTCGCCACAAAAGTCGTCTGGCAGGCGTTCGCAATTGGCGGCCTGCGCGAACATTCTGGCGAGGATGAACTTGCCCACGCCACGCGGCCCGGTAAACAGCAGTGCGTGCGGAACGCGTCCCGTACGTAACGTTCCGCGAAGGGCGGTCACGATTTTGGAATTGCCGAGAAATCCGGCAAATCCTGGAGCCTCGAGAGCCGGCGCGTCGGAGCGTCCAGCCATGTCTAACTTTTCTCCGTTACGGTAAGCAGAGGCTTTACCGCCTGCAGCACTTCCGTGGCGATGTCTTCGGGCATTCGCAGGGAATTTGTTGCGGCATTATAGCACTGGATGGTGGCCCAGGGCCTTTGACGCGAGAGCATGTCGTACATTTCGGCTGCCTCGGCTAGGTGACCGATGCTTTTCTCCTGCAAGTCGTGCTTAGCCTGGGTGTACTCCCTGCCCGCCTTGCGCCCGATCAATTCCTGCGCTTGTTGCGGAGGAACCCGAAGGTAAAGGATCAGATTTTCGCGGGGCAAGCCGTAGATGTTGTATTCCAGATGTTCGATCCAATTCAGAAATTCGGCGCGTTCCGGAACAGGGGCACGAGCCACCTGGTGCGCCAGATTGGAGCCGATGTAGCGGTCCACGAGGACTATCTTGCCTGCTTCCAGGGCCGAAGTGATTCTGTTTTTGGCTTCGAACCGGTCGCCGGCGTACAGCAGAGCTGTGAAGCGCGGGTCGACTGTCTCAAGCGGTCCAAAATCTCCATTAAGAAATTTTCCGACCATCCGCCCAAACCACGACTCGTATTGGGGGAAGCCTGTGGAGTAAACGGTGAATTTATCCGCTTTCAGACTTTGTTCGAGGAGCTTCGCCTGTGTCTGCTTTCCGCTTCCGTCGATGCCCTCAATTGCGATTAGTAACCCGCGTGTGGTCATGTGCCCGGTGATGCGTTGGATTGTTTTAGTGCCGGGCCCGCCGAGAGTGGGGGTCGAACGGCGCCCTTTGCTGGAATGTAAGGATACAGCATTCGAGAGTTTTGGCGGGACGGTTTTCGTTTTTAGTTGCCGGGACCTGCAAAGTTGGGCCATTTAGTCTCTAGACGAACATCGGAGGCGAACCTCAGGGGCTAAAGCTCTGCTGAACGAGAATATTTCCGGCACGACTGAAGTCGTGCCCTCCCTAAGACGATGGTTCTCATACAGACGCCATAGAACCGACGGCACACATTCGTTGCAAGGTGCCGACGTGCTACGATTTTTGTCGGTCGTATCTTTTGCCGATTGCGTCGATGACAGAGCCCGCTAACATTCGAGAAAATTTGCAGCGCATTCACGAACGGATTGCTGCCGCTGCGCAGAATGCCGGGCGCCGCGCCGAGGAGATCACACTGATCGGGGTGTCGAAGACGCATTCAGCTGCGGCGATTCGAGCGGCTTACGATGCGGGCCTTCGCCACTTCGGGGAGAACCGCGTGCAGGAGTGGGAAGGGAAGCGCGGGCTGCTTGGCGATCTGGCTGCTACCTGGCACTTGATCGGGCATTTACAAAGCAACAAGGCGGCGCGGGCTGCGAAATTGTTTCAGAGCGTGGACTCCGTGGACAGCGCAAATCTCGCGGAGAAGCTGAATCGTGCGCGATCGGAAAGTTCCGGTGAATTCGGTGGAGCAGCGAAGCTGCGCGTGCTCGTGGAAGTCCGTCTGGGCGGGGAAGAGAGCAAGAGCGGCACGGCCGAGGACGAAATACCGGCGCTGGCAGAAAAAATTCTCGGGATGGAGCAACTGCAATTTGCCGGCTTGATGTGCATTCCGCCGTACCTGGAGAACCCGGACGAGGTGCGCCCGTTCTTTGCGCGGTTGCGGAATTTGCGCGACCAATTGGAGGCTCGGTTCAGCCGTCCCTTACGGGTGTTGTCCATGGGAATGTCGCACGATTTCGAAGCCGCAATTCTGGAAGGCTCCACCGAAGTGCGTATCGGTACGGCGCTGTTTGGTACCCGCGAGACGACGGGTTGAATCTAATGCATGCTTGCGATTTCTATTGAGGAGATCCGGTGAGTCTATTTAGCCCACTCAAGTTGCGTGCCGTTGAGTTCAAGAATCGTATCGGGGTATCGCCGATGTGCGAATACTCCGCGAAGGACGGCCATCCACAGACCTGGCATCTGGTGCATTTGGGGAGCCGCGCGGTTGGCGGTGCAGCGGTGGTAATCGCCGAGGCTACCGGAGTGCAAGAGATCGGTCGCATTTCGCCGCAGGATACGGGCATCTACCTGGACGCGCACGTGGACTCTTGGCGGCCTATTGCGAAATTTATTAAGGAGCATGGCGCGGCTCCGGGGATTCAGCTCGCGCATGCCGGCAGAAAGGCCAGCACTGCGGTGCCGTGGCGCGGTGGCAAGGGGCTTTCACCGGCCGAAGGCGGCTGGATACCGGTAGCGCCGAGTGCGGTGAAATTCGATCAAGGCTACATCGAGCCGAAGGAATTGAGCATGGGCGAAATCGATCAGGTGGTTACGGATTTCGCAAAAGCTGCACAGCGTGCGCTGGATGCTGGTTTCCAGGTTATCGAGATTCATGCCGCGCATGGTTATTTGCTGCACGAGTTCTACTCTCCGTTGAGCAATTTTCGCAAGGATGAGTACGGCGGCAGCTTCGACAATCGTGTTCGTCTGGTGTTGCGTGTTGCGGAGGCGTTGCGCGAGGTTGTACCTGACAATCTGCCTCTGTTTATTCGCATTTCCGCGACCGATTGGACAGAAGGTGGCTGGGACATCAAGCAAAGCGTTGAACTCTGCCGCAAGCTGAAAGCGTTGGGCGTGGATTTGGTGGATGCTTCGAGCGGCGGGAATGTTGCGGCCGCGAAAATTCCGGTCGGAGCGGGTTACCAGGTGCCGTTTGCTGAAGCAATTCGCCGGGATGCAGGCATCGCGACCGGGGCGGTCGGCATGATCATCGAGCCTGCACAAGCCGCGACAATTATTTCGACGGGGCAGGCGGACATGGTTTTTCTGGCGCGCGAAATGCTACGTGACCCTTACTGGCCACGGCGGGCGGCGCAGGTGTTGAACGCGAAGATCGAGCCGCCGATTCAGTACCTGCGGGCGTGGTAGCGGTGAGCTTTCTGGACCTTACCGAAGACGCAGCGAGGGGAACGATCTCCTTTCCTGTGCGGGTGCAACCGCGCGCGAGTCGGGATGAGATCGTGGGAGCTTTGGATGGTGCGTTGAAGATTCGGTTGTGCACTCCGGCGGTGGAAAATCGCGCCAACGAAGCGCTCGTAGCGTTGCTGGCCGATCTTTTGAAAAGACCAAAGTCGGCTGTTAGAATCCTCTCCGGCGAACACGGCCGCAACAAACGCGTGGAAATATTTGGTGTTACGCGGCAGCAGATTTTGGATTTGCTGCGGGTGGAAGCGTAGGCCTGGAAACGGCTGCGTGCGGCCGCGGGGCACGCGAAAGGACTTCATGAGCCTGGACATTTCGGCGATGCAACAGGATTTGCGCGCGGCCAAGTTAGATGGCTGGCTGTTTTACGATTTCCGCGGACGCGATCCGATTGCGGCGCGGATCTTGGAGTTGCCCAATGGGATGCGGACGCGGCGCTGGTTTTATTTTGTGCCGGCGAAAGGGCAACCGAAGAAGTTGGTGCATAAAATCGAAACGGCGGCGCTTGAGAGCCTTCGCGGGAACACGCTTTACTACTCTGGGCTAGATGAACTGACGAAGAATTTAAAGAAAGTGCTGGGACGCGCGAAAAAAGTTGCCATGCAGTATTCGCCGAAAAACGCGATTCCGTATGTTTCCATGGTGGACGCGGGCACGATAGAGTTTGTGCGCGCCGCAGGGCCAAAAGTGGTGAGTTCGGCTGACCTGGTGCAGAAATATGAGGCGTGCTGGAGCGCCGCGCAACTGGAATCGCATCTTTTCGCGGGACGGGTTATCGACCAGATCATTCAGGAAGCGTTCGCACATACGGCGCAGTGCGTGCGGGCGAAAACGCCGCTGACGGAATACGAGTTGAAGCAATGGATACGCAAGAAATTTGACGAGGCGGGGATCACAGCGGATGAGGGGCCGGACGTGGCCGTGAATGCGAATGCCAGCGATCCCCACTATGATGCGAAGAAAGATTCTTCTTCCCCGATCCGCGACGGTGATCTTTTGCTGCTGGACGTTTGGGGCAGGCAGAAGGCAGCGGGGAGCGTCTACTACGACGTTACGTGGGTCGGCTATCTTGGCGCCAAAGTGCCCGAAAAGTATGTGAAGATTTTCAACGTAGTGCGGAATGCGCGGGACAAAGCGGTTGAGCTTATTCTTTCGAGCATCCGCGCCGGGAAACCTTTGCAGGGTTGGCAGGTAGATCAAGCAGCGCGGCGGGTGATCGAGAAGGCCGGCTACGGCAGATATTTCTATCATCGAACTGGACATAACATTGGTGAGACCATTCACGGAAACGGCGCCAATATGGACAGCCTGGAATCGCACGACGAGCGCCGGTTGATTCCACGGACTTGTAATTCCGTTGAACCGGGGATTTACCTTCCGGAGTTTGGGATTCGCAGCGAAGTGGATGTTTACGTCGGGGACAAAGAGGCGCGGGTGACCGGGGCGGTGCAGACGGAGATTTTACCGCTGCTTGCGTAGATGCGAAGGCTCGGACGGTTCCAGGAACGATCGGCTGCGCTGTCGGAATTGATTATATGAGCGAAGAAACCGACGATAGGCATTTGCGCGAGACGGATACAACGGCTGAACCGTTGGGGGTCGAACCTGCCGGCGTTCGATCCGCATCACTACCTATTGCCGCCACAGAAGCGTCCGCCTCGCCACGCACCGCCGCGCAAGACGAGTTTCGCAACGAAAGCCGGGCGTTTGCCACTGGTGTGGCCGGCTGGTTGTTGCCTGGGCTGGGCCACGCGCTGCAGCGGATGTGGGGCCGCGCGTTGGTCGTGTTTTTTGCTGTGGGCAGTCTGGTCTATACCGGCGCTTCCATGCGCGGCAACGTTTTCACGTCCACCGGCACAGATGCATTCGACTATCTTGGCTACGTTGCGGACCTCGGGACCGGATGTTTCTATTTTCTGGCGCGCTCAATTGAGAAAACCGGCGCGGATGTTTCGCACGCGGGAGGAGATTACGGCACGCGGTTTCTGGCGACTGCGGGCGTGTTGAATTTGCTGGCGGCGTTACACGCGTATGAAGCGGCACGAGGACGCAAGGCGTGATGGCTGCGGCGATGGCAGGCACGATGGCGCTTTCGCACTTTCAAGCTTTTCTGTTTTTTGCGGCGGTGATCTCCGTGTCCTTTGGCTTCCTTGGGCGGCGGCGTCCCAATGATCGCCTCAAGTACATTCTTTGGTCGTTCTTCCTGTTTCTTGTTGTAGGCATCGGCATCGGTTGGGTGATGTACCCGTTTTCGCGTTAAGGCAGACTCGCGCGTCATGCCAAACGCGAGTTGGGTAGCGCGGGCAGCTTGGAAAAGCGGCAGCTGAGCTGCCGCACTCATATTAGGACACTTATTTCTCGGCTGAATTGACGACAACTTTCTGCGGATGCTATCGTAAAAACACAGGCCGAGGTAGCTCAGTGGTAGAGTAGCCGATTCGTAAAGAACTTTCTAGTCCTATAACCCAGCAAACTAAAGGATTTGCAAGAGTTAATAGCACCTCCTGCACAACACCCACCTGCGAGTGGTACACAGAATGGAACACAGCCTGCATAGTAAGAGCGCGGAGGTGTTTATCCACGTATAAGAACTACAAGACTGACGAATACGAACGCCATTACAAGGAACGGCTCGGCAACCTGCGTTTACGCGATTTCCGTACCGCGCACGGCCAACGACTTTTGTCCGGCATCGCGAAGGACAATCCAGAACTCGGTCACAAGACGTTGCTCCGATTGAAGTCTTTCCTCTCCGGCGTCTTCAAGCACGCGAGGGCGGAAGGCTACTTGGACGGGGAGAATCCCATGCGGGATGTGACGCTCCCGCGCACCGTGCGCCGCGCCAAGTTCCGAGGCGAGGTGTACACACTACCGGAAATCACAACGCTGCTCGCGAACATCCACTGGCCCGAATACCAAAGTCGTGTGGCGTTCGCCGCCGTGGCGACAGCGGCGTTCACAGGTCTGCGCTTGGCCGAATTGCGCGGCTTGCAGTGGAAGGATTGGGAAGGCGAGCGACTGTCGGTGGAGCGTACCGTGTGGCGTACCAGCCAGAGCCTGCCGAAGACGGAGTCGAGCGAGAATACAGTGCCTGTGTTGCCGATTCTGCGCTCGTTCTTGGAGAACTACCGCCAGTACTTGGAAGGGCCGTTGGACGAGGATAATCTTGGCAAGACGGTGCGGCCCACCGACTGGATGTTTGCCGGGGAGAAGCGGGGCGCATCCATCAATCTCCCGAATTTGGTCCGGCGCGTGATCGTGCCGAATTTGACGCGCTGCGAAGTCCGCCATTTTCCCCAGCACCTACATGAGGAGCAGGACAAGGACCACACTTTCAAACTGGACGAATTCGTTCCGAAGTGGAAGGGCTGGCATTGTTTCCGTCGTTCCCTTGCATCGAATCTGTACAGCTTGGGTGTAACGCCGAAGGCCATCCGAGCGATCTTGCGGCACAGCGATATCTCCACCACTCTTGATTTTTATGTGGAGACTTCGGAATCGGAATCGCGGGCCGCGCTTGATAAGCTCACAACCTTGATGGGATAATTTACGCAAGCCGACTTAGCTCAGCGAGTAGAGCGAGCGATTCGTAATCGCTAGGTCCCCGGTGCAAATCCGGGAGTCGGCTCCATCCTTCCATCTAATCCGAGTTTCCAAATACGTGGCAATTCGCCCAAACCGGGGGAAGCATTGCAGGGGGCTGTAACAAGTCGCATTTTCTAAGATGATGGGTCCAAAGGCCGTCTTTATAGGTAATTTGAGCCACGACAAACGCAATTGCTCTACCTGACCTCATCCTGTTTATATCTTCCAGAGTTAACACCCAGTCTTGGTTTTGTGGCATCTGGGCGTATGCGGTCAAAGTCTTCTCCCAACGTTCGATTCGTGGTCGAGATTCGGAACAAGCCGTGGCTGACAGAGAGGTTGCTGGGCGTGCTGCGGGAGAACCGTGTGGCGCTGGCTCTGTCCGACACCAGCTTCATGCCTCGCCCTTGGGAGCAGAAGCTGGATTTGATTACCACGGATTTCGTCTACGTACGCTGGCTGGGAGACCGTAAGGGGATTGAGAAGATGACGTGGGACAAGACCATTCTGGACCGGGACGACGACCTTCGGAACTGGGTGGATTTATGTAGGACAATTCGGAGGCGCACGCCGGACTTGAAGATTTACGCGTATGCGAATAATCACTATCAGGGGCATGGGCCCGGTACGGTTAAGTTACTTTGGGAGAAGTATAAGAGTTAGCGCTTTGAAACGGACGGCACATCTTATGTTGACCGGGTGCAACACCGAGTCGCACCATTCAGTATGCGAATCAAGAGCGCTCTCACACCCAGTAAGAACCGGGCGAACCTGATTGTCGGAGCGGTTTTTCTCCTCGTGGCGGTCTTCGTTGGATTTATGGCTTTTATTGGTTAGCGGACCGTTCGGCTTCATTAGGGCTGTGATAATGTCTCGTCGATGAAGAACCCTCCAGAGCAAAAATTTGAAGTGGGCGAACGCATCAGCTTCGTCTTGCCCAACGGTAAGATTGAAGAAGGCGTGGTGAAAGCTGTGTTCGAGACTACCGCTGGCCCACCGTTGAACGTCGCGTTCGGCGCGAAGGGCGATTTGAGTGCTAGTGTAGGTGCGCGGCAGGTTATTGGGAAGCTGCCACCGGTAAACTAGCTCACCGAATCGCGTCGCATCAATTCCATCGTAAGAGTATTGAGGTCGGAGCTAAGATTCCGCCTTAGTGCCGCACATAGAATTCGTCGGCTTCGTGCTCACCGCTCGAATCCTCAACAGTCAGGATGGTGGTGAGCATCTTTCCCTGTGTGCCAAGCTTCATAACGCGGGTTGTTGTTGTTGTTACTGTGCCGTTGGGTGTGAGTTGATTGATGGTCAAAACCAACCGGGTGCCATCGATGTCGCCCCATGAAGCGCTGGCGGTATACGTCTTTCCCGAACTGGTCTGCTTGACGTCTGTGCCGTCGATGGTTAAATCGAACATCTCGTTTTGAGCACCTTCCTTGGTTTCCGTCCGAATCTCGACGTGAAGTTTCGGGTCTTGTAGCTCGATTTTCAAAGTCCTACTTTTGGGCGCAGGGACTTCTTTGTTGAAGCGACTCATCAGTGGGTCCAGTTGCCAAGTCCCGCTGAAGTTCGGTTTTTCCGTGGCCGCAATTGCGACACCGCTAACAGCAGTAAGGATACAGATACAAAGAGCACTTTTCACCGCACCCCCTTTCATCGTTGAATCTTTGGTTCTCGCTTGTCTTCGCGCACGTTATCGTATAGCGATATAGGAAACTATGCCATTTTTAATGGGGCTACACAGACCGTGGCGGCCATTTGTCCGGTAAGCAGACTAACCAGGACTTATAACGGATTGCCACGAATCCGTCGCGTCTACTCAGATTGTTTAGCAACCATTTAGAACGAAGGTGAGTCTATGAGGTTCAAGGGACAATAGGCAGTGTGGCCCACGAGTATTGCGAGGAGTGTCTTATGAGAATATTCGTCTCGCTGTTTTTCGCGGCCCTGAACCTGACGTTAGTTGCTTTTCCTTCTTCGGCCCAAGAGCCGGGGAAAAACCCTCAAGACAAGAATGACATCCGTGTCCGCGTGGAAACTCCGGGCACGTTGTACTTGTGGGACGACTCCCGAAACGAACTGACCATCGGCGACTCCAATCATCGAGGAGACCGGCCAACTCCGCTCGTGAATATCTACAATGTTTTGTCGGGCGAGAAGCGTTCTCTCGACATTGTGAAGGAATTTCCGGATGCCCGGTACGTCTATATCCTAGGCCTAGCGAGTGGTCCTGACGGTTCTGTCGTGGTTGCGTGCGAAGTAGATTCCAACAATGGTGTCTTCGCCGGAGACCGACTCCTTGTCTGTGATGGGCACTCTTCGCTAACTGCGAATCTGGTCACGTCAGGCTATGACGTGGGAGCAACAGCGCTGGATAAGAAGGGGAATATTTACTTCGCCGGGTTGCATGACAATGAGAACTCGTCGAACGAGTCGTATCCATTATTGGTTAAATATGACGCTTACGGTCATATCGCCAAGGAGATGTTACCGCGCTCGCTGTTCGCTAGTGTCGACGACACTGTTATGCAATCATGTGGGAACCCGTACCACCACCTAATTATTCCAACTTATCCCACCACCCACCTTGTCGTTCGGCGAAAAGATTGATGCGGCGCATAATTTCTCGAACCACCGCTTTGTCGCCCTCGATTATTCGTTCCGATTCAAGCGCGTCTTTCAAGCAACGCATGAGTA
>Ga0070765_100000995_pt1 | contig 16891 bp, 16 predicted proteins | sample HubBroMetageWFT5_FD_71516 | JGI IMG/M metagenome (GOLD analysis project Ga0070765, IMG submission 71516) | Warmed and freeze-thawed soil microbial communities from the Hubbard Brook experimental Forest, New Hampshire - Hubbard Brook CCASE Soil... | ecosystem: Environmental > Terrestrial > Soil... | reverse complement strand
GCGGCGAGCTTCGACACGAGCCTCGCGTTGAAGAGCGACGGCACGGTGACGGCATGGGGCCAGAACAGCTTTGGAGAACTCGGCGACGGCGGCCTCACGCAGAGTGACGTCCCTGTTGCAGTGCGCGGCTTGCACGGCGTCAGCGCGATCGCCGCCGGCGCCCAGGACGGCTACGCGCTGTTGAACGGCGGATCGGTGATGGCGTGGGGCGACGCCGGCGACGGGCAGCTCGGGAACGGCACTGAACGAGGATCCACCGAAAAGGGCGTCAGCGAATGCTTCCCCGGGAACTTCTGCAGCACCGCCCCGGTGCCGGTGACTGGGCTCGAACACGTCACGAAGATCGCGGCCGGCAGTGAATCTGGGATGGCGCTGCGCAGCGACGGCTCGGTGATGGCGTGGGGTCACAACTGGGGGGGCCAGCTCGGCGATGGAAGCACCGAAAGCAGTGATCTGCCGGTGCTCGTGAGCGGGCTCAGCCAGGTGACGGCGATCGCGGGCGGGTCGCGCTTCGGGCTCGCCTACGGCACGCTCGCCGAACCTTCACCCGTCAAGCCCGCGCCCAAGCCGCTGACCAGGGCCGAGAAGCTGGCGAGGGCGCTGAAGCAGTGCAAGCGCAAGCCGAAGGGCAAGCGCGCCGCCTGCGAGCGCGCCGCGAGGAAGAGGTTTGCCTCGCCCAGGAAGCAGAACGGGCGAGATCTGACACCGCCGGTCGCGTCGTCGGCTGAGAGCGGTGCTATCGCTTGAGACTGACGATCTTGGTCGCAGTGACCGGGGGATACGCGGTCGGCGTGAACCGAACGCTGGCGGTCAGCTTCAGCTCCTTCGCAAACGCGAGCAACCGCCGGCCGGCGCCGGTCAGGCGGACCTTGATCTTGCCGGCACCGGCGACGGAGAACGCAGCGCTCCCCTGAGCGATCAGCACGGGGTTGCGTTTGCCGTTCGTGGCCAGATGGCCTCCCGGGGCCACGCGCCACCACTGGATGACCAGGACGCCCGGCTCGGGAGCGGTGAACGTCTCGGTCACCCCGCCGTGCTCGAGCAGCGCTCCGATCTCGGCGCGCGGCCCGCTTGGTGCGAGCGCGCGGCCGATCGCGCCGCGCAGCGCGGCGAGCGTCTGTTCTTCCAGGCGCTTGCGCGCCAGCGCTTCTTCTTCGTGCCTGCGCGCCGCTGCGGCTTCTTCTTCCTGACGCTTCTTCGCTGCGGCCGCTGCGGCTTCTTCTTCTTGGCGCTTCTTCGTCGAGGCTTCCTCTTCTTGTTCTCGCTTCTTCGTCGCCGCTTCTTCTTCGCGCTTCTTGGCTTGCACTTCTTCCGCGGAGATGGCCCTCACTTCGACCGGCGCGCTCGTTCGTACGGTGAACATCGCTTCCACACCGGTCGTGACCAATGCTCCGCCGCCGTGCTCGCCCGTGGGAATCGCCGTGAGCTCTTCGCCGCCGGCACCTTCGTATTCGTCGGGCGTCTGCATGCTGCCCGCCTGGCTGAGCGCGACCGTGAAGACGCTCGCTACTTGGTTGACCGGGCTGCCGGGAGCCAGGAAGGGGCCGCGCCCTTCGGCGGATTCGCCGCCGCACTCAAAGGCAATGTAGGTGCCCCCGTATGGATCGAGCAGCATGGCGACTTCGTGCTTGGCCTGATCGGTGTACACGAGATCCGCTTCTATCGGCCCGGACCTGATTTCTCCTTCACCCGCGTGTTCAGAATGGCATCGCACGTTCGATCCGCCTTCCGTTTCGCATCCGGTGAGCGTGTATTCCGAAACGGTCGAGCGAGGCCCGGTGATCTCGCCTGTGCCGTGAGAGGCTTCGCACTGCACGAGGCTTGAGAAGCCGGCCATTTCGGCGGTCACCTGGCCGCTTTCGGTTGTGAAGGGGATCGGCAGATGGTCGCCGGGGGTCACGAATTCGAGCACCGGCGAGGCCGCGCTCGCGCTCGCGGGAACGAGCAGCAGCACCGTTGCGACGGTCACCAGAGCGACAGAAGCGCGACATCCTCGCAACCGCCGGCCGACGCAAGACTTCCACATAGCGAACTCGAATATGCTCATGGAACTTCAGAGCATACAGCTGCCGGCCAGGCGCTTTCTGCGCCACTCGCGGCCCACGCCCGCCGGCGCCAGCGATGCCCGGGCCGGTGTTGTCGGTGCCGCCGGCCTAAGCGCCGGCGGCGGCCTCGTCGGGCTTCAGGCGCTTGCGGCCCTTGTGGTCGGCGCGCCCAGTGCCGATGCACTCGCGACACACGATCCACTTGCCCTCCGCCTCAGCGTCGTACCAGGTCCAGCCCGCGCCGCCACAGGTGGAGCAGCGCTCCTTCTCGGGTATGTGCCGGTCGCTCTGCGCCATTGGCCACGTAGCCTACATTGCCGGTCATGGCGCACGCCTGGCGAACTCGAACGAGCCCTCGCGCGTCGTCGGGCGCTTGCCCCAATTGGTCGCTTGGGCGTATCCGATCAGCCGCTCCAGGTAGTCCTGCGGGTCCGGCTTCTCGATGCCGGCGCTCGCGAGCGCGGCACGGGCGCGGTCGTCGCTGAAGCGACAGCGCACGTCGAAGTAGGGCACGAACGTCTCGGCGCCGGCGGGCAGCCCGCTGACGCTGTCGACGGGGGCGAAGCGCACGGGCTCGCGTCCGGAGATCGACGCGTGCAGCTCGACGAGCTCGCCGGCGCTGAGCGCGCTCTCGCCTGCGACGAGGTTGTAGGTGCCGCGCGCGCTGTCGTCGTCGAGCAGCGCGAGGATGCCGTCGGTGACGTAGTCGACCGGCACGAAGTCGACGATCGAGTCCTCGCGTGCGGGCACCTCCTGCAGCAGTCCCCGTTCGAAGGCGCGCATCGGCCAGTAGAGAACGTTGAACGCGGAGGTCCAACCGCTGGCGCTGTGACCGACGACGATGCTCGGGCGGGCGACGGCCAGCGGCAGATCCTCAGCGCCACGCAGCACCCGCTCGGCCTCGAACTTGGAGCGCTCGTAGGTGTTGCGGAACTCCTGAGCGACGTCGAGGTCGCGCTCGCCGAACTCGCCGGCGTGGCGGCCGCTGACGTAGGCGGTCGAGACGTGCACGAGCCGGCGCAGCGTCCCGCCGGCGGCGATCTCACGGGCGAGCTCGAGCACCCTTTCGACGCCGCGGACGTTGATCTCGCGCGCCTGCACGAGCGGCAGCTCGAACGAGATCGAGGCGGCGCAGTGGACGATCCTGTCGACGGAGGCGATCAACCAGGCACGGTCGCCGGGCGAGAGCCCCAGCCCGGGCTCCAGCAGATCGCCGCGCACGGCGCTGACGCGCGCGGCGGTGGTGGGAAGCTCGTCGTACAGGCGCCTGAGCAGCCCGTCGAGGCGCTCCTGGGCGCCGTCGTCGTCGCGCGCTCGCACGAGCACCACGACCTGCTCGCCGTCGCGCTCGATCAGGCGCGCGAGCGCGTCCATCCCGAGGAAGCCGGTGGCCCCCGTCAGCAGGATCACGCCGCTCATGCCTCGGCGCTGGCGGGGATCGCGGCGGGCGACGGGCAGCCGATCGCGTGAAAGCCGCCGTCGACGTGCAGGATCTCGGCGGTGATCGCGCGCGCGAGCGGCGAGAGCAGGAAGCATGCGGCGTCGGCGACCGGGCCTGCGTCCTCGGTGTCCCATGCGAGCGGCGCGGTCTGCGACCACACCTCGGCGAGCTGGGAGAAGCCGGGGATGCCGCCGGCGGCGAGCGTCTCGATCGGGCCGGCGGAGACCAGGTTGACGCGGATCGCGCGCCCTCCTACCTCGCGAGCGAGGTAGCGCGTGACCGCCTCGAGCGCCGCCTTGGCGACGCCCATCCAGTCATACGACGGCCAGGCGATGCTCGCATCGAAGTCCAGGCCGACGACACCGGCCCCGTCCGGCGCCGCCTCGAGCAGCGGGAGCAGGCCGGCGACGAGCGCCTTCAGCGAGAACGCGCTCGTCTGGTAGGCGACGAGGGCGCTCTCCAGCGGCGTCTCCAGGAAGCCGCCGCCGAGGGCGTCGGGCGGCGCGTAGGCGACCGCGTGCAGCAGCCCGTCGAGCGCGCCCCAGCGAGCGTCGAGCTGATCGCGCACGCGCTCGATGTCCTCGGGGCTGTTGACGTCGAGCTCGAGCACTTCAGCCGCCCGCGGCAGCTGCCCGGCGGCGCGTTCGGTCATCCGTTTGGTGCGCCCGAAGCCGGTGAGGATGACCTCGGCGCCGAGCTCCTGGGCGCGTGCGGCGGTCGCGAACGCGATCGAGTGGCGGTCGAGCACGCCGGTGATGAGGAGCCGTCGGTCGTCCAGCATCACAGGGGCAGTGGGGCGAACTCTCCCGGCGATGCATCGCCGGCTATCGGCTCGCGCCACGACGCCGCGGCGGCGTCGCCGGCGAGCTTCGCGTTCTCGTGCGCGGCGTCACGGCGCCAGAGAACCTGGACGGTGGCGCGGGCGACGAGCGCGTCGTCCTGGTTGCGGATCTGCCAGCTGAAGTCGACGAGCCCGCCGTGCTCGTCGATCGGACGCAGCGCGGTGAGCTCGCCCACGACGTGGATCGTGTCGTCGAGTCGCACCGGGCGCTTGAAGACGACATCGCCGACGCGCCTGAGCGCAAGCACACGCTCGGGGTCGAGCGGTACGAGGCCGACGGCGAGCGAGAGGATCAGCATGCCGTGGGCGATGCGCCCGCCGAACGGGCTGGCGGCGGCCCACTCGGGGTTGCAGTGTTGTGGATGCCAGTCGCCGGTGAGCGCGGCGAAGACGATCACATCGGTGTCGCGGACGGTGCGCTGCTCGGAGCGGAACTTCTGTCCCAGCGCGAGCGCATCGAATGGGTCAGACCACTGCATCGCGACCTCCTCTATTAGAGCGGGATGTTGCTCGCACGGGACTCGGGACGGTGCACGCCGGCGAGCGCCTCGAGACAGGAGGCGACGCGGCGACGGGTGGAATCGGGCGCGATCACCTCGTCGACGAAGCCGTCGGCGCTGGCCCCCTCGACGTGCAGGTGCTCGGCGGCGTAGCTGCTGGCGAGGCGTCGCCTGTGCGAGCCGGGATCCTCGGCGGCGGCGATCTCGCGCCGGGAGAGGATGCCGACCGCCTGCTCGGCGCCCATCACGCCGACTTCGGCGTCGGGCCAGGCGAACACGTAGTCGGCGCCGAGCGCCTTCGAGTTCATCGCGATGAAGGCGCCGCCGAAGGCTTTGCGCAGGATCACGGTGACGCTCGGCACGCTCGCCTCGGCGAACGCGTGGACGAGCTTCGCGCCGTGGCGGATCACTCCGTCTGACTCCTGGCGCGACCCCGGCAGGAAGCCGGGGGTGTCGACGAGCACGAGTAGCGGCAGTCCGAACGAGTTGCACGTGCGCACGAAGCGCGCGGCCTTCTGCGCGGAGCTCGCGTCGAGGACGCCGCCGAGGTGCTTGGGCTGGTTGGCGATGATCCCGATCGAGCGACCCTCCAGGCGCGCGAACGCGCAGAAGACGTTGCGCGACCAGCGCGGGCTCACCTCCATCAGCCGGCCGCCGTCGACGAGCGCGCCGGCGACGTGGCGGATGTCATAGACCTTGCGGGCCTGCGAGGGCACGGCGCGATCGGGCGCCAGCTCCGGCGCGGGCACCGGCGGCCACATCTGCGGTTGCTCGCCGGCGTGCTGGGGCAGATAGTCGAGCAGGTCCCTCGCCATCAGCGCTGCGTCGACCTCGGTCGGGGCCGTGAAGTGACAGACGCCGTTGCGCTCGTGCACGCGCGGCCCGCCAAGCGCCGCCATGTCGAGCACCTCACCGGTGACCTCCGCGACGACAGCGGGACCGGTCAGGAACATCGACGCGCTCTTGGTCATGATCACGAAGTCGTTGAGGGCGGGGCCGTAGGAGGAGCCCCCGGCGGCGGCCCCGCAGACGATCGAGATCTGTGGCACGAGCCCTGACAGGCGCACGTGCTCGCGAAAGATCGCGCCGTAGCCGGAGAGCGCGGCGAGCCCCTCCTGCATGCGCGCCCCTGCGGACTCGATGAAGCCGAGCACGGGCACCCGCGCGCGCCCGGCCAGGCGCAGGACTTCGACGATGCTCTCGGCGTGGGCTTCGCCGAGCGAGCCGCCGGCGAAGGAAGCGTCCTGCGCGTAGCAGTAGACCTGGCGCCCGTCGACGCGAGCGTGCGCCGCGAGCACGCCATCGCCGGGCAACGCGCGCTCGCCCATCCGCCGTGAGAGCACCTGCGTGCGCAGCAGCTGCAGCGACCCCGGGTCGGCGAGCAGCTCCAGGCGCTCGATCGGCGCCAGGCGCTCGTCGGGACGCTCGAGCAGCGCGAGGCTCACGCGGCCTCCAAGCACAGGACGGCGTTGTGGCCGCCGAAGCCAAACGAGTTCGACAGCGCGAGCACCGCCCGCTCCTCGCTCGCGGTCCCGTCGGCGCCGTGGGCCGCGCCGGCGCCGTTGCGGGCACGGGCGAGGGGGCGAGCGGAGCCGGGCACGTAGTCGAGGTCGAGCCCCTCGTCGGGCTCTGACAGGCCAAGCGTCGGCGGAGCGATGCGGTCGCGTAGCGCGAGCAGCGTGGCGACGGCCTCGACGGCGCCGGCGGCGCCGAGCAGGTGCCCGATCGCGGACTTGGTCGAGGACACGGGTATGCGCTTGGCGTGCTCGCCGAGCGCGAGCTTGATCGCGTGTGTCTCAGCGCGGTCGTTGAGCGGCGTCGAGGTGCCGTGCGCGTTGACGTAGTCGATCTGCTCGGCGGCGACGCCGGCGTCGCGCAGCGCGGCGCTCATCGCCGCCGCCTGGCCCTCGCCGTCCTCGCGTGGCGCGGTCAGGTGGTGGGCGTCGGAGCTGGCGCCGTAGCCGCGGATCGTGCCGAGCACGCGTGCGCCGCGCGCGTGTGCGGCGTCGGCGCGCTCGAGCACGAGCACACCGGCGCCCTCGCCCATCACGAAGCCGTCGCGACGCGCATCGAACGGGCGCGAGATGCCGCTCGGCGAGAGCGCGTCGAGGGCGCTGAAGGCGGCGCGAGCGAGCGGCGTGAGGCCGGCCTCCGAGCCGCCGGTGACGACGGCGTCGGCTTCGCCCGATTGCAGCATGCGCAAGCCACTGCCGATCGCGTGGGCACCGGAGGCGCACGCGGAGCTGACCGCGTATGAGGGGCCGCGAAGGTCGTGGCGCATGGACACCGCGCCGGCGCCGGCGTTGCTCATCATCAACGGCACCGCGAGCGGCGAGACGTACTCGCCACCGCGCTCGCGCAGCGTGTCCTGGCCGCCGGTGAGCGTGGCGATGCCGCCGACCCCGGTGCCGAGCACGCAGCCGATGCGCTCGGCGGCGTACGGCAGCTCACCGCCCGACTCCCAACCGGCATCGGCGAGGGCCTCGGCGCTGGCGGCGAGCGCCAGCTGGGTGAAGCGATCGGCGCGGCGGGCGTCCTTGGCGGAGAGGAAGTCGCTCGGGTCGAACTCCTCGCACGGAGCCTCGCCGTCGCGCACGCCGCAGACGCCGGCTGTCCAGCGCTCGTACAGGGTGCGCGCGCCGACGCCCAGCGGCGTGACCGCGCCCACCCCGGTGACGACGACCGGCTCCATCTCTACAGCCGCGACGCGATCAGCTGGATGGCGTCATCGACGGTCTTGACCTCGGCGACGTCGGAGCCCTTGAGCTCGACGCCATAGTTCTCGTGGACGATCTGCGAGAGCTCGGCGAGGTCGAGCGAGTCGATGTCGAGCGCCTCGAACGTCGCCTCGCGGGTGATCTGCTCGGGGTCGGCTCCGAACGTCTGCAGCGACTCGATCACAAGGGTCTCGATCTGATCTTCGGTGATGGTTGTGCTCATGGGCTTCCTTTCTGCTCGCTTGGAGGGCGCTTGTGCGTGTGATTGGTGTTGATGACTTGGATGGCGTTGCGGGTCGATTGGCTTGGTGGGCTCGAAAGCGTGGGCGTGGCAGGCGCCGGCGGCTATGCGGCGAGGCCTCCGTCGACGTAGAGGGTCGAGCCGGTGACGTAGGCGGCCTGCTCGGATGCGAGGAAGCTGGCAGCCGCGGCGACCTCCGCGGGGCGCCCCGCGCGCCGGGCGGGCACGGCGCTGAGCAGCTCGCCGTCGAGGTCGGCTGTCATGTCGGTGTCGATCAGCCCGGGGGCGATCGCGTTGACGGTGACGCCGCGGCGGGCGACCTCGACGGCGATCGTCTTGGTCATGCCGATCAGGCCCGCCTTGGCGGCCGCGTAGTTGGCCTGGCCGGCGTTCGCGCGCGGCCCGACCACGGAGGCGACGTTGATGACGCGCCCGAAGCGCTCGCGGATCATGCCGCGCAGCGCGCGCCTGGTGGCACGGAAGGCGCCGGTCAAGTTCGTGTCGATGACGTGGCCCCAGTCGGAGTCGCTCAGCGACAGCGCGAGGTCATCGGCACGCACGCCGGCGTTGTTGACGAGCACGAGCACGCGTCCGAGCTCGCCCTCGACCGTGTCGAACAGCTGCTCGAGCTGCTCCTGCGCTGTCACGTCGCCGCCGGCGGCGAGCGCGCGCCCGCCGCCGTCGCGGATGCGCTTGACGACCTCCTCGGCGGCGTCCTCGCCGGCACGGAAGTTGACCGCCACCGGCCAGCCGTCGGCGGCGAGCGCACAGGCGATCGCCGAGCCGATGCCGCGCGAGGCGCCGGTCACGAGCGCGCACCCGACTCGCTCGCTGGCGGCGCTCATGCGCGAGCCGCCTGACGCGCCAGAGCTGGAGCGCTCGCGGACGCGACCGGCGTCACGAGTCACCCCACGTGATCACGGTGGCGCCCCACACGAGGCCGGCGCCGACCGCACCGAGCACGATCCGCGCTCCGGGCTGTAGCTTGCCGGCCTTGCACGCCTCGCCGAGCGCGAGCGGCAGGCTCGCGGCGCTCGTGTTGCCGAGCTCGGCGATGCAGTCGAACACGCGCTCCTCGTCGAGGCCGAGGCGGTCGGCGACCGCGGAGAGGATGCGCGAGTTGGCCTGGTGATAGACGAACAGGTCGATGTCCTCGAGCTCGAGCTGCGCCAGCTCGAGCACCTCGCGGGTGCTGCGCGAGAGCTTCTCGACGGCCATCAGGAACGTCTCGTGCCCTTCCATCTCGAGCACGCCGCGGGCGCGCGTGGCGCGGATCGCGTTGGCGGCGCCGCCGTCGCTGCCGAGCACGAACGGCCCGATCTGTCCGGCGGCGTCGCGGGAGACGACGAGCGCGCCGGCGCCGTCGCCGAACAGCGGCGCGGTGCGCCGGTCGTCGAAATCGATGAAGCGCGTGAGGATCTCGGCGCCGATCACGAGCACGTGCCGTGCGCGGCCGGCCTCGATCCAGGCGGTTGCGTGGGCGAGCGCGGCGAGTGCGCCGGTGCACGCGGCGCCGACGTCGAAGGCGGCTGCGTTCTCGATGCCGAGCTCATAGGCAACCTGGGGCGCCGTCGCGGGTGTGATCTCGTCGGAGGCGATCGTCGCGACGAGCACCATCTCGATCTGGGCAGCCTCGAGGCCGGCGTCCCGCAGCGCGATGCGCCCGGCGCTCACCGCGAGGTCGCTGACGCGCTGAGCGGGGGCGGCGTAGCGGCGCTCGGCGATGCCGGTGCGCCGCTCGATCCACTCGGCGCTCACGCCCAGGCGCTCGGCGATCTCCGCGCTCGGAACGCGGCGCTCGGGCAGCGCCGTGCCGAGCCCGACGATGCCCGCGGTGTGCGTGCGGCGCGAGACCCGCGCCTCCGGTGCGGACTGCGCCTGCAGAATCAGCGAGGGCGTTTGCAGGGTCTCCTCAGGCGACACCGCTGGTCTCCCTGATGCCCGCGTCAGGCGCGCTTTCGAGGTCGAGCACGCTCGCGTCGGGCAGGTTGCGCTTGACCAGACGCGCGAGCACCTCACCGGGGCCGAAGTCGATGAACGTGTCGGCGCCGAGATCGGCGAGGGCGAGCATGCTCGCGCGCCAGCGCACCGGGCGCACGATCGCCTCGGCGAGCTCGTCGCGCACGTCGGCGAACGGCAGGCCGCTGGCGCCGGAGATGACGGGGATCGCGGGCGTGCGGAGCTCGACCTCCTCGAGCGCGGCGCGAAAGGGCTCGACCGCGCCGGCCATCGCGGGCGAGTGAAACGCGCCGGCGACGTCGAGCAGGATCGCGCGCACGCCCGCCGCGCGCGCCGCCCTCGAAGCCGCACGCAGACGCTCGGTGGGTCCCGCGAGCACCGCCTGGCCGGGGGCGTTGTCGTTGGCCAAGACGACGTCGTGTCCTCGAGCGAGCTCCAGCACCTGCTCCTCGGAGGCGCCGAGCACGGCGAGCATGCCTTCATCGCGACCGCTGCTGACGGATGCCATCAGCTCGCCGCGGCGCACCGCCAGCGCCAGGCCGGAGGACTGCTCGAGCGCACCCGCGGCGACGAGCGCGCTCAGCTCTCCGAGCGAATGCCCGGCGAGCGCGGCGGGGCGCACGAACGCGGGTCGCTCGATCCAGCCGGCGACGCTCGCGCAGAAGATCGCGGGCTGGGCGTAGCGTGTGCTCTCGGCGACGTGAGCGAACGGATCCTCGCCGACGAGCGAGACGCACTCGGCGAGCAGGCCGGGGACGACGCGCTCGACTCGCTCGCGCAGATCGTCGGTGTGGCTCCCCTGGCCCGGGAAGAGGCCGGCTATGACGCCTGTAGACATTCGCCACCAGCCTTCCCGGCGCACGCGCGCAGGGGCGGCGAGGGGGCGGGCGAACCCCTCAAATGGGGGGTGCGGTCCGTGCGCCTGAGGGGGTCCTCTCAGCGCGCGCGCTTCAGCGGTGCAGGCCCAGGCGCTGCGCGCGCTGGACGGCGTCGGCGCGGTTGCGCGCGCCGAGCTTGCGATAGAGCGTGCTCGTGTGCTCCTTGACGGTGTGCGGTGAGAGGAACAGGTCGGCGGCTATCTCGCGGTTGGTGGCACCGCCGGCGATCAGCGCGAGGATCTCGCTCTCGCGCTCTGTGAGCTTGGGCGCGGCCCGGTCGGCGACGTCGATGAAGACCTCCTTGCCGTCCCCGACCATGCGCACGAGCTTCGCGATCTCAGGAGCCGGCCAGTCCTTGGAGATGAAGCCGGCCGCGCCCGCGGCGCGCGCCGCACGCGGCGAGATGCCGCCGGCACCGGACATCAACAACACGCGCGGTGCGGGCGCCTCGGCGCGCAGGCGCTCGCAGATCTCCGGTCCGGACTCCGTTCCGAGGAACAGGTCGACGAGCGCCACGTGCGGCTCGTAGCGGCGGCAGACGCCGATCGCCTCCGCGCCGGTGCGCGCGCTGAGACAGCGATCCACCCACGGCATCTGGCCGAGCATCAGCCGGAATCCCCAGTGCACGACGTCGTGATCGTCGACCACGAGGACTCGCAGTCGCCTTTGCAGCTCCGGCGTGCTCACTGGCCGGTGGGTACCACCAGGCGCACCTGCCATGCACCTGGCTCGGCCTCTCCGTACTCGAGCACGCCGTCGTGCTGGAGCGCCTCGAGCGTTGCCAGGCGCAGACCGACGCCGCCGGGTCCGTCGTTGTGCAGGTGCGCGCCGTCGTTGCGCACCTCGAGCACGAACGTGCCCGTCTCGTTGCGCAGCGCGACTTTCACGAAGCTCGCATGGGCGTGCTTGTGGGCGTTGCGCACCGCCTCCACGAGGATCGACTGCGCGAGCGCCTCGAGGCTCTCGGGCACCTCTTCGGTGGTCCCGCCCTCGAGCACGATCTCGAGCTTCGGATACAGCGCGCGGATTCTTTCGAGCTCTTCAGCGAAGGTGACGGTCGTCGGTCGCGAGGCGTGGCCGAGCGGACGCGTGAGCGCGGTGCGCAGGTCCGCGAGCGCCGTCTGCACCTCCGCCGCGCAGCGCTGCTGGCTGTCGGCGTCGAGAAGCTCCTCGCGCGAGAGCGCGAGCGAGACCCCGAACAGCCGCTGCACGACGCCCTCGTGGATCTCGCGTGCGAGGTCGATCCGCTGCTGCAGCTGGCGGCTCTGCTCGTCATAGGCGGTGACCTCGCGGGCGACGGAGGCCATCGCGATCGCCTTGCCGAGCGTCCACAGCAGATGACGCTCGTCCTCGTCCATCGCGGGGAGCTCCGCCTCGCGCTCGGAGCAGACGACGCCGACGTAGCGACCGGCGGCGGCCATCGGCGTGCAGACGATGCGCACGCCCTCCAGGAGCTCGCGCACGGACGGCGGCACCCTGAAGTCCTCGGCGCCGATCACTTCGAGGATCTGATCGGTGGCGAGCGCACGGCGCGCAACCGGCACCGAGTCGAGCGTCACGAACATCTCGGCGAACAGCTCGAGCTCGATGCCGTGCGCTCCGACCGCGCGCACGCGCCGACGGTCGCTGTCGTAGCGGAACAGCACCGCGCGCTTCATCGACGTCAGCCGGCAGATCGCCTCGCAAAGGCTGCTGAAGAAGGCATCGGGGGGCGAGCCCTCGCCGACGCGCGAGAGCAGGTCGGAGACGACCTCGAGCACCTCGATGTGGCCCGTGGGCGCGCCCTCGTGCTCGAGCGCTCGCCCGCCGGTCGGCGAGCCTGAGCTGAGCGGGGTCGCGCCGGGCACACGCGCAGAATCCCACGAATGCCAGAGCCAGCGTCGCCCGCTTGCCCGCGCAACCCCCCAAACAGGGGGTGGGCGCACGACGCCGTGCAAATCGGGCCGCGCGCGATCGCTAGTCTTCGCGAGCACAGCCACTCTTCGCAAGTTCTTCGCGCGCCGTGGTGTCGAGCACTTAGGATCTTGGCGCGCCCTTTGCCAGCGTGGTCCTGCGCGCTGCAACGATCGATCGCTACCCGCAACGCCCCAACAGGAGTCCCGCCCTTCCGATGAACCACGAGAGTCACCATGCGGCTGCGTAGGGCGCTGCTGTTCGGCGGGATCGTGGTGGTGGTCTCGAGCGTCGCCACGCTTGCGCTCGCGTCCCGCCGAATCGCCGCCGAGCAGTCCGCCTACAGCGCGCCGAGCGCCGGGCGCTGCGCCCCCGAAACGCTCAACCGCTCCGCGGTCCTGCCGGGGACGAGCCTGTCGGTCTCGCCGCTGCCGGGCACCTACGTCGCCTCGCCAGACACCCAGATCAGCCTGCTGGGGGTGCCGGTGGGCGACATCAGCGACGTGCGCGTGAGCGGATCGCAGACGGGCTCCCATGCCGGGCGTGTGCTCGCCTACTCACAGGGAGACGGCGGCAGCTTCGTGCCCGTGAAGCCGTTCAGCCCCGGCGAGACGGTGACCGTGCACGGCCGGCTGACGGTCACGAGCAAGCCGCAGCCGTTTGCCTTCCACTTCGTGGTCGCGCACGAGGACACCTCGCTCGCGAGCGCCGGCAGCTCGAGTGACACGGACCGCGATCCGGGCGAGTGGCAGCACTTCCAGTCGCGTCCGGAACTGAAACCGCCGGTCGTCGTCGTGGGCGCGCAGTCCTCCGCGGCCACACCCGGCGACCTCTTTACCGCGCCCTACAACGGTCCCGGCCCGAGCGGCCCGATGATCTTCGAAGCGAACGGCGACCTCGTGTGGTTCGACCCGCTGCCGGCGAACCAGGACGCGACCAACCTGCAGGTGCAGCAGTACGAAGGCAAGCCCGTGCTGACGTGGTGGCAGGGCCACATCCCCCCGCAGGGCTTCGGTCAGGGCGAAGAGATCGTCGACAACAGCTCCTATCAGCAGATCGCGCGCGTGCGCGCCGGCAACGGCTACCTGGCAGACCTGCACGAATTCCGCATCACTCCCCAGGGGACCGGGCTGCTGACGGTGTTCGATCCGGTGGCGTGCAACACCTCGTCGGTGGGTGGGCCCAGCGGCGGCGCGGTGACCGACAGCGACTTCCAGGAAATCGACATCAAGACCGGTCTGGTGCGAAGGGAATGGGACAGCCTCGACCACATCCCGCTGAGCAACTCATACAGCGTGGCGACGGGGTCGAGCATGGCTTGGCCGTTCGACTACTTCCATCTGAACTCGATCGACCCGCTGAGCGACGGCCGAACCCTGATCTCGGCACGCAACACCTCGACGCTCTACGAACTGAGCTCGCAGAGCGGCCAGGTGATCACGCGCATCGGCGGCAAGAACTCGAGCGTGAAGCTCGCATCCGGCGCGATCACGGCCTATCAGCACGACGCAAGCGTGCTTCCGAGCGGTGCGATCAGCGTGTTCGACAACGGCGCGACCCCGAAGGTCCAGCCCGAGTCCCGCGCGCTGATCCTGTCGGTCAACGCCCGGGCGGGGACCGACAGCGTCGTCGCGGAATACGCGCACCCCAGCCCGCCACTGTCCTCGAGCAGCCAGGGTAACGTGCAGTCGCTCGAAGACGGCGACGTGTTCGTCGGCTGGGGGGCGGAGCCGTACTTCTCGGAATTCAGCCCCGGCGGCCAGCTGCTCTACGACGCCCACATGCACGGCTCCTACCAGTCCTACCGCGCGTACCGCTTCGCGTGGACGGGCTCGCCGAGCGAACCGCCTGCGATCGCCGCGGCCACAAAGAACGGTCACGTGACCGTCTACGCGAGCTGGAACGGCGACACGCGCACGACCAGCTGGCAGGTGCTCGCCGGTCCGACGGCACAGCAGCTCAAGTCGGTCGCGAGCGCAACGCGCGACGGCTTCGAGACGTCGATCGAAACCCCGGGCCCGGAGCCGTTCGTGGCGGTGCAGGCGCTCAACGCAACGGGCGAAGTGATCGCGACGTCGCGAACGATCCCCGGCTGAGCACCGGGGGCGCGGCCCCCTGTTGTCCTTTTGCGACAACTGTGAGCTCGTGTTTTGTGTAGAAAGGTTAAGCGGCGCGCCCGGTTTGATAACCTCGACTTTGCCCTAGAGTCAAGTGGAGGGAAGCTCTGAATGGCGGCTCGTGATGTCAGACATAAGCCGCCGCCGTCCGACCGCGCGCGGTCGGACGCGCGCAATGGACGCGCCAGACAGGCAGCGCGCTATCAGCCGCTGCCTACCGGCACACACGGTTTGGACCCGGAGCTGGTGAGGCGCGATCAGCGCGAGCGCCTGCAGACGGCGTTGGTGGAGCTGGTGGCCGAGAAGGGATACGCGGCGGTACGTATCATCGACCTCGCGAAGCTCGCGCACGTCTCCCAACCGACCTTCTACAGCCTCTTCGCCGATAAGGAAAGCCTATTCCTCAGCGCTTACGACGAGGTCGCGGCACGGACCGCCAAGGCGGTGGACGAGGCCTACCAAGCTGACGGCACGAGCGATCAGCGTCTGCTCGCGGCGATGCGCGCGTTCGCCGGGCTGGCGGTCGCGGAGCCCGACGGCACGTCGCTGCTCGTGCTGGGCGCATTCGGCGCGGGCACGAAGGCGCTCGAGCGGCGCAGGCGTACGCTGAAGGAGCTCAAGCGCAGCATCTACGCCAGGGAGGCCGCTCGAGCAGATCCGGCGGACCTGACGGTACGATTTGTCCTGGGTGGCGTTCGCGAGGTGGCGGCATCACGTCTGCGCAGCGGCCGTGCAGCCGAGCTGGGAGCGCTGGCGGACGAACTGTCGGCTTGGGCCGCGTGCTACCCGCGACGGCTTCCGGGCGGAGTGGATGCGCCGCGGACGACGCCACGGGATGCGAGTGGCTCGCGCACCGCGCTTGCCTCTGAGCGCGCCCGCCGCGCCGAGGGGCGGCTGCCGAGTGGTCGCAGCGACCTCCCGCGCCAGTTCATCGTCAAAAGCCAACAGGAGCGGATCGTCGACGCGACCGCGGCGATCGTCGCCGAGAAGGGACTCGCGGCCCTCACAATCCCCGAGATAGCGCGCCGCGCGAACGTCTCCCACCAGACGTTCTATGCGATCTACGCCTCTAAGGAGGAGGCGTTCCTGGGCGCCCAGAAGGTGGGCATGCACCAGGCGCTGCGCATCGCAGTAGAGGCCTACCAAGGAGAGGCCGCCGACTGGCCGCGCGCCGTGGCCGCAGGCACGCGGGCGCTGACCGACTACCTAGCCTCCGAGCCGGCACACGCGCACCTGACGCTCGTCGACACGTTCGCGGCGTGCCCTCAGGCGATCGAGATCCGCGACGCGGGGATGCACGCGTTCGCGACGTATCTCGAGCCGGGATACGAGCTCAATCCTGCGGGAGGCTCGGTGCCGCCGATCGCCGCGGAGGCCATTGTCGGAGGGATCTGGCAGGTCCTGTACGACTACATCGAAGACGACTGCATCGATGAGCTTCGCGGCACGGCGCCCCAGCTCGCGTACCTCGCGCTGACACCGTTCCTCGGGCCCGAGGAGGCAGCGCTCGTCGCCCGTCAGTCCGCGGCAGCGCTCGCGAGCGCGTAGGCGATCCTGCCTTCGCGCCGGGCGGGCGTGATAGTGCCGGCGCGCTGCAGCCCTCGCAGCGCCTGACGGATGTCGCGGCCGGGGATCGCTGTCACGAGCCCGAGCTCGCCGACGGTGTGCGAGCCGTGCTCGAGCGCTGCGACGATCGCCTCTTCGGCGGGGCTCGGCGACGCTGAGGCGGCCGGTCCCGTCGCACGGGCCGCGGAGCCACGCCGCCGAGGGCGAGGGCGAGGGCGAGCGGCTGGAGCGGAACTGGCGCGCGCCGGGCGGGCGGCATCGGCCTCGAGCGCGGCCTCGGCCTCGAGCGCGGCGGCTGCGTCGAGCAGGCGCTCGTACTCGGCGAGCGCCGGGCGCAGCTCAGCGAGGCGACCATCGATCTCTGTGCGCACCCGCGCGAGCAGGTCAGCTGCCATCGAGTCCCGTTCGCCGTGCGTCGAAGCTCAACTTGGCGTCGCGGTCGAAGGGACGCTCATCTGCGGTCATCTTTTAGCACGTGCCAGCGCGCGCCGCGAGCCGCGGCGCGGCCCGCTAGGTCGAGACACGCAAGTAGGCGAGAACCGCGAGCACCCGCCTGTGGTCGTCGTTGCACGCCGGCAATTCGAGCTTGGCGAAGATGTTGGTGATGTGCTTCTCGACCGCGCCGGGGGTGACGATGAGGCTCTCGGCGATCGCCATGTTCGATCGCCCCTCGGCCATCAGCGCGAGCACCTC
>Ga0070765_100000992_pt1 | contig 16901 bp, 10 predicted proteins | sample HubBroMetageWFT5_FD_71516 | JGI IMG/M metagenome (GOLD analysis project Ga0070765, IMG submission 71516) | Warmed and freeze-thawed soil microbial communities from the Hubbard Brook experimental Forest, New Hampshire - Hubbard Brook CCASE Soil... | ecosystem: Environmental > Terrestrial > Soil... | reverse complement strand
GGGACGGCTCGGGCTATCCGCTTGGACTCAAAGGAGCCGAGATTCCGGTCGGGGCACGCATTCTCAGCGCGGTTGACTATCTCGATGCTCTTGCTTCGGACCGGCAATATCGGCGGGCGCTGCCGCTGCGCGATGTCATGCAGAAGCTCGCGGCCGAGGCTGGCAAGGCCTTCGATCCGAAGGTGGTCGAGATTCTGCAGCGGCGCTATCAGCAGTTGGAGCGACTGGCGGTCGCGCGGTCGGCGCAGGATCCGAATGCTCCGCTTTCGACTGCCATCAAAATTGAGCGTGGCCTTGAGCCGGCGGCCGGCTTCGAGAACATTACCGCGCGGGATTATGACGGCAGGGAGACCACGTTCCTGTCCTCGATTGCAGCCGCGCGACAAGAGGCGCAGGCGTTGTTCGAGCTCAGCCAGGATTTAGGCGCGTCGCTCAGTCTGCCCGAAACGCTCTCGGTTTTTTCGGTCAAGCTCAAGCCCATGGTGCCTTACGATGCGATCGCCATCTACATCATGCGCGAGAATGAGCTGGTGGCGGAATTCGTGAATGGCGACAACTACCGGCTGTTTTCGTCGCTGCGCATTCCGCTCGGGCAGGGGCTTTCGGGCTGGGTCGCGCAGAACCGCAAGCCGATCATCAACGGCAATCCGTCGGTCGAGCCCGGATATTTGAATGATCCTTCGAAGTTCAGCACGCTGTCGTCTGCTTTGGCAGTGCCGCTGGAGGGCGTATCTGGAGTCATTGGTGTGCTCGCGCTTTATCGCGCCGAGCGCGATGCCTTCACTTCCGATCACCTGCGCATTCTGCTCGCGGTCAGCAGCAAGATGGCGCTGTCGATCGAGAATGCGTTGAAGTATCAGCAGGCGGAGAGTTCCGCTACCACCGATTATTTGACTGGACTGCCGAACGCGCGCTCGCTCTTCATGCAGCTCGATCGCGAACTGGCGCGCTGCAAGCGCGACAATACCAGCCTGACCGTGATGGTTTCCGACATGGACGGCTTCAAGCAGGTAAACGACCGCTTCGGGCACCTGGAAGGAAACCGCGTGCTGCGACTGTTTGCCCAGGCCCTGAAAGACAGCTGCCGTGAGTATGACTATGTGGCGCGCATGGGCGGCGACGAGTTCGTGGTGATCGCGACCGGACTGGCTCACGACGCAGCCGCCAAGAAGGCCGACCAGATGCGCACTCTGGCGCGACAGGCTGGAGTTGAAGTCTGCGGTGAGGAAATTCTGTCGCTCAGCGTGGGGCGCGCCGTGTTTCCCGAGGACGGCGAGGACGCCGAACATCTTCTGGCCGAGTCCGACCGCCGCATGTATGTGGAGAAACAGAAGCAGCTTTCCTATAAGGATCGACGCCTGCATCCTCGGCTGAAGTGCCGGGTGACCATTGAAGTACAGCCCGAAACCGGAGGCGTGCCCGTGTTCGCCAATCTCACCGATATCAGCATCGGGGGCTGCTATCTGGAGACCAGCGCGATTCTGTCGCCGGGCAGCAAGATCGGGCTGGGATTCTCCATGGAAGACGGCACGCTCAAACATGAGGGCGTTGTGGTGAGGCTCGATCCCGGGTCGGGAGTTGCAGTGCAATTTCGCGAGGCGAATCGCGAGGGCCGCGAGCGCATGTTCAAGATTCTCGAAGTCGTGCAGAAAACGAATGCTTATTACAACAACCGCTATTTCGAGAACATGATCAAGCGGTGAGCCTGTTTCTGTCAGGGATAGAAAACCTAACCGCGAAAGCCATTCACCACGAAGGACACTAAGGACCACGAAGGAACACGCCTGCGGCTACTGGCGCGGATGGCCCGTGGGGCTACGACTATGGAGAGCTACAGAGGCTATCTTGTGCGCCATAGACTTAAGCCTGCAATGAGCGCGTGTCGTGACCACTCGTCGAGCGCGTTCACCTCGACGCTGAGCAACTATCGGGAGGGCCGAATGCAGGGTTGGGAGCTGAGTTCTCCACGACAGAGTTATCCAAGACTGGATCTTTGTGCGCTTTTCCTTGCGCTATTTGCTTGTGCCGGACTGGCGGCCTGCGGCGGCGCTTCGAATGGGCCCTCTCAGAAAACGTCCGCGCCGACTATCACCTCCTTTACGGCGGATCCGACGAGCGTAAATTCCGGGACCAGCAGCACGTTGAGCTGGGCGGCGACGGGAGCGACGGGTATCGCCATCAAACCGGGGACGTTCACTTCCACCTCGGCTGCGGGCACAACCAGCGTGAGCCCGACAGCGACGACCACTTACACGTTGACCGTAACCAATTCGACTGGATCAACCACATCGACGGTGACCGTTACGGTAACCACGTCGAGCAAACCGGCGATCAGTTCCTTCACGGCGAATCCCACAAGCATCACGTCAGGTTCGAGCAGCACACTGAGTTGGACGACGACCGGAGCCACCAGCCTTGCTATCACGCCGGGGAGTTTTACTTCCACTTCCGCCAGTGGATCGACGAGCGTGAGTCCGACCGCGACGACGACCTACACACTGACGGCGACCAATAACTCTGGCTCGACCACATCCACGGCAAAAGTCACCGTGACCGCATCTGGCGGCGGCGGTCCGTTGACGATCACCACGACATCGTGCTCAGGCGGAACCCAGGGTGCGGCTTATGCGGGCTGCACCATCGTCGCAAGTGGCGGAACGCCGCCTTATACGTATTCCGTAAGCACGAACTCCAATTTCCCTCCATTACCCGAGGGGATGGAACTCAATCCGACTACGGGGAGCATCAGCAGCGCACTGATCGGCGGCCAGGGCGCTTACACCCCCGAATTTGTCGTGATGGACGCGACCAGCGCGCAGGCCACCCAGCAGATCAGCTTCGCGATCAATGGCAACAACAAGTTCCTGGCCAGCATTTTCCCTTCGACTTCTATCTTTCACCATCGAGTGGATGCCGCCACAACGGGCTTACCCGTAGACACTTCGCCCGCGGCACCGATGTACAGCGGGTATTTGCCGGAGACGGTGAAGCCGTTCTTCGGAAACAATTCTGCTGGACCCTTCCCCAATGGAATTCCGGCGGTTGAAGTTCCCTACAACCAGGCGGACGTGTCGGTCACGACCACTTTGTATCAGTCTTATTTCACTACCGGGCCAATTCCGGAGTACGCGCCGGTGGAGGGCACCAGCAACTCGACGGGAGATCGACACGTTCTGGTTTATCTGGAAGCGGGCGGCGGAAACAATCCTGCGCTGTACGAGATGTGGCAAGGAATCTACGAAGGCGGCCCGTGGACCGATTCCTCGAATGCGCTCTGGCCCGACGTGACCACGAATAATCTGACGGCGCAGGGGAATGGAACATCCGATGCGGCGGGGCTTCCGGTTGGTCCGCTGCTGGCTAATGCTGACGAAGTCATCGGAACCGGAACACCCGGCGCGCCGAATGGGACGATTCAGCATCCGATTCGATTTACGCTCAACCATATGGTGAATTACTGGGTCTGGCCGGCGACGGAAACCGCGGGCGTGGGGACTTGCACGGCTACGAGCGGGGGCACGATTCCCACGGAATCGGAAATCTCGCAATCGACTCCGCCGGCAAGCTGTACCATGTCCGGACCCGCTGGCGAAATCTATCGATTGAAGGCTTCGGTGACGACTCCTTCGTGCGCGGCGACCAGTCCGCAGGCGGCCATTATTATTACTGCGTTCCGTAACTACGGCATTATCCTCGCCGACAACGGAGATAGCGGCGGCCTGATCGGTACACCGGACGCGCGCTGGAACGATAACGATCTGTCGTGCATTACAGGTCTCACCTTGGGTGACTTCGAACCGGTCAACGTCTCGAGCCTCATGGTCACTAATGACAGCGGGGCTACCAGTCACTAGAAGTGCGTTGTGGCGGGGTTCTACGGCGGAAAGAAATCGCGCGAATTCTGCGGCCGGGCGTCAAGAAAGAATTTGCGGGGTTCTTGGCGTCCTCTGCGGATTTTCTTTGCGACCTTAGCGGTTAAAGTCTTTTGACTTAGGTACGGTCAGGAATAAATCCAGCACGCCGAACAACCGCCCTTAACCGCAAAGATCGCTAGGGACGTCCGCGAAGACTTGCACAGTCAGACCGTCGAGTCCCGTCAGGCCGGGAACTCCCAGCCTTCGTCTTTCATTTTCTTGTTGGACCAGCGCTGCAGATGTTCGAAAAGCGCGGGCTCAATCACCACGAAGCGGATGCCGACACGGCCTTCGTCTCCGATCCACATCAGGCGGGCCTTGGCTTGAAATACGACATCGCTGTCGGGCAGAACGAAGCTTACGGTCAGCAGGCCGGAAAATCGCAGCGGCTCTTTGATGCCGTCGAGGCCCATGCCCCCAGTGCTCAAGTTGACGCCTTGCACGCAGGTCTCTTCTCCGCGAGCGTTCTTAACGGTGACGGCAATCTGCACGCGGGCCCGGAAAAATTTCTGCTGTTCGTTGCTGATGACTCCGAGAGATGCGCTGCCTTCTCCGGCTACCTGAGCGAAGTCGATACTGTATTCCTTGAGCTTGCGGCTGAGCGTGCGCCGCGAGATGCCCAGCTGCTCGGCCGCCAGCGTGCGATGTCCGCCGGTGCGTTCGAGCGCCTTGATGATCATTTGCTCTTCCATGCTGTCGAGATTGCTAACCGGCAATGACGCGGTCTGGCGCAGCGCGGCGGGTTCGCCCGTGAGAGCGGCGCTGAGTTTCGAGAAGTCGATTTCCGGTCCAGTAGATTCCATTGCGACCTTGGCGACCAGATTCCGCAGTTCGCGGATATTGCCCGGCCAGGAATGCGAAAGCAGCGCGGAGATCGCCTGCGTCGTGAAGTGCTTGCCCGGCGCCTTGAGCCGCAGGAAATGTTCGGCGAGGGCGACGATGTCTTCGGGGCGCTCGCGCAGCGGCGGAACGCGCAGCTGGAACTGGCCGAGGCGATGAAATAAATCCTGGCGGAAGCGGCCTTCCTTCACCGCGGCCTCGAGATCCTGATTAGTGGCGGCCACGATGCGGACGTCCACCTTGATTTTGCGGTGCCCGCCGAGCCGATAGAACGCCTGGCCATCGAGCACGCGCAACAACTTGACTTGGGTGTGGAGCTGGAGTTCACCGATTTCGTCGAGGAAGAGTGTGCCCTTGTCCGCCAACTCAAACAGGCCGGGCTTCGAAGAATCGGCGCCGCTGAATGCGCCTTTTTCGTAACCGAAGAGTTCGCTCTCAACCAGATTTTCGGGCAACGCGGCGCAGTTGATATCGACCCAGGGGCGGCTGCGGCGCTGCGACGATTCGTGAATCGTACGCGCGATCAACTCTTTGCCCGTACCGGTTTCGCCCGTGACCAGCGCGGTCTCGGTGTGTCCCGCGACGCGATCGACCAGGCCGATGAATTTGTGCATCACAGGGCTGGCCAGAATGAATTGAGTGTCATCGATTTTACGCGCCACGACACCGGGAGGAACCGCCGCATCGACCGCGGAACCGGCCTTGGGCGCGGGAATTACCGGAGCAGCCGCAGGCTCGGCGAGAGGCGTGACCACAACAACCACCGCCACCGGCTGCGACGCGCCATCGCGCATGAGCGTGGCCGACAACTGCACCTTCCATTTGTTTCCCGCCGCCGCTTGCAGGAAGAAACTGCCTTCGCATCCGGCTGGATCACTGGCGGCACGGAGGATCGATTTCTGAAACTCCGATGGATCCTGCGGACTCGATTCCACATCCCGTGAAAATAATGTCCAGAAATTCCGCCCGAGCAATTCCTGCGACGGAGATCCGGCCATCTGCGCAAAGGCGGAATTGCACGCGGTGAAGTTCCCGGTGAGGTCCGTGGAGAAAAGAGCGGGCGCGTTCGATGGTTCGCGGGGTGAGATCGACGACGGTTCGCTGCTCTGGAGACGAGCCTGGGCAAGCGGCATCTCCAGACCCGATTTTCTCTGCGAAGTTGGCATCTCGTACGTTTGGGGACGATGGTGACACAGCAGGGCCACTTCTTCCGAGAAGCGCGATCAAGAGTGCGTAACTAAAGTAACGGGCATGCAAAAGCATGGCCATGATCGAACCTGGCACCCGATGGTGATGTTACTTCGGTAAGCTACTGCGACGCGTGGCGTTCCAATACGATTCCGGCAAGGCCCCGGGAAGTGGTGTGCCCGGCGTCGAGAGCGGACCGGAATAAGTCCGCCTTAATTCTCTGTGTCTTCAGTGGTGGATGCGCGTGAGACAGCAAGGGGGACACGCGCCTCCGGGGCTCCAGCAGGCCGCAGCAGCAAGCAGTCAAGGTGTGCATGAAACCAGCGCCGGAAAAATTATCAATTCAAACCAGGGCCTTCATCGGCATCACCGCGTCCCTCGGCCTGGCGGTGTTGGGATTTTCTTCCTGGCATTGGCACTCGCAGAATCTGGCGCGCTTCGCCTGTTATCTCGCAGTCGCAATCCTCGCTTCCGGACTCAAAGTGCAGCTGCCCGGCATCGACGGCACGATGTCGGTCAACTTTCTGTTCATTCTTCTCGGCGTGTTGGAGTTGAGCCTTCCCGAGACACTGATCATCGGATGCACTGCAAGCCTGGTGCAGAGTGTATGGCAGACACGGAAGCGGCTGGATCCGGTCAAAGTGTTGTTCAATGTTGCCGGCATGATGGCCAACGCCAGCGCTCTCACTTATCTCAGCTATCACTGGCTTTCGGCGCGATTTGAATCGAACAAGCCGATTCTGCTGATGGTGGCAGCCCTGGTATTTTTCTTTGCCAACACGCTGCCGATTTCGGTCGTCATTGCCATGACGGAGGGCAAGTCGAGCCGCAAGGTCTGGTCAGAGTGCTACTTCTGGTCGTTCCCGTATTACCTGGTGGGAGCGGCCGCGGTTGGGCTGGTGGGAATCATCAACCAGTCGGCAGGATGGCAAACTTCGCTGCTGGTTCTGCCTCTGATTTACTGGGTCTACCGTTCCTACCGGCAATACCTGGGGCGGCTGGAGGCCGAGAAAGAACGCGTCGAAGTCGAGAAGCGACACGTGGAAGAAATTGCGTCGCTCAACATGCGTACCATCGAAGCGCTCGCACTGGCGATCGAAGCGAAGGATCAGACGACACACACTCACCTGCAGCGCGTGCGTATTTACGCCGTGGAAGTCGCGAAAGATCTGAAACTGCCTGAAACAGAGATTGAGGCGCTGCGCGCGGCAGCGTTACTGCATGACATTGGAAAGCTGGCGGTGCCCGAACAGATCATCAACAAGCCTGGCAAGCTGACGCCGGAAGAATTCGAAAAGATGAAGGTTCATCCGCTGGTCGGCGCCGAAATTCTGGAGCGGGTCGCGTTTCCGTATCCTGTCGCGCCGATTGTGCGCTCGCACCACGAGCGCTGGGACGGTTCAGGATATCCGGAGGGCTTGTCCGGCGAACAGATTCCGATTGGCGCCCGCATTCTGGCGGCAGTCGATTGCCTGGACGCGCTGGCCTCGCACCGGCAATATCGCCAGGCGCTGCCGCTGGCCGAGGCAATGGAGAAATTGAAAGAGCGGTCGGGAACATGGTTCGATCCGCGGGTGGTTGAGATTCTGCAGGGGCGTTTTGTCGAACTGGAAGCTCTGGCCCAAATCAAGGACGAGTCGGTTACGCCTCCAGGACTTTCGAAAGCGGCGCGGGTGGAGCGCGGGGTTGCACCGGCCGCAGGATTCGAACGCTCCGAACCGGCCAGCACCCTGGCCGAGAATCCTGACTTCCTTTCACTGATCGCGTCGGCGCGGCAAGAGGCGCAGACCATGTTCGAACTCAGCCAGGATCTGGGCGTTTCGCTGAGTCTCAGCGAAACTCTGTCGGTGCTGTCGATGCGGCTGCGCCGCATGATCCCTTACGATTCGATCGCGGTGTTCGTAAATCGCAACGGCTGGCTGCTGCCCGAACTGGTGAGTGGAGAGAATTTCCGCATTTTGTCGTCGTTGAAGATCCGCGTGGGCGAGGGACTTTGCGGATGGGTCGCGGAAAATTGCAAGCCGATCGTGAACGGAAATCCGCTGGTCGAAGCCGGTTATGTGGTCGACCCCGAGAAGCACACCACTCTGCAGTCGGCTCTGGTCGTGCCGCTGGAAGGATTGAACGGCGTGGTTGGCGTGCTCGCGATGTATCACGCCAATCGCGACGCATTCACTCCCGACCATTTGCGGGTTCTGCTGGCGGTTGCGTCGAAGGTCGCGCTCTCGGTGGAGAACGCGTTGAAGTATCAGCAGGCCGAGAGTTCGGCGACCACTGATTTTCTTACCGGCCTGCCGAATGCGCGCTCGCTGTTCGTGCATCTGGCGCAGGAGGTTGCTCGCAGCCGCCGCATGAAAACCTCTCTGGCGGTGATGGTATGCGACATCGATGGCTTCAAGCAGATCAACGATTCCTACGGGCACGTCGAGGGCGACAAGCTGCTGCGAGAATTCAGCTCGCGTTTGAAGGACGCGAGCCGTGGTTACGACTACGTCGCGCGCATGGGCGGAGACGAATTCGTCATTACTGCGCCGGGACTCACGGTCGAAGCCGCGCGGGAAAAGGCGGAGCGCCTCAATCAGGCGGCTATCGAGTCGGGACGCGAGGTCTGCGGCCGCGAACTGATCACACTCAGCGTTGGAACAGCATTCTGCCCGGAAGACGGATTCGATGTAGAGCGCCTGCTCGCCGAAGCCGACCGCCGCATGTATTCCATGAAGCAGATTCATCACGCCGCAGTCGCCGCGCGCGAGCCAGACACCAGTGCGCGCGGGGCCTCGGTGAGCTAGGAGCATGCCAACCATGCCGAGGCAAACGACGCTGGCGCGAGGCATGCTGGCCCGCAAGATTACGCGGCATGCGCTGACGCTGGTGGCCACCGTTCTGCTCGGAGGATTTCTTTCGGCGACTCTGGTCCGCCTGGCGCCTGGGTTCGATGTAGACGAGGCGCAACTCGATCCGCACCTGAACTCCGAAAGCATTCGCGCGCTGCGCGAGACACGGCTGGAGCAGCGGAATATTTTTCGATTTTATTTTCATTCCCTGCAGCGCGCCGCGCATGGCGACCTGGGCACCTCGATCTCTCTGGGCCAGCCGGTCAGCACCTTGCTTCGCGATCGCGCTCCGTTGACGATGCGGCTGGTGGGAATCGGGCTGCTGATGAGTTGGGCGGCCGCAATGGCTCTCTCACTCAGCGCGGCGTGGCTGCGCATACAGACCTACGACGCGCTCACGACCGTAATCAGCGGAACGTTTCTTTGCATTCCAGCTGCGGTGCTGGCGCTGTTGTCGGTGCTGTGGAACGTTCCCGGATCGCTGGCGGTGGGGCTCATTGTATTTCCGCAGGTGTTTCGCTACTCGCGCAATCTGCTGGCGAGAGCTTATTCGCTGCCCCACATCGTGACCGCGCGAGCCAAGGGATTGAGCGAGTTACGCATTCTGTTCTGGCATGTCGTGCCGGTCGCTGGTCCGCAGTTGCTGGCGGTTGCGGGAATTTCTGTGAGCATCGCGGTGGGTGCGGCGATTCCGGTCGAAGCGCTTTGCGGCCTGGCAGGAGTCGGGCAACTCGCATGGCAGGCGGCGCTGGCGCGCGATCTGCCGTTATTGATGAACATCACGATTCTGGTGACGCTGGTAACCTTGCTCGCCAATTCAGGGGCCGATGTAATCGGAACTATGCTGCGGGGCCGGGAAGCGTGAGGGCGCGCAGCACGAGTCTCGGGCAAATGAATTTCCCGCGAATAAATATTTGGCGAGCAGTGGCGTGCGCGGTTTTGTTCTTTGTTGTGAGCCTCTCGCTGGCAGCGAACTGGCTGGCCCCGGCCGGATATGCGAAGCAGTATCGTGAGGCGGCCGACTCGGCTCCATCGCGCCAGCACTGGCTGGGCACCGACGACATTGGGCGAGACCGTTTCGCCCGCGTTCTTTATGGCACGCGCATCTCGCTGCTGCTGGCGCCGGCCGCGGCGTTCTTATCGACGCTGATGGCCGCTCTGATCGGCGGCATGGCTGGATATCTAGGCGGTTCTTGGGCGCGCGGTGCGATGGCACTGACGGACTTGTGCCTGTCGCTGCCGTGGCTGTTTCTGCTGATCACGGTGCGGGCGCTGATGCCGCTGAATGTTTCGCCCATCGTTTCGGTGCTGGCGACGTTTCTGATTCTGGGCATGCTGGGTTGGACGAGCGCAGCACGCGTGCTGTGCGCCAGCGCGGGGAGTCTGCGCGATTCGGACTTCGTGCGCCAGGCGCGGGCTTCGGGCATTCGCGGGGCGCGGCTGTTCTGGGTGCACGTGCTGCCGAATCTGAAGCCGGTGTTGTACGCGCAGTTCTGGATTTCGATTCCGGCATTCATTCTGGCCGAGGCGAACCTGGGCATCCTCGGCCTGGGAGTCGCCGAGCCCATGCCTTCATGGGGAAGTCTGCTGAAGGAGTTGGAAGGCTTGGTTTCAGTCGGCGAAGAACCGTGGAAGTTCGTGCCGCTGGCCTTGCTGGTGGTGGTCGTAACGTCATTTCAATTCATGCTTTCAAAACAAGAGGAGTTGGCTGCGTAGTCGCCGACTGGAAGGTTCGCCGTGATGGCAATCATGCGCAGGAAATCAATCGCGCTCTCAATCGTCTACCTGGCAATCGTTGGTCTGAGCTTGTCCGGCGCCGCCGCCGCTCAGGGCGAGTTGCGCTTCTGTTTGCGGTCGGAACCGAAGACGTTTGATCCGTTGAAGGTGGAAGACGATGCGTCGATGGTGATCCGGTATTTGACCGGAGGCGTGCTGGTGCGCTTGAACCGCCAGACTCAGGTTCTGGAGCCGGAACTGGCGCAGTCGTGGAAAGTTTCGAAGGACGGCAGGCAGATCACGTTCAAGCTGCGCAGCGGAGTTTCGTTTTCCGACGGCACGCCGTTTTCCGCGGAGGATGTCGCCTACACAGTGCAGCAGTTGATGGATCCGGCGCTGCATTCGGCCACCGGCGACGCATTCCGCTCGGGGCCGGGCAACGTCGAGACCAAAATTATTTCTCCGACCCAGATTACGATCACGTTTCCGGCGCTGGTGGCGGGGCTCGACCGGCAGTTTGATCAGGTCGCGATTCTTTCGGCGCATTCTTCGAAAAAAGAAATGGCGGTGCTTGGGCCGTTCATGGTTTCCGACTACAAGGCGGGTTCGACTGTGTTGCTCAGCCGGAATCCGAATTACTGGAAGACCGATGCGCAGGGGCACAAGCTGCCCTACCTCGATTCGATTCGTCTCGATATTCAACCCAACCGCGACGTTGAGATGCTGCGCTTCAAGCGCGGCGAGATCAACATCATTAATACGCTCGACAGCGAATACTTCGACAAGCTGGCCGCAACTTCGCCGCAATTCGTGCACGACGCCGGGCCGTCGCTCGACAGCGAGCAAATGTGGTTCAACGAAGTCTCCAGGGCTCCGCTGCCGCAGTATAAGAAGAACTGGTTCCGGTCGGCGACTTTCCGGCGCGCGATTTCCGAGGCGATCAACCGCGAAGACTTGAGCCGCGTGGTGTTTCGCGGGCATGCGCAACCAGCCGTGGGACCGGTGTCTCCCGCGAATAAATTCTGGTTCAACTCGAAGCTGCAACCCGAGGCTTATTCGCCGGATGCGGCTCTGAAGGCGCTGCAGGGCGAGGGCTTTCGTCTCGAGAACGGCACGCTCAAAGACAAAGATGGAAATGAAGTCGTGTTTTCCATCATCACGAATTCGGGCAATAAATCTCGCGAGCGTATGGCGACCATGATTCAGGAAGATCTGCAGAAAGTCGGAATCCACGTGAACGTGGTCACGCTCGACTTCCCTTCCCTGATCGAGCGCATGACGCAGAGCTTCGACTACGAAGCGATTCTGCTCGGCCTGACGAATGTGGGCCTTGATCCGAGCGAGCAGATGAATGTGTGGCTGAGCTCGTCGGAGAACCATCAGTGGAATCCGTCGGAAAAAGCTCCGGAGACGGCGTGGGAAGCGGAGATTGACCGGCTGATGCGGGCGCAGGCCGGGTCGGCCGACGCGAAGAAACGCAAGGAAAGTTTCGATCGCGTGCAGGAGATCGCCGTCGAACAGGCGCCGTTTATTTACCTGGTGAATCGTAATGCGCTGTCGGCAGTTTCGGCTTCGGTGCACGGGGCCAGCCCCGTGATTCTTGTTCCGCAGACTTACTGGAATGTGGATCAGCTTTCGGTGAAGTAAAAGAGTTTGGTCAGGGTTCGCACTGATTCCGCGAATTCGAAACAAGACCTAAGACCCAACACCCAAGACCTTTCACCACTAACGACACGAAGGTCCACGAAGGATGAACGACTCCACTCAACCCGACGTTCTCTTATCGGCACGCGTTTCCGTGCATTACGGAGACAAGCCTGCTGTGCTGCGCAAGGTGGAGATTGATCTTCGCCGCGGCGAGGTGCTGGGGCTGGTGGGGCAGAGCGGGTCGGGAAAGAGCACGCTGGCTATGGCGATTCTTGGACTGCTCGATCGGAAGCGCGCCCGCGCCGAAGGAGCGATCACATTTGAGGGACGCGATCTGCTCACGCTTCGCGAGTCTGTACTTCGCGGGCTGCGCGGACGGAAGATCGCTCTGGTGCTGCAGAGTCCGCTGTCGTCGCTGAACCCGGCGTTGAAAATCCGCACGCAGCTCAAGGAAGCGTGGCGGGCACATGCCTCGGGATCGACTGCCGACGAGAACGCGGCCATTCGCGCCGCGCTCGAAAGTGTCAGCCTTCCTGCCGACGACGAATTTCTGCGGAAGTATCCGTCGCAGATGAGCGTGGGGCAGGCGCAGCGCGTGCTGATCGCCATGGCGGTAATGCATCGTCCGGCGCTGCTGATCGCCGACGAGGCCACCAGCGCACTCGATGTGATCACGCAGTCTGAAATTCTCGGGCTCTTTCGCGCGCTGAACCACAGCACTGGCATGGCCATTCTCTACATCTCGCACGATCTCGCGTCGGTGGCCGGCATCTGCGACCGCATCGCGATTTTGCATCAAGGCGAGATCGTTGAACTCGGCGCGACCCGGCAAATCCTCACCGATCCTCAGCACGACTACACACGCAGGCTGATGGCCGCGCTGCCGAAGATGCCACAACCGCAGAAAGCCGATCCGCAACCTTTACGAAGCACTGCCGCCGCCGGGACGCTGTAAGCTTCTTTGCCCCGAGCGCACCCGCTGAATTTCAGTTCGCTTCCGCCGCGCGAGAACGGCCGGTAACCGCATCGTCCAAACGGAAGTCACGAACCAGCCAAAGGGACATTGTGTCCCTCGCCCGCGGGACTGGGACAGAGTGGCCCAAAGGACCTCCGCCAACCCACCGAAACCACCAATAAAATCAGCAGCTTACCGACATCCGACTGGCCGTTGCCGTGCAACCTGGGCTGTGGGTACCAACTCGATCTTTCCCCCCGATGCGAACGAAAGGGTGCGATTTTATGTTGCGGACTCAGAAATCAACGAAGCCTGGACGCGGAGAACGGCACAGCGCGGCCTGGGGCAAACGGGTGAGCTTGAGTTTGACACTCCTGCTGGCGACGGGGCTGGCTTTCGGGCAGCGCCCGACGGCGAACGAAACCGGTGCGTTCTCCCGGATCGCTCCCGAACTTTCGGGACTGCTCGCCAAGGCTCATCAGGGATCTGCGAAGAGCGACACCGTTCGGGTCATCGTCCAGTACAAGCAGGTGCCGACGGCGGCGCACTACGCCACCATGCAGAGCCGGGGCGGCTTGTTGCACGCCAAGCTGCATATGATCAAGAGCGCGGCGTTCACGATTCCGGTCAGCGCGCTGCCTGCGCTGGAAGCCGATCCTGAGATCTCGCTGGTGACCATCGACCATCCGATGAATGTCATGGATGAGACGACCGATGTTGCTACGGGCGTGACCGCGGCCTGGAGCGCTGGATACACCGGCGCCGGCGTGGGCGTGGCCGTGATCGACAGCGGCATCAACGACACCCACCCCGACTTGCGCAACCCGAATGGGTCATCGCGTGTCGTCTATCACCAGGACTTTACTGGGACCTCGACCACCAACCTGCTCGGTGGGAAATATGACCTGTACGGTCACGGAACGCACGTCGCCGGCATCATCGGCGGCAACGGATCTCTTTCGGGTGGACAGTACGAAGGCGTCGCTCCTGGCGTCAACCTGGTCGACCTTCGCGCTCTGGACCTGAACGGTGTGGGCACCGACAGCACGGTGATCGCGGCCATTCAGGAGGCGGTTGCACTCAAGAACACCTATAACATACGCGTCATCAACCTGTCGCTGGGCCGTGGAATCTTTGTCAGCTATACGCAGGATCCTCTCTGCCAGGCAGTGGAATCGGCGTGGAAGAGTGGAATCCTGGTGGTTGTGGCGGCCGGCAACTATGGCCGCCTGAGCGTGAACGGCAGCAACGGCTTTGGAACAGTCACTGCCCCGGGCAACGATCCTTATGTGTTGACCGTGGGCGCGACCAAGAGCAACGGATCGACCTCGGTCTCGGCGGAAACACTGGCCAGCTACAGTTCGAAAGGCCCCACCACTTACGATCACGTAGTGAAACCCGATATGGTTGCGCCGGGCAATGACGTGGTTTCTCTGTCGGCCCCGGGGGCTACTCTGGAGGCTCTGTTTCCGTCCGAACTGGTTAACGGAACCGACGGCAACAACGACTACTTCACTCTGAGCGGCACCAGCATGGCAACTCCCGCAGTCGTGGGCGCAGCGGCCCTGTTATTTCAAGAGCAGAGCACGCTCACTCCGGATCAGGTAAAAGCTCGGCTGATGCATTCCGCGTCGAAGCTGAATCTTACTTCTTCGTCGGCCTGGGTACCACACCTGTCGCAGACCTTCACCAATTTCTATGATCTGTTCGAGATAGGCGCAGGCTTGCTTAATGTTCAGAACGCGATCTCTGATACGGCTCTGGCTCCGGCCACGGTTGGATCAGCGCTTTCGCCGAGCGCGGTTTACAACAGCCAGACGGGTACGGTTTCGCTGGTGTACGGAAACTCAAGCGTCACCAGCAACTCGGTGGTTTGGGGATCGTCGGTGGTCTGGGGCACTTCGGTAGTTTGGGGCGCTTCGACCGTCAGCGGCACGTCAGTGGTTTGGGGCGCTTCGCTGCCCTGGAACACCAGCACGCTGAGCGCTTTCAGCGTGGTTTGGGGATCGGTCACCGGTGGAACGGGGAATACGGCCTTGAGTGTGGTCTGGGGCGCGACCGCGACCAGTGCCGATGCCGCGTTCTCTGACGCAGGAGACGATGAACAATAGTTGACCGTGTGGATTCTGTAAAGAAAGGAGACGGATCATGGACAACACACGGCGAATCAAGACGTTCATCGGCGCGATGATGCTGGCCGCGGGAGCGACGGCAGCTTACGCAGGATTCCTGAGCCACACGCTGCACGCCTACTTTGCGCTGGCGGTCCTGATTCTGGCAGCGGTGACGTCGCGGATGAAGGTGAAGCTGCCCGGCATCAGCGGCAACATGTCGGTCAATCTGCCGTTCCTCCTGGTGGCGGTGGTCAGTCTGAGCGCGGCGGAAGCAATGGTGGTCGCGTGCATTTCGACGGCTGTACAGTGCTGGCCGCGGAAGGATGCGAAGTTCAACCCGCAGCAAATGGCGTTTAACCTGAGCATGATGGCCCTTGCCAGTTGCGTGGCCAGCCTGCTGTTGCACTCCGAGTGGCTGCGCGAGCTGCCCTGGAGTTCCAGCACAATGGGATTGGCGTTGGCTACAGCTACTTTGTTCCTGGGACAGACTGCACCGGTGGCAGGCATCGTAGCGGTGAGCGAAGGCAAAGCGGCTGGACAGATCTGGTTGAGCCTGGCCCATCTCTCGTTCCCTTACTACGTGGTCAGCGCGGGCGTGACCTCGATGCTGCAGGCGGTCAGTTCTCACCAGGGTTGGGGACTGGCGCTGGCGGTCTTCCCCGTGATGTACGGGATCCATCGCTCGTATCGTTTGTACTTCGAGAAGATGGCGGAGACGGCGCGTGTCCCGGTTCTGGTTCGGGCCGCCGGGGCAGGCGCGTAGAACGCAGTTAGCTTAGAGTTGGTTTTACGGGGTGGCTTCGCGGCACAAACCGCAGGCCACCTCATCTTTTCTGCTGCTCCTGATCCTCAGTTTGTTTATCCTCGCTCTATTTATCCCCGGCTTCATTTATCCTAGAGGGTTCGGCGCGAAGCGCCGGCGACTCCTGTGATCGTGCAGACTCACGAATATCTTCTACGACTCAGCTAAAGCTTAAGAACCAGAGCATCCTATGAAAACCGGCATCATCGGCCTGCCGCAGGTGGGCAAGACATCGCTGTTCCGCATTCTGACCAAGGCGCATCTCTCGGCGCAGAGCAATCCGCGCGAGGCGCATATCGGCGTGGCCAAAGTTCCCGACGATCGTCTGGATCGGCTGGCTGCGCTCTACAATCCGAAGAAACTGACTCACACTTCGGTCGAATACGTCGACGTCGGCGCGATCGGGCAGGACGCGCTCAAGGAAACGGCCTACATCGGCCACCTGCGCCAGGTGGACGCTCTCGCCCACGTGGTGCGGGTTTTCGAAGACCCTGCCATTGCGCATGTCGGTGAGATCGATCCGCTGCGCGATATCAAGAACGTCGAATTCGATCTTATGGTCAGCGATTTGGGCCAGATCGAAAAGCGCCTGGAGCGTCTTGAAAAAGATCTCAAGAAGATGAAGACACCGGAGCTTGAAAAAGAAAACGAATTGCTTAAACGTGCGAACGCGCATCTCGGAGAAGAGAAACCGCTGCGCGAAATGACGATGACTCCGGAAGATAAGAAACGGCTGCGCGGTTTCATGTTCCTGAGCGAGAAGCCGATTTTCTACGTGCTCAACATCGGCGAATCGACCGAACTGGGCAAGGAACTCGACGAAGCGGTCGGCAAATATAAGCTCACGGAAATTGCGGCGCGCCCGAATGCCGCGGCCACGGCGATTTGCGG
>Ga0070765_100000990_pt1 | contig 16930 bp, 15 predicted proteins | sample HubBroMetageWFT5_FD_71516 | JGI IMG/M metagenome (GOLD analysis project Ga0070765, IMG submission 71516) | Warmed and freeze-thawed soil microbial communities from the Hubbard Brook experimental Forest, New Hampshire - Hubbard Brook CCASE Soil... | ecosystem: Environmental > Terrestrial > Soil... | reverse complement strand
CCCCAACCCCAGCCAAAACCGCAGCACCCCCATCCACGGCCCCAGCCCCATCCCCAGCCATGTCCCCATCCAGATCCGTGCCCCCATCCAGATCCGTGCCCCCATCCAGATCCATGACCGTTTGACCAGCTAGCGTTTCCTACATGGTATGTGGAAGCACCAACCGCGCCGTGACCAAATGATGTAGATCCGACGTGAGCATTCAGAGGACCGCCGAGTCGCGTGCCCGAAACGACGGAAGCGTTCGTTCCGAATCGAGCGTTTGTCACGCCCGCGTTGCCCGCAGCCCGATTGCTAAATTGGGATCTAGCAAAGGTTGAATTATTCGTAGCGCTATGGCTTCCAGCAAAACTTGAACTTGAACCCCTCGAACTGAAAGCGCTGGAATGTGAATTTTCTATACTTGAAAGAGCGTGAGAAGTAGTCACCGCTGACCCTGACCTATTGGAACCAGCCGCTCCGCTAGAAGGGCGTGAAGCCGACATCGCGGCGTTTCCGCGGTTGCTGGCCGTCGCGGCGTTCCCGGCAGTCGTGCCACGATTAGTGTTAGCGCCAGCCGCGCCGTAATTTCGTGCGGTTGTCGCTGAGTTTGCGCGACCGTTAGAAGTTGAACCGTAACGTGAACCTGTTGATGGCGCGGCAGACCTGCCGCCATAAGCGCCAGAGTATCGCGAACTGTAGGCAGGGCCACCATACGACCGGCCGCCGTACGCGCCTGATCGCCCCGCTCCGTAGGCTCCGCCTGATCGCCCCGGTCCATAAGCACCATAAGAACGCGGCGCCGCTCCTCCACTATATCCTCCGGGAGCAGCAGGACGCGCGCCTCCGCCGCCATAGCTCGGGCGCGAACCTCCGCCGCCGAAGTGTCCACCACCGCCGAAGCCACCCCCACCACCGTGGAAGCCGCCTCCTCCGCCCCCACCGTGCCCGCCTCCGCCATGTTGGGCGAACGCAGAACCAGGCAGGCACACGAAGGCTGCCGCCGCCATCGCAATTAGAATCAATCTCAAAAGAGAAGAACTTTTCATTGGGGCCCCCTTGCTGACCGCTTTGCCACTACACCAAGGAGACGGCTGGAAGTACCGCTGCACCGTCTTAACATATTTGATTCCAAAAGTGTAGGCCCGGTTGCAGCCGAACCTAAAGCGTGTATTTGCTCCATTCTTCCCGCGTAAAGTTTCATAGCCAGCATGCCACAAAGTACACAACACTACTGCCGGAATAAAGTTTCGGTGGCCGCTCCTTTTAGCGCTGAGATACCTCTGAGTGCCCAAATCAGGGCCAGCGATGCCCATTAGGCCTTACTTCGTCCGAATACCGTGTAGAAGGCGGCTAAATTCCTGCCCGTTGTTGGTTGCCGCAGCCGAAGTGGCATATCCCACATGAAAAAGAGGAATGCTGCGTCCATCTGCGACGAACGGAAACGGGCTTTGCGCACCGATGGCCCAGAAAAAGTCGGACCGGCTTCCTTGCAGGTTTTCCGGCAGATTGTAGTGCCCTACGGCCGCTTTGCTGATCTGGCCTTGCCTTTGCGCCTCAAAGCTATAGAACGTCAGGCCTGAGATATCGGCCTGCTCCATGGGGCTGAGATAAAAATCGCGGATTACTCCATAGGCCTTCGGCCCGCTATTGGTTTGCTCAAACGTAACACCTGAACTCACTTGCGCCGAGTAAAAACCCGAGAGCGTCGGAGAATGCGGGCATGCGTAGGTCACTTGCAGCCGAGGCGCAGCGTCTTCCGAGGTGGGAGTCATGGTCGCGTCGGTATAGTTCTGCAGCGCGGTATCCATACAAGTCTGCGAAGGAGGGAAGAAGAAATAGAAAAGAAGGTCCAGAACGCTCATCCCTGAGCCGCTCGGGGCGTGCATTTGGGCATCCAGCCAATAGGAGTCGTGCCCCAGCAGGGGATTATCTGAGAGACCTAAAAGCAGGATCGAATTTTTTGCTTCGTTTGTGAATGTCGCGACCTGCGAGAAGTGAAAAGGAGGGGCGTAGGGAGCGAGCGCTCCTAGCGTCGGAATTTCGCCGGATTTAACCGCATGCCAGCTCGCAGGCAACTCAATCGAAATGTTCGACGAGAGGGCGAAAACCTGAGTGGCTTCCGCCAGCGGCTGCTGTGCGTGTATCGGCACTCGCACCACTGCTAGCAAAATCAGCGCAGCAATAGCAGACGCGATTAATCCTGAGTGCGCAGTACGTTTCACCCTGAGAGTCTAGCATTAGAATTTCGCGCTCGGAACCAAGCGTAGAACACTGGCATAACTATAGTAACTAGCGAACCAAAAACGGATCTTCTCGTGAAACTCTACGCCGTTCCCCGTTCTGCTAAATAGACGCCAAGGAGCACAAGTGCAGTCCCTAAGAGCAAATTGCGTGTGGGGTTTTCGCTGAAAAATGCCACCGAAAGTAAAATCACGACGATTGGCTGGAAATAGCTGACCGCTGCGACTCGTGACGCGCTCATGTAACGCAGGACCCAGTAAAAGATCGTGTATGCCGCTACGGAACTTGCCGCCGCCATATAAATCATGCCGAGCCAGCCCTGCCGGCCGACCGCTTGCCAGTCGAGATGGGCTCCCTGCCTGATGCTCAACGGCAACAACATGATCGCAGCCGCCACGCAATTAAATGTGTTCATCGCAATGGCATCATACTGTCCTGCTACTTTCTTCCCTAGTACGGTGTAAATCGAAAAACCGATGGTGCCGCCCAGGGTGATTAAATCGCCCAGTAGAAAAGGGGAGTTTCTCGGTGAACCTTGCTCCGCCTCAAGCAGGAAGACACCCGCGAAAGCCACAGCCATCCCCGATATTTTTGCTGTGGTCAAGGCCTCCAGTTTCATCGCCCGAGCCAGCAGAAGAACAATAACCGGGCCCATCGCGATGATTACGGCGGAGTGATTCGACGTGGTGTAATTCAGCCCTACTGTAAAGAGTCCCTGGTTTATCACTACTCCAAAGAATCCCAGGTAGGCGAAGGGCCAAATATCGCTGACGTGAAGCTTCGCACGCTGACCTCGCGCGAAATAAATCACGAGCATGATCACGGCGGCCAGTTCAATTCGAAAGCAGGCTAGCGAAATGGGGTCCAGATGGCGTAACGCGATTTTTCCGGCCACGTAATTGAATGACCAGAGCATCAACATCAGCGCGAGCATGAACAGGAGAAACCAAAAACTAGGACGCCTTGCGGACGATTCAGAATCCGCCTCGGCGTTGGAATCGCAGCCCACCTTATCAGGAGAAGTTGAATTCAAAGGTTTACTCGAGAACTTCCATGCGGCGGGTAAGCGATTCAATGCGGTCGAGACGCGGTGTGTAACCAATTCCCGGAGCCGATGGAACCCGTATAGTTCCCTGCCGTGTTACTTCAACTTCAGGCTCGATGATGTCTTCATCCCAATATCGGCGGCTCGCTGACACATCCCCCGGAAGCGTGAAATTCGCGAGTGTTGACATGGCGATGTTGTGCGCGCGCCCGATGCCGGATTCCAACATGCCGCCGCACCACACCGGAACCGACTTCGCCTGGCAAATATCGTGGATGCGCTTTGCCGGCGTATGGCCGCCTACGCGCCCAAGCTTGATATTGATAATGCGGCATGCACCAATTTCGATAGCCGCGCGTGCGTGTTCTGCTTCGTGTATGCACTCGTCCAAACAAATCGGCGTGTCAAGTTGGCGCTGTAATTGCGCGTGCGAATAAATATCGTCCCACCCTAGCGGCTGTTCGATCATGATCAGATAGAGCGCATCGAGCTGCTTCAGCAGCGGAGCGTCCTGCAAGCGGTAAGCAGAATTCGCGTCGACCATCAGCCGAATACGCGGAAACCGTTCGCGAAGCGCCCGTGCCGGCGCCACATCCATACCCGGCTTGATTTTAATTTTTATCCGCTGATAACCCGCCGCCAGCTCTTTTTCAACTTTCACAAGAAGCTCTTGGATCGTCGGCTGAATTCCTACTGAGACACCGCAAGAAATTTCGTCGCGCACGCCGCCCAGAAATTTGGCTAGCGCAATATTCTTCTGTTTCGCTTCAGCATCCCAGATCGCAGCCTCCAGGCCGCCTTTGGCCATGTTGTGCCCGCGAACGCGTGCGAGCATGTCCCAAACTTCTGACGCGCTGGCAATTTCTTGATCTTTCAGAATGGGCCACAGAAAATCACGGAGGATATGCCATGCAGTTTCAACCGTCTCATAGGAATAAAAAGGGTCTTCGCCCGCGGTCGATTCGCCCCAGCCTGAAACGCCATCCACGTCCGTTTCGACCAGCAGAATGCGACGAAGTGAAGTCTCACCGAAACTGGTTTCAAACGGAGTCAGCAGCGGGAGATGAATCTCCCTTAAAGTAATTTTCTTGAGCCGCATTATTTTGCCGTTTAGTCCTCGAATTCTTCCGGACGGTATTCTGGTAAACGCAAGCCCCCGATTGAAGCGGCTGGCTCTAAAATATAGTGGGTGGCGTCTTCGCGCGCTTCGATGCCGGTCGCCACATATCCCTCGCGAAAATATTTCTGGAACGATTCGCGCGCCTGCTTTTGAACCTTCGCGCCTGCTTGCTGATCTTTCTTCTTGAGGGCGCCGATGTTGCTGGGAATTGAAACGCGCTCGGTTGTTTCGCCGAGGGGACATGGATTGTCCGCGAGAATTCCGCGCACGCGGTCTGAATCCAGCCACCATTCGGCGACCAGACGGTCGGTCGGAAGCCCGGCGTGAAGCGGACTTTCCGTCACCCCGTAGCAATTCGGGATGTAACGGCGAACGACCGCGCCAAGCCGATTCAAATTGAAATGCGCATTCTTCAGTTCCAGCGGATCAAAAGTCCATTCCACTAGCGGCAGTCCATTTTTTAGAGCGTCCACGCGCTGGAAAAGTTTTAGCCGCCGTCCGACCCCTCGGTTCTGATATTCCGGCAGCACGGCGGTCATGTGCGAATGCAGAAATGGCTTACTAGCGCGCGTACCTGCGAGCGCGAGCGTGAACCCGACCATCTTCCCGCGATCAAACGCCGCCAGTATCTGACCTCCTGTGTGATGCGCCACAACAAAAACCGCTGAAGGCACCGTGATCTGTTCGCCCCAAGTGGCCAGCTCCATCCTTACGCATTCCTCGTACTCCGCCAGTGTTTCGCAGTGGCGGACTTCGATGTCTTGGGGCGGGATGGCCGGGTGGTTCGCCGATGCATTCATCGCCTGTTTCCCGCCTTAGCTATTTTCTTCGCTCGTGAGCTATTCTCTTGTTCCGCCAATTTTGAACGATTCCACATCTCTTCCTTGCGTTCGCGAGACAAGTCCGCGAACTGCTTACCTACAGCGGATGCGGCTTGCTCCATGTAGTTAAATCGCTCCCTAAATTTACGATTCGCTTTCTTCAACGCAATCTCAGGATCGATTTCCAGAAATCGCGCAATATTTACGCCCGCGAAAAGAAGGTCGCCAACTTCTTCCTCGATTCGTGAGTTGGCTTGTGGTTCCCCGTGCGCAAAATTCTTCGTATTGGCCTTAGCAGCGATTAAAGATTGCAGCTCCCGCTTCTCTTCCTCCAGCTTATCTAAAATCCCGGAAATGTCTGGCCAGTCAAACCCGATACGCGATGCCCGCCGAGTAAGTTGATAAGCCTCTAAAACTGCGGGAAACGAACGCGGCACATCCGCCAGGACACTACCGGTAGCTTCACCCGGATCTGGGGGCGACTTTTTCTTTTTGTAACCAGGGTCCGCGCGCTCGGTCGCCTTAATCTGGTCCCAATTCCTCAGCACCTCTGAGGAGGTCGCGGCTTTCGTGTCACCAAAAACGTGCGGATGCCTTCGCACCATTTTTTTGTGGACGGACTCGATCACGTCGCTGATGGTGAAGCTTCCCGCTTCTTCCGCCAGGATCGAATGAAAAATAATCTGAAGCAGCAGGTCGCCAAGTTCACCAGAAAATTCTCGCGCATCGCCTGTTTCCATCGCGGCGAGCACTTCGTAGGTTTCTTCGATCAGAAATTTGCGCAATGATTCGTGCGTCTGCTCGCGATCCCACGGACAGCCATTGGCCGCGCGTAATCGTGCCTGCAGCGCGACCAGCTTTTCAAACCATTTCCCCGCCAACTTATCGCGGTTACTTAGGGGAATATGAACTTTGGAGCTTGCCCGAACTCGGGAACGAGAATCCACGGCGAGCGTCGAATCGGAGCGCTCGCGCACTTTGCGACGCATTTTGGAAGACGTTTTTTTTCGCGCAGGCAAAAGAATCTCTCTTCTGTTTTAATGAACGATTAATCTACAAGGAAGAACACGGAGTGACAAGCGCGGGAAGTGAATTTGTAGCGGCCGCCTGTAGGCGGGCGTATTTTGTTCTCAAAATTTATTCGTGACAAACGCCGGCGGAACTTATCGCCGATGGCCGGACATGTTATTCGGGTTTCGCTAACCCATGAGCCAGCGCGCCGTCGATCAGGCCTTTCATCTGTCGCGAAGCATCTCGGAAGATGTGCTCTTCCTGACGGCCCAACTCACCTTGTTGTTCGCCAAGTTTGCCTTGCTTCTCGCCCAGCGCTCCCTGCTTCTCTCCGAGCTTTCCCTGAGCCTCGCCCGCCTTGGATTGCAGGTCGCCAAGTTTGCTCTGCAGGTCGCCGATTTTTTCCTGAATGCGTCCAAGATCCTCTTCCGAACCGGTCTTTCCAAGAGCTTTCAGCTCCGCTTCCAGTTTGTGCAAGTCTTCGGTCATATCCGGGATTTCAACGCGAATTCCCTCTTGCTCTTTTCCCAAGGCTTCCTGCTGCTCGCCAAGCGCTTCCTGCTGTTTGCCGAGTTCGTCTTGTTTCTGTTCGATCGCGTGGAGCTGACTGAAAAAATCCGCCGCGCGTTTAACAGTTGCCTGATCGCGAATCACGTAGGACTTGCCGTCATGCCGGAACCATATGAAATCGCCGGGAATCTTTTCTTGCAAGAATTCAACGAATTCGGACGGCTGGTCCATGCCGGAGCTTTCGCTATCGCCGGAAACGCTGACGTACATTTTACCGGACGAAATCACAAATTGTTGACCATCACCGTCCGAGCCCCGAACGAATACCGTGGAATCTGAATGCGAAGATTGCCCCATCCGTACCAGAGGCGCGAGCGCCACCACGCGCACGGGCGTCACAACCCGCATAGGAGCTAAAGTCACAACCGGCTCCCCCGACACGAGAGGCGCCACAGCCACCACCGTGGGAAGTGTGGGAAGTGGCGATACGCTTGGCAGCGCAGCCACTGCAATCGCAGTTGGCGTGGGCCTAGGAGCTGCGGGCGCGGGCGGCGGAGTCGGCGTTTGCTCTTGGACATCGTGATAATCGGTCGAATGGAAACGATAGGCACCGGGACGCAACGCCGCCGCCAGATACACAACGGGAACCGCGGTCATCACAACAAGTACAACGGCGGATTTCTTTAATTGCATGGCCACGCTCCCTTTCCATTCGAGGATTCGATCCAATCTCTTTTCGGCCTGCCCCGTCTTTGCCATTGCCACGCCCTGCCACCAAACTCTCCCAGGAACAGCTTCCAAGTCCGAGAAAAAGCCGAGCAGAGTTTCGGCGTAACGCGTGCGGTCCGCCCCGGCTGCCAACGCCGCTTCGTCACTAGCTTCTTCCGCCAAGTCCCTAAGACAGCTCACCAAATGCCAGCTCAACGGGCTGAACCAGAATATCGACCGATGGAGAAGCGCCAAGCAATCTACGAGCGCATCCCGACGCGCCACATGCGACATCTCGTGTGCGATCACCGCATCCAACTCACCTTCCTCCCAATCGCGCCATCCCGCAGGAAGCAAAATCGCCGTGCGCACTGCGCCCACAGTTACGGGAACAGAAAGGAATTCAGACTCCGCTAGACGCGGCGAGCGTTTAGTCTCCATCGTCCGTGCATTTTTTGAAACGAGCTCCAACGCCTCTTGATCGCGAATGGCAGTAGCTGAGCGGCGCAGCTTCAAACTGAAAACCAGTCCCAGCCCAAAACGAAGCAACAAACTCAATGTAACTACGAAATAAGTTGCAGCGACTATCGCGGACCATCCGGTAGCGCGAAGCAGCAATTTCAGCCAGACAAATGTACGCGTTAGCGCTGAGCTTTTGTTCACAGACGTCTGAGAATTTGCAACATGGCTCGAAACCGCCGCCGGACCTGAGTTCGCTACCGGGCCTTTCTCGGTACCCAGATTATTAAATGAGCGAACGCTAGAAGCTTGAGGATTTATTGCAAAATCTGCCGATTGAAGCGACTGGGCTTCGTCGGTCGCTACCGCGCTTCCGGCTTGAGACGCAGTGTAAATTTTCTCGAAACGCTTGGCTACTTCTGTTGGCACTTTTAATGAAATCTTGGGCAAGAAAGCACCCAAAAGCGGCATCAGCAGCGCCACACAAAGCACCGCTCTCCATACATGAAGCCTCAACCAAACACTCTTCACCCGCCAAATACTCAGAGCAATTCCTGCGATGCAACCCAGAGCTAGAGAACGAGCCGCCGAATCCGCAATAAGACTTAAAAAGTTCGCCATAGCATGAGGCATCGCGGGAAAACTCATGGCTTCGCTCCCTTTCGCTGGCTTATTTTCTGAGCCAAACGCTCGAGTTGTTTGCGGTCCAGAACTCGGTTGTCCACCATGCCGATAACCAGCTCCTCCGCAGAGCCTCCGCAAAAGCGGTCAATAATATTTTTCACCGCGCGTACAGCAACATTTTGCCGTAGCTCGGCTGCGCGATAGATAAAAGTCCGGCCCTCGACCTCGTGCGTCACGTAGCCTTTCTGCTCCAGCCGCCGTAGCACCGTGCGAATCGTGGACTCCTTCATCGGCCGCTTCGAAGCCAACGCTTCGCGGCAGGCTTCGGCGGTCACCGGCCCGTGCGACCAGACGTAATCCATCACCATCTGCTCAACTTCGCCGATGTTCTTGGGACGCGGGCTGTGTCTGTTCTTCATTGTAGCGTTACAAGTTGTAACGTACATAAGACGGCGTGTCAACCAGAAAGTTAGCAGGAATGAATTTGGGGTCTAACAAGTGGGGAGCCGTGGCAGCCGGGGCCGGCGCCCGCCAATTCCGCTAAGCCGAAGCGACAGCTCTCCGCGGTATAACGCTATCCGCAAACCGCTCCATCTCTTGCATCTGCGGACTAAATTGAAGCAGCAAAAGATCCACGCCCGCCTGCTCGAATTCTCCAATACGGTCGGCAACTTGCTGGGGCGTGCCAACCAAGCCTGATCGCAACCCGCGATTCGAAACCGAGTAATCTTCTAGCGAAACGCGCTGCTCCAGCTGCGTATTCGCCAGCCAGTCCTGATAATTCTGGTAGCCTGCCGCGTTTTGCTTCACGTCTGTAATGCGTGCGAGCTCGCCTTGTGCCTCCTGCTCGTTCTCTCGCACGATCGCATAGCCTGCTACTCCAAATTTCATTCGTGGAAGCCCTTTGCGCTCGCGGCGCTCCGACAAATCCCGTATTTTTCCAGCTACTTTCTCAGGCGAATCGCCGTGCATCACATACGCGTCGCACTTTTGCGAAATCAGTTCCTTCGCGGTTTCCGATTCCCCGCCGGCGTAAATCGTCGGACGCGGCCGCGACACCGGCTTCGGCTCCAGCACTAAATCTTGCACCGAGTAATATTTCCCTGAATACGAGAAGTGCTTCTTCTTCCACGCGGAGTCCACCACATCCAGCCATTCCGACGTGCGCGCGTAGCGATCGTCGTGCTGATCGAATTGCACTCCATACTTTTTCGCTTCCTCTGACCACCACGACGAAACCACATTCAGCGAAACTCTTCCGCCGCTGATGTGATCGATATTCGCCGCCTGCTTGGCCAACAGCGCAGGAAGATGAAAGGTCGGGCGAACGGCGATCATCAGCTCAAGCGTCTCCGTGACGGCGGCCAACGCCGCCGCCGTGGACCATGCGTCCAGCGACGGCGCGTGCACACCTTTAATATCGTTCAGATTCAGCTCCGCAACCAGCGTGAGATCGAATCCGATTTTCTCGCTGCGGCGAGCCAGACGCGAAACATAGTCCCAGGTCGGCTGCATCTGTTCGTCCTCCACATTGCGCAGCCATCCGCCGAAAACCGGCATCCAGTATCCGTAACGCATCAGCGCCTCTCCTGAACCAAATAATCCACCAGCCGTTCAAATGGATTGAATCCCACGATCTTCGGGCCGTCCGACACAAAATTCGAGAGCGCGTTGATATCGTAGTAATAAAGCTGTCCGTCGCGATCGTCGATCACATACTCCACGCCGCCCACTTCGATCTTCGTTTCGCGGAAAATGCGCTCCACATCCGCGACCACTTGCGCCGGAGGCGTGTAGCCCTCCAAGCGCAAGCCCGTCTTCGGCCCTTCCACCACACACACAGTTTTTATCTCTGTACCATCGTTCGTCTTGCAGATGTCCATGGGGCAAAGATCGAACGTCTCGCCTGAGGTGAACACCTTGATTCCGTACAAATATTTATAGCCGATAGTTTCAACGCGAGTAATGTGTCCGCCGCGCGCTGGGATGAACTCTTGCACAATCCCGGTCGAATCGAGCCCCAGCGCGATTCCGTTCTTCGCCGCTGCTTCCAATTGCTCGGGAGTATCGAATCGGACGATGCCCACTCCGCTTCCGCCGATATTGGGTTTAACGATCACCGGAAACCGCATACCACCTGCAGCCGCCGGAGCTTCGCTCGAATGGTTAATGACCGCCGAGCGGGGATACGGCAAGCCGAGCGATTGCAGCAACGAAAGCTGCAGCGCCTTGGAAGTCTCATTGCGGAACGCCTGGCTGCCATTGACTACACGAGTTCCCAGCCGTTCCAGGTGAGCCAGATAATTAATGGTGTAAAAAATCGCGTTGGCATTTCCGCGCGTCCAGGCAGACGGGCTCATGCGGTTAAAAATCAGGCCATAGTGTTGATTCCCGTTGGGTAAAAGGTCGAAATGATGGCGCGCGGCATCCAGTCGAACATACGGCACGCCCCGCCGGTCCATTTCCGCAAATACAGGTCCGAACCAGCGTGGATGTTCGTAATAAATTCCGATTGGGTTTACTTCCCCAGACATTTTGCCTCCCAGCGCAAGCAGCTGCTGGCCTACCGCAGCTCGGAACCAGGGCCCCGCACGTCTCAACCAACAGACGTTCTAGCCTTGAATTACGCTTTGGATGCCGAGCAGCAGCCTAAGTTGCTTATTTCTTAGGCCAGAATCCCAAGCTAGTCCCCCGCTCGCTTGTCCCTGGTACTCAGCGAGTGCTAGACTTCCCTAGTAACATTCCAGCATGCCTAAGGACACCCGTGGCAGACAGCAAACGCGAAGAAACCTTTAAAGTTATAGACCGCAGACATTTCACCGAAGAAGGCAATCTGCGCCCCGAAGTAGTCGAAATGGAGCGCCGCGAAGAAGAAGCCGCGGCCAAAGAAGCCGCCGCGAAGAAAGCTGCGGCGGCCGCCAATCCTGCCGCCAAGCCGGCGGTGAGCGCCCAGCCGAATCCCACGACCAAAAGTGGCGCGAACGCCGGCGCAGGAAATCCTGCTTCGAGCGGCAAGTCAGCCATCGCAGATGCGGAAGCCGCTTATGGCAAGTCCGGGTCCAGCTTGGACACTCCCGGCGACACGGCGCCTTCAGAACCCGCCGGAAGCGCGACCGGGGAGCAGAACCATTCCTCCCGAAGCTTCCAGATGCTCGTGGATTTCCTCACGCGCAACGCCGCCGCTATGCTAGGCGGAATGGCCGATCCGCGGACTGGCCAGCCCTTCGTCGATCTCGAAGGCGCGCGCGAAGTGATCGATATGCTCGACGCTCTGCGCGAAAAAACCCGCGGCAATTTGTCCAAGGAAGACGATCAGCTCCTGCTCGAAGTTTTGGGGAGCCTGAAGCTGACCTTCATGGAGATCTCGAAAGCCGCTGCCGACGCCATGGCCAAGAAAGCCAAGGGCAAGTAATAAATTTAGAAGATCGCATCTGGTGTCAGCAGTCAAAGATGCGCAGCAGATTTAAGACCGCCAGCGATGAATCGAACCTCACTCCTGCGCGCCATTTGGAAATGCCGGCTCTCCAGTTAACTGTCTTAGGTTCGGGCACCTCCATGGGCGTGCCTACGCTAGCCTGCCATTGCGCGGTTTGCGAATCCCCTGACCCGCGCGATAAGCGCACCAGACCTTCAATTTTGCTTGCGTATAACGGCCGTAACATCGTCATCGACACAACGCCAGATTTTCGCTTCCAAGCCATGCGCGAAAAACTGGATCGGCTCGACGCGGTGCTTTACACTCACGGCCACGCCGATCACGTTTTGGGCCTCGACGATATTCGCCCTTACAATTTGAAACAAGGCAGCGTGATCCCTATCTACGCTTCTGAAGAAACCCAAGCTACGATTCGCAGGCAGTTCGCGTATATATTCGACGCCGCGCCAACGGAAAGTTCCGTTCCGCGCGTCGACATGCACACAATCAACGACCCTTTTGAGCTCTTCGGCTTAAAAATCATTCCGATCCCGGCGAATCACGGCCCCGTCTCTGTCCTCGGATTTCGTTTCGGCAATGCCGTATATCTCACCGACTTCAGTTCTGTGCCCGAAAAATCCAAGGAGCTTTTGCACGGACTCGATGATTTCATTTTGGACGCTTTGCGCTACACTCCGCACCCGATGCATTCCAACGTCCAACAATCCCTTGCTCTGGTCAGTGAGTTAAAGCCCAAGCGCGCGTGGTTCACGCACATCTGCCACGACCTCGGTCACGAACAAGCTAATGCGAAATTGCCGGAGGGAGTTCAGCTGTCCTACGACGGCCTGAAACTCGAGGTGCAAGTTTGACGCTCCGGGATACTCCGAAACAGCGCATGCGCCTCGCGCCTACTCTGCGATTGGATATTGCATACTCCGCGGAAGGCTGGATCGAAAGATTTGGTGGCTCGCGCAAGCGGACAGTCGTCACCATCGGCAATTTCGACGGAGTCCACCTAGGCCATCAGAAAATTCTCAGCGGGGTCACTCAGCGGGCGCGCGCCAATGATTTGGAGAGCGCGGTCCTGACGTTTTACCCGCATCCTACGCGCGTGTTGCGGCCGGAGGCCGCTCCCACCCTATTGATGACCCTTGAGCAGCGCCTTGCCGCCTTCGACGCTATGGGCATCAATGCCGCCATGGTGCTGCAATTCGACGCGGAGCTGGCACAGGTCAGCGCCGAAGACTTCGCCAGAATATTTCTGGTGGATGCCTTGCGGGTGAAAGCCATATTGGTTGGCGACAATTTCCGCTTCGGAAATCGCCAGGGCGGCGACGTCAAGTTGCTCCAAAAAATCGGCGCGCACTCGGATTTTGAGGTTCAAATCGTGCCGCCCGTAAATGAAAACGGCGTGATCGTCTCCAGCACCGCCGTTCGACAAGCTTTGCGCGAAGGCCGCGTAGAAGATGCCGAACCCCTGCTCGGACGGCCCTTCTCGCTCAAGGGTGAAATTCGCCCGGGCACAGGCCTGGGGCAAAAACTGATCGTGCCAACTTTGAATTTGCTTACCGACCAGGAGACGCTGCCGAAAAATGGCGTCTATGCCACCGCGACTGTTCTCGGCCCAAAAATCTACTGGTCCGTCACAAATGTTGGAATGCGACCGACTTTTGACGGCCAACAATTGGCGATCGAATCGCACCTTTTCGATTTCTCGGAACAATTGACCTCCGGCAAAATGGAAGTAATATTCCTCAAGCGCCTGCGTGACGAGCAGAAGTTCTCTGGGCCAGAAGCCTTGCGCGAACAAGTGCTAAAAGATATTGAGCGAGCAAAGAGCGTAGTGACGACAAGTTCTTAAACTAGCGCTCGAAAGCTGGTTCATTCGACCGACAGGAAAAGAAATGGAAAACAAAGAAGTCGCCAGGATTCTGCGCGAGACAGCTCAACTGCTCGAGATTGACGGCGCCATCATCGGCCGCTATCGCAGCTACGAGAAAGTTGCGGAGCTTCTTTACAGCCTGCACGAGCGCATCGAAGATATTTGCAAGGATCCCAAGAAACTTCGCGAACTGCCCGGCGTGGGCGAGAACATGGCCGAGCACATCTGCGAGATCCTGAAAACGGGCGATTATGCCCTCCGCCAAAAACTTCTGAAGAAATATCCTGCTTCCCTGTTAGAGCTGCTGCGTCTGCAATCGCTAGGGCCGAAGAAAGTTTTGTTCCTCTGGGAGACCTTCCAGGTTTGCACCATCGAAGGCGTTGAAAAACTGGCGCGCGAAGGCAAGTTGCAAGACCTGCCCGGCTTCGGAGAAAAGAGCGAGCAAAATATTTTGAAAGCCACCGAATCGGCCAAGCGCTCGACGGGCCGTTTCAAAATCAGCACAGCGGAAGACGAAGCGCAAAAGTTCTCCGCTTACATTACCAATACCGAATTGTCGAAGGCTGCCGCGGCCGTTGAGTCCGTCACCGCCGCGGGCTCCCTCAGGCGCGGTCGCGACACCATCGGCGACGTCGATCTGCTGGTCACCATGCGCCCTGGCCGCGAAAAGCAAAAAGATGTGGACGCCGTCGCAGAGCACATCCTGAAATACCCGGGAATCGATCAAACGTTGGCGCACGGAGGAAATAAAGTTAGCGTTCTCCTTGGCAATGGTCTCCAAGTGGACGTGCGCATGCTCGCCAAAGAGAATTTCGGCGCCGCGCTGCTTTATTTCACCGGCTCGAAAGCGCACAACGTCGGCCTTCGCGGACGCTCCCTCGATATGGGCTGGACCCTGAACGAGTACGCGCTTACCACGGTGAAAGGCGGCAAAGTTGTCGCGGGCAAAACCGAAGAAGAAATTTACGCCAAGCTGGGCCTGGACTACATCGAGCCTGAGCTTCGAGAAATGACCGGTGAAATCGAAGCCGCCGAAACCCACAAACTGCCTCAGCTAATAAAACTTGGGGACATTCGCGGCGACCTCCAGATGCACACCACAGCCTCCGATGGCCGCAATTCCATTGAAGAAATGGGCCAAGCCGCCAAGAAATTGGGCTACGAATACATCGCGCTCACCGACCATTCCAAAGCCGTGACCGTCGCGAATGGCATGGACGATAAGCGCACGCTGGCCCAGATCAAGAAAATTCGCGCCGCCCAGGAACGGGTCCCGGGCATTCGTATGCTCGCCGGCATTGAAGTGGACATTTTGAAGAGTGGCTCGCTTGATCTGTCGAATGAAGTGCTCGCACAACTCGACGTCGTGGTCGCGTCCATCCATTCCTTCATGAATCTCGATCGCGAAGCCATGACCGACCGCATCCTCGCGGCCATCGAAAATCCCTACACTCAAATACTCGCACATCCCACCGGCCGCTTGCTCTTGCGCCGAGAATCGTTCGCGTACGACGTGGAAAGAGTTCTCGATGCTGCCAAGAGAAATGGCGTTGCAGTCGAATGCAATGCTTACCCCGATCGTCTCGATTTCAACGATGTCCACTTGCGCATGGCGCGCGAGCGCGGCGTAAAAGTTGTGATCTCAACCGACGCGCACAGCACAACCCACTTCCGTATGATGAAGTACGGTGTGATCACCGCTCGCCGCGGCTGGCTGGAGAAGAAAAACGTGCTCAACACTCTGCCACTGAATGAATTTCTAGCATCACTCAGGCCGAAGCCTGCGGGAGTGGTCCCGAAGACCGCGAAGAGCAAGTCCGCATGATTTTGCACGTCGGTGGGAAGAGACTTACGGAACATTTGTAACTAGAGCTGCGTATCTCATAACGGAGCAGCAATTCAGTAACCATGATCGAACGGAGACGCACATGAACCGAGCATTCCTCGCTGGAACGATATTCACGTTGATGACAGTGGCCGCAGCAACCGCCACCCCGGCACGCGCTGACGACTGGTCCAAGACCTACCAGATTAGCGGCCGCGCCGATCTGCGCGTCTCCACCGACGACGGCGATGTAACCATTATCGGCTCCGATCAAAAGCAAATTGACGTCCACCTCACCACCGAGGGCTACAAAATCAGCTCGAGCGATGTGCGCATCGAGGAAAGCCAGAATGGTGATCACGTCGTCATCAGCGTCAAAATGCCGCACTTCGGCTTTTCTTTCTTTGGCGGACGGCACAAATCGGTAAAGGTCGAACTGCATGTCCCGCGCGACTTGGATGTTGACGTCGAAACCAGTGACGGGAACGTAGTGGCGCAAAGCCTATCCGGCCACGTCCACTTCAGCACTGGCGACGGCAATATCACTGCCACCGAAACTCATGGCGACGTTCGCCTGCACACGGGCGACGGCCGCATTGAAGGCGCCGGATTCGATGGCGCTCTTGACGCGAACACCGGCGACGGCAACATGCGCATCGCGGGACGGTTCGATTCCCTTTCGCTGAAGACCGGCGATGGCAACATCGAAGCGCAGGTGGCAAGCGGTTCAAAAGTGGCCAGCACCTGGACCATTCGCTCGGGCGACGGCCATATTAATATGCGCATCGCTTCGGATTTAAATGCCAACGTCGAGGCTCGTACCGGCGACGGATCAATCACTCTCGATGTACCGAATTTCGCCGTGTCCGGCTCGCTGAGCCATTCCTCGGTTCACGGAAAATTGAACGCGGGCGGAGGCACGCTCTCGGTTAGCTCCGGAGACGGCTCGATCCATCTCGAGAAACTGTAGCAGCCAGACGACCAACCATCGCGGAGTAGAGGCAAGAACTTTCCACTGTGTCCCCACAGTTGGAAAAAAGCTGGGTCGAACTTGACACAACGCGTCCAAGACCCTTTCTGCTTAATAGTTTTGAATCATTAACATACTGGCTTACACCGATTGGAACTTTCCGTGCCTTGCCCTATTCTGAGCGCGCTTGCTAAAGCCTAAGGAAGGTCCAAATGCTTCCGTTCATGATGATGGCAGTTCTGGCTCTTCTGGCATTCCTGTGTATTTCGCATATCATCCCGTCGTTGACGCGTCGTCCGCCTCAGTCACGCCCT
>Ga0070765_100000989_pt1 | contig 16934 bp, 12 predicted proteins | sample HubBroMetageWFT5_FD_71516 | JGI IMG/M metagenome (GOLD analysis project Ga0070765, IMG submission 71516) | Warmed and freeze-thawed soil microbial communities from the Hubbard Brook experimental Forest, New Hampshire - Hubbard Brook CCASE Soil... | ecosystem: Environmental > Terrestrial > Soil... | reverse complement strand
CGGCGTGGACTTCGCCGAGGTCCCCACCTTCTTCGAGCTGCAGAAGCAGCACATCGACATCCGCGACGGCCAGCAGGTGATGCTGGACGCGCGGCAGATCAAGTCGAGGGATGAGATCGCCCTGCTGTCCACCGCGGCCGCCATGGTCGACGGCACCTACCAGGACATCGCCGAAGCGCTGCGCCCAGGCATCCGGGAGAACGAGATCGTCGCGCTGGCGAACAAGCGCCTGTACGAGATGGGCTCGGACGACGTCGAGTCGGTCAACGCGGTCTCCGGCGAGCGGTGCAACCCGCACCCGCACAACTTCTCCGACCGCATGATCAGGCCGGGGGAGCAGGCGTTCTTCGACATCATGCACTCCTACAACGGGTACCGGACCTGCTACTACCGCTGCTTCGTGGTCGGCCGGGCCAGCCAGCCGCAAAAAGACGCCTACAAAAGAGCCCGCGAGTGGATCGACGCCGCCATCGAGATGATCAAGCCCGGGGTGTCCACCGACCAGGTGGCCCGGCTGTGGCCGACCGCGCAGGAGATCGGGCTGGCCGACGAGAAGACCGCCTTCGGCCTGGAGTTCGGCCACGGCCTCGGGCTCGCCCTGCACGAACGCCCCATCATCTCCCGCCTCACCTCCCTCGACGCCCCGATGGAGATCAAGGAGGGCATGGTGTTCGCGCTGGAGACCTACTGCCCGGCCACCGACGGGCACTCCGCGGCCCGGATCGAGGAAGAGGTCGTGGTCGGCCCGAACGGGCTTGAGATCCTGACCAAGTTCCCGGCCCAGGACCTCTACGTCACCAACCCCTACTGACGAGGCGATCACGTGCCGGAAATAGACACAGACGTACCCGAGGCAACTGCGCTCGAGATGTACCGGAAGATGACCGAGATCCGGTTGTTCGAGAAGCGGGTGCACGACCTGTTCCTTCAGAACCTGGTCAAGGGCACGACGCACCTCGGCACCGGCCAGGAGGCGGTCGCGGCCGGCGTGTCCCAGGCGATGAACGACGACGACTACATGTTCGTCACCTACCGGGGCCACAACCACGTGCTGGCCCGCGGTACCCCGATGACCCCGGTGATGGCCGAACTGCTCGGCCGGGAGAACGGGCTCATGCACGGCAAGGGCGGCTCGATGCACCTGCTCGACGTCTCCCGCGGCATCCTCGGGGCCTATGCGATCATCGGCGCGCAGCTGGTCATCGCGAACGGCTCGGCCTGGTCGGCCAAGTACCGCGGCACCGGGCAGGTCACCGTGTGCTTCCTCGGCGACGGCGCGACCAACATCGGCGCCTTCCACGAGGCGCTCAACCTGGCCGCCGTCTGGCGGCTGCCGGTCGTCTTCATCTGCGAGAACAACCAGTACATGGAGTACACGGCGATCGGCTCGGTGACCGCGGTGCCCAGGCCCGCCGCCGACCGCGCCGCCTCCTACGGACTGGAGCCGGTGGTGGTCGACGGCAACGACGTCGAGGCGGTGTACCACACCGCGCAGGCCGCGATCGACCGGGCCAGGGACGGCGGCGGCCCGTCCCTGATCGAGGCGGTCACCTACCGCCACGGCGGTCACTCCCGCGCCGACCCGGGCAAATACCGCCCCGCCGAAGAGGTCAAGGAGTGGCTGGCGCGGGACCCGCTGCCCGCCTACCGCGCCATCCTGATCGGCCGCGGGGTGGACGAGGCGGTCCTGGACGCCATCGACAAGGCGGCCAGGGAAGCGGTGGACCGCGCCACCGAGGAGGCCAAGGCCGGCCCCGAGCCCCGCCTCGACCTGGCCGGAACCAACGTATGGGCCGACGGCGGCCACGCCTGGAGGAACTAGATGACCGAGGTCGTCATGCCCCGGATGGGCGAAACCGTCGACGAGGGCACCGTCAACGAGTGGTTCAAGCAGGTCGGCGACGCGGTCACCGAAGGCGAGCCGCTGCTGGAGATCGGCACCGACAAGGTGGACACCGAGATCCCCGCCCCGGCCTCCGGCATCTTGTCCGAGATCCGCGTCGAGCAGGGCCAGACCGTCCCTGTGGCCACGGTCATCGCCGTAATCACCTGACCCGCCGTCCAATTCAAAATCATTTTTTCCGAACGGAGCATCGTGGCAGTTATCACGTACCGCGAGGCAGTGGCCTGGGGTATCGCCCAGGAGATGCGCCGGGACCCTGACGTGGTGTTCCTCGGCGAGGACGTCGCCGCGGCCGGCGGGGTGTTCAAGACCACGGTCGGCTTGCTCGAGGAGTTCGGCCCGGAACGGGTCCGTGACACCCCGATCAGCGAGCAGGCCATCCTCGGCGCCACGGTAGGCGCCGCCATGACCGGCCTGCGGCCGATCGCGGAGATCATGTTCAGCGATTTCTTCGCGGTCTGCTGGGACCTGATCGCCAACGAGATGGCCAAGATCAGGTACATGTCCGATGGCCAGCTGGCGCTGCCGCTGGTCGTCCGCTGCGCCAACGGGGCCGGCGTGCGCTTCGGGGCCCAGCACTCGCAGTCGGTGGAGAACTGGGCCATGGCGGTGCCGGGCCTGAAGGTCGTCGCCCCGTCCACCCCGCGCGACGTCGTGGGCCTGCTCGCCGCGGCCGTCCGCGACCCCGATCCCGTCGTGTTCTTCGAGCACAAGGGCCTGTACGCGAGCAAGGGCGACGTGCCCGAGGGCGTCGAGGTCGTCGACGAACTCGGCCGGGCCAAGGTGCTGCGCGACGGCGGGGACGCCACGATCCTCGCGCTGGCCGCGATGGTGCCGAAGTCCCTGGCCGCGGCCGAACGACTGTCCGCCGAGCACGGCATCGAGGCCACGGTCGTCGACGTGCGGTCGCTGGTGCCGCTGGACACCCGGACCATCCTGGCCGAGACGGAAAAGACCGGCAGGCTGTTCACCGTCGAGGAGAACCCCCGGCTGTGCGGCTGGGGCGCCGAGATCGTCTCGATCGTGGCCGAGGAGGGATACGGCGGGCTCACCGGTCCTCCCGTCCGCATCACCACCCCTCATATCCCGCTGCCGGCCGCGGATAAGCTCGAAGATCACGTGCTGCCCTCGGTGGACAGGATCACCGAGACCGTGCGCAGAGTACTCTCGGGGGGACGACCCCCCCAGACCCCCCCGATCCTGGGGGGAAACCTTTCCCCCCAGACCCCCTCGGCCCCCCTTGGGAGGACATGGTGAGCGGCAACCTGGCCGAACTGGTCGGCATCGAGGTACCCACGAGGCTGCTGATCGGCGGGGAGTGGACCGGCGGGCGGGGCGGCGGCACGCTGCCGGTGATCGACCCGTCTACCGAGGACGCGCTGGCCGAGGTGGCCGACGGGACCGTCGAGGACGCGCTCGACGCGGTCGGCGCGGCCCAGGACGCGCTGGCCGGATGGGCGGCGACCCCGCCGCGGCAGCGCGGGGAGTGCCTGCGCCGCACCTTCGAGCTGATGACCAAGAACGCCGACGCGCTAGCCCGGCTGATGGTCGCCGAGAACGGCAAGGCCCTGCGCGACGCCAGGGCCGAGGCCGCCTACTCCGCCGAGTTCTTCCGCTGGTACGCCGAAGAGGCGGTGCGGATGGAAGGCGTGCTGATGCAGGCGCCGTCCGGGGCGAACAAGATCCTGGTCATGCGGCAGCCGGTCGGCGTGTCCGTGCTCGTCACCCCCTGGAACTTCCCCGCCGCGATGGCCACCCGCAAGATCGGCCCGGCGCTGGCGGCGGGCTGCACGGTGGTGCTCAAGCCGGCCTCGGAGACCCCGCTGACCGCGCTGTACATCGCCGAGCTGCTGGCCGAGGCCGGTGTCCCTGACGGGGTGGTCAACGTGCTGCCCTCGCGCAAGTCCGGCGCGGTCGTGTCGGCCATGCTGAACGACCCGCGGGTCCGCAAGCTGTCCTTCACCGGGTCGACCGAGGTGGGCCGGATCCTGCTGCGCGAGGCCGCGGACACCGTGGTCAACTGCTCGATGGAACTGGGCGGCAACGCGCCGTTCATCATCTTCGAGGACGCGGACATCGACGCCGCGGTCGAGGGCGCGCTGATCGCCAAGATGCGCAACGGGGGCGAGGCCTGCACCGCCGCCAACCGCTTCTACGTGCACGAGGCGGTCGCCGACGAGTTCAGCCGGGCGTTCTCGGCCCGGCTCGAGCGCATGGTCGTCGGGCCTGGCCTGGACGAGGCCACCGATGTAGGACCCCTGGTCAACGAGCCCACCCGGACCAAGGTCGCCGAGCTCGTCGAGTCGGCCACGGCCGACGGCGGCAAGGTGGTCACCGGCGGGCACGCGCCGGACCGGCGCGGCTACTACTACCAGCCGACCGTGATCGATCAGCTCCCGGCGGGCGCGGGCATCCTCGGCACCGAGATCTTCGGCCCGGTGGCGCCCGTGGTCAGGTTCACCGCCGAGGCCGACGCCGTCAACTGGGCCAACGACACCGAGTTCGGGCTCGTCTCCTACGTCTACACCCGCGACCTGGCCCGCGGGCTGCGGGTGTGCGAGGCGCTGGAGGCCGGCATGGTCGGCCTCAACCGCGGCCTGGTGTCCGACCCGGCCGCGCCGTTCGGCGGCGTGAAGCAGTCCGGCATCGGCCGCGAGGGCGCCCACGAAGGCCTCCTGGAGTTCACCGAGACCAAGTACGTCGCCACCAACTGGTAGGGGATAGGACACGGTGCTAGTCCCCCTCGCTCTGCTTTCCCGCTCGCCTCCGGGCCGCTTTTAGGCGCCTCCTTCCCTCCTCGCTCTCTGCTTGTCCCGCTCGCCTCCGGGGCGCCTTTAAGGCGCCTCCTTCCCTCCTCGCTCCTTCGTCGCTCGTCGGTCCAGTCGGCGCCGGCGCCCCTTTGGCTCGCGGGGGATCCAGGCGGCGTGAGGTATTTCCGGTTGGGGTAGACGGCTCTGGTATTCGGCCCTGGTGAACGCCTGGTGTGAAACTCGTGGTTCACGAGGTGGCGGTAAGGTGGGGCGTCGAACTTCTGGCAGGCCACGCGGCAGGGGCCCAACTGAAGGGCATGCGATGACGGGAACGTCCGGATCCGGCGATTTCGACCGCCATGTCGTCGTCATCGGCGGCTGCGGTCATGTCGGCCTGCCGCTGGCTATCGCGTTCGCGAGCCGGGGCGCGCGGGTCGCCATCTACGACGTGAGCACGTCCGCGGTGCAGACGGTGAACGCGGGCCGGATGCCGTTCGCAGAGCAAGGAGCGACCGAGGTCCTGCGGCAGGTGGTGGCGGAAGGCCTGCTCGAGGCGTCGACCGATCCCGCCATCGTGAGCTCGGCCGAGCACGTCGTGGTGGTGATCGGCACGCCGGTCGACGAGCACATGAACCCCGACCAGGCGGCGATCCCGAACGCCCTCGGCGGATGCACCGAATACCTGCGGGACGGCCAGTTGCTGGTGCTGCGCAGCACCGTATATCCCGGCGTGACGGCGCTGGTGGAGAAGACGGTGGCGGGGTACGGCAGGCAGATCGAGGTCGCGTTCTGCCCGGAGCGGATCGCCGAGGGCAAGGCCATGACCGAGCTGTTCGAGCTGCCCCAGATCGTCTCCGCGCGCTCGGCGACCGCGCTCGAGCGGGCCTCGGCCCTGTTCGGGATGCTGACCAGCAAGCTCGTCCCGATGTCGCCCGAGGAAGCCGAGCTGGCCAAGCTCTTCACCAACACCTGGCGGTACATCAAGTTCGCCACCGCCAACCAGCTCTACATGATGGCCAACGACCGCGGGCTCGACTTCGAGCGGATCCGGCAGGGGCTGACCGCCGACTACCCGCGGGCGGCGGACATGCCCGCCGCGGGCTTCGCGGCCGGCCCGTGCCTGTTCAAGGACACCATGCAGCTCGCGGCGTTCAACCACAACAACTTCGCGCTCGGCCACACCGCGATGGCGATCAACGAAGGGCTGCCGCTGTACGTCGTGCACCGGCTCGAGCAGCGGTACGACCTGGCCTCGATGACCGTGGGCGTGCTGGGCATGGCGTTCAAGGGCGGCTCGGACGACATCAGGTCCAGCCTGTCGTACAAGCTCAAGCGGATCCTGGCCTTCAAGGCCGACCAGGTGCTGTGCACGGACCCGTACGTGACCGTCGATCCCGCCCTTCTGCCGCTGGCCGATGTCGTGTCCCGGTCGGACCTGCTGATCATCGGGGCGCCCCATCCCGAGTACCGGGACCTGGTCACCGACAAGCCCGTCGCCGACATTTGGAACATCCTCGGGGCCGGTGTCCGGATATGACCGGCGAGGTACCGCGGGTATCGATCGTGGTGCCGGCGTACAACGAGGGCGCCCAGATCGTGCCCGTGCTGGACCGGCTGTTCGAGTCGGTCCAGTTGCACTGTGAGGTCCTGGTCGTGGCGGACGACCAGGCGGACACCACCATCCCGGTGGTGACGGAGTACGCCCGCAAGGAGCCCCGGATCCGCTGCCTGGTGAACACCTACGGGCGCGGGCCCGCGAACGCGATCAGGTTCGGCATCGACGCCGCAGCCGCTCCGGTCGCGGTGGTGACGATGGCCGACGGCTGCGATGATCCGCGGCAGATCGATGACCTGGCCCGCCTGGTCGACCGCGGGGTGGCGGTCGCCGCCGCCTCCCGGTACATGGCCGGCGGGCAGCAGGTCGGCGGCCCGGTGATCAAGGGCCTGCTGTCCCGGGTAGCGGGCCGGTCGCTGCGGATTCTGGCCCACGCGGGCACGCGGGATGCGACCAATTCGTTCAAGGCCTACTCCACGAGCTTCGTGCGTGAGGTCGGCATCGACTCGCGGCACGGGTTCGAGATCGGCATCGAGCTGACCGCCAAGGCCAAGCGCCTGGGCTTGCCGGTGGCCGAGATCCCGACCATCTGGCTGGACCGGCAGGCGGGGGTGTCCAACTTCCGGGTGGCCAAGTGGATCCCGGAGTACCTGCGCTGGTACCGGTTCGCGTTCGGCCCGAAGCTGACCGCCGAGCAGATCCGGTCCCACGGCGAAACGATAAGGAACAAAAACTAAAGGGGCTAGTGATGCAGAAGGTTCTGGTCAGCGGCTCTGCGGGGTTCATCGGCGGGTACGTGGTCGAGGAACTGCTCCGGCGCGGATACGCGGTGGTCGGGCTGGACAACTTCTCCAAGTACGGCAAGGTGCGCAAGTCCTACGACGACAACCCGGACTACCGCCTGGTCGAGGGCGACGCCAGGGATGTCGGCGTGCTGACCGAGCTCCTGGTCGACTGCGATCACTTCATCGCGGGCGCGGCGATGATCGGCGGCATCTCCTACTTCCACGCCTACCCCTACGACCTGCTCGCCACCAACGAGCGGATCATCGCGGCGTCCTGTGACGCCGCGATCGCCGCGCATCGGAACGGCAAGCTGCGCAAGGTCACCTACCTGTCCTCCTCGATGGTCTTCGAGAGCGCCGACGAGTGGCCCTCGTATGAGGGACAGCAGCGGCGCATCCCGCCGCCGCTGTCGTCCTACGGGTTCCAGAAGCTGGCCGTGGAGTATTTCGCGAGGGCCGCGTGGGACCAGTACGGCCTGTCGTACACCCTGGTGCGGCCGTTCAACTGCGTGGGAATCGGGGAAAGCCGCGCCGTGGGCGACCAGGAGATCCTTTCCGGGAACGTCCGCCTCGCGATGGGCCACGTGGTACCCGACCTGGTGCAGAAGGTGCTCAAGGGCCAGGACCCGCTGCACATCCTCGGCTCGGGTGACCAGGTGCGGCACTATACGTACGGCGGCGACCTGGCCGTCGGCGTGGTCACCGCGATGGAGCACGAGGACGCCGTCAACGAGGACTTCAACCTGTCGACGTCGGAGCGCACCACGGTCCGCCAGCTGGCCGAGGTCATCTGGCGCAAGATCAAGGGCGACGGCGTCCCGCTGCACCTGGTCCACGACGATCCGTTCGAATATGACGTCCAGCGGCGCGTCCCGGACACGATCAAGGCGAAGAAGATCCTGGGCTTCGAGGCCGCCACGACGCTGGAGGAGATGCTCGACGAGGTCATTCCCTGGATCGATCACGCAATCGCCAGCGGCATGATCTGACCGCCGGCGGTCGATCACCATGAGCGTCCCGCAGGCCGCGATCGCCGAGCCGCTGGCGGCGGCCCGGGCCGGACCTGCGGACCAGCAGATCTCCGGCTGGCGCCGGCCCTGGTGGGCCTGGGCGGGCCCTTTCGCGCTCCTGCTCACGGTGCTCGTCGTCCGCAGCAGGTTCCTGTTCACCGACCGGTTCTACGAGCAGGGCGACGCCGCGGCCAACTCGATCCTGATCGAGCAGGCCAAGCACCTCACGCTGCTCGTCGGCAACTACTCCAGGGAGGGCTTCAACCACCCGGGACCGGCGTACCTGTACGTGCAGGCGCTCGGCGAATGGCTCTTCAAGGACCTGCTGCACCTGGTGCCGACCGCGTGGAACGCGCACGTGCTCACGGTCTTCGTGCTGAACAGCGCGTTCGTGGCGATGATGGTCGCCGTGGTCTACGGCTGGACCCGGTCGCTGCGCGCCGCCGCCGCGTGCCTGGCGGTCGTCCTGGCCTGCGCCGCCACCGAGCCGTGGATGCTCAGCTACGACTGGATGCCGTGGATGTACGTCCCGGCCTACGTCGCGTTCGCGCTCGCCGCGGGCTCGGTGGCGGCCGGCGGGGAACGGGATCTGTGGATCCTGGTGCTGACCGGCTGGTTCCTGATCCACGGGCACGCGTGCTTCCTGTTCTTCGTCCCGGTGATCGCGGTCACGGCAGCGGCCGCGGTGATGTGGCGCTACGGGCCCCGGGCGGCGCTGCGTCGCTTCACCCGGCCCCGGACCTGGGTTCCGGTGACGGTGATCAGCGTCGTCTTCGCGCTGCCCATCGTGGTGAACCTCGCCCTGCACTGGCCGGGTGACTTCGGCAAGTATGTATCGTACTCTTCATCGAAGATCGCCGGCGGGCACGGCGTATCGCAGATCCTGCACTACGCGCTGTGGTACTGGTGGCAACAGGGCGGCGGATGGGCCGCGTGGCTGGTACCCGCCGTCTCCTACCTGGTCGCGGTCGCGGCGGTGCGGCTCAGCCGTGATCCCGTGCGCCGGTTCCTCGTGGGCCTGCTCGCCATCAACGTCGTGTCGACGCTGGCGTTCCTCTGCTATACCGCCGTCGGCATCGACGTCCTTTCCGAGCGCTACATCGGGTACTTCTACTTCTCGGCCCCGCTGATCACGCTGCTGGTCATCGCGGTGAGCCTGACCGAAGCGGTGCCGCTGGGCGCGCTGGCGGCCCCCGCGGCGGCCCTGCTCGCGGTCATCTCCTTCGCGGCCGCCCCGGCTACCGCCGTGAACACCGGCGACACCGACGCGGCGCTGCCCGGTGTGGTGAGCGCGGTGGCGGCCAGCGCCCACGGCAAGACGATCGTGATCGACCTCGACCACGCGGCCTGGCCCGATGTCAGCGGCTTCCTGGTCCAGGCCGAGCGGGCCGGGGTGCGGGCGTGCGTGCGGAGCCCGGGGTGGACGTTCATGATGACCAGGCAGTTCATCTGCACGCCCGGGCAGATCCTCACCGGCGCGCCGTTCTGGTTCCGCGCGCCTGCCGCCCCGCCGGGAGCGCCCGTCATCGCCACCCTCAAGAACTCCGCGGTCACGGCGGGCGCGGCGTGAGCGGGCACACCCAGGTACGGGCGGCGCAGTCCGCGCCCCCGCGGGTCCGCGCGGCCTGGCCGCCCGCCGTCTTCGCGCTGGTGGTCGCGGCCCTATTCTTCTTGTACCTGCGCCAGTCCCTGATCACGCCGATGACCTCCGATGGTGCGGCCAATGCGCTGCAGGCCCAGAGCATGCTGCACGGGAACCTGCTGCTGCATCACTGGTGGGTGTCGGACGTGTCCTTCTACCCCACCGAGTTGTCGCAGTACGCGCTCATCGAGGTGGTCCTCGGGCTGAGCCCGTGGGTGGTGCACGTGGCCGCGGCCATGACCTACACGCTGCTCGTGGTGCTCTCGGCCCTGCTCGCCAGGGGCAGCGCCCGGGGCAAGGCCGGAGCAGCCCGCGCCCTGGTCGCCGCGTGCATCATCTTGTCGCCGCAGGTCAGCGCCACCCAGATCGTCCTCCTGCAGCCCCAGCACGCCGGCACCGCGGTGCCCCTGCTGGTGGCCTGGCTGCTCATCGACCGCGCCCCCAAGAACCCAAAGAGCCCGGGCGCGCGGTACCGCTGGCTCACCCCCGCTGTCGTCTGCGTCATCCTGGGCGTGACGGCGATTGCCGACGCGTCCGTGCTGCTCACGGGCATCATCCCGCTGGTTCTGGTGTGCCTCGTGCGAGCCTGCCCCGGCGTGATGCGCGGGGAGCGGACCGAGCCGAGGTGGTATGAGCTGTCCCTGGCCGGGGCCGGGGCGGTCGCCGGGCTCGGCTTCTTCGCGCCGCGCGCCATCACGGCCCTCGGCGGATACCACGAGTGGCCGGTCCTGAACGGCACGGCGCCCATCAGCCTCTGGGCGCGCGGAGCGAAGTGGACGTTCCAGGGCGTGCTCGAGCTCTTCGGCGCGGACTTCTACCAGGCCAGGCCCGGGATCGAAGTCGCCTTCGCCGTGGTGCACCTGGTCGGCGCGATCCTGGTGGTCGGTGCCCTGCTGCTCGCGCTCGTCCGGTTCTTCCGCTTCACCGACCTGCTCATCCCGGTGTTCGCGGTGGGCATCGTGCTCAACCTCGGCGCGTACCTGACCAGCACGCGCTCCCACGGCATCCTCAGCACGCGAGAGATCGCCGGCGTGCTCGCGCTGGGCGCGGTGCTGGCCGGGCGGATGCTCGGTGAGCGCGTGCTCGCCGCAGTGACCGCCCGCAACGGCCTCAAGGGTTGGTCCTGGCCGGCGCTCGCCGTCGTCGCCGCGGGCTACCTGGGCGGCCTCGTCTACGCCGCGGCGCAGCCCTCCGCTCCTCCCGCCAACCAGCCGCTGGCGTCGTGGCTGGCCGCGCACGGGCTCACTGACGGGCTCGCCGGGTACTGGCAGGCTTACAGCACCACGGTGGACAGCGGCGGCCGCGTCCTGGTCAGCGGCGTGACGATGGACGGCCACGGGCACCTCGTGCCGTACCAGTGGGAGACCGACGACTCGGACTACGCCCGGTCGCGGCACGACGCGAACTTCGTCGTCGCCGACGGCCCGCTTCCGCTGCCGGGCGCCTGGCCCGCCGCCCTGCGGACCTTCGGCCGGCCCCAGCGGGTCTACCGGTACGACGGCTACACCATCGGCGTCTGGGACACCAACCTGCTCAGGCGCCTGTGATAGTCACATGTACAGGATGCGCCGCCGGGCCACCACGAGCAGGGCCGGCACCGCGCAGGCCAGCAGCAGGCTGAGGTAGGGCCAGGACAGGTACCGCTTCGGCGTGGCCAGCAGCAGGATCAGCGCCATCAGGAAGGGTTCGATGAGCGAGCGGCCGTCACCGAACGTGCTGGTCCAGATCTGGCTGGACAGCAGGCCGAGCTGGAGCACGAAGAAGATGAACGCCAGGCGTTCATGCCACGGCGCGGTGGTGACGAAGAGCACGGCCAGCCCGGCGAGGATGAACACCGCCAGCGTGGCGTACTCGAGCAGGGCGATGTCGATCACGCCGAGATGAACCGTGTTGATGTGGTGAATCTCGACCCGCAGCGCGTCGACCATGGCCATGAACGGCTGGGCGAGGTTGCGGTTGCTGTTCGCGACGAGCGGGAACTCCCCCTTGACCACGACGTGCACGGCGAGTTCCACCACGCCGTACGCGATGGCCGGCAGCACCCAGGTGAGCTCGGCCAGGCCGGGCCTAGCTCGCTGACGGACGATCGCGACCAGCCGGGTGAGCGCGATGGCGCCCGGGGCGAACAAGATGGTCTCCCTGGTGATCGCCCCGTAGGCGAACAGGCCAGCGGCCAGCAGCGGCCGGGCGCGCCGGTAGGCGAGCAGGCCGCCCAGCATGCACGCCTCGGCGAGCGGTTCGGCGGTGTCCCGGCCCACGCTGATGACCAGGCCGAAGTAGGCGGCGAAGGCCAGCCCCCACAGGGCGTGGCGGCCGGACTCCCTGGCGAACATGCCGCCGAGGACGGCCATGGCGGCCACGCCGAGCAGGTTGATCGCGACCAGGGCGAACGGGACCAGCTCATGCTGCCCGAACGAGACCAGCCAGGCCAGGACCGGGTAGCCGAGCCGGGTGTACCGGTAGGACTGGTCCATGGTGATGCCGAACGCGGTCTTGTGCCAGTTGGCGGGGTCCAGGGCGAGCCGGTAATAGAACTGCCCGTCGTAGCCGGCGTTCGGCACCCGGAGCACGCCGCGCGGGAGCCGGGCCGGGTCGGTATAGGTGTGGCCCGCCATGATGAACAAGGTGATGTGCCCATCGGCCCAGACCCGCAGCCGCGCGAGGGCGTAGCCGAGCCAGCCGAGGAAGGCGATCACGCCCGGCACGGCCGGGTGGTTCGCCCGGGCCAGCAGCGAAGGCGCGCGCTCGCGCACGGGCCCGCGAGACTCAGATCTCGAGGTGAGCTGCAACCGCGGGCCTCCACCATGGCGAGCTCAGCGGACGCCGAGCGTGAGAGAAGGATAATCAGGCCAGGCGCGGGCAGCTTACCAGAGCAACACGGCTACCATGAGCGTTTGTGTCCTGGCCATGGCCACGGGGAGCGCGCGAAGACCTGCCCGTTACGTCCCCGCTCGCGAACCCGGTTGATGGCGTTGCCGACGCGCCGAGCGAGGCCACCGACGACACAGGGAAGAAAACGGAACGCCCCGCGACCGGGCCGCGTGCCTACTGGCTCTCCCCGGTCGGCGTGACCATCATCCTGGCCACGATGCTGGCCCTGGGCCTGCGGGTGTTCATCTTGACCAGGCCGGGGCTGCTGACCGGTGTCACCGAATACGACGACGGCGTGTACCTCGGCGGCGCTATCAGGCTGACCCAGGGCCTGCTGCCCTACAAGGACTACTCCTTCGTCCAGCCGCCCGGGATCCTGCTCCTGATGACGCCGGCCGCGGTCGTCGCGCGATTGTCCACCACGGCCGCGGCGCTGGGTACCGTCCGCGTGCTCAGCGTGTGTGCCAGTACCGCGTGCGTGCCCCTGGCCGGGCATCTGATGCGCTACCGCGGGATGGTCGGGACGGTGGTGACCTGCGGGTTCCTCGCGGCCTACCCCGACGACGTGTGGACGGCGCACACTCTGCTGCTCGAGCCGTGGATGAACCTGTTCTGCCTGATCGGCGTGAACGCGGCCTTTCACCAGGGCCGGCTCGCCAGTCCCCGGCGGCTGGCCTGGGCCGGCGTCGCGCTCGGGTTCGCCGTCGCGGTGAAGTACTGGGCGGCGGTACCGGCCGCGGTGCTGCTCGCGACGTGCCTAATCACCCGCAGCGAGAACCGGGCGCGGCGGACCCGCGCCTGCCTGGCCGGGCTGGCCGCGGGGTTCGCCCTCCCGGTCGTGCCCATCGCGCTGACCGCGCCGGCGACGTTCTTCCGCAGCACCGTGCTCTACCAGGCGAGCCGGATCGGCAGCTACGTGCCGATGTCCCTACGGCTCAGCCACCTGACGGGCCTGATCGACGTCTTCAACGTCAACGGCCAGTTCTCGCTGGCCGGCGCCAGCGACTCCCTCGCGCTGGCCTCTCCCAACCCAATCGCGGCCACGGCCGTGGGATGGCTCCCGTTCGCGGTCGTCGGCGGGATGGTCGCCGCGATCGGGATCGGCTACTCCCTGCACTGGCGGCGGCCGTCGGAGCTGGACTGGTTCGTGCTCGTCGTGGCGGTGCTGGCCGCGACGGCGATCCTCAGCTACTCCGCGTTCTTCTATCATTATCCGGTGTTCGCGGCGCCCTGGCTCGCCCTGGCCTGCGGCGCGTCGGCCGCGTGCCTGACCGACCGCAGGATCATCCGGGGGTTCATCGTCGTCCTCGCCGCTGCGGCGTCCCTGGCCGTGGCCTCCGTCGAGGTGCATCAGCTGATCCCCCTCAACGTGCTGAGCGGATCCCAGGTCGGGGAGGTGATCCCGCCCGGTGCGTGCGTGATCACCGACCAGGTCTCCGACCTGATGTCCGTCGACAGGTTCAGCAACCCGCCCGGGTGCCCGGACGTGATCGACGCCCTGGCCGATACCTTGGTGCTAAGCAACGGGGTCAGCATGCAGGCTGGCGCCGGAGGCCTGCCCACTGTGGTGACCGGATGGGAGTCGATCCTGGGCAACGCGCAATACGTCCTGCTCTCGCCGGAAAGCGAGGTGCGCATTCCCACGGACTACGCCTGGTTCCAGGAGAACTTCGTCCCGGTCAGCCCGTACGAATACGGCATCGGCCAGCTCTTCGAGAGGAAGTCATAGGCCGATGCAGCGTACGGCCGCGCAGACCTCGCCCGCCGGAGAGCGGGCCACAGACCGCAAGACGTGGCGCCGGTGGGCGGCGGTACCCGCCATCGTGGTGACCGCGGCCGCCCTGTTCGCCGTGAACTTGAAGCTGTCCGGTACCTCGCCGATGAACTCGGATTCGGCCAACGTCCTGCTGATGGGGTGGGACATGCTGCACGGCAACCCGCTGCTGCATGGCTGGTACGCGACGGATGTCTCGATCTATACCACCGAGGTGCCGCAGTACGCACTGCTCTCGCGCATCCTCGGCGTGCACCCCGAGACCACGCACGTGGCGGCGGCCATGACCTACACGCTGGCCACCTTGCTCGCGATGCTGCTGGCCAAGGGCGGCACCTCCGGACGCACCGCCCTGGTCAGGATGGCGATCACCGGGGGAATCATGGTCGTCGCGCCGCAACTGGGAGCCGGAGTCTACGCCCTGGTTATGGTCGTGGACCACATCGGAACCTCGGTTCCGCTCCTGGTCATATGGCTGCTGCTGGACCGGTTCGACAGGTCGGCGCCTCGGTGGTGGGTCCCCGTGCTGACCATGATCCTGCTCACTTGGGTGCTCATCGCCGACCCCATCGTCCTGGTGATGGGCGTGGCGCCGCTGACGCTGGTCAGCGGGATCCGGTTCATCCAGGGCGTCGCGGCAGGCCGCGGCGCAGGCTGGACCCAGCGGATCCGTGCCCAGTGGTACGAACTGGCTCTCGCCTGCTCGGCGGCTGCGGCGGTCCCGTTGGCCCTGCTGGCCGAGCGGGCACTCAGAGCGCTGGGCGGCATTGCCGTCGATCCCTATGTGTTCGGCCTCAAGCCCTGGAACGAATGGCGGAATGACATCCTGGCCCTGTGGAGGGTGGTGCAGCTTTACGGGGCGGACTACCGCGGGCTGACCGGGGCCGCGTTCGCGTTCGCGGTCCTGCACCTGGTGAGCGTGGCGCTGGTGTGCTGGGCGATGCTGCGGGTAGCTCGGCGATTTCTCAGCGGCATACCGCTGGTGGACCAGGTACTCGCGGTCGCCATCGGCATGAATGTCGTGCTGTACGCGATTTCGGACGTTTCGATCGGGGGTGGCGCGCACGAGATAGCCATCATCGCGCCGTTCGGGGCGGCGCTGGCCGCACGCGCCCTGGCTGGCCCCGCATACCGGCTTGGCCAGCGGCGTCCCACGGTCGGTGTCTCGGCCTCCCGCCTGCGACTGGCCGGTCTTGCCGCTGGCGTGCTGGTCCTAGCCGGCTACCTTGCGGGTCTGGGGTACGAACTGACCCAGCCGGCGGCACCGCCGGACAACGCCACGGTCGCGTCCTGGCTCGCCGCCCACCACCTCACGTACGGCCTGGCCGGCTACTGGCAGGCCAGCAGCGTCACAGTCGACAGCGGCGGTGAGGTCGTGGTCAGGGCGCTACCTCCCCACTCGACGCAGCCGTACTTGTGGCTGGCGAAAGCGTCCTGGTACGACCCGGCGTCTCATTGGGCCAACTTCATCGTCATCGACAACCAGACCACACGCTTCGCTACCTGGCTGCCGCTCGCGGCCATCGAGAAAGACGCGGGTGTTCCGGCCCGCACCTATCACACCGGCCCGTACACCATCATGGTCTGGAATAAGAACCTGCTGGCCAGCCTGGCCGGGTGAGACCCCCTCGCAGATCTGCTTCGTGACGAGCTGAGGCGGTAGGCTCCGGTGGGTGAAGGCGCTGGTGCTGGCGGGGGGTTCGGGGACGCGGTTGCGGCCGATCACGCATACCTCGGCGAAGCAGCTGGTTCCGGTGGCGAACAAGCCGGTGCTGTTTTACGGGCTGGAGGCGATCGCGGAGGCGGGGATCACCGAGGTGGGGATCGTGGTGGGTGAGACGGCGGCGGCGATCCGGGCGGCGGTGGGGGATGGCGGCGCGTTCGGGCTGGCGGTGACGTATATCCGGCAGGCGGCGCCGCTGGGGCTGGCGCATGCGGTGCTGGTGGCGCGGGAGTTCCTGGGTGAGGATGATTTCGTGATGTACCTGGGGGATAACTTCATCGTGGGCGGGATCGCCGGGGTGGTGGAGGAGTTCCGGGCGTCCCGGCCGGACGCGCACATCTTGCTGACCGCGGTGACGGACCCGCGGCAGTTCGGGGTGGCCGTGCTGGACGGCGCGGGGCAGGTGATCGGGCTGGAGGAAAAGCCGGACCGGCCGGGCAGTGACCTGGCGCTGGTGGGGGTGTACCTGTTCACGGCGGCGGTGCACGAGGCGGTGGCCGGGCTGGTCCCGTCGCGGCGGGGGGAGCTGGAGATCACCGAGGCGATCGGGTCCTTGATGGCCAGCGGCCGCACGGTCACCTCCACGGTCATCTCGGGGTACTGGAAGGACACCGGGAACGTCGCGGACATGCTCGAGGTCAACCGGATGGTGCTGGAGAGCGTGGCGCCGGCGGTGGCCGGGGAGGTGGACCGGGCCAGCGAGCTGATCGGCCGGGTGGTGATCGAGGCGGGGGCCCGGGTCACCGGGTCGCGGATCGTGGGGCCGGTCATCATCGGCGCCGGCACCGAGGTGACGGGGTCCTACATCGGCCCGTTCACCTCGGTGGCGGCGGGCTGCGTCATCGCCGACAGCGAGATCGAGTACTCCATCGTGCTGGCCGGGGCCTCGATCCGCGGCGTCCGCCGGATCGAGGCCTCCCT
>Ga0070765_100000988_pt1 | contig 16935 bp, 22 predicted proteins | sample HubBroMetageWFT5_FD_71516 | JGI IMG/M metagenome (GOLD analysis project Ga0070765, IMG submission 71516) | Warmed and freeze-thawed soil microbial communities from the Hubbard Brook experimental Forest, New Hampshire - Hubbard Brook CCASE Soil... | ecosystem: Environmental > Terrestrial > Soil... | reverse complement strand
AGGCGTTCGGGGATATATTGGGCCAATAATTCAGCAGTCATCAGAGCCTGAGCCATCCCTCCGCCAGTAATGGGATCAAGAGAGCCTGCCGCGTCACCGAGCAAAACAAACCCGGGCGCAACACCCGTTCTCGCACGCTCGGTCACCGGCGATGTCGCAAGGTACGGAGTCACCTGCTCAGCCCCTTCTAATCGACGAACTAATTCCGGCTGAGCAAAAACCCAGCGTTGGAACGTACGCCCGACAGGTCCAGCGAACCGGTTCCCATCCGCCAGCGCAACTACTAGCAATTCACAATCGGGCAAAGGTGTCACATAGAGTTCGTGACCGGGGCCTAGAAAAATATCGACCCAGGGAGGATGAGTTTGTCCGGGGGCAAGCCTGAAATGCGCGCGCATCCCCAACCGCTTGCGCCTCACCGGAACACTCAAGTTCATCAGACGACGCAACCGCGAATGCGCGCCGTCGGCGGCTACGATCAGGGGAGCACGGTGTTGTTTTCCGTTGACGAGCAGGCCAACAACGCGTCCGTTCTCTTTTAATCGAGCATCCACGCGTGAACTCGTGTGAGCGGTCACACCCGGCACGTTGGCAGCAGTATCGAACAGGACCTGATCGAGGTGCTTTCGTCGTTGGCCGCGCCCAAAAACAGGCAGGCCGGCTACGGGTGGGAATCTTCCCTCAGCAACTTGATTTTGCACATGATAGCGGACTCCGCAGAAAGGAACGCCTCCCACCGCTTCCGCCACTCCGAGACGATTCAAAACGGCTACGCCGGAGGGCATCAATCCCTCGCCGCACGGCTTCTCTTTGGGGAATTGGCCGCGCTCGAAGAGTTCCACGCTTAAGCCGCGACGTCCCAGCAGAATCGCAAGTGCGCACCCTGCAAGACCGCCGCCGGAAATCAGAACGTCAGTCATGATCTCTTTCGCGTTTAGATTTTTGGGAGCTTGATTGACCTATCATCTTAGGTACGACGAACAGGTGCCTTCGCCCTTTGCCGAGGTTCCCCATTAGATGGTTTTAGCGTTGAGGTGCCGGGCCGGCTGCGCAGAAGGTTGACACCAGATTGAGCTTGGGTTGCCACAGAATTGTCACAGCTTTGTAAACAATCTCTGACATCACTGTTACGACCTTCGCAACCACACAGTGGCAGCGAACTCATAAAATTAGCCAAGTCGGGTGGCTGTTACTTATCCTTTCGCCGCTGAACTCGAGCTGTCGAAGGCGGGACATGGCCCTTCAGCCGCATGTAGACGGCAAGGTTGCCGTAATGCTCATTATTGTGGGTAATGTTGTACATCAGCACGGCGCCCCGCACGGTATCGGTCGACCCGGGGCCAACAACATGCGCAATGTGCATCGGCTGAATGAAGTTAGCGTCGGTGGTCGCTGCGTACACCCGGTCGCAATAGACGAGCGAATCGTTCAACGCCTTAACGAGTGCAACCTTATCAGTGATTTGCTCGTAGTCAGCGGTTGCTGGCGACTTTTCGCCCGCGGCTTGCGAACAGAAGAAGAAGTTCGCATCGACCACGTGACCGATAATCTGACCGAAGGTCCGGACCTCCGGCGTCGGTCGAAAGGCGTATTCATCTGCAGGCATGTTTTCCGCCGCTTCCGCTAGATCTCGGCGAATCATCGCGTGCATCGCCTTGGCACTGCCCGCCAGCGAGGGCGACAACTCAACGGGATAGCCAGCGTCCGTCGCTTGAGCGGATGTCGCCGGCAAAGTCGCATACGCAAAAACAAAAACCAACATAAGCAGACGCAGCATCAGGTCGTCTCCCTTCACCATGCGAATCGTTTTGTTCCGCGCGGCTCACATAAATCGCGACAACAGAGTTTTGTCAAGACTAAAACGCAGACTCCTGATTGATGTCATAAGGAGGCCGCCCTCGCGACGGCCCGAGTAAACTATGCCCTGTGCACCCTACAGTGCTCGGAGCGAAGAAGGCCGAGATGCGAATTATAGGATGTGATTTACATGCTCGCCAGCAGACAGTGGCCATGCTGGACACCACCGCGGGCGAGCTGGTGAAAATGACTCTGAAGCACGAGGCCCCCAGGTGCGCGAGTTTTACTCAGCGCTTCGGCGACCGGTGCGTGTGGGAATTGAAGCCATGGGATCCATGCAGGGGTTTGTGAACCTGATGGAAGAACTCGGAATCGAATGTTTGATAAGTCCTCCGGCAGAGATTCGAGCGGTCGAGCCAGGAAGCAGAAACATGATCGGCGCGATGCAGACTGGCTTCTGTCCCGGCCAGTAGAAGAGCGCTTTCCGGCGATCTGGTTCCCTACCAAAGAACAGTTAGACCAGCGGGCCTTATTGCGGCACCGCCATCAGTGGGTGCGCCTGCGGACCAAAATGCAAAAATGCGCTGCAAGCTTTGGCCCACGGCCCGCGGCGAGGTTCCTCTTTGTGGACGCCAGCAGGCCAACAGGCGATGGCGTCTTTGCCCTTGTCACCGCATGCTGCTTATCGGCGGAATGAGTTGCAGGCCATGTATGCGAAATTCCAGACGGAGATCCTAAAACTAAATCGGCGAGTGCAGCGGCAAGCTTGTGAACCTCCGGGAGCAAGGTTGTTGATGACCCAGCCCAGCGTGGGACCGATCACGGCGTTAGCCACCGAAGTGTTCCTGGGTGATCCTGCGCGCTTTGCAGACAGTAAGCAGCTGGCCAGTTATGCAGGAATGATCCCCGCCGAAAATTCCAGTGGAGGACGGCAGCGACTGGGTGGCCTGAGCAAACGAGGGAATCCGCTTTTGCGCTTTCTCTGGTGTGAAGCGGGATCCATGCGGTCCGCCGGGACCCGCAGTTGAAGTGTTTTTACCGCCGGAAATTAATCCAGAAAGGTTTGGGAAAAGCGCGCGTAACAGTGGCTCACAAGCTGGGAATCCGCATGTGCATCATGTTGCGGGATCAGCTTGGGTACAACCAGTTCTGCCGTCGTGACAGATGCAGCACAAAAGTGGTGAGGCCTAGGCGGGGATGCCAGCAGCGCGTTATGGTGCGAAAGTCACCGGCTGATTGATTAGGCTACCCGCCTCCCTGAAAGAAAGGGGAGATCGAATATAACTCATCGTGGTCCATAGTGATCGAAGAGATGACTGGTGGGCAACACCAAGTGGATGAATGCAAGCGGCTGGGCGACTTAGGGTGACCACAGGAACAGAAGCTCCTAAGATAGACGCCGTTCGGGGGCTCCGAACAGATGTGCTCGATTCCACCGATCAGCGCACGAAAAAACTCTTGCAACGGCCGGCCTGGTTAGAGATAACGCGCGGACCGCACAAGTTAAATATAGTACGTCGCTGTTCGCGCGTCTGATTTGTCAATCAGCTACATTCGTTATTTGGCCGGTGCCGAGTCATCAGCGCTGACAAAATTAAGCACGAAGGGCGCGATTCCGTGTACCTGCAAAATCGTATCGCCTTTGCATTCGGCGAAGTGATTCATATGTGGCGCGGCCCAGAAAAACCCGCCCATGGGCACTTCTTTCAGCGCCGCGTCATCCCATTTCGCACCCATTCCTACAGCAGCGGCACCCTTAACCACCGTGACGTTTTCAATCGTGGGATGCCAGTGCGGCGCGATCTTGGTTCCGTCGGTGCACGAAAGGCGAAGAGTATAGCTGTGCCCCGCGGTCATCGGATCGCCTTGCAAAACCGCAACGCGCACCGTGCCGCCCATCTCCACCGAGGGTGTGCCCACCAGGGCCGCCGCGGGGACGTCGCCCCACTTTTCTGAGCCCGGCTCCACAATCATCGACGCGCTTGAAGCCCGCGCAGGAGTTTCTTTTGTAGATTGTTTTGTTTGCGCCCCCGCAACTACAGGAAACAACATGAAAGTGATCAACAAACCCGCTCGCGCGATGGACATGTTTTTCTCCTTGTTTGTTTGACGCGAAATATCCGACTTGGAACCTTTATTTTGCGCATCGTACGCCTCTAATGGCTTTAGCACAACGGATATGCCACGGGACCAAGAACCGACCAACCAGCGAAAAAAAAGGGACGAAGCCACCGCGTCGATGAGGGAAAACTCTTCGACAGGGCTGTTGTCGGTTCAATTATGGATCAAAAACAGACAATTGGTTCGTAGCCAACTACCCGGAATTACTCCTTTTTTGCGGGTGCGGTCTGATTAGAGACGGGCACCCACACGCTGTCAGCCGCAGCAATTTCGAAGGCTGGTGCCTCGGTTGAAATGTTGACGCGTTGCAAGCCTGCCTTGTTTTTTGGGACGGCCCGGAAGACGAGAAAATATTGATTGTCCAGAATTTTCTGTAGGCGGTCGAGGTAAGGCTTGAAGCTGATCAGGTTTTGGGTCCCGAGAGCGAAATATTCCCCACCAGCCTCATCGGTGACCTTGGCCACGCCGGATTGACCGATCTGCGCTTCCCAGGCGTTCCGGCCCGCGCGTCCGACGCCAGTAGCGTAGATTCCGTGCACGATCACACCATAACGCTGAGCCGCCGTGCTGGCAGAATCAACATCCGGACTCATCGTAGTCATACTGGTGGACATCGCCATACTGGGCATCGTGTTGCGAGATGCCCGGCCTACACTCGGGGCGGTTTCACGGCTGGACATCCTTTGGTTACGCAGGCGGTCAATACCGTCGCTCACCATCAGGACTTCGCGCCTCACCTTCTGTTCGGGCCAACCCTTGATTAAGCTGATTAGCGATAGGTACGGACTGTCCATAGAGGACAACGTGCCACGAGGTAGACGGATCGCTTTCGCCGCCAAGGCGTGATCGGCGGTGAAGTTCTGCACGATTTGGATGGTAGCATTGGACATATAACCCACACCAATAGCCGTTGTAGCCGGCTGCGCATTAATAAAGTCGCGGAGGTCGTTGAGACTGTTTCCGATGCTCGTGTCACACGTGTCATCGATCAAAATGAAAAACTGAAGAGCGGCATTATCTCCGCGAGCAGGAATTACCGTGTCGATTTTCAGCGGAGTTCTTCCTTGCCTTACTTGCACATTTTCAGGACGAAGGATTGGAATTTCGGTGTCCTCCCGAACGGCTTGATCCGTGATGACCATGTGAACCTGCACCGTACCTGATGCTGCAGGACTCTCTTGTGACGAGACGATGCGCGCTCCAAATCCCAATAGAGCCAGAGCAACCAGCCATCGGGACAAGAGCCTATAGGCGTTCATGTTCCCTCCTTGAAAATCGAATCTATACAATTCGGGCCGGGGCGAACGAAGCTACACTTGTTATGCCTCATCTTGGAGCTTGCAAAACTTCCTTCTTTGCCCAGGATCGAAATGCGACTCTTAGGAACATTCCTGTGCTAGATACGCCAGCCCCACTGTCTCCCCAACCAATTTTATTGATGCGCAAGTGTGTCCGAGGCGGTTAAGGAATGGAATTGTCAGAAATAACAGAGTATCCGACATGAGTCGCTTCGCACCCGCGTCAGTCCGAGAAATTCATCTGCCGTATAATGGACACAAAACCGGGCTCAGAGCGCATGGAATCGTATTCCGGATCAGACCGCAGCCTGACCATCCCGCGCGACCGCTCAGCGTAGGCCTTCTCAAGCCAGGCCAATGCCTCGTTCTTTTTTCCCATCTTGGCGTAAACGCTCGCGATCTGCGACGAATCCACGCTCTGAGCCTTCAAACTCCCATCAACTAAAGTCTGCAGCACACCCTGGTAGCCAGAGCTCTTGACTCACCAGGAAGGCGTCGCCGCGGCGAGTCACCCTTCCCGTCACAACCGCGTGAACGTTGAGTTCCTGACCGATCTTTTCCGGCGTGCACGGAACACGGTACTGCGAGGCACCACTCGCAACTGCGACATATGCGAGAGGCTATTGATAACGCTTTCGGTTATGCCGTCACTCAAGTACTCGGTATCGGGATCCCCGCCTCCATTAGCGAACGGCAAGACCGCCACCGAATCCAACGACCCTCCGGCCGATGAATGATTTGCCCGGTAAAACCAGAAACCCGTTGCAATGACTAAGACGGTGATGACAGCCGGAGCAATCCTAAGTTTCTTTTTATGGCGTTTCGCGAGTCCGGTGGCTATAGCGCTGCCGGAGCTGTGTTCGAATTGGGCCTGCGGTTTCGTTACTTGCGAATGCTGATAGGCTTCTATGTTCACCGTCGCCGAGCGGCTGGCATCCGTGTCCCGTTTTAGCCTCCGCAAATCAGCGCGCATTTCCGAAGCCGACTGGCAGCGCAGATTGCGGTTTTTCTCCATCGCTCTGAAGATGACGCGCTCCAGCTCCGGCGACACGTCCGGATTCAATCGCACTGGCGGAACGGGCGATTCCTTGGCCGTGCGCGGCTTCCAGGCCCTCTGCAATCTGGATCGCCAAATCCAGGAGACTTTCGATTTCGATTGGCCCGCCCGCGATGCGGTGCTTCGACGTCATACCGTCCAGGTACTCCATCACGAATATACGCCTGCCCGTTTTCCTCGCCGATGCCATAAATCGTGCAAATGTTCTGGTGGTTACGATATGGTTTTGCCGATCAGCGAGTCAGTGGAAGGCACGCGCCGGGCATATTAAGTTGCGGACCGAGGCAAGTCAACGAGCGCGAGCTTGCACGCCCAGTGAAGTATTGGAACGAGCTTGTCCGGTTAGCAATCGTCTTGATACGAAGGAACCCCGCGGCGTTGATACACAGCGAAGCCAATAAGTCCGAACAGAGATAACAGCCCAACCTCGGGAAAGAGAACCATAGCGCCCGCGCCGAGCAGGAAAGCACCAAGGCCAACAACAACGAGTGCCGTGTCTTTTACAAATCTCATGCAACAAGCATGACGTGCTCAGACTGAACCAGCAATAGTACGGATGGACGCTGAAGTTGAATCGCGCGGCAGCTTTTGTGCCCGAGCATTTAAAGCCCGCTGCAAGCGGAACAATTTCGACTGCGCCTGATAAACGCGCTATCGCGCTACTCTATATTGACTTGGAAGGTCAGAGAGGGGTTAGCGTATGCAACTGCATACCACAATCCATCGGGTCCCATAACGAAATACACATCTTGCTGGTAAAACCACGGCGGATATGCTCCTGCGTAGAACCAATAGCCGCCGTAAGAATACTCCCGGCGCCCATTGTATAGGCGTCCGCCGGTTGCAACGAAGCGGGCATGATGGTCAGGGCCAAATTTACTCGTGCTGTATTCGTGTCCGCGACTATCTTTCTGACCATTCTTGGCATATTGGCCGTGTGACTGCTTTGCAGGAGCGGCTTCCTGCTGCTTCGCAGCTGGCTTAGCTTCCTCGTGCTTCGCCTCCGCCTTGGTCTGTTCCTGCTTCGCGGCTGGCTTAGCTTCTTCGTGCTTCTCCTCCTGCGCGTATGTCGGAGCAAGCGCTCCAAGCAGCAGGACCAAAACTCCCGTGCTAATAAGACTCCGTGCTTTCATGTCTATTGCCTCCAACACCAATTTCATGAGCCTGCCGCTTGTCACATCGGTCGCGGTTGTTCCGATTCTATCTGCGAAGTCTCCGTTAGGAGCCTTTAATACAACTGCTCCAAGCTACACTCAGCATATCTGATTATCTGTTCTCTTTTGTACAGCTTCGCCTGCTATCTGATACAGCCGGTCGCGGAAGAGTTCCCCGACCTGCCGGCTGTCCCCTCAAGGTGCGTAGTGAGTAAAAATATAGTCCTTATCTTTCGCAGGCTCGTGGCAGGGGAAGCACGTTTTATGCACCGCTTCGTCGGCCGGTTTGCCATTTATGAATTCGGCGTACCCCCAGCCGCCCGATGCGGCGTATTTTTTTGAGTCCTTGACCATAAACTGGACATTCGTGACGGGTCCGGCAACGAACGATTGATTTCGGCCGAACACTTTGTTGTTCTCAGCCGACGGTACGTATTTCCAAGCGAGCCTGGCAATGACGGTGCCGTCCGGGAACGGCAGCGTCCCGCTCCGGAAAGCCGTCATCGCAACAGCATTCCCGAGCATGGCGCGTAAATCGTCGTAGTCCGCTGCTTCGTGGGCCACGGAGATCAGTTCCCAATGACGGTATTCAGCAGGGATCGTAAGGCCGTAGATTGGCGCGGCCTCGTCACTCGCACGTCCGGCTGTGGGTATCGTAGAAGCGACGACGCACACGACTGCCGCAGCTGCGACCGCCAAAGTGGAGGTCATTAAGGAGCGTCTATTCATATCTCCCCCGCTCGATTCAATTCAGTGCTGGATATTTTGGCTTCGCCGGTTCCGAAACCAAACGATGAGGACAACCGCCAGGGAGATGAGTCAGGAGAGCAACCCACGCCGCGATACTGAGGAGCGCACCACAAGCTGTAGCCAAGACTGGCATACGTGGTTTCGGCTCGTCCATGTACCGATCTTAAGTTGCAGTCCGGCGCAAGTCAACGAGTGCCAGGTTGTATGTCGCTGCAAAATGAGAATGTCCGGTTTGTGCAAAGTAGAAATGTCCGCTTTCATGGATGGCCGAGGCCCCCATGGAAACGGAGCGAATCACTTTGAGCCAACGAGGACGGGATCGATTGAAAGTGTTGCACGAGGTACAGCAGAAGCAGTTGACGAAGCTAGCAGCGGCCGAGCGGTTGAAAGTAAGCGACCGCCACGTGCCGCTAGATGGCTGGGCGTCGCCGATTCCAAAACCAAGCGATGAGGACAACCGCTAGAAAACCGAAGCCAAAATTGGAGGTAAGAAAAGGGTGATGAGTCAGGACAGCAAACAATGCCAATATACTGAAGATCACACAACAAGCTGTAGCCAACACGGGCATACGCGGTTTCGGCTTGTCCATTTGCCCACATCTTAAGTTGGACCACAGCGAAATCATCGAAGAGCGGTGCCCATAGCGCACCGCAAGATTCTTTGTAAGGTTTTCTGCCTACCTGAGACTACCTGTATAGGGACATATTCCGGCCGATGGCCTGATAAAGGAGACAAAAATGATCTCTGCAAATCCAATGAAGGCTACTGAAACCTTGCCCGCATTTCCGACTAAATCTTTCCAGACGAGTTCCCTTCCCACGTTCGGATTGAAGAAGTTTTTTGTTGGACCCAACGGCCTGCGGGCGGGCTGGCGGGTGCTTATGTTCATCGCTTTGTGCGCCGTTCTATTGGGAAGCTTCATTCTTATACGAGCAGGCGGACCTAAAGCCTTTCTGGAGCACTACAGGAACCAGAATCAGAGTCAGATTACGATCACGCCGCTTTTGATGGGCGCGTCGGAGGCAATCACTTTGCTGGTTCTCTGCGCCGCTGCGCTGGTGATGGGCAAAATTGAGCGTCGCAAATTCGGCGAATATGGTCTGCCATTGCGACTGGCGTTGAGAAAGGATTTCTGGGTTGGGTCTTTGATAGGTTTTGTGGCCATCAGCGGGACGCTGCTGACGATATTTCTGCTGCACGGGTTCCGCGTAAACGGCCTGGCGCTTCACGGGACGGCAATTCTGTATTCGCTTTTCGGGTGGGCCATTGCATTTCTGCTGGCCGGACTGGTTGAAGAATTCTTGTTTCGTGGATACATCCAGTACACACTCACTTCCGGAATCGGCTTCTGGCCAGCGGCGTTCGTGATGTCAGGGTTGTTCGGCTTGGGCCACTTCTTTAATTCACACGAGAGTGCACGAGGCTCAGAGACGGTGGTGCTGTTTGGACTTCTTCTCTGCCTGTTCTTGCGGCGGACCGGAAATCTCTGGTATGCCGTTGGCTTTCATCTAGGCTACGACTGGGGACAAATGTTCTACGGAGTTCCCGACAGCGGCATCGTGCCCTACCACAATCTGCTCAATTCCACTTTAAGTGGGCCGCAATGGCTCACTGGCGGGATGGTTGGTCCGGAGGCCAGTTTCTTGACACCGCTGGCGTTGCTGGTTGTCGCTCTGATTTTCAGCCGCTACCATCCGGAGACTCGGTGTCAGGTTCAGAAACAGCAGTCCATGCCAGTGAGAGTTTGGTGAAATTGCCGCTGCCTCGGGGAGCTTCTTAAGCTTTGCGTTTACGTTTTCTGTTTGAAAGAACTATGCGCATTCCGCCAAAGATCGAGTCGCTGTCCAGGGCACAATTGTGAGCGAACGCCGCCACGATTTGGAAGCGCGATTCGATCGCATTCTTACCGAGCACGGTGCGGCCATCTCGCGGCTGGCGTTTGGTTACGAGACGGTGGCGAGCGTAAGGGAAGAGTTGGTGCAAGACATCGCGTTGGCGGTGTGGCAAGCGCTGGCACATTTTCGAGGCGAGTGCTCGGAGCGAACCTTCGTGTATCGCATCGCTCACAATCGCGGCCTCAGCCACGTATGGAAGCGGCGGCCGGCGTATCAGCCGCTGGATGAGATCGAAGAGTCCGACCAGCCGATCGATCCGCGGCCGCATCCGGAGGAGCAGGCGACACGAACCGACCGGCGGATGCAGCTAATGTCGGCCATTCAATCGCTGCCGGTGGGTCACCGGCAAATGATCGTGCTCATGCTGGAAGGCTTGTCGCATGCACAGATGGCGGAAGTGCTGGGCATCACGGAAAACAATGTGGCAGTACGTCTGAACCGTGCAAGGAACATGCTGAAGGACGCGTTGAGAGAGAGAGCATGATCGGAGTGAGGAAATGATCGAAGACCGCGAACTTGATGCATGGCGCGAACAATGGAACAGCGTCGCGAGGCCATCATCCGACTTCCCGCGCAAGGTTCAGCAGAAGATCAAGCACCACCACCGGCGCTTCGTGTTCGGAAATATCTTCTCGGTAATCGCATTCATCGGGATTCTGATTTTCGCCGTGTACATGCGGCATCAAGGGACCTGGATGGGACCAGGCTGGGCCATAGGCATTTGCGTCTTAGTTTTGGTGGCAGCAGGATGCCGTGTATGGGCTTTGAGGCAAACGTGGCGTCCTGAGACACAGTCAACGCGTGGCTTCGTCGAACTTTGGTACAAAAGAGTGGAGGCTCGAATTCGGCTGCTTCGCATCTCTACCTATTTGTCTATGGGCTGGCTTATTTTTTGTGCGGCGCTTATGGCTGTTAATTGGTCAATCATTGGGCAGGACTTTAGGGCTCATCCCAAGAGCTGGCTTGCGTTGCTGGTTGTCTGCGTACTCATGCAGCCAGTACTGCTGTTGTATGGGGTGGGTTGGCTACGGCGTCGCAAACTGGCCGAACTAAACGAAGTAAAACAAATTCTGGATGAAATGAACGATTAGCGGAGTTCTGGCATAGGACCTCAGGAGGGACACCCGGCCGTTGACCGCCCGAATGCTGGTAACTGCGATAAATATGTTACTACCTATTAGGTTCCCGGGACCCTTCTTGTAGTGTGTGCTGATTTGCTTTGACCGTGGCGGTAAAGCCACGCTCGACCGCAATTCCAGCTGAGTCGAAATCGTGGACGCTACAGTCTTCGATCGTCAGCGGCTCGATTGTGCCGTTTGGGTTTAAGGCATAACTGGGCTCGCAAGTTCCGGCCGCGTACTGGCCGGCAAGCACGGAAGTGGCCCCGAACAGCAACAGTATGGCAAGTAAGAACAGGATCTTCAGACGTTGAAAAAATCTCATTGAGTAAATCACTTGGGCACGCTACCGCGCCGGCGAACAAAGATTGCGACCTTCTAGAAACTTGTGCTCTTTTTTCAGATGGGCGCAACAGAGCGGCGGCAGTCCGAGCGCGCAGGCGAATCCAGTCAAGCGAAATATTATTTCAAATCACCTACGGGGTGTACTGGAGCGTTCCGCGCGGCACCAGCGTTTCTTCCCAGCGCAATTGAAACTCGCGAGCGTGCCACACCCTCTGCGTTTTTATTTTCTGCAAAGGATGCTTAAAGTCCTAGGCGGTTCTTTAGCGCCAGGGCGTATCGCGGAACTTCCTGATCAGAGACGCGGGCCAGGTCATGAGGATCATAAACCTGCAAGTTCTGCGTAGTCCCGCTCTCGCGCCAGTACACGCTGACCGAAGAGAAACTCTTCGGTTGAACTTCCCAGACCACTCCGACAGATCCGGTCAGGCGTCTTTTCAGTCGTACAAAATCCCCCCGCTTGAATAATTGTGCGTCTTCAGACATCGCAAGTTCCCCTAAGCTGTGGTTACAACAAACCCAGCGCGGGGGAAAATGCCGCCGCAGTAAGTCGCCACGAATTTCAAAAGCAGATCGTACTACTCAAGGATTTCCAGCGTGTAGCGTTTTTTGAATTTCATTCCAGCCGCGCCCAGCAAAGTACGGATGGATTTCGCCGTGCGTCCCTGCCGTCCGATTACTTTTCCCAGGTCGTCAGGATGAACGCGCAACTCAAACACCACGACCTGTGTGCCTTCGGTCACACGAACGTGAACTTGGTCCGTTTTATCTACTAGTGCTTTTGCGATTGCCTCTATGACTTCCTTCAAGTGGCCCTCCTTACGCACATCTCTTAACGTCGAACATGCGCTTGCGCCTTTGGAATACCTTTGTACCTAGACCGGTCTCGCCTTCTCTGATTGCATCGAAAGCCGTAGCCGGGTTAAGAGCGTCTCGAGACGAGCAAACGCTTCCTGGCCCATCTCGTTGAACTCAACTCCCATTCCTTCCTCTGCGGAAATGTTCCGCACAATAGCCCCAGCACGGATCTCGCCTTCCGCAACCGAGAGCAACAGAGTGAGAAGAGTGCCCACCGGCAAGGGGTCAGGTGTCGAAATGAATAAACCCCCATAACCCACTTCCCGCACGCGCGAGACATCCTTGCGAACAGTGTCGTGCCAGGACACCCAAACGCCTCGTGGTGTCGGGATTCGGAGGTACATCCTTTTATATTTTAGGAAATCGTCAACCATATCGCCCAATAGTTAGCTAAACTTCTCTGGCCACTTTCTGCGCCCACGCGAAGAATCGCTGTCCACACCCTTCGCATCGGAACGGAACGATTCTTAAGACATGTAGCAAGGTTTCAGTCATTCCGTGGCGACGTGACCTGCACACCATCGTGCTTTCACAAAAAGGACATACTCTTTTTTCTGTTTTTTTCTCGCCGTCCATCAACATCGAAGCCACGCTGAGTAATGCATGCGGCGCGTCAGCAGTTTTACGATTCCCGGAAAAACGTCCGAAAACTCGTGGCTGCAAACGCGACGCGTCGCGAAGTTTTGACTGATTTCAACTTCGTTTAAGGGAACTACAGAACACTAGGCCAACGGTTCAGCAGGTAAAACCGCCTGGCTTAGAAGCGGAGAGTTTCGAGGGGTGGTGCACGTCCTGCATGTGAGATTAAAAAAGAATTAGAATAAAAACCTCGACGCGGACTTGAAATCGAATCCGCCTTCGATTGCACATAGGCCTGGATTCCTGGTCCCAGGCCAGTCCACGTGCGGGAATTCTGCGGGGCAACAACGCCTACTCTTGGCTGCTCCGATTTTGAAGCCCAATTTTCGTTTGAGTGAATAAATGCCCTGGGGAACGCCGATACTTCACCTCGCGAAAAGCTGCCATGACCGTTGTTGAGGAATATTGCTACCGGCTGTTTATGCCACGCGGTAGAAACAACCAGATCGACAGCATGATCTCCGTTGACATCCCGAGCTTCAACGAACAGGCCGCCGGAAGGACCAATTAGCCGGAGAGATTGCCGTCCGGCCGCGGAAAGTTGAAGTTGAATGCGATAATCAGTATGGCCAAAGTGATTTGGCCCTGCCTGAACGCTGGCTGAATCCGGAAGGAGATCGCCGTCGAAATCGGCGATTGCAAACGTAAGGCCGGGCCCAACGGAAGTCGCACGTGAACAAGGAGTGTCTTCATTTCCCCTCGCGCTGCTGCCGGCAAATCCAAGGAATAATACTAAAGCCAGCAACCGCACCACGAGAGAGTATCTTGTTGAAAGCTTGTTCTTCACCGACGAACCGCCGCGCACATTAAGATAGAACCTGCTCGTACTCGCTATACCGCTTTTACCATACCATCGGTCAATCGCTCTTGGAAAATTAAATACCTAGCATAGGTTATCAACGTGTAATTTATAGCGTTTCTCCCGGTCCATTGTGAGGTCCAACACCCCCGATTGACGGCTTACCCGGAACTACGCATCAGATGGTCGGTGGTCGTTCTTTTGTAGACAACTTCGCTCAGCCCAGCGACTGCAAGCAGTGCTATCGCGATAATGAGCAGAACGCCGAAAAAGGGATCGGAATGCCACCAGACGGCGGCAGCTAACCAGAAACATCCTGCCACTGCAAAGCAGCCGACGTTCACCCACCTTGCGAACTTCCAACTCACAACCTCGAGCGCGATACCGATCATGGGAAGAATTACTTCAAGGACAAACTCAAACCACAGTTGGAAACTGAACCCGCCACTCGGGAATCCCACGGTTCTAAGCCTGGTGAACATTAGCCAAGCAACGCAGACATTCGCAGCTAAGACCCAGGCGACCCGAAACGTTCTCTTCGCCGCTCGAGCAAAAAACGCTGAATGTCCGTCGTCAATCAGCGATAAAGGATCTTTGCTTTTCGTATCCACTGGACATCCGGCGCATCAGTCCTACCTGTCTTTCGGAATTACCTTACAAGCCGATAGATTTCAGATCGTCTTTGGCCTGCTGCTCTGCTTCCTTTGTGGCTTGCTTGGCGTTGGCGTCCGGCTTGAGCTGATGGATAGCTTTGTTCAGGCCTTGAGGTTTTTCTCCGTCTGCGACTTTGCAGCCGGAAATGTCGGCTCCAGTGTGGACGCCGGTCGCGTCGGCGCGCAGGCAATTGAAATTCATATCGAGATTGTGACTGGCGTGAAGCGCGGCGAGGCAGTCATACAATTCCACGAATGACGCGCAGGTGTCGGTAACCGTAGCATTCGCGGGCAAAAGTCCCAGGGATTGCAAGCTGGGAGTAAGCTTTTTCTCCACCTCGCTTCTGGTTGCTGGTGCGTCGACGGAATTCTTGGAATCTTTCTTCACCCACTTGATCGGATTCAGTGAATGTGAACTATCCTGCGCGGCAGACGCTGCGCCGTTGCCCGCCGGCCCTTGCGCTGCAGCCCGGCGCGCACCTACAGTTAGAGCAATCGGAACAACGAAAAGCACAATCGCGGCAATCTGAAGAGTTTTTTTCATACGTGCTCCTTGGCTGAAGATTCTTGTCAAAACGGGCGGCTGGCGGGCGTGGCCTCACACTCAGTAGGCCACAATGCGGATGTGTCAGCGAATGAAGCAGTGCGGTACTACTCCAATCGGTCACGCTGGCCTTTGGAACAGGCGGGCCACGCCACGCATCCGCAACTATTCACCACCCATGGGAAATGATTCCGGGCTAGGGGGACTTCACTTTACACATTGCCAAAACGCGCCACGAATTCAGCAAGCCGCTTCACCTGGATTCACCAATCGCTCGGCAAGATATACCTCTCGACATAACAGACCTGTACGTTTTCCGTGGCGAGACGGGCACCGTGTTTGAGGCTAGCTCTCGTCTATGTGTTATAGGCACATCCCTACACATGAGAGGTCGCGGATTCTCATACCCAATTACGGATCGGGCCTAACAGTTCCCCGTATGGATATCGCAGAGTCAGCGCCCTAGTAAGAATGGCGGGAGGGTGATATGTTTGTGTAGAGAATGTGTAGGTCTAACCCCATCATATAACAGCATTTGTTGTTGCAACCGCCTCAGTTGCGAGAGACAATCCCTTTCACCATTGAACTCTGGGCCCCTATTAATGAACAGTTTTTCGAAGAACTCTCCTACGATGCTTCGTTTTGGGCCATTTGAATTAAGGCCGCAGGCCCGCGAACTCTACAAACATGGGATCAAGGTTCGCCTGCGCCCACAGCCTTTCAAAGTACTGCACTTCCTGCTCGACCGTGCCGGCACCGCGGTTACTCGCGAGGAACTGCACCAGGAGCTTTGGCCTTCGGACACTTTCGTCGATTTCCAGCACGGCTTGAACACCACCGTAAAGGAGCTTCGTGGAGCATTAGGTGATTCCGCCACCGAGCCTCGCTATATCGAAACCTTGCCAAGGCTCGGCTACCGCATCATAGTCAGTGTGGAAGTTGAACCCCTTCCGACCGGCGGCACAGCCGTTGCTAGCTACTCTCCGCCCACTCCTTCCGAATATCCGGCTGGCGGAAAAAATCCTGAGGAATCCTTTCCGCCCCTCGCGCGCTCCCGGCGATGGGCACTGTTTCTGCCAGTTGCAGTTCTTCTGTTGGCGGTTTCGGGCTTTTGGTTTCAGTCCTACCGCTCCCGGCTTCGCCCGCTGTTACCTGAGGGCAGAGTGATGCTGGCCATTCTGCCTTTCGCTAACCTAACCGGGGACGAGAGTCAGGAATATTTTAGTGACGGTCTTACCGAAGAAATGATCGCGCAGCTTGGACGCCTCGACCCCGAACATCTCGGAGTCATCGCACGCACGTCCGTAATGCATTACAAAAATAGCCCAGAACAGATCAGCCAGATCGGCCGCGAGCTTGGAGTCCAATACGTTTTGGAAGGCAGTGTCCGTCGCGATGCGGACAAAGTGCGCATCACCGCGCAGCTAATTCAAGTGAAAGACCAGAGCCATCTCTGGTCGCGCCAGTATGATCGCGAACTCCGCCACTTGCTCACTCTGCAAGGCGAGATCGCGCAAGAAATTTCCGGCGAAATTCAGCCCGCGCTGGGGCAGCCGGTCAAGTCTTCTAGCAGCGCGCGGCTGTCCGCTCCGCCTGCTCCAAAAAATTACGAAGCTTACGATCTTTACTTGAAAGGACGCTACTACTGGAACAAACGTACCGGGCCGGGCTTCGAACAGGCCATCCAATGCTTCCATCAAGCTATCGCGAAAGATCCTACATACGCCCGCGCCTACGCCGGATTGGCCGACTCTTACGCCTTGATAAGCGCGTACTACCTTGCTTCGCCAAGTGAAGCAATCCCTAAGGCACGCGCCGCAGCACTGAAAGCTTTGGAACTCGACAAAGACCTCGCCGACGCTCACGTCTCGCTCGCCTTGATCGCGCAGAATTACGATTGGGACTGGCA
>Ga0070765_100000987_pt1 | contig 16956 bp, 16 predicted proteins | sample HubBroMetageWFT5_FD_71516 | JGI IMG/M metagenome (GOLD analysis project Ga0070765, IMG submission 71516) | Warmed and freeze-thawed soil microbial communities from the Hubbard Brook experimental Forest, New Hampshire - Hubbard Brook CCASE Soil... | ecosystem: Environmental > Terrestrial > Soil... | reverse complement strand
ACGCCTTCGAGGTTGTCACTGACACCGACAATCTTCGCCACGCGGCCGAGCAGACCGTCAAACGACTTGACCACTTTGGGCGGAAACTTCACAGTCCACTGCTCGCGGGCAACGTGCGGTCCATTCACGTCGCGCACGAACCAATCGGTGGCGGTGTAAATCCACACGTCCAGGCCATGCTTCTCGATGGACTCGATCACCTGCTCAGGCACTCCCGCCGGCAGAAAATTCTGATCGACAACGGTCGCGAGGTCAGGCTGAATCAAAACACCGCCATTGAACGCCGCGAGGGGCTGGGTAAGCTTCAGCGGCTCGATCAGCATCGCCATGCCACGCGGAGGCCGACCGCTCGTGATGCTGAATTGAATTCCAGCGTCGTGCAGCCGCAAGACGGACTCAGCAGCGCGCTTCGTCAGCACTTTCTCTTGCGTGACGAGCGTTCCATCCACGTCCGCTATCACCATCTTGATTGGCTTTGTTGCGGGTCCGTTGTTCGATGTCATTGTCGACCTCGTTTTCTCTTTTCTTACTGCGACCCGATTGTCTATTGTTCCTGGTACTTCCACAACAAGCCGCCGTCGACAAAGCCAGCCTGCTCCGTGCGAAATGACGTGGCCGGGTTGGGGCCGCCCAAAACGGGGAGCTCACCTAGTTTGCTGACTCCGTGTTGCGCTGGGGTTGATCGGGAAACACGTAGGGGCCGTGCTCGATTGTCAGAACGCGCTTGCCGTAGATTTTCACTTCTACCTGCGTCTCGTCACGGAGCGGCAGCCAGAATTCGTCGACCTTTTGGTATTTGCGGACAAAGTCGGCGTGGTTGATCCAGAAGGAGGGCTTCTTGGCAGGATGGCCTTCAATTCTTGCGACGGCAAAATCCTGCGTGTCGATCCAAATTTTCCCTTCGAAGAGATACTTGTCCTTTCGTTTCGGAGCTACCTCGAGCACAAAGCAATGGTAGGGGCCGGCGTCTTCCACGCCGACAAAACGGAAGTCGTAATTCGCGGGAGTCAGAGCGCTGTCCCGGTGCTCCTTGCCGGTGGACGATTCGCTTTCGCTGTCCATCAGGCGATCGAACACCAGATGGCGGACGATGCCGGAGCCTTTCTCCGAGGTTTTCTCAAAGGTCCTTGCGTCGGGAGCGCGATAGTCCATGCGAACGATGGTTTGGGCGGCGAGCTTTCCTTCGGGGGTCTGGATTTGGTAGGTGCGCGTGACTGAGTAACTTTGAAGGCGCTCATTGCGGCGTTTGTTTTCCGCGAGGACTTTCGAGACGATTTCGTTCGCGGATGGGTCGCCGACCACAGGGGAATTCGGAGCTACGGCGGTTTCGCCGGGAACGACAAAATCGCTCTGCCGGCCATGCGCGGGCCTCGCGGCGGCGAGTGTGAGCGGAATCAGTAATACGAGGCCGCAGCGGATTCCCCTTGGCAAAATGCTCTTCATGGTGTCTATCTCCTTACCATTCCATTTGCTCGCACCGTCCTGCGGACTTTGTCCTGCACGCTCAATTCACCGCGCTCAGCAAAAACGCCGTCTTCTGGCGCTCGAATCCCGTGAACTGGCCGAACTGCGGCGAAGTGACGTTGTCGTAGACCTGGGTAAAATTGCCGTGATTCGTGAGATTGATCATGTACAGGCCGAGACGAACCTTGCGCGAGCCGCTGTGATTCAGGATCGGCATGCGGAAGTCGCGGTACACCTGGAAATCGACGGAAAAGAAAGTGTGGAAGTGCTGGGTGTTGGGCCGGCCAACGTAGTTCTGCACCTCGTCGACTTTGGAGTAGGGAAAACCTGTATGCACGTCCATGACCGGCCCTAGAATGAACGAATATGGAAGACGAAACTTTCCCCAGACGACGACACGGTTCGGAACGTCTGAGGGGCGAACGCCGTAAACGTTGGGGCGGATAACCGGCTGTTCAAACGGAATATAGAGGTCGCCGAGCGTGTTCAGATCTCCCCGCGAGCGGCTCCAGACGTAGGAAATGTTCAGCTCGCTTTCTTTGACCGGATGGAAGCGCAGCGTTGCTTCGGCTTCGCTGTACTTTTCTTTGCCGGTATTGAAAAGACCCAAGACGCCGGCGGGATTGCCAATTCCAGTTAGGCCGGCTCCGGAGATGGGACTAATGACGAACAAGTCGGTCGTGCTGCTGTAAAGATAGCTGAGTCGCAAAACTGCGCCGCTCCACAAGGCACGGTCTATTTCAGCGTTGCTTACAAGGCTGCGCGCGCTTGAGTTCGGGGCGCGACGGATTCGCGACGCGAGAGGGCCGACGCCGTTCCCGACATACGCGCTCTCGAAGGTAACTTGACTTAGGATGATCTGACCAGTTGGGTCGTACGCACTGACGATGCGCGTCGGATTACCGGCAAAGTTCGCAGCGAGAAGCGGAACGCCCGCGTAGAACAGACCCGTGCCTGCGCGGAGGACCGTTTTGTGATCCTTTCCGGGCGAATAGCCGATTCCGAAACGTGGCGCAAGGGCGGCCGCGCGTCCTACGGTTTCGCTGGTCACTCTTGCGCCAAGGTCCACGGCCAAGTGGTCGTTGAGCGACCAGTGGTCCGCGATGAATTCCTCGGCATCGGTTATTGAGGCATTCAGTAGTCCTGGGCCGGCGAACCCAATTTGTTCGGCGAGGCTGCCGTCTTCGCGCAGAAGTTGGACATTCTGTGAAAGACTGCTTCCGCGAAAGGAACGATGGGTCGTATCGGCGCCAATTTTGGTTTCATGCTGACCAAGAAACTTCCAGTGCGCAAACTGAAAGGTGGGGGCGGCTTCGAACTGGCTCGCGGACCGCGCCCAGGAATTGAAGTAATTCCCGCCCCATGCTTCGGGCGTGAGCAGCATTGTTTCATCGCCCTGGCCATGGGCGTTGCTGTCAAACCGCGTATAGGTGAGGGCCAAGTGGAAAAGCGCGCCAGAAGAGAAGCTGTACAGGTCCGAGAGGCTCGCCGATTCACCCTTCCGGTCGTAGTCGGATGAAGCGGTCTGCGGGAGAAGCGGGTTGATGTTGGCGAATTGCGTTCTCTGCGGAAAGACGTTGAGCGTAAGCGTTAGAACGTGGCGGGGCGAAAGGATCGCTTGCAGCGTGCTGTAGGAGGTGAATCCTTGTCTTTTGATTTCGTCGCGCGGCCAAGGCAGGCCGCGTATCGGATCACGAATGACGTCGTATTCGAAGACCTCCGAGAAACTGAGTTTGTTCTTGAGAAGCGGACCGCCGAAGACCACTCGCGGCGTCGCTCGCGCAATGCCAACAAAATGGTCGTTTTTCCCGCGTAGACTGACGTTCAAATCCCGGACGCCGAATCTCCAGCTTTCCGGCGGCGGCACGGTTTCCACTTCCGTCAGCGCGCCGGAAAATCCGCCGTTCTCGGCGCTGTAGGGCGTCTTCACGACTTGGACGGACTGTACCGCATCGAGCGGAACCGGAATGGAAAATGAGCCGGTGACCGGATCGGTCATCTTCGAATCATTGACCTGGAGCATCGACTGATCTTCGCCTGACCCGCGGAAATTCAGCTTTCCATCGGGCATGCGAACGACGCCGGGTGTCAGGGGCAGGGCCTGCTTAAAGTTTTCTTCGGCGAGCGGCAAACTTTCGAGCTGTTTTTCGTCGAACTTCGGAGTGCTGGAAGAAGTGGTCGAGAGCGGCTCCGCTTGCTCCTTCACTTCGATTTTTTCGGTCAGTCCGGCCAGCTTGACCGAAATATTTTGGACGATGGACGCTCCGCTCCGGACGTGAAGCGTGGCTGCGAACGGCTCGAAACCTTCCCGCTGGAGCTGAAGAAGGTAGTCGCCGTACGGGACGTCTTTGAATTCATAGTTCCCCGCTCCGTCCGTTACCGTCGTCAGCGAAGGGGAACCCTCTGCTAAAGGCTTCAACTCCAGCACAAGACCTTCTGGCGTTGAGCCCTCCTTGGATTCGTTAGATTGGTTTACGAGCGATACGGTGCCTTTGATCTCGCCGCGTTTTTGAGTTGTCTCTTGCGCTGGAAGGCGCCCTGCGCACAAGAGCATCGCCACGAACAGAGAAGTACCTGCGATGAAGCGAGCTGTGATGGAGAATCCCCGCGCTGCTCGTAACATGATGTTTTCAGCTCTTCACCTTCCGCAGCGAACATCGAAAGCGACGCCATGCACCTAGTTCCGCATCCAGATTCCGCGATCCAGCTGATCTCGCGGACGAGTCGGAAGCCAGAACCGCTTCAGCCATTTCAGACGGTAGCTACCCAGCCGTTCTGCCTGGGCGTAACTCTGCATAAGCCTTTGCACGAGCCCCAAATTTTCCTGGATGCGGCGGGCGAAGGACCAGAGAAAAAGGTCGTGGACGGACTGAGCCGACGACGGGGCGACATCCCGATCCTCCGCGCCGAAAGGCGCACACGAGTTCACTGCGCTTCTCCCGACTTAGATGCTCGACGAAAAGGGGAGGGCACAATTTTTCGTGCGGGTCGTGGTTCGATTTCGACCGTCATCTGGCGAAGTGACCGGCGGCCTCAGGATTTTTTTGTGCCGCTTCGCCTGCCTCAAGCATCGAAGTCCCCGAAAGGTGAAGTGAAAAACACACTGTCGCCGGCCCTCTCGCACGCGAGGCGGAGGGTCAAGAAAATGGGGAGGTGGTATGTCCGAGATGCATCAGTATCCCACTCTACCGAGCCAGCCATTCCGGCTGGATGTACCCTTGCATGAACTGTTGCAGCAACCTTCGCACGCACCCACGCCTCAGCCAACGACGCTAACGAAATCTCTGACGCTGCCTGCGCCCGTGTTTCCTCAGCAACCGGCGTTATTTCACGATCTCGACGCGCAAGATATAGCAGCCCACGATACCGTTCTTCAGACTGGAACGAGGCATTGGCCGGCTTCCAAGGTCCTGAAGACCATGCGCGGATGGATGTTTCCTTATTTTAAATCGCGTATCCTGCCGGGCGAATTTCAGCCGATTATCGCGTACCTCTTCACGGAGTGGAAATGCAATCTGGACTGCCACTACTGCTGGTCTTACGACAACCGCATTAAAGGGATGACGGAAGACACGGCGAGGCGCGCAATCGATTGGCTCGAAACCACACCCTGCCGCGTGCTCGCGCCAACCGGCGGCGAGCCGCTGCTCCGACCGGACTTCGTTCACAAAGTGATTTACTACGCGGCAAAAAAAGACTTCTGGGTGTACCTCGCGACGAACGCGCGGCTGCTGAGGCCGGAAGTTACGGATCGGCTCGCCGACGCCGGCATCGCCACCGTCAATTTCGCCGTGGACGCCATCAAGGAAAAACCGGGTCTCCCGAAAGCATTTGAGCACGTGAGTTCGAATTTCGATTACCTTGTGCGGCGCCAATATCGCTATGGTTACACGGTCTTTTTCAACACGAACATCTGCCGGACCAATATAGAGGATGTGAAACAGCTCGCTACGATCGCGCACGAGAACGGCATCTCGATCACGTTCCACATCAACGAGGCTCCCATGATGGAGCAGGGGCACTTCAAGCACCTCCACGAAAACGACACGTACATCCGGCCGGAGGATTTTCCCGTGGTGGACGAGCTTCTGGACTGGCTCATCGACAAGCAGCGCCAGGGTTGGAAGATGGTCGATTCGATTCCCCGCCTACAGAACATGAAAGGCTTTATGCGCGGGGGAGGCGAGCACTGGGGATGTCGCGCCGGACAAAACTGGCTGATCATCCGGACCAACGGAACTCTCGCTCCTTGCTTTCCTCTTTACAACGCGTCGTACGACTGGGGCACGGTTGGTAACCAGAAATTTGACGTCCAGCAACTCTCGGAGATGAAAAAAGGTTGCGAGCCGAATTGCTTTTCGACGCTCGGCTACAACGTCGCGTACTGCTACAGCGCGGCCCGCGTGATGAAGTGGCTGTGGAAACAGGCCATGAACGGCTTTCAGGGCGTAACCGGAAGTTTTGAATAAGTCTCACGGACGAAGAACGGATACCGGAGAAGATCGATGTCACAACTTGCGACTATCTTGTCCCCGCCGCCGCAGCGCGCCATAGACGTTCCCTTCGACAAGTACAAGCGCAGCCAGGCTGCTCTCGCCCGCTATCGGCTCTACCCGCTGACTGTCTTTTACACTGTGTATGCGGCATTAGTATTGATCATCGCGTTTTCGACAAAACACCCATGGACCGCCGTGGCATTCTTTTCGGCGGGTGGAGTGACGTGGACTCTCGTTGAATACCTCTTTCACAGGTACGTTCTTCACGGCCGTTTTCCACCGGGCAAGGGCCTCATCCGGCGGTTCCTGCATGAACGGCTCGACCCGCTCCATTGGGATCATCACAAGCGGCCGTTTGATGGAAGCCACATCAGCGGCGAATTGAAGGATATTCTCCCGCTTTTTTTCGTTGCGGCTCCTGTCAGCTTTTTGTTTCCCGCTTACAGCGCGCCCGTGCTGCTCGCCGGCGTCGTGCAAAGTTACGTCTCGGAAGAGTGGTTGCACTACGCGCTGCATTTCTCGAATTCCAGGCTTCCCCTGTTTCGGCGCTTGAAGAAATATCACCTGTACCATCACAGCCCTCGCGGGATCAATAAAGGCTACGGCATCACCACACGTTTCTGGGATGGGGTGTTCGATACTCGATTCCCGGACGACGTGCGGCGCTCTCTGAGCAAGAACTGATATGAAGAACGACGGCTACGCTCTCGTCACTGGGGCTTCACGCGGTTTGGGAATGGAGTTTGCGCGCGCGCTCGCGGAACGTCATTACAACCTGGTTCTCGTGGCGCGCTCTGCGGAACCTCTCCACGCATTCGCAGCCGAGTTGCGCCGGTCTGCTCCGGTGTCCGTAGTCGCGATTCAGCTGGACCTTTCGACGCCCGGTGCAGGCCAAATTCTGGCGGAACAACTCTCGCGCGGGGGCATTCCGGTCGAGTTGCTCGTGAACAACGCTGGCTTCGGCCTCCGTGGCCAATTCCGCGACCTGTCGTTGCCCCGGCAGTTGGAGATGCTGCGCCTCAACAACCAAGCGGTCGTTGAGCTCACCTACAGCCTTCTTCCCGGAATGCTGGAGCGGCGGCAAAAGGGCATCATCAATATCTCGTCGACTGCTGGTTTTCAGCCTATTCCCTTTGCAAGCGCGTACTCGGCAACCAAGGCCTTTCTGACCGCGTTTTCTCTAGCCCTTGAACAGGAACTGCGCAGCGCTGGCGTAACTGTTGTGACCGTTTGTCCGGGAAGGCTGCATAAGAAAGAGAACGGAGATTCAACGCAGCCGGTCAAAGGAAAATGGGCGGGCATTTACCAGAGTCCGGAGGACGTGGTGCGCGACGCACTGCGAGTGCTGGCCAATGGCGGCGGCCTGACGGTGCCCGGAGCCCTCAATAAGTTCAGCGTTTTTGCCCAGCGTTTGATTCCGAGAAAGGTCGTACCTCGGCTGGTCGCAAAGATGTCGAAGGCGTAATGCACTGCCGCGTGAGCGGACCTCTTCCCTGCGCGATCAAGATTCTCCATCGCGCGTCATAAAACGAGGCTCCAGCCCTCGGTGTAGCAGAAGAAACGTTAGAAAGGAGCGTGTAATGATTTTCCGTAACGTGCTGGCACATTCGCACCACGCCGTTGCTACTGCGGTCTTTGCAGTTCTGCTTGTTTCGAGCGCGCCGAAAGCATTAGCGGAGGACCAGCCGATGCATGCAGACGCTGCTGGGCACGAAGGCATGTCGATGTCCATGGACGAACCAGCCCAGATGGATGCTTCGCAGCAGAGCAAGCTCTTGGCCGACAAGAAAGAAAGTGAATTCAACCACCACTTAGCGGGATTTTTTGTCATTCTCGCCGGTGTTTTCATCCTGGCTCAAGGCACGGTGCTACAACGCTGGTCCTTCCTTCGGTTTGCGTGGCCGACTTGTTTTCTACTTTCCGGTGTGTTCCTCCTCGTCTTCAGCGACACGGAGCTCTGGCCCTTCGGTCCTCAGAGTTGGTGGTACGGTCTCACCCACAATCCGGAAGATTTGCAGCACAAGACGTTTGCCGTGATCTTGCTTGCTCTCGGCATCTTTGAGGTTCAACGCGTTCGAGGCGTTCTCAAATCGGCCTGGGCCAAATGGCTATTTCCCGTACTCGCCTGCTGTGGTTCCGTATTGCTCCTCTTCCATGAGCACCACAGCGGGATGCACGGCGCCTCGCACATGACAACGATGGCTCGCATCAAGGCGGAGCACTTCAATTTTGCCGCCACCGGGTTCGGTATTGGCGTTTTCAGAGGAGTATCCGAGCTGCCCACTCGGTGGCAGGAGATGTTCGCGAAGCTCTGGCCACTTCTAATGATTTTACTCGGTGTCCTTCTCGTGTTCTATCGTGAGTAACCATTTTACAATCGCCCGCTCGTCTTTGCGCCAAGGTCTATGCTTGGCTTGCAACGCTTGCGCTGCGATAGCCCTGGGACTGCTGTTTTGGGGATGCACAGCATCCGCGCAATCTTTGTCCGAGGATGCAGCAGGAGTCCCACCTGGGTCAGTTACCCGCAGAGTCTCCGAGGAAGGCTAGCGTATGAATGCGATTTCAAGAGGAATTTACCGTGTTTGCCCTACAGGGAATTGTCTCGACAACCTGCATAACTTCGTAAAGCTGCATCTTTCGACGATCAAGCCATTTCTCGTGCGGACCCAACGTGATGAACGCTCGACAGAAGTGGATTTATCAGCCACTCAAGTACTGCTGGCTACGGCGACAGGCCTCTTCTTGACGGGACCGCTCATCTGGCTGTTTGTAAGGTACTGGCTGTTTGCGCCGTGAGGGGAGGAAATGGCGAATCATCTTAGGCCAGGCCAAGGCTTCCACAAACCGTGTAGTCAGCTTTCATTTTTAACTATAACGATGATAGATACGCAACCCGCCAAGAACTGACGCTTGGCGCGGGGACCCGCTTGCGGTAGGCTTAGTCCGACTTTCCTCCCGAGGGACGCGCCCAATGAGTCAACAAGCCCCGACCCAAACGGTTTTCGCGTGTTCGCAATGCGGACGCACCTTCGACCAATCGAATTTGCTGCAGATTGCCGGAAACTGGATCTGCGGCGAGTGCAAGCCGGCGTACTTGAGCCGGGTGATGGCGGGCGGCCCGGGCGTCGCAACGGCGTTGCAGTATGCCGGCGTCGGCATTCGCTTCGGCGCGCGCTTTGTGGACGGCTTGGTGTTTCTGGTGCCATTTTTTCTTTTGGCCTTCGTGTTTGTGCCCGGCTTCCTGGCAACGGCGAGTGGTGGCAGGCCCGGTCTGTTCAACCTGGTTCTGATTCTGCCCGTAATCATTTTTGCGCTGTTTTACGAAGTCTTGATGCTGCGGTATTGGGGAGCAACCCTTGGAAAAATGGCGTGCGGGATTAAAGTGGTCCGCCCTGACGGCAACGGCCTTGGGTGGGGCATTTCCTTCGCCCGCTATTTCATGTACAACGTCGTAATTTCCGCGATTCCCCTCATTAACTGGATCCTCCTTTTAACTACAGCGATTATGGCCGGCACGGACGAGCAAAAGCGCGGCTTGCATGATCGCGTGTGCGACACCCGGGTCATTTACAAGCGGAGCGAGGCGTGAGCCTCGGTCTGTTCACGGTTACTGGCAGCGGCTCAGGCATGGGTTCTGCCAACTTTCGGCCTCCGGGAACGGTAGTATGCCCCGGCTGCAACGGGGATGTCGCGCCACTCGAGACGGCGGCAGGATGGCAGGCCTGTCCATTCTGCGAGAAGCGGCTGCACATTCGGCTCTGGCCCGCGATCCGGCGCAATACGAATGCGGCTGTCGCGATGGCGGAGCAAGCTACCTGTTTTTTTCATCCAGACAAGGCCTTTCAAGCTTGTTGCCAGCGGTGTGGGCGCTTTGTCTGTGCTCTGTGCGACCTGCAGTTAGGGGCGGAGCACGTGTGCCCGACTTGCTTCGAACGCGGGCGCGCCGACTCTGGTCTGAAAGGTAGCAAGGCGGAATGGCGGCATCGCGATGTGCTCTATGATTCCATCTCGCTGACACTCGGGTGGTCCTGGATTATTTTCTGGCCAGTCATTGTCGCCGCCTTTCCGGCTGCGATTTTTTTGCACGCGAAGTATCGCAAGGCGCCGCGTTCCTATTTAATTCCGCGGTCCGGGTGGCGTTTCTGGATGGCTTATGTGGGATTCATCTGGCTGCCAATCCTGTTCACTGCCGCGATCTTGCTACCGCGGCTAATCGGGGGGAGGCCCTGATTGCAAAGTGCGTTCCGAAAAATCTCGCGGGTTGGCAACCTCGCTGGCGGCACCAAATGGTATTTGAGCGAAGATTGTTTGCTGGCGGCGAAGCGCGTCATGTACACCGTCGAGTACCGGCGGTTTTATTTGCGCGACTTGGAATCCATCGTTGTTTGGTCGAGTCGCGCCTGGCTTCTGCGTGCGATCATTCCCGGTTCGCTGCTCTTGGCGCTCGCCGCTTTGCTCTGGCAGTTGGTGAATTCTACGACCGGCGCGGTTTTCGGCGTCCTGGGCCTCGCCTGGGCCGGCGTGGAGTTGGCGCTCGGACCAACCGCTGAAGCGCGTATTAGCACGACGGGAGCGACGGTGAATCTGCCGCTCGTGAAGCGCACGCGCCGCGCGCGGAAACTCCTCGCAAAGGTTGATGCAGCGGTTCGCGTCGCACGCGGCGGGACGATTGAGGAACCGGCAGCTGCCGTGCCCGCAGCACAACCCGCGACGACCTCCAAGGAAATGCCTTCTGAAGCCGCTCCTGCAGCCGCTCCTATCCGGGATCTCACCTAAACGAATGGCTCCCCCGGGTTCAGCCGCCGCCTCGGGCATGCTCGCTTCGGCAGGTTTGCGTCACGCGCGCTGTTTGTTTCATCCCCTGCGCGAAGCCGCGGCGCGCTGTCCGCACTGTGGTGGCACTTTTTGCCGGGAGTGCGTGACGGACGAAGACGACAAGCTTGCCTGTCCACCGTGTCTGCGCCGGATGGCGCGTCCGCCGGCGCCGAAACCGTCACTGCTGCGCCGCTTCCGGCAGATACTTGCCGGTCTCTTGGCCCTTGCGTGTCTGGCGTCGGTTTTTTTCGCGCTGCTCCGTTGGCGGGCTAATATGCCCGAGCTGCATCTGGATTTCGGCCCTGCTGCGGAAGCCCCGCCGTCCGAGCAAAAGCCATGAGTGCATTCGCGCCGACTCCGGTCGCTGCCCAAAGCGGAAGCGTCGCGCCAGTGCACCGCCGCGGCACACAGCTGAACGCGCTTGAGGCGCTCGAACGCGGATTCGCGCTGTTTCAGTCCACGTTTGCTCAGGAAGGATGGCTGTACTACCTTGGTGCGACGCCGTTCGTCCTTGGTTTCATTCTGATGTGGGTGATCAATGGGCAGATCCGTGTCTCTGACGGAACGTTGCTCCTCGAGACGCTGCTGCTGGCCGGTACGTATCTGCTGCGTGCGACACTGATCGCCCGCTACGTGCTGGGCGTGCGCGAACGCGCCTTTGGGGTGCTGCGACCGAAACTCGCGGGCGCGCTGGCCCAACCTGCGGGCATAGGGCGCCTGCTTGCGTGGAAAATCACGCTTGGTAGCGCAGCGCTGATTACCTTGCCGATGGTCGCAGCCGCGCCCTGGTTCTACGGCGCCGGACAATTCGCAGATATGGAAGCACAAGAGGACGCCTCCGAGCATTCCCTGCTCCGCTGTCTTACGCTCGCCGGCCACTGGTACGGCGGCAGCGTCCTGCTTTTCCTGATGTGCTTCCCCATGTGGGCTGCCGTGTGGCTGAACGCTTTTCTCATGGCGGTGATTGTTCCCCAGCTCCTGCAGTCGATTTTCGGCGTGAACACGCTTCTCTCCACAGAAATGGGAATTTACGCGCTACTTCGTAGCTACGCCTTCTGGTTTTCGCTCTTCGCGGGTGCATGGCTGGCGCTGGACCCGATCATCAAATGCACGTTTGTGGTGGTCTACCAACATCTTAAGTCTCGTGTTGACGGTGACGACCTACGCGGTACGCTGGCGAGCCTGCCCCGCCAGCAGCAAAAACATGCCGATGCCCTGGCATCCGCGGGAACGGGACACCGCGCAATCATCGGCGCGTCGGCCACGCTTGCGTTGCTTCTGATCGTGGGTTCCCAAATCGCCTCTGCGCGCCCGGCGCAGGCGCCGCCAAACGCCAGCGGCGCGGAAACTGCGAACGATTCCGCGCGCCAGGCACGCGTTCAAAAATTGCGGCAGTCCCTGGATGCGGAATCCCAGCGCACGGTGTACCGCTGGCACGACGCCGAACACCCCAGTCCGCCTACGTGGTTTGACAGGCTGCTCGCACGAATCGGGCATGCCACCAGCCGATCCTGGGCCGCATTCTGGAATATTGTCCGCAAACTTTGGCCTCGTGCGCTGACTGTCTCGGGTGGAAAACCAACCAGCGGCGCACTGAAGGACCTTCGGTTCTGGCTGGTGCTCGTCGTGATTCTGACGATCGGAGCGGGAGCCGTGCTCATCTGGCTGCGGCGCCGCCGCGAAGCGACCAGCGTTTCCGTTCCAGTGACCATCGAACCACTAGCCGATCTCAGCGACGGCGTGGTCGCCAGTGAGCATTCCGAGGACGAGTGGTTCGCGCTTGCGGAGCGGCTCGAGGGAGAAGGTGAATTGCGGCTGGCGCTGCGTGCAGCATATTTGGGCCTGCTCGCCGGATTGGCGCAGCGCGAATGGTTAACGATTCGCCGCGACCGCACCAACCGCGAATATCTCGATGAGTTCACGCGCCGCTGGCGGCGCCGTCCACAAGCCGCCGTCTCGGCGCAAACCGAAACTCCGGAGAAACTGCGCAGCAGTTTGCGGGTCTTCGATCGCGTTTGGTATGGATCTCACTCGCTGACGCCCGCCGCTGTCGTCGCGTACCGCCAGAGCCAGCGGGAGCTGCTCAGTCATGTCTGACGCGCGCACTGGCAAACGAGCCGCGTTGAACTGGCGTGGTCCTCTGCTCGCCGCCGCCATTTTCTCTGGCGTTTTTGGCGCACTGCTGCTGATGGCGCACCTGAATCAGTCGAACACAAGCGATGAGGGATCAAGCTTTCGGCAGGATCCTTATGGGACCAGCCTGCTGTTCGACTCCTATGAGCGCGCCGGCTACAAAGTAAGGCGCAGCTCGGATGAGAAGTCGCTTGCGGATCAGGATGCCACTCGGACGACGGCGTTCTTTATCGGTGGTTACGACTACACGGACATCGAGACTCGAGACGGAAAATCTATTAGAGGCCGCAAATTCCACGCGCTGTTGGAAGACTTTCTCGCGCGTGGTGGCCGCGTCGTCCTCCTGAAACACGACCCGAGCGTCAGCGTTACCTTGATTGCTACGACTGAAGGCAAATCGTTGCCCGGCGCTCCAAAAACAGAAAAAGAGAGGGGGTGGGGAGTCGAGATGACCTATGACCCGCCCGGGAAAGATGAATCCGATCCTCTTTGGGCCGCGCCTCAGCCCTCCGCGATGCCTGCAGGAAGCGAAGCAATCTATCTGGCTGCTGATGCTCCCTGGCTCAAAACAGATGCGCAGTGGACCACGCTCTACGGGCGACCGGCGAGGACAAGAGACGGCGGAGTGGTCACGCAAAAAGTTGCTGGCGGTTCGCCTGGGCCGGTTTACATGGCCACGCGGCGCGTCGGCAATGGCGAACTCGTCGTCGCAAGCCAGCAATCGTTCTTGCTGAACGAGACGATCAAGACGCATCCGAACCCCGTGTTGCTGGATTTTCTCGCTGGAGGACGCTCCAACGTCTGGGTAGATGAGACCTTGCACGGATTGCATCAGAATCAGGGGGTGCTATGGCTCGTTCAGCGCTATCGGTTGCAGGCCGCGCTGCTACTCTTCTGGACCGCTCTGCTGGCATTGCTTTGGAGCACGAGGGGCGATTTGGTGCGGCGCCCTTCGCGGAACCGCAGCGCCGAGGTCATCCGTCACGGCCAAGGCGCCGGAGTTGCCGCGCAGCGCCTCCTTCAGCGCAGCCTTCGCCCAGAGCAGGTGGTGTCGGAATGCTGGGAACAGTTTCGGCGCCGCTCGCCGCAGGATGCGCAGGCCATTTCGGACGAACCCCACTGGGGTCCGCGGTTGCGCGCCGGGCTCCTCCAGACGCCGCTGGCGGGCTACAAAGAGCTGAAAGATCTGATTGCCGAGCGCCGCGCATCCAAGAAGGGTTTGACCCCCGCGGGTCGCGATGCCAAACGACCGCTCGCCACAGCAAAGACGACGCTTGAGGAGGGACGAATCGCATGAACGACAAACCGCTGCCCGGCGCGGACGGACCGGTGCAATCCGCTGGCGCAGATACGGAAGAACACGCCTCGCCCTCGCCGATTACGAGCGAAGCGCGTCGCGTCAGAGAGGCGTTGCGGTCCGTGATTGTCGGCCAAAACGAAGCGATTGATCTCGCGCTGGTTACCTTGCTCGCAGGTGGGCATGCCCTTATCGAAGGCGTTCCCGGCGTAGGCAAAACCTTGCTCACTAAGGCGCTCGCACGCGCGGTAGCCGGCGAATTCCAGCGCATTCAGTTCACGCCGGACCTCATGCCCGCCGATGTCACAGGGACGAGCGTCTTCGACCTTAAGACGCAGCAATTCCGCCTGGTGCGCGGGCCGATTTTCACGAATTTCCTGCTGGCCGACGAAATCAATCGCGCGCCCGCAAAAACGCAATCCGCTCTGCTGGAAGCCATGCAAGAGCGACAGGTGACGATTGATCGCGAGACCTACGCGCTCCCGTCCGTCTTCATTGTTTTCGCTACGCAAAACCCAATTGAGCACCAGGGCACCTATCCGCTTCCAGAAGCTCAGAAGGACCGTTTTCTCTTGAAAATTCGCATGGGCTATCCGGAAGTGGAAGACGAGAATGAACTGGCAAGGCTGGTGGCCAGCGGCGCGGCGCCTGAGCAGCGGCTGATTGAGGAGCTACGCACACCGGTTTTGCAACCGGGCACGCTGGAGGAGTGGCGCGCGGCTGCGGCGCGTGTGCGCGTCAGCGACGCCATCAGCAACTACATCGTTGCCTTGGTTCGACAGACACGCCAGCACGCGGCGGTCTGGGTTGGCGCCGGGCCGCGCGCCACTCTGGCGCTACTCTCAGCATCTCGTGCTCTTGCAGCTCTCTCGGAGCGCGATTTCGTGCTGCCCGAGGACGTAAAAACACTTGCCAGTTCCGTGCTTGAGCATCGCATGCTGCTGAGGCCGGAGTTTGAGATGGAAGGCGTTGAAGTCCGGGAAGTGATCAACGCGATCCTGGAGTCGGTCCAGGTTCCTCGGTAGCTGTCACGTGCAGTCCCTGAACCAAGCTACCAAGAGGCAGCAGGTTACGAGAAGCAGGCGAAATCATGATGACCGCGGATAAGACGTCGGCAAGTGCACGTGGATCGAGTGCAGCGACAACCGTCGCGCAGACCGAGGCGCCAGCGTCTGCGGCGCGCAATCTGCCATCGGGCGACGAATCTCCCCGGCGAGTAGCATTCCGCCTGTCCGGAACACTACTGGGTCCGGCGCCATCGTTCGCGTGGCTGCTAGGCCTCCTCGGCGTGGCGGCGTGCGTTGCGCCATGGTTCGTTCGCGGGTGGCGTTGGCTCGAGCTTATCTCCCTAACCCTCGCGCTGCTGGTGTGTTACGACGCGTTCGAGCTGTGGCTCGCACGCAAGGAATTTGCACCAGTCCTACTAGCGTCGGAAAAAGGCCTTCGTGGCGGCGAAGGGCAGACCATCCAGCTGCCGCTTGCGCTTGCCGGCTCAGAGCCGCGCCGACGCCGCAGCGAAGTGGGCGTGGCGCTTATGCCGGCCACTCCAGAAGGCGAAACCGCATCTCGCGTCAGCAGCGAAACGCAACGGCTGACTCTCGAGTGGCCCAATGTTCCTGAGGAGTCGGCACAGGCTCGCCACGGCCGGACCTTGCTGTGGTCCTGGACGCCCGAGATTAGCTTGCTTCGGCGCGGTCTGTGGCCCGGTCCACGCGTTGGCATCGAGCGATCCTCGCCTCTCGGAATCTGGCGCTTGCGGCAGTGGTTCGATTTTCCGGAGCGGCTGCGAATCGACGCAGACCTGCGGTCCGGACGCCGCGAGATGCTGAAGAGTTCGGTTTACCGAGCACTCGTGGCGTCGCGCCAGACACCCTGGACGGGACACGGGCGCGATTTCGAACGACTTCGCGAATACCAGCCCGGCGATACCTATTCGGAGATCGCGTGGAAATCCACGGCGCGGCGCAGCGTTCCCGTTACACGGCTTTTCCAATGGGAGCAGAAACAGGAAGTCTATTTCGTTGTAGATCAGTCTCGCGCCTCCGCACCCGCGCTTGACTCGGCCGCGAGCCCAGGAAGCAATGTGCCAGCACCGCGCGCAACGCGACGTTTGCTCGATCTCGCCGTGGAAACGGCGCTGGTGGGAGCGACTGTCGCACTGGAGCTCGGTGATGAATTTGGACTGGTCACCTATGCCGAAGAGCCGAAGTCCTGGTTACGCGCCGGAAGCGGGCAAGCTCAGTTTCACCGGTTTCGCGATCGTCTGCTCGGCCTGGAGCCGCTGCCGACGACTGCGGACTACGAACTGTTGTTCGGCGAAATTCAGTTGCGGCTACGCCGCCGCTCTTACCTTGTGTTGCTGGCAGACCTCACGGAGCGCTCGCTTTCGGAGTCGTTGTGCCGTGGGCTTGGGCTGGTCCGCTCGTCACATGCCGTCCTGATGACGAGCATCTTGCCTGCTCACGCGCGGCCTGCATTCTCACCGGGTGACGAGCCGGCCACTGACGAAGACGTGTATGGGGCGCTCGCGGGAGAGAAAGAAAACCAGCGCCTCGGTGCGTTAGCGCGTCATTTGCGTCGATTCGATGTGCAGCTGCGCTTTGTTCCCGCGGAGGTATTTCTGCGCACGGCAATGGAAGGATATTTGGAAAGCAAGCGGGAGCAGCGACTGTGATTCTGGATCTGGAACGATTTCGAGCTCAAGCACGTCCGCGCTGGAGCAAACTCGAATCCCTGCTCTCCGCGCTGGAG
>Ga0070765_100000986_pt1 | contig 16978 bp, 9 predicted proteins | sample HubBroMetageWFT5_FD_71516 | JGI IMG/M metagenome (GOLD analysis project Ga0070765, IMG submission 71516) | Warmed and freeze-thawed soil microbial communities from the Hubbard Brook experimental Forest, New Hampshire - Hubbard Brook CCASE Soil... | ecosystem: Environmental > Terrestrial > Soil... | reverse complement strand
GAATGTCGGATGTTTTCGTAAGCAAACAGGCCAAATCGTCCCGTTAAACTCGAGAGGCAAATCATGAAACGCGCCGCCCTGATTTTCTTGTTGTCCGTATTCTGCACGTTGCTTTCGCGTGCTCAAGATTCCAAGCCGCTTTTGCTGCAAAGCCCAACCCTGAGCGCCACGCAAATTGCGTTTTCCTACGGCGGCGATATCTGGATCGTGGACCGCACTGGCGGCGACGCCCGGCGCCTAGTCACCGGCACGGGCCTCGAAAGCGGGCCCATCTTCTCTCCCGACGGCAAATGGGTCGCCTACACGGGCGACTACGATGGCAATCAGGACGTCTACGTCGTCGCCACGGCCGGAGGAGAACCACGCCGCCTGACGTATCATCCCGCCACGGATGTCGCCATCGGCTGGACACCCGACGGCAAGAGCGTCCTTTTCCGCTCCACTCGGAATAGCTACTCGCGATTCGAAAAGCTGTTCACGGTATCCGTGGAAGGCGGTCCTCCCACCGAGCTGCTCCTTCCCATGGGAGTCCAGGCATCCTATTCAGCAGACGCGTCCCACCTCGCCTACGTTCCTCGATGGAATCGCCGCCTCGGCGCCGGGAACAACTACGTCGCGATTCAGCACTATCGTGGGGGTCTCGCGGCCCCGATTTGGATCGCAAACCTTGCCGATTCGAGCATCGTCAAACTTCCGCGTCAGGATTCCAACGACTACAGCCCCATGTGGATTGGAGACAAGATTTACTTCCTTTCCGACCGCAGCGGCCCCGTCACGCTCTTTGTATTCAACACCGGGAGCAACGACGTGAAGGAAGTTCTGAAAAATGATGGCTTTGATTTCAAATCCGCCTCCGCCGGTCCCGGAGCAATCGTTTACGAGCAGCTCGGCTCGCTACATCTCTATGACCTCGCGTCAGGCAAGGAAGCGCCCGTTCCCATTCGCCTTGCGGCGGACATGCCGCAAATTCTGCCCCACTTCGAAAAAGTCGGAGATCATTTGTTCAACGTGGGGATTTCTCCCACCGGGCAGCGTGCGGTGTTCGAAGCGCACGGCGAGATTCTCACCGTCCCCGCGGAAAAGGGCGATGTTCGCAACATTACACACAGCCCCGGCGTGGCCGATCGCGATCCCGCCTGGTCTCCCGACGGAAAATCAATCGCCTACTTTTCCGATGAATCCGGCGAATACGCTCTCCATATCAGCGCTCAGGATGGAATCGCTCCTCCCCATAAAATCGGCCTCGGCGAGCCTCCGTCATTTTTCTATTCGCCGACATGGTCGCCCGACAGCAAAAAGATCGCCTACAACGACAAGCGGCTGAATCTCTGGTACGTGGACGTAGATAAAGGCACTCCCGTGAAAGTGGATACCGACCGCTTCGATTCACCCCTGCACGAATTCGACGTTGCCTGGTCCGCCGACAACCGCTGGCTCGCCTACACCAAGCAGCTTGAGAATCACTTCCGCGCCATCTTTGTCTACTCGCTCGAAGACCACAAAGCGACTCAAGTCACCGACGGAATGAGCGACGCCATTGAGCCCACCTTTGATGTGAACGGAAAATACCTCTATTTCACGGCGAGCACGAACCTGGGGCTCGCAACTGGGTGGCTCGATATGACCAGCATTGGTCACCCGGTCACACGCGCTGTTTACGTTGCCGTGCTTCGCAAAGACCTGCCCTCGCCGCTCGCACCCGAAAGCGATGACGAAAAGGCTTCCGACGCGAAGGATGCCAAATCCGATTCGTCCGCAGATCAGTCCAAAGGCAAGGAAGACGACAAGGGCAAAGATAAAGACAAAGACAAAAGTAAAGACGGAGACAAAGACAAAGAAAAGAAAGAGCCGCCCAAGGTCACCATTGATTTTGAAAATCTCGGCCAACGAATCCTCGCCCTGCCTCTGCCCGAAACCAATTACGTTGCTCTGGCCGCCGGAAAAGAAGGCATCCTGTATCTCGCCGAAGGTCCTGAAGCCCCGAGCGGCGGAGCGCATTTCATCCTGCAGCGTTTCGACCTGAAAACGCGCAAGACGGAAAAGCTTCTGGATGGATTCGGGATCTTCGCGATTTCCGCAAATGGCGAAAAGATGCTCTACAGTATCGGCGATAAGTGGTTTATCGCGCCCGCCGACAAATCGCTTAAGCCCGGCGAGGGCGGGCTGAAAACCGCCGACATGGAGGTTTACGTTGATCCCCGCGCGGAGTGGCGCCAGATGTTTCGCGAAATCTGGCGCATCGAGCGCGACTTTTTCTACGATCCCAATTTCCACGGCCTCAATCTGAAGGCAGCCGAAGCCGCGTATGAACCCTTCCTCGAGGGAGTCACAAGCCGCGCCGATCTCGATTATTTGTTTGGCGATATGCTCGGCAATCTGAATGTCCAGCACATGTTCGTCGGCGGAGGCACGCAGCCCGACCTGAATAAAGTTAAGGTCGGTTTGCTGGGCGCCGATTACTCGCTCGAAAACGGCCGCTACCGCTTCGCCCGTATATACAACGGCGAAAACTGGAACCCGGAGCTTCACGCTCCCCTGACGCAGCCGGGCGTTAATGTGAAAGAAGGCGAATACTTGCTCGCCGTCAACGGCCGCGAGTTGCACGCGCGCGACGACGTTTATAGCTTCTTCCAGGAAACCGCTGGCAAACAGGTGGTCATCAAAGTGGGACAAAATCCGGATGGCGTCGGCTCGCGCGACGTCACCGTCGTTCCAGTTGAAAGCGAAGGAGCTCTCCGCAACCTCGCCTGGATTGAAGGCAATCGCCGAAAGGTTGACGAGCTCAGCGGCGGCAAGCTCGCTTACGTTTATCTGCCGAATACCGCCGGCGGCGGCTACACGAATTTCAATCGCTACTATTTCGCACAGGTGGGCAGACAGGGCGCCGTCCTCGACGAGCGATTCAACGGCGGCGGCGACCTTGCCGACTACATCATTGATTACCTACGCCGCCCGATCACGAGCTTCGTCAAGACCCGAGAGGGCGAAACATATGCCGAGCCGCAGGAGGCGATCTACGGTCCCAAGACAATGATCATCAATGAATTTGCCGGCTCTGGCGGCGACGCTATGCCCTGGTACTTCCGCAAGGCGAGCATCGGGCCATTGATCGGCATGAAGACTTGGGGTGGGCTTGTGGGGATCGGAAATTATCCGCAGCTCATGGACGGCGGCAGCGTCACGGCGCCACGATGGGCCATTTACGGAACCCAGGGCGAATGGGAAGTGGAGAACCGTGGCATCGCGCCCGATATCGAAGTCGAGCTCGATCCCAAGCTCGTTCGCGAAGGCCACGATCCTCAACTCGAGAAGGCTGTCCAGGTCATGCTGGATTCGCTTAAGGAGCATCCGCTCCCGGAATACAAAGTGCCGGCGTATCTGAATTACCATCCAAAGTTCTGAATTCTTTCGGATGAATTCTCGAACCCCTGAATGCTTTCGAGGGATGCAGCGGCCCCAAAAACGGCTTACATGTATCACCTTAGGCCAATCACTGTATTGTGATGAAACGCACCCGAACGTAGAGTTGCTCCAGAACATCCTCAACCGTGTTCTCCCGACCGGCTGAGACAATTTCCCCTACAGCGCACACCACAAAATGTGGACCTGGGCTGGCGTTACCAGCTGGCCCGGGTCACCTCTCCGTAATCAGCTCCCCACGCGGCTTACCGCTTCACAGTTGATGCCTATCTGAGCGAAGTGTAACTTCTCGAGATAAAGGGGAAAATCACGGTCACGCTGGGGCGATGGCTTCCTCACTTCGGCCAACTCAAAATCATGATCTCGTTTCGGCCCAATTGATCCTGAAAGCTAGTATTTTTGCAGTATTGCTGTGAATTGGGGCATCGCGTAGATTGCCGTCAGATTAAACACCTTCGCTGCGTTCCCCAAACCGGCTGAGGCTCATCACCCCAACATAGGTACACCCAAAAAGATAATTCCGGGCCGGCTCAACCGGCTGGCCCGGACTTTTCTTCGGTTTCGGCTTAATCAAGTAAACGTTTTCCGGAACGCCGCCCCGTAGCAACCCCATCCATTTAAATCTTTATTAAAATATCGATTATCTATAGAATTCGCCCCAGTCGTCGCCGGTCATTTCTTCGCGTAAAAAGGGGACTTTGCGCCCGGCTGACCTCTGGAGAATTCATGAAGATTACCTCCATTTTTCGAGTCAGCATTTTTACGCTTGTTTTCTTATTTGCGCCTGCGGCATGGAGCCAAAACCAAATCCCGGCTGCCGCCTGGAAACGTCCGATTGGTCTTCCCCTTGAAAATCCCGGCACGAAAAAACCAACGCTTCCAGCTTCTCACTTCGACGATGGCTTTTGGCAAGGTGCCCCGGTGGGCGGATTCGGCTCCGGCACTTTTTCCCGAACTTACCGTGGCGATTTCGCCCGCTGGCACATCAAGGCAGGCGTCCACAAATACGAAACCGTTGACGCTAACCAGTTCGCCATGTTTCAGCAATCTGAAGGCGATCCCCAGGGTACCGCGCGAGTCCTCTTCACCGGCCATCCGAAGAGCGGATCCCTGGGCACGTGGGCGTGGGATTATCCCGCCGGCGCGGGTGATTACTACGCGCTATACCCCAAGTCGTGGTTCGACTATCGCTATGAGAAATTCCCCGCGCACGTGGTTCTGGAGCAATTCTCGCCCGTGCTTCCAAACAATTATCGAGAATCAAGCTATCCCGTGGCCGTCTATCGCTGGCACGCCGAAAATCCCACCAACAAAACTGTGACCGTCTCGATTCTTCTCTCTTGGACGAACATGGCTGGATGGTTTCGTACCTACTCCACCGAGCTGGCCCGCGCGATGAATCAGGGCAACCACAACAAATTCGTCAACGAATCGCTCGGCGCAGCGGGCAGCGTAAAGGGGATCGTCTTTGACCGCAATCGAGCCCCCGGCGAGCTCAACGAATGGGACGGCCAGTTCGCCATCTCAACGCTCGAAACGCCCGGCGTAGAAGTCACCTACGAAACAACATTCGAAGCCGAGGGCGACGGCAAATCCGTCTGGACGCCCTTTTCGAAAGACGGCCGCCTCGGCAATGGAAAAGATCCTTGGGTAAGCAGCGGTGAGTCGCTTGCGGGCGCGATCGTAGTGCGGTTTACGCTCAAGCCGGGCGAAAAGCGCATTGTCCCAATGGCTATCTCCTGGGATTTCCCCGTTGTCGAATTTGGGTCCGGCCGCAAGTGGAATCGCCATTACACCGATTTTTACGGCACCAGCGGCAAGAATGCCTTCGCGATCGCGCGCGACGCGCTGACACATTCAGGGGCATGGAGCAGCGCGATTGACGAGTGGCAAGCTCCTTACGTCACGGATGAAACCAAACCGCTCTGGTATCGCGGAATGTTGTTCAACGAACTCTACACCTTGACCGACGGCGGCTCTTTCTGGGGCCGCCCCGTCGGTGCCGACAAGAAAGTTCCCGCTTCATTCGCATTCATGGAATGCTTCGATTATCCGTATTACGGTACGCTTGATGTGCGTTTTTACGGCTCGATGCCGCTCGTGAAATTCTGGCCGGATATTGACAAGCAAGTCCTGCGCCAGTTTGCTGACACCGTGCCCCGCGAAAATACCGAAAGCGGCGAATGGCGATGGAAATCGCAGGAGGTCCAGCATCCTTATCTTCGCGTCCGCAAAGTGAAGGGGGCGGTGCCACACGATCTTGGCGTTCCGCAGGAGGATCCGTTCTTCGGCGTGAATCAATTCAACTGGCAGGACACGAACGGTTGGAAAGATCTGAACACGAAATTTGTCCTCATGGTTTATCGCGACTACGTTTTCACGGGCAGCAAAGACGACGCTTTTCTCCGCTATTCCTGGCCCGCGGTAAAGGAAGCGATCGCTTACCTGCAACAATACGATCACGGCAGCGGCATTCCCGAAAACGGCGGATATCCCGATCAAACTTACGACGAATGGGTTGTTCGTGGCGAAAGCGCCTATTCAGGGGGTCTGTGGCTCGCCGCGTTGCGCGCTTCGGAGGAAATCGCGTCCGTGCTTGGCGACACCGCGTCGAAGTCGAAGTATCGCGCAATGTTTACGAAGGCGCAGGCGAGCTACATCAGCAAACTCTGGACCGGCGAATATTTCCGCTACGACACGCAGAGCGAATATCGAGACAGCATCCAGGCCGACCAGCTCGCCGGCCAGTGGTACGCACACATGACCGGGCTCGGCGATCTCGTTCCTCCCGAGATGCGCCAGTCCGCGCTCAAGAAAATTTTCGCCTTCAACGTAATGAAATTCGCCGGCGGAGAAATGGGCGCGGTCAACGGCATTGCTCCTGACGGCTCGCTGATTCATACGAACGAACAGGTGCAGGAAGTGTGGACGGGCACCACGCTTGGCCTGGCCGCACTCATGCTCAGCGAAGGGTTGAAGGACGAAGCCTACAAAACCGCGTTCGGCATTTTCCACGTCACCTACGAAACCAAGGGCTACTGGTTCCGCACGCCCGAAGCATGGGACATCACGGGAAATTACCGCGCATCCATGTACATGCGCCCTGCGGCCATATGGGCGATGGAAATGACCTCGCCGCCGCCGCCCGCGAAAAAAACGCTTCCCAAACCCGGCCCCGGCAAACTCTAAGCAAACGCCTGCCGGCGCAGCACAGGCATCAACGCGATCATCACAACGAGCGAGGCCAGCGGGAGCATCAGACCAAAGCGCAGCGCGCCCGCTCGCGTGGAAATTACGCCGACTGCCCAGGGCATCGAGGCGCCTCCCAGGCTTCCCAGAGCAAACATTGCGCTTCCCACGCGCCGCGCCCGCTCGCCAAAAATTCTCACCAGGCTCGCGACCAGAATTGGATACACGCTGGAAAAACCAAGACCAATCATTACGCCACAAGCGGATGCCGTGCCGAACGTCTTCACTTCGAGAAGCGCAATATTTCCCAGCGCGCCGACGATCAGCCCCGCGACCAGCAGTTTCTCTTCCTTCAAGATTCGCAGAATCAGAGGGACAAAAATCCTCCCGACCAGCAGGCCGGCCCAGAAAAACATCGGCGCGAGCGGCCAGATGGTTCCCGAACCTGATCCCATGCGCTTTGCCAGCGCCGCGGTCCACCCTCCGATTGAGCTTTCGGTTCCTACGTAGAGGAAAAAATACACGGCCATCGCAGCGGCAATCCGAAAGTGAAAACCTGCCAGCGGTTGTGCGGCAAGCGCTTCCGCGGCGGCGTGCGACTTCGGCTCCACGTTCATCGCGGCAAGCAACACGGCTGCGACGCCAGCAAGAGCTCCCACGCATGCGAGCACCAGAGGAACAATTTGTGCTTCGTGCGCGAAGGCCATCAATGCGGGGCAGGCAATTGCGCCCAGGCCCCACGCCACGTTCACGATGCTGATGGCAGCCGCGCGCTTCGCTCCGGCAATTTCCGCCACCCACAAATTTGTGGCGGCAAGTATCAAGCCGAGCCCGTAGCCGTAAACACCGGTGGCAGCGAGGCCCATCGCGTGATTTCCAAGGATCAAAGTGGACACACCGAGGGCCATGAGTCCAAATCCCCCGACGAACACCATTTTGTATCCGCGCCACACAAGCAGGGAACTTAGAGTCAACGCGCCGGCAAGTGCCGCAAAATATTGCGCCGAGAAAAATAGTCCCGCGCTTGCGTCCGTCAGCCCCCACCGGCTCATCAACACGGGCAGCAGCGGCCCGAGCATCGTAGTCACTACGCCGGCGACGGTAAACCCGACGTGGACGACTATATTGGACGTCGCGTAAGGGCTTCGTTCGTTTGAAACAGTCGCTGGCGAGTTCATCGGCGCATGCATTCTGACGGAACCGCGCGGCCCAAGCAACGATTGCGAAAAGGACGGTACTAAAAAAGATGCTCGGTCTAGGCGGGCGGTCAGGAGGAAAAACTGGACGAAGGAATATCGTCGGGGATGCTGGCGGCGAGGATTCGTTCGCAGCAATTCGAATTTGAAGATGTCCCGCGGTGTCCACCGCAAATGGCTTTAATCCAGCAAGCGGCGCGATGCATTCCCAGGGCCGCGAAGCCAGCCACGCGATTCAAGCGGTGACACCGATTTGACAGCGTCGTGACACAAGCGCGCGGCGGGGGATTTAGGCTGAGGGTCGCGAGCAAGCCAACAATGCCGTCGCCGAATTCCGCCGAAACCGAACGCCGCGTGGTGATCATGGGAGCGGGGCCCGCGGGGCTGACCGCTGCGTACGAGCTTTCCGCGCACGATGTGCAGTGCGTGGTGCTCGAGCAGGATGTTGTGGTGGGCGGACTGGCGCGCACGGTGGAACATGAGGGCTACCGCTTCGACATTGGCGGCCACCGCTTCTACACGAAAGTGGCGCTGGTGGAAAAAATCTGGCGCGAGATTTTGGGCGACGATCTGCTGACGCGCCAACGGCTTTCCCGGATTTATTACCAGGGCCGATTCTTCCGCTACCCGCTGGAGCCGGTTGACGCGGTGCGCGGGCTGGGCGTGGTTGAAAGTTTGCGTTGCGCGATGAGTTTTGCGCACTCCTGGATTTTCCCGCAGGTTCCCGAAGACGATTTCGCTACCTGGGTATCCAACCGCTTCGGACGGCGTCTGTTTGAAATATTCTTCAAAAGCTACACGGAAAAAGTTTGGGGGATGGACTGCAGGGAAATCGGCGCGGAATGGGCTGCTCAGCGAATTCAGGAATTATCGGTGTGGTCTTTGCTGCGCGATGCTTTGCTGCCGCGCGGCGGGAAGAAAATCAAGACGCTGATCCGCGAGTTTCAGTACCCGCGGCTTGGGCCGGGGATGCTGTGGACGCGGATGAAGGTGATTGTCGAGGGGCGCGGCGTGGAGGTGGCGCTGAACTCCGGCGTGGAGCGCATCGAGTGGGAGCAGGGAAGAGTGGTCGCGGTGCGGGCTGGCGGAAAGCGCTGCGAGGGAACGCATTTCATCAGCAGCATTCCAATTCGAGAGTTGATCGAAAGGCTCGACCCGCCTGCTCCGGCGGCTGTGCGCGATGCGGCAGCGCGATTGAGGTATCGCGATTTCATCACCGTTGCGGTGGTGGTGCGCGGGCGAAATTTATTTCCGGACAATTGGATTTATATTCATGATCCGTCCGTTTGCGCGGGGCGTATTCAGAATTATAACAATTGGAGCCCGGACATGACGCCTGACGCGGACATGACCTGCCTGGGCATGGAATATTTTTGCAACGAAAATGATCGGCTCTGGCAACGGGCCGATGAAGATTTGATTTGCCTGGCGCGAGGGGAACTGGTGAAGCTTGGCCTTGCGCGCGATGAGGACATTGTGAAGGGCGCGGTGGTGCGCATGCCGAAGGCGTATCCCGTTTACGACCGCGGTTACCAGGATGCGCTGGCGACGATTCGTGAATTTCTTTCTGCGGCGGCGCCGAATTTACAGCTTGTGGGGCGAAACGGCATGCACAGATATAACAATCAGGACCACTCGATGCTTACGGCGATTCTGGCGGCGCGAAATATTCTTGGCTGGAATTTCGATTTGTGGAAGTTGAACACAGACGCGCAACACGTGGAAACGGGGCCCGCGCTTGGTGAACAGGATTTTGCGACCCTCGAAAAGACACAACCACTCGTCCCGCGCGCCGTATGAAGTTGAGGCTACTTGCGGGCGCCGCGCTCATTTTCTTTTTGCTCACAGCATTTCGCTCCGGCTGGCGCCACGAGGAATCCGACTTCCCGAATTATTACACTGCGGCCGTACTCGTGCGCAAAGGGCTGCCACTGCGCGACTACTACGACTGGACGTGGTTTCAGCGGCAGATGAATTACGCGGGCCTTGAGCGCACGCTCGGCGGGTACATTCCGCAAACGCCCGTGACGATGATGCCGCTGGTGCCGCTCGCCGAATTCGAGCCGCAAAGCGCGAAACGCGTCTGGCTCGTGCTGAATTTGTTTTTTCTTGGCGGCACGGTCTGGATGCTGGCGCGCCTAACGCGATTCCGACCGGAGACGATTTGGCTCCTAACTTTCGCGGGATTCGGCTCGCTCTACAGCAATTTTCTGCTCGGCCAATACTATGTGTTCCTGCTTTTCCTGCTGACGCTGTCGTTTTACTGTCTGAATCGAGACAGGCACGCGACGAGCGGTTTCTTCAGCGGCGTCGCATTTGCGCTGAAATTGTATGGGGGACCATTTCTGCTGTACTTCGCGGTGAAGCGACAATGGCGGGCTGTAGCAGGGATGCTTGTGGCGTCAGCCGGTCTACTGGCGATCGCAATTGCGCTTTTTGGATGGGCGGACGTTCACTATTTCGCAACGCAAGTCTTGCCGCGCGCGATGGATGGCGAGGTGATTTCGCCATACCACAGCGGCAACAACGCGATGCCCGTGCTGTTGCGGCGACTGCTGATGGCCGAGCCGGAATTGAATCCGCACCCGTTGTGGAACGCGCCGTGGCTTTTCTTTTTCCTGCGGCCGCTATTCGCATTTGGAATATTAGCTTTTACGCTGACAAGCCTCGCCTCTGCGCGGGCGCATTCACTGCGGCGCGGTTTTGCATGGTTCCTGATCGCGATGCTTCTGATTTCGCCCAATATTTCCTCGTACACGACGATTCTGCTGTTGCTGCCGCTGGTGCTGCTGCTCGATGACGCAAGCTTTCTGGAACAAGCATTTTTCTTCGTTTGCTACATCTTGTTGACGCTGCCGACTTTTACGCCCTGGATGTGGATGTTTCCGAAAGTGTGGCTTTTGCTCGCATGGTTCGCGGCTGTAGGGCGCGATTATCTTCGCTCGATCGCGTTGAGGGTTACGCCGAAACTTGCGGCAGGCATTGCGGTGATTGTGTTGATTGTGGCCGCAGCCGACGCGCGACGCCATCTCGCCAGCTACGCGCAGGAACCGGGGCGGCACTACGAGCAGGTTGCCGCGGCCACCGGTCCCGTGTTTTCGCCGGTCGTCACGCCCGCGGGAGTGTTCTACCAAACGATTGGGCGCGACCGGTACGTCCTGCGGCGGTTTCGCGACAATCAGGTGCAGGATTTTGCATTTGAGGGCGAGGCGTTTCGTCCCTTTGTCCCCTCACCGCCGCAGGCTGATACCTCTTCGACCAACGACACTATCTATTTTGAATTGGTGGCCAATCGGGCTTCGACGACGATGGCGTTCAATGTGGCTGCAGGAAAGGCGGAGCCCGCAAGTCGATCGCTTACCGCCGCTTCGTTTCCGTCGGCAGAGGACGAGAAGATGAATTCCAGCGTCGTATCGCCCGACGGAAAGTGGATTGCGTTTACGCCCAGAGACGCGGGGCCGAATCGGGTGTGGCTGCGAAAACTTCCAAACGGTCCCATGCAGCAACTGACGGGAGGGAATTGCAACAGCCAATCGCCCGCGTGGGATTTTGATTCGAGGACGATCTACTTCACCAGCGATTGCGGAAGAGGAATGGGGCTTCCGGCACTCTATCGGGGCGCCATTCCGTAGGCGCTTTCCGGAGCGGCGCTTGATTTTCAGTCTACTTTCGCAAAATACAGAGCGCGGCGGCGCCAACCAGGGCGGACTCTGAGCCGTAACGCGCGGCGACGATGTGGATTTTCTTCCGGCGAGGATTGATGGCCCAGCGAGCAAGCTGCTCACGAATGCGCGGCGCGTGATGCATCATCAGTGGCCCTATCCCTCCGCCGATTACGATGATTCCAGGTTCGAGCAGGTCAATGATGCTCCCCAGCCAGATTGCCAGATGATCCGCGGCGCCAGCGAGGACCTCCACCGCGAGTGGATCGCCAGCCGCCGCAGCGCCGCTCACAATCTCGGATGTGACCGACCCGATGTCTCCGCCCGAAAGTCGCAAGAGTTTCGAGTCGCTCGCGTTTGCGCGCTTTCCTTCGCGCAATTTTTCGCGCGCAATGCGTGCAATCGCGGTACCCGAGGAATACATCTCGATGCAGCAGCGTTTTCCACAAGGGCAAAGAGGGCCATCGAAATTGATGGTCATGTGGCCCCCTTCGAACGCAGAGCCGCCGTGGCCCAATTGGATCTGGCGATCGATCGTCATGCCAGTTCCAACACCGGTGCCGAGGGTCACATAGAAAACGCTTTTCGTTTTCGAGCCCGCGCCCCAGGTGGCTTCGGCAAGCGCAGCCGCGTCAGCGTCGTTCGCGAGTTGCGTGGGAATTTTGTAATGAGACGCGATCTTTCGAGCCAGCGGAAAATTGCGCCAGCAAGGAAGGTTGGCGGCCTTGATTACACTTCCAAAGTGGAAATCCACCCATCCGGGAACACAGACGCCGATAGCGCGGACTTTTTTTGCGCGGGGATCGCGCAGCGCGGAATCAATCGCGTCAAACACGGCGCGCAGGCCGCGATTCGCTGTTTCGTGCGCGACCATCGGCGTTCGCGAGTTCGTCAAAATCTTGCCGGAATGGTCCACAAGGCCAGCGGCAACTTTTGTGCCGCCGATGTCCACGCCGAGGATGAGCTCGTATTTCGAATTTCGCATTTATGGCAGTAAAGGCAGAACAACAAAATCAAAAGGCCCACCCTTACAAAGCGAGGGCCGGGAGCCGCTTAATACACTCCGCTTCATCCATGCTATTTCGTTGCAAGTACGCCGCTTGACGCTGGTTCGCGGAGGCGGGCGAGTTCGCGCGAAATCAGCCATGCGGAAATTGCTCCCACGAAGAGGAGCGAAAATCCCAATGCGTAATGGAACAGCAGAAGTTTTCCAACGCCGAAAAGGGCGCAATAGGTCATCACCGTGCCAAGCACCCAGCACCACAAATTGCGGCCCAGGTCATGCGTCTCCACAATTTCCGGTGCCAGCGCGGCGACGGGACGCCATCCCGTCACCTGCGGACGCACCTTGCGATAGAACGAAGTGAGAATCGAATCGGGTTCCGGCTTCGTCAGGAAAGTAACGATCACCCACACAATTGTAGTTGTCAGCGTGCTTGTCAAAGCGGTCTTCGCAAACACCACCGTGCTCGACCCGGAGAAAAATTCCGGGCGGTTCAGCAATGCCATGGAGAGCCACTGCCAGTGAAGCGCGAGCGTGACGGTGAGCGCCGTCAACATGCACGAAATTTCGCTCCAGGCATTGATGCGCCACCAATACCAACGCAGCAAATAGACGCTTCCCGTTCCCGCGCCCAGTTGCAGCACCACCTGCCAGCCGCTGCGAATGGAAACCAGATGCGCGGAAACATATCCCGTGGCCACCACGAGCAGCAGCGTGACGACTTGCGACACGTGAACGTAATGGCTTTCGCTGGCGCCGCGCCGCAAAAAGCGGCGGTAAAAATCCTCCACCAGATACGAAGTGCCCCAGTTTAACTGCGTCGCAATCGTGGACATGAATGCCGCCAAAAATCCAGCGAGCACGATTCCACGCAGCGCGTGCGGCACGTAAGCGTTCACGATCAACATGTAGCTGCTTTCGGGCCGCTCGAGTCCCGGATAGAGGACGATGGCCGCAAGCCCTGTGAAAATCCACGGCCACGGACGGAGCGCGTAATGGGCGATGTTGAACCACAGAACGGAAAGGAGGCCCTGCCGCTCATCGCGTGCGCTGAAAATTCGCTGCGCGATATATCCGCCGCCGCCCGGCTCCGCTCCCGGATACCAGAAAGCCCACCACTGCACTCCAAGGTAAACCAGGAAGGTGAGGACCGGCAGCGTCCACAGCGCGTCACTCGCAAACCCGCGAGAGAAGTCGGGTAGAAACGCGAGCGGGTCCGAGCCGCCATTCACTGCGCGCATTGCGCCGATTTTCGCGATCATCGCGCTCATGCCGCCCGCGCCATTTACCGCGAAAATTGCGACGCCAATCACGATGGACATCTTCAGCACGAATTGGAAAAGGTCCGTCCAAAGAACGCCCCACAAGCCGCCGAGTGAAACGTAAACTCCAGTGAAGGGAATCAGAAAAAATATGCATACGATCAGCGCGCGGCCATCAGTTCCCGAAAATGCAGGCCCGAAGATTCCGGTCAGAAATTGTGAAGCCCAATTCAAGATCGTCCAATTCTGCATGGTGGGCCCGAGCGTGGTTCCGACAATGTCGATCATCGCTTTCGTCACCCAGCCGAGGATGATGCAATTCATCATCAGGCCAAGGTAAACGGCGCGAAACCCGCGCAGGAACGCGGCAGGCTTGCCGGCGTAGCGCATTTCGGCGAATTGCACATCCGTCATCAGTCCGGAGCGGCGCCAGAGCCGCGCAAACAAAAATACGGTCATCATTCCGGAGAGCAGGAAAGCCCACCACAGCCAGTTTCCGGCGATGCCTTGCGTGTAAATCAACCCTGCAACCAGCAGCGGCGTGTCCGCGGCAAACGTGGTCGCCACCATAGAGGTGCCTGCGAGCCACCAGGAAACGTTGCGCCCGGAAACGAAATAGTCCTCGGTAGTTTTTCCCGAGCTTCGACGGAAATAGAGACCCAGCAGAAGCGTGATCAGCAGATAGCCGATTATTGCGGACCAATCCAGAAGCGTGAATGTCATGTTGGCCCGAAGATATTGCACAAACGCCGCGGCGTAATCAATCCGATTTCTCGCGGGTGGCCATTACGCAGGGACGCCCGGCGCGGGCCGCGAGGTCGTCACCCGGGGCGCCTGGGGCGCTCGGGATACTAAATTCACGAAATGCGCGGTTTAGGACAGTATTCGCGGGGGCGGAATCGCAAACCCCTTCCTACGTTGCTTTGCGGCCATTCAAAATCTGCCGCAAGCGTCAGGAGGGATGATGTACGCGATCCATCGAACATCGCCACGGTTCAATCTAAAAATTCCTATTCGAATTCGCAGGCTGGACGAAACAGGCTCGGCCGAATACACGGTTGTATCGGCGAACCTCTCGGCCGGTGGTCTCTATTTTGTTAGCGAGGTTGAATTTGAACGAGGCGCGCTGGTGCGGGCGTATTTCAGAATTCACGAATTCGTCGCCGGGAAATCAGTTCCCCGGTGGTATTGCGAGGGCCGCGTGATCCACGTGCGTCCGAGCGACCGTTAGGGAAATGGGCAAGGAGCGGGAATTTCGTTTCAGTTGTACAGTTTGCTGACGAACGCGCGACTGGAGGCAACTGGTGAGCAATTGCCCTTGCGTCCTATGAGCGCGCGAATTATTTAAGAGCCGCGGCTAACGAATTGAAGCGCGTTCGATTGCCGTCCTCGCGCGATTCAACCACAAACTCCAGTTGGCTAAAGCAGTTCGCCAAATGAAATCCGCTCTCACCAGGCTTTATTGTGCGGGCTTGCCTTCATGCAGCAACACGACGTCTGACACCAGATGCGCCCGCACGACCGCCAGTGTTTTCCCGTCGGGCGACCAGCTAAAACTTTGAATATGATCACTGGTGAACTGCGTTACCGCATGGCCCTTCGAGCCGTCCACCGGCTGCACCCAGATGTTGTCGGTGCCGTTGTCCACCACCCGGTACGCGACATTCTTGCCGTCCGGCGTGAATTGAATCGGTAAAGTGATTGTCAGCTGCGAGGGGAATATCTTGATCGATTTCTCCGTATTGGCCACCACATCCACCAGCGCGAGCGAATGCACATCTTCCTGAGTCGCAGGATCCAGCTTGGTATAAATCACCGGCAGCCATCGGCCGTCCGGGGAAAGGTTTACTCCCACTCCGCCGAAGAAACCGTTCGGGAACACGCTTGCCTTGATTAATTCCGGGGTCCCGCCGTCCGTGGGTATGCGATCAACCTCGGAATTTTTATCCGAGCTATAGTAGTAGGCGAATTTTCCATCCGGGGAACACGCCGGTTGCTCGTTGTCACTTCCATTTGTGAGTTGCTTCGGGTGCGAACCGTCCGCGTCAACGCGCCAGATGTTCATCGCGTCGCGCCCATCCCGCCTATACCAACCGATCAGAATCGGGCCACCATTCCCGCAGGAAGACGCTTGCAGCGCGCCTTCGCGCTGGTCGGAGAGGAGTTTTGTCAGGTGGCTGCCGTCCGTGGAAGTTCGCAGCAACTCCGACCCGGACATCACCAGGAGGTTCCCGTCTTTGTCCCACAATATCCAGCGCATCTCCTCCTTATCGGGGAGCCCGGGAACCGGCACGCCGCTCGAGCCGCCGGAAGCCGGAAGGAGAACCAAGGAAAATGATTCCTGGCGCTGCGTAGCGGCAATGGATTTTCCGTCCGCGGAAACGCTCAGCGAGTGATAGCCATTCGTGTCTCTCGTCAGAGAATGGAACTCCCCGCTGGGAACCGAGATATATCCAATCTGGCGTTTCCTGAATCCTTCCATGCCGCCCTGAAATACAACCAGAAGGCCGCGTCCATCCGGCATCCACGCAACGGTCCACGGATACCTGTCTTTCAATACTGAAAGCGGCCGATCCTGTCCGCTTGCCAAGTCAATTGCGCGCAGGCCGCCCTGCGTTCCCCCGCCGAGTCCCTGGATATACGCGATTGTCTTGGCGTCCGGAGACCATGCCAGCCAAGTGGGCTGCGGCGTGGGACCTGTGTAAACCACTTTTTCGTCGGACCCGTCCATGTTCGCGGTCAAGATCAGATATTTGCCCACCACAGGATCGTTGGCGCGCATATAGGCCATGCGCTGCCCGCTGGGGGAAAAGGTTGGCCCGACATCCACATCGCGAACCACCCGCTGTGATTCTCCGCCCAGCACGGGGATGCGGAAAAGGTTGTAGACGTTTCCTGCGGCATCGGCCGCTTTGCTGTAATAAATATAATCGCCGTCCGGTGAAAACACCGGGTTATGGTACAGGGCAGCTTCGGTCGGCAGCACCACCGTGTTGCTCCCGGTCGGAATGTTGCGGAGCCACAACCCCATTTTTCCGTGATCTTCCACGATGCTGAGGACGTATTTGCCGTCGGGGGAAATCGCGGTGTCGAGCACATTTCCGGAATTCGTCACCTGCGTGATGGCGAAATCCTGGAAGGGCACCGCGGAAGCCCTGCCGCGCATGAGGCTGAACACCCCGTAAATTGCGCCAACAAGGAGGGCAAGCACGACCGCAGCCGCGGCGATCATCTTGCCTTTGTGCT
>Ga0070765_100000984_pt1 | contig 16995 bp, 13 predicted proteins | sample HubBroMetageWFT5_FD_71516 | JGI IMG/M metagenome (GOLD analysis project Ga0070765, IMG submission 71516) | Warmed and freeze-thawed soil microbial communities from the Hubbard Brook experimental Forest, New Hampshire - Hubbard Brook CCASE Soil... | ecosystem: Environmental > Terrestrial > Soil... | reverse complement strand
CAGGCCTAGCTTCGAGTCCTCCAATAATGCGTGTGCTGGTTTCAAGAACCAGCGCCACAGCGAGTGGATCGCCTGCCATATCCCAATGATTGATCGGTTGTTCCGCGCCGTTGTCGAAAACATGAAAATCCTTCTGCGCGAGATCGAGAACTTACTCACCTCGATTATTCAGCACGGTTACTGGAACGACCACTTCGTTGCTATAGACGCGGATTTTCTTTTGCGCAACAGTCAGCTTTTCCTGCGCTGCCTCGCTTGATGATGCATCGAACGGCTCGAGTTGCGTGGCCGGCGGTGCGCGTGTCGTATCAATTGGTTGGTGTGTCGGGAGGTTCGGCCTTTGATCATGGTTAGGATACTCGTATGGATTCATCGGCTTGAACTTGTGGGAGTTCGACCCGGGATCTGGTTTGGACGGAAGATTTTCTGATGAAGGGGGCAGCGGATTCTGGGCTTTGGCGGGAAACGAAGCCCGTCCGTTTAAAATCAGCAGTGTCCTGCCGATCCGCACGCCCTGAACTTTTCGGTTTAGGTTGTGCTGTGTGATTCCGCAAGTCCATGAGTGTTGCTTTGCTAAATTTGTTTACCGAACTTGTATTCTCACAGCCCGTATAACTTCGCGGCGTTGCCTCGCAGAACCAAATCTGCAATTTCTTTCGCGCGGTCACGGTTGATCGTTCCGTCGCGGACCATTTCTGACAGAACTATAGCGAGGGCGCGGCGGGCGTGCTGCGTACCGATTACCGTGGTTTCTTCCCATTCTAAGCCGGGACCAAAAGGGCCGGCGTCGGTGCCGAACATCACGTGTTCGGGCATGATTTGGAGCCACGGTCTCAACAGGCGAGCCAATTCTTGCGGCGACCACAGCAGCTCTAGCACGGACATGTCCGTGTAAACATTTGGTTTCACGATGAGCATCGAAACGTTTCGTTCTCGCGGCGGATTTGCATGCAGTAAGACAAAGTTTGTTTTTCGCAGGTCGGGATCGTTGAGGACAGGAGACAGCAGCATGGCGTCTGCTCCGGCGTCATCGAAGAAATCGCCGCATCCACTGCCAGTATGGAAGTGCACCGCCAGGCCCAGTCTTCCGGCTTCCAGAGCGATCTCCTTGAACAGAAAATCCTGCAGCGTTTTATATTCTGCAGGCGTCGCAAGTCCGCCTGCTGCATACTTTGCGTAAACACGCGTGGCTTCGTCCTTTGGTGCCGGCGCAAAATCGAGCGGGCGCAAATAGGCTGCTTCGAACTTCACCGCCATGGCACCTGCGTTTTTCTGTTTCTGCAACGTCGGGCGAACGATTTTCTCAACGTAGGCATCAAGCGTCGGTGGAATGCGGCTCATTTCAGCATCTTGCAAATAGGTATTGAGCAGATCTTCAGCATAGCCGAAAAAAACCCGGCGATCGGGGTTCACTGCTTTTTGCCGGCTGTTGTCGAGGGGAAAAATCAAAGCGTCTTCGTATGCGACCCAGCGGAGCCGCGGCGGCTTCATTTCCGGTGCCATCGCGGTGCGATTGGCGAACACTGTTTCGATGCCGGCTTTTTCCATCACCCAGGCGTAAAAATCCGCACCGTGCTCGCGGCGGACGGCAGTTTCAAGTTCGGTGACCTTCTTTAATTCTGCTTCGTCACCGTTTTTCGCGTCCAACCCATAAAGTGTTTTGTAGGCGGCTTGCTGATCAGGCCCGAAACGCAAGTTCGCCGGTGGAAGGCCATTCGAGGATGGCAGACCGTCGCAGCGGAGCTGGTCATAACCTTTATCGTGCTCACGATCCAGAGCTGTGACGTGCGCGTGATTGTCGATGGCTTTGATCGAATTTATGTAGCTGACGATTTCCGGGTCCGGCTGCTGCGCCGAGCCTGGCAGCGACGTTGCGCAGAATAAAAACACGGCTAGACAAACTCGATTCATCTTTCCTCCACCTCTGCTGGACTCGCCTGCTGGAACTTACAAAACTATTTGGACTGCGCGATTGTACTGCGGCCGGCATCATCTCAAACGAAAAAGCTCCGACGCGAATATCAAAAAGATCTAAGGCATGGCGGTTGCCGGCGCGCCGTTGAGACCGAGTTGGGGAGCAACGGCGCGGAGGGCGTCGATGCAGAAGGCGATATGATCCTCAAGGGGAATGCCGAGTTCTTCCGCGCCTTTGTAAACGTCGTCGCGATTAACGCCGCGAGCGAAGGCTTTGTCCTTCAGTTTTTTCTTCACGCTGGCAGCTTCTACTTCATGGATGCTTTTGCTGGGCTTGATCAGGGCGCAGGCGGTCAAAAATCCAGCTAACTCGTCGCAGGCGAAAAGGGCGCGATCGAGTTGCGATTCGCGCGGGACGCCACAGTAATTGGCGTGGCCTAGAATTGCGTGGATCATTTCTTCGGAGTAGCCGCGTTGGCGAAGAATTTTCGAACCTGCATACGGATGCTCTTCAGTCGAGTGGTGGGCGGCGTTGGGCCAACGCTCGTAATCGAAATCGTGGAGAAGGCCGGTAAGAGCCCACAGATCTTCATCGGCACCCAGCTTTCGGGCATAGGCGCGGGTACAGGCTTCCACGGCGAGGGCGTGTTTTCGAAGGCTTTCGCTTTGCGTGTATTCGCAGAGAAGGTTCCAGGCGTCGTCTCGTGTAGGCATCATTTCCTCGGCACAATGCTGCGGATAAGCGCAACGAAAAGCAAGAGTGTTTCAGTCCTTTTCGACAAGTAAGAGAACCTGAACGGAGTGTTCTCGGCTTGCTTTTGCTAGGTGGAAACACTTAGAGCGCGCCTAGGGGCTTATAGGTATTCCATATGCTGGACGGATATGACCGAATGGAGTTCCGGGGGCGTCCTATTTCCTACGATGAAAAAACGAATCCTCGTCGCAGATGACAACCCGATTATCAGGCAAATGCTTTGCAAACTGTTCAGCGATCACGAAGCGCTGGAGATTTGCGACGAAGCAGTGAACGGCCAAGACGCGATTGATAAGGCTGTGCAGCATCGGCCTGATTTGATCATTCTGGATTTAGCGATGCCGGTGTTGGATGGGCTGAAAGCGGCCGAGGCCATTTGCAAATTTCTCCCAGGTGTTCCGATTATTCTCTTCACTTTGCACGCGCAGACGCTTGGGGATTTTGATCTGAAAAGGTCGGGAATAACCAGGGTGGTTCCGAAGACGGAGATGGTTAGTCTAGTGGAGCACGCGGAACAGTTACTGCTTGCAGCTTGAGCCGCCGAAATTAGTGGTCCACTTGAGCCGTTGAGTTTGGATTCTGAATAGTACCTCGCAGGCCTTCTGAAGGGCCTCCAATTCATCTTGACTGCCGGGTAAGAGGCTGATTTCCTGCAAACGCAAGAAGATCGCGGTTTCTGCAGCGTGCACTTTCTCGTGTAACTTTTCTAAATCAGGCTGGTTTAGGACTTCCTGTAAGGGCTTCTGCCAGGTGGGATATCGAAACTGGCTCCTACCGGCGCGGTCCTGCGGAAGTTCGTCGCTAAACTTGGCTGCAGACATGACTGAAAGTCAACGCTCCTGTCACGGTGAAGAAGTAGAAACACACCAATCACATGAAAGTTGCTGTTGAAGAAATGCAATATCCCTGCATCGCGAAGCGTACGACGCGGTGTCCGGCGTTCCATTCGAACCCAATCTGGTGTGAGTGCGTATCGGAATGAGACAGGAGACGGCTGATTGAGACGCCGGGGACCCGGAATGAGACAGCGCGAGCGGGCTGTATTGAGCGCGCGAAGCCGTGGTACAGGCGAAGAAATTGCGTATGTTGCGACAGAAAAGAAACTTACGGGAGATTTCCAGCCCGGTGGGCGAAAGGGCGAAGACCAAAGCCTTTTCGGAACCCGAAATGCAAGAGATGGAAATGTAAGCCAAAAATAGTCACCGAATGACGCGGCGGGACGATGTGTTCAGAGAGATAGCAGACCGTAAGCGTCAGGGGGATGATCAGAGAAATCTTATCGGGTGATGCAAGCGGGGCAAGCAGCTTAGTTTGTAAGGAGCTAGACGATGGCACTGAAATTGGCAGCCCGGGCAGGCGAAATAGCACTTGACAAGAAATGGCACACTATGGACAATCACTCGCGCGCCGTCCCTGCCTTCCCCCTGTCAAAAGAGTCCTCCCCTTCGCATCGCCGGAATAGTCTGCGAGGAGAACCGGTGGCGGAAAAAGAAAGTATAGCAACCAGCATGGATCTGGATCGAGAAGTAATTCGTTGTCAGGTATGTGGATTGGTTCAATACCGCACACGGACGGATAACTGCCGCCGGTGCTTGCGCATGCTGCCACCCAAGGTGTCATTTGTTATACCGACACCGTCACCCCAAGACTTGCCGGGCGACGACCGGCAACTGTTCGAGAACTGGCCCAACCGCGAGACGGTGGAGAACATCGGCCAGCGGATTCGACAGCTGCGCGAGTCACGTAGTATGACGCAGAGCCAGCTACAGGCACGTTCGCGAGTTTCGCGATCGTATCTCTCGCGAATTGAGAGTGGACAGATGACCCCCAGCCTCGGCACGCTTGAGAAGATTGCCGAAGCTTTGGGAGTCGGACTGAACCGCTTCTTCGTGCCCGAAACGAACGGCGAAACAGTGCTCGAGGATCCGTTCATCCAGGGACTGCGGCCCTACTTGCGGCAACTCGATTGGACCCAGTGGCAAGGCATTCTGAAAAGGTTGCAGGCGATCAGCGAGCACGTAAGCACCAATCACAGCGTGCGTCCCCTAGCCCCGCAACCCATGGATCGCCTCCCTCATAATATGCCCCGGCGGCAACAGCAGATTGGGCATTCCGCCGCAGGACTGCACCGCTAGCCGGCGAAGCGCGGCACAGAAATTCAAAAGCGAACGGCTCGGAAGGCTCGCCCTGGGGCGGCCTGCCGGGCCGTTGTTCGTATGAGCCCGATATTTTGGCTCGAAACGGCATCCATCTGATTCCCGTTCCGCATTTGTAAAATTTTTGTAAACACAGCCAATTTGAGATGCGGACTCCATAACGCTTCGGGATAATTCAGGAACTTTTGTGGAGATTCCACGGAAGTCCATAATGGGGCCGTCAATTTCGCCAGAGTTAAGGACCCAACTCAATCAAGGCTCGTAATTTCCCGATTGAAGAGAGCGACTTTCGCCCGCACATCGGGTTGATTCGACGGACGGGTTTCGCGCGAGTGTCACGCGATGCCGCTCAGCTTCCGGCTCTGAGGAGATCTTAGCGAGACTAGATTGTTTCGTTTTAGCACAACTAAAACAAGATTCGCGGAATCAAAATTACGATTTCGTCTTAATTTAAATAGTGGAAACAACCAATGGGAGGAAACAATGAGTAGAAAGTTGCAAGGCTTGGGGCTCGCAGCCCTGCTGGCCTTGACGTTGAACGCAGGAGCGGCCCAGGCGCAAGCAGCCGCGGAAACAACGGCTAAGTTGGCTGTTGCACCGAGATATGACATCAGCAAGGAAGTAACGCTGAATGCCACAGTAGTGAGCGTGCCATCGAAATCGCCGCTAACTCAATCTGGGCCGGTAAAAGGATTCACATTCCAAACCACCGGTGGCCTCCTGGAGGGGGCGTTAACTCCATTTGTTCTAAATGGCAGCGGGGCAATTTCTATCGCTGTCGGCGAACACATTCAGGTAAGCGGCGTGATGACTACGATGAAGAGTAATAAACAAGTATTTGTTATCCGAACTATTCAAACCGGGGGCCGCACCTACGCGATTCGGGACCAGCATGGTTTTCCTCTGGAGCATCCGGCGCAGAATACCTCCGCGGCATATGTGTCGAAAGGAGGCCAGCTATGAACCGCAAGTTTTTTTGGATGTTTTTTCTAGCATTTGGCTTAACTTATGTGAGCGGTTGCGGTAGCTCAAGCTCCACGATAGCAGTGAGCATTAGTCAACCGCCCCCGGGCATCCTGGCTCCGGGCGCGACGGCTCAAATCACAGCAACCATAACCGGCACAAGTGAAGGAGTTACCTGGAGTTGCGCACCCGGGAATTCAGCAAGCACCTGCGGCTCATTTAACCCGGCTACTACCACGACTGGGATGCCGACTACATACACAGCACCCTCGGTTGCAGTGGGAAGTGTGACCATCACTGCCACCTCATTGAAGAATGCCGCGGCCTCTGCGAGCGCGAATGTAACGATCTCAACATCCAGTGGGTTAACGGGAAATTACTCCTTCTATCTGAGCGGTTGGGACGGCAGTAAATCAGATGTCTATTCTCTCGCTGGATCGGTAACGGTCGCAGCCGATGGCACGCTCACCGGTGAGCAGGATTTCAACGACGGGAGTGGCTTGACATCTCCGGAACCCGGCGGCGACATGATAACGGGCGGTAATTTATCATTCGATCCCACCACCGGCCTGGGAACTCTCACCCTGAACACGAACAACACGCATTTAGGAGTGACCGGCACGGAAACTTTGTCACTAAATTTCGTGAACAGCAATCACGCGCTGATTATCGAAGCGGATGGTTTCGCTACCTCCAGTGGAAGTTTTGATCTGCAGACACTGCCAAGTACGCCGGGCGGCGCTTATTCGTTTACGCTGTCCGGTGCGGGTAGTACCGCAAACACGACGTTCTATGGGGGAGTGTTCAGCCTCTCTGGGACCAGCCTATCGAGCGGTATCTTTGATGAGAATCATGCGGGCCATATAACCATGAACCAGTCTTTTACAGGAACGCTGACGTCAGCAGATTCTTTTGGCCGCGGCACCCTCACCGGAACCGGAATTGTCGGAACGCTCGTTTATTACATCGTTGGTCCGGAAGCGTTACGGCTGATCGGTGTGGATTCCAGCAGTACTTTTGTGGGATCCGCGTATGGACAGGGGAGCGGAAATTTCACGGTCGGCTCGCAGAATTCGGTGTTCAGCGTGCAAAGCAACCTAGCTGGGCCTCCGTACACAGCCGTCGGTGAGATTTTCCCTGCGGGCGGCAACTTCACCGGAGTAGCGGACCTTAGCGAAATTGGTGTCGGTTCCGGAGACGCGGTGGCTATCTCCGGTACGGCCGCGGTGGGCACCAACGGGTATGGAAGTCTAGTGATTACGTCCGGGAATTTCGGAGACGTAACTACTTTCGGGGTCTATGCGACTGATCCAAACTTGAATATCAATGATCCCAACAACTCAACCGGTGGCGGAGGGGCTTTGCTGGTCGACCTGGATACCAACTTGGCTGGTTCCGGGGTGATGGTTCCTCAAACGGATAACTCGACGGCTAGCTTTGCGGGTAATTACGGGGTCGGGTTCCAAGACCTTAACATTGACGGCGAGTTTGACTTCGTCGGAAATGCTACCGCTAGCGGAGCGAATTTCTCGGGAACCGGAACTCTCAGCGATCCGGCAGGTATTCTCGGGGTGGCACAGGTCAATACGGGGACTACGTTCTTGAGCACAATTGCGCCGGATTTGAATAACCAAGGGCGTTATCTATTGAATCCCTTTAGTATGACCGTTGATGACGGAGGAGCCACCATCCCTTACGATGGAGCCATCATCTACCAAGCCAGCGGACAACAGCTGTTTTGGATGGAAAATCAATCCGATGGATTTAACGAATTGATTGGGGGAAGCATTTTTTCCGGCCAGATACAGCAGCAGACGAGTCCCCTGGTGCCGGCTGCTAAGCCAGCAGCCACTAAGGCTCAAAAGCAGTAACTGTATCGCAAGGGCGGCGCAGCTGGAGCGATCCGGCTGTGCCGCCTTTTTTTTTGAGTGTTTCGCAACCCTGTAAACTGGCTTCTCTTGGATGCGTCCAAGCTGCCCATTTTGATCGGCTGCATCAGGCAATCACCTAGGGTTGGGATGGTGGGTTTGCTCGGGCTTCGGCCATGATTTTTTCTATTTCGTCGGGGGAGCGCGGGAGTTTGGCGGTTAGGAGCTGGTTGCCGTCGGCGGTGACGAGCACGTCGTCTTCGATGCGCACGCCAATTTTTTCTTCGGGGATGTAGATGCCGGGCTCGTCGGTAATGACCATGTTGGCCTGCAGGGGGCTGGTGCGATCGTTGGCGTCGTGAACGTTCAGGCCGAGGTGGTGGCCGACTCCGTGAAAGAAATAGCGGCCGAGAGTATTGCCATGCAGGTCGTGGCCGTGAGTATTGATGTAATCGTAGGCGGCTTGATGAACGCTCTTAGGGCCTCCGTAGAGCATTGCGCCGGGTTTGATGGCGGCGAGTGCAGCGTTTTGGGCGCCTAAAACGATTTCATAAATTTCGCGCTGGCGAGCGCTGTATTTGCCGTTCGCAGGAATCGTGCGGGTGATATCCGCAGCGTAGCCGCCGTATTCTCCGCCTACGTCGATGACAACCAAGTCGCCGTCTTTGATTTCGTTCTTTAGGTCGTCGTAGTGCAAAACGGTGGAATACAGGCCCGCGCCGACGATGGGCGCGTAGGCTTCCCGTGAGCATCCTTCCATTTCGTGAACTTCCTTCATGCGAGCAGCGATCTGATATTCGTAAAGGCCGGGGCGCATCATTCTCATGGCGGCGAGTTGCGCGTCAACGGAAGCATCCACGGCTTTTTGGATCAAGGCGATTTCGCCGGGGGATTTTATCTGGCGGAGAGTGGCCAACGCAGGTGCGATGTCGTCAATGGTGGATTGGGGCAAGGCGCTGCGGACCCATGCGCTCCAAGTGGTCAGGTGCGGGTAGCCGTTTTCCTGCTTGGGAGGGAGCTCGGTGTAAAAGGTGGAATATGTTTTTGCGAGATTCACGAGGTCCTCGTGAAGACTGGCGAAAGGCTTGACGGCTTGGAATCCGGTTTTTTCCGCAGCGTCGGGATCATCAGGGCCCAACTTGGGTCCGCCCCACTTCTCGTCGTTGGGATTGCGCGGAGGAAGATAAAGAATCTCGTGCGGGCCTGTGGAGGATTTGGCGTCAGGCGAGTCGGGGATTAGAAGGAGCGCGGCGTCGGGTTCGCTATGGCCGGTGAGGTAGTAGAAATTTTCTTCCTGGAAGAAAACAGCTACCTCGCCGGTGTCCTGGCGGCTGGTGTAGCCGAAGATCACCAGCGGACCGTTGATCATGGAGCGAAGTTTCGCGCGGCGCGATTGGTATTCGGCGTTGGGCTGGCGGAAGCGAGCCTGGATGAGAACGGAAGCGCAAGCAAGGATGAGAAGCAGGAGGAGAGAGCGTCGGGCAATTTTGCTAAGTTTCATCGGTTTTTGATTGCTCCGTTTGTTGAGAGCCGGCCAAAGTTTCTGCGATCGAATCCTGTGGTTGTGGCCCCGGGGTAGAAAGGGTTTAATCGTTTGCTTGCTATAGCTTCTACTTTGGACCAGAACCGGGTAGAAATAGCGCCGGACTGACCGAACCCTTCGTCAAAAACGCGCGGGCTAAGCCCGAGAAAGGTGAACCAACCACGCCGCGAAAGTGGATCACTTTCTTTCGTGAAATACGATGCGTTTCGGAAGTCAGTGCCGAAGCCTCGGGTTGGAAATGAGCGTGAGACTTCGCGATTTACTATGCTGGGATTTTCCCCAGAGCGAAGATCAGTGACGGGGGGAAGGGATGGCCGGAATTGCCCGCCTGCTTTTTGTTGCAGGGCGCGATGTTTTTCTATTTGAATCACGCGGAACCGTAGCACGGCATTTTGCAAAATTCAAGGAGTCGTGTGCCGTGGAATACTTGGGCGCAGCTGTCCGGTTTCGGGAAACGAATTGAACGGGCAGATCGCGTCAGGCCGCGGTGTGATCCGGCAGGTTCGCAGACGGTGAGGCCGGCTTGAGCGGCACAGGAGGGCTATAGACGTGCCAGAAATCACCGTGCGCACCCGCATTGGCGAATTCAACGGCGACTCGCCTCCGACCGCGAGGTTGCGGATCGACATAGACTACCCGGCACTCGCGCTCTTCTTCGGTGAAGCTATTGACGATGAGAATCTTTTGGCCGAGTTTTACGCGGGGCTTCAGGTCCAGAAGCCCGCCGTATAAGCTGACCGCCATGGTGGCGGTAACATCACGAAAGGGGTGGTTACGAGGGGTGCGTCCGTAAACCTTGACCGGAATCGTATAGGGGAAGCGCTTGCAGCGACGGCGCTCGACCATCGGAACCTCCTCAGTGACCCAAGAACTGGCGCTAGTTCAAGATTAAGGGTGCTCTGCAATGGAGGGCAATAGTACTTCGTTGCTTAAGTAGATACAGCGCATTCCGCTGACTTTTGCGCCAGCGTAGATTGTCGATCAGGTTTTCGCGGTCCCTGGATCCCGGCGGCGAGCAAGAAATAAATTGCGCTGGAGTTCGCGCTGAGGACTAAGTGCCGGTGAGTCGATACCAAGCCAAACTGGTTTTTGCTCCCAGCCACCGGAGAGGCTCGTTGGGGATGTAATCGAGGCTCGCATTCAAGAATGGAAACGGCTTCCACGGTTCTTCGCGTCCAGCTTGGAGATCGGCGATGATTCTGCCGAACACAGAGGTGAGATTCACGCCATGTCCGCTATAGCCCAGGCCGTAGAAGATATTCTTATATTTTCCCGTACACCCGACGGATGGCGCCTCGTTGAGGGACCAATCCACCATTCCGCTCCACATCGCTTCGAATTCGACGCCTTCAAGAGCGGGGTAGAGGCGGACAAGCTCGCGTTGCAAGTACGCATAATGGCGGGCTGGCTCATTCGGGTCGCCGGCCCCGTTGTTGAAGAAGTAGCTGGGGCTTCCGCCGCCGATGTGGATACGATTATCTCGCGTAAGACCAAGATAAATGACCTCTGTGCGGCTGTCGTTGAACGGCGCTCGCCTTTTCCATGCGATCCGCGCGAGTTGTTGATCGTTTAATGGCCGCGTCATGGCTACGTACTCATGAACCGGAACAATCGAGTTTCGGAAATAGCCGAGCCTTGAGGTGAAGGCATTAGTCGCGAGGACCAGGGATTTGGCTTTTACGGCTAGTCCGCTCATTGTGTGCACGACGTGCTCGCGGCCTTCCTCGATGTTCGTCACCACGGTGTTTTCGTAAATTTCCACACCCACGGACTGCGCGGCTGCTTTCCAAACCTGTACGAGCTTCATGGGATGGATATGTCCCCCGTTTGGGTCGAAGAATGCTCCCTCGTAGAGGTCTGTTCCAATTGCTTCGGCAACTTGCGGCTTGTTCCAGAACTCAACCGGCATTCCTGCGGATCTTGCCGCGGACACGTAGGACCGTGCGTCGCGGACATCGTCGGAGGTGTTCAAGACCTGCAAAGCGCCGTTGGTTTCCAACTCACAATCAATTCCAGTCATCGCGCTGAGCTTCGAGAGTGTCTGGATGTTCTGGGCGGTCAGATCGTAGATTCGTTTGTCGGCGGCAGAATCGGCCCCGAGTTGCATGTAGCGGTCATCCGTGAGGTTCAGGACCATGGCGCCATTTCGTCCGGAAGCACCGTTGCCGCAGCCTTTGGCTTCCAGAAGGACGACGCGTTTTTGCGGGGACCGGGTGCGGATGTAAAAAGCGGAGGAAAGTCCGGTGAAGCCGCCACCGAGCACGACAACATCGGCCGTGATGTTTTCCGCGAGCGGCGGGTTTTGAGGAGGCTGACTTCTCGCCCAATAACTCTGGTTGGGCTCGAAGACGATTGGCTCGGGCCAAATTTTGGGGGACAGTTCGTTTAAGCCAGCGGCCCCGAGAACAACGCCGCTTCCAGCGAGGACGGCCTTTTTTAAAAAGCCGCGGCGGCTAGGTTGCATCTGCTAGCACTGGTCGAACTAGAAGCCGGGGGCGCCGCTGGAGGCGGGGCGGACTTCGCCGGATTCTACGGTGAAGCGGAGGCGCTCGATGTAGGTTTGGGCCAGGGACATGAATCCGGTGTAGAGGTAGCCCCAAACGAAAAGGAAGAGGAAGGGGACGGTGGCGTAGTTTTCATTTTGCAGGGCGTAAATGACGGCGAGTGAGAAGTAAATTCCCAGCGCCACTTCTGCGAAGGGCAAGAAGCCGGCGCTTTTGCGGTAGGTCTTTTTGGCCCAGCCGCCGTTGTTGCTTCCCGTTGCGGTGGCTTCGACGCGGTATTTCGGCGTGCGCACAAATTCGGATTTCACGTTGAAGAGAGCTTCGAGAACTCCCCAGGCATTGCGGACGGAAAGTCCGATGCCGACAGCCATTACAAACGGAAGATATAGAAAGGTGCGCTTCCAGGTTTTGGGGTAGAGCGCGCGCTCGGCGGCGAGATAGAAGGAAGATATCGAGCAGGTAGAAGCAAGGAACAGCGGCAGGTCAATCACGAGAACCTGGAACCAGCCTTGATAAAAGCGGACGATCATGGCTGGAAGCAAGATGATCGACATTAGGACCATGAGCGGATAGCTGATGTTTGCGGTGAGATGGAAAAAGGCTTCGGCTTTAACGGCGGCGGACTCTTTTGAACGCAGCACGCGCGGAAGGATTTTTTTCGCCGTTTGCATCAAGCCTTTGGCCCAGCGAGCTTGCTGCGATTTGAAAGCGTTCATTTCGACGGGCAGCTCGGAGGGGCATTCAATATTCGGCAAATAGAGAAAACGCCAGCCGCGCAGTTGGGCGCGATAAGAAAGGTCGGTGTCTTCGGTGAGGGTGTCGTGCTGCCAGCCGCCGGCGTCATCGATAGAAGTGCGGCGCCAGATGCCTGCGGTACCGTTGAAATTAAAGAAAAGACCACTGCGCGCACGGGCGGAATGCTCGATGACGAAATGCCCGTCGAGCAGAATGGCTGCGACTTCTGTGAGCGCTGAATAATTGCGGTTGATGTAGCTCCAGCGCGTTTGGACCATGGCCAGCTTTTGGTCGGTGAAGTAAGGCACGGTGCGGCGCAGAAAATCAGCGGGCGGAATGAAATCGGCGTCGAAGATGGCGATGAATTCACCGCTGGCGGAGTTCAACCCTTCCTGTAACGCACCCGCTTTGTAACCTTCGCGATTGTCGCGATGGATGTAAGAAATCGGCAAGCCTAGAGCGCGGTAGCGATCCACGCAGTCGCGAGCGATTTGCTGAGTCTGGTCGGTGGAATCGTCGAGGACCTGAATTTCAAGAAGGCCGCGTGGGTAATCGAACTGCGAGACGGCTTCGACCAGGCGGTCGATGACATAGCGTTCGTTGTAGATGGGGAGCTGAACGGTAACTTTGGGCCAAGTTGGAATCTCGGGGGGCGGGCCAGGGATATTTTTGCGATTTTTGTAATAGTTGTAGACCAGGGCGTAGCGATGAATGCCGTAGGCGGCCAGGATGATCATTACGAAAAAATACGGGAGCATGATGGCTAGATCGAAGGAGTTCAGTTGATAAATGCCACGGAACGGATTGGCGGCAGGGTCCATGTTGCGTCGCCAAAGTTCGGTGAGTGGATTGCCGGGGGCGAGCCATGCGGCGGTGGAGAAAAGCCAATTATGAAGCGCCATCACGATTACTGATTCCTTGAAAAGCCGCGCCCGATAGGCGATTTAAGCTATTGATTAGCCTGCGATGCTGGGGAGTCGCGAGGCTCGGAAATGATTATACGGGGGCATGACGGGCTGTCAATCAAGATGGTTTGCCGGCCTGCAAGGTCACCTAGTCGAGGCCCACGTGCGCCGAAACGGTCGAGATCCAGAGGCTATTTTGTGTTGGCGTAATAGCCGGGACCGACCCGGAGGTGATGGTGCCAAGCGAGTGGGAAGGCCCAGAAGACGACGGAGCCGAGGATGGCTTGGCCGATGGCGAGAGGGATGATGTTACGGACGCGCCCGAACAAGAAGGCCATGGCGGTACCGGCGATGAAGGTCAAAGGGACGAGGACGGGGTTGGGCCAATGGCATGCGGCGAAAATCACGCCGGTCAGCGGCGCGGCGAGCCATTCGCTACGTATCAGGGAGAGCATGCGGTTGTGGAGCAGGGAGTTGAGGGCTACTTGTTGGAGCAGGCAGAAGGCGAAGTAGGTCCACAGGCGATGCCAAGAAATTAGATTGGGCGGAAGATGCGGCCGGGCACCGAGCGCGAGGCCGATGATGAGGAGACCCACTAGCATCGCTCCGTAAACGATTAGGGCTTGCTTGGTGGCGGGCCACAGATTATCGGCGCGCCAGCCCAGCGTCTTGGGTGTGTCGCGATTAATTAGAAAGCTAGTGATAATCCAGAGGATGAAGATGATCCAGGTCCATCGCGCGGTGAATTGCAATTTCCAGATGAACCACAGGATGAAGGCGGGGAAAAGCGTTAGGTCTGCAACGGAGAGCCAGCGCTGGATTCGCGATGCCATTTTCTTCTTCTGATGCGCGATTTATGTGGCGAGTCGAATACTACTCAGCTTTTTCGGCCGAACAAGTGAGGAATTCGTGACGAGTGTTTCTCGGTTTGGGTTTGAGAGGTTAGTTCAGCAAGCTTCTCGCGCGCCTGTACATGCAGGGAATTGAATTCCAGGAGCTGGGAATAGACTTCGCCGGCGCGTTCGGGAAGCTGCATTTCCTGGAGTAATTCGGCGAACTGAAGGTAGATCGGCTCGCGCCACGGGTCCAACTTAATAGCGGCTTGAAAATGTTCTATGGCCTCTTCGTGGTATTGGGGAATTGTGGATAGGCTGCGCGCTAATGTGGCGTGGTAAAGCGCGTTGTCGGGGGACAACTGAATGCATTTACGTAACCAGACCACGGAGCCTACGAAATTTTTTGCGCGCAGGCATTCGTTGGCGCGCTTCAGCCATTCCTGGATGGATTCTTCGGCCGTTGTTTTCTCGCGATGCATGCTGAAACCACCGCGGGCGGCCAGACGTTTATCGTAGGCGCTGCGTTTCTCTTCGTTCTCAAGAGTTCTATAGGCTTCGGTGATGATGACCATAAGGTCTCTGACGGGCGCATCCAACGAGCGATTACCCATGTGCGCGTCGGGATGGAATTTGCGGGCGAGCGCGTGATAGCTCTTCTTAACTTGGCTGAGCGGAGATTCGGAGGTGACTCCCAACAGTTGATAGTAAGTGCCTTTGCCGGTGAGTTCGATGAGCTGGCGGAGATCGCGTTCGAAACGGCGTTGGGCGGCTTCTTCGCTTCTGAGTGAAGGAGCGAGATAGGAAGGAGCGGGGTGCCCGGAGCGTGCGCTCGTGGGCTTCGCGCTAGTCGCGCGTGGAAGGGCATCCTCGACGATGGCAGAAACTTCTTGGAGGGACAAATACTTATTGAGCTTGGCGCGATCTTCGGGACGCATTTGAACAAACTGTATGCCCATACCTTTATTAGGCTGCAGGCTGCGCACGATGGCGCGGGCGCGGACTTGGCCGGTGGGCAAATCAAAAATCAGTTCGATGCTGGAGCCTTCGGAGGGTGGATTTGCGGTGTGCAGGAAAAGGCCTCCCAGGCCCATAACTTCCGCGAGCGAAGTGCAAGTTTGTTTGGCGGACTTCCATCCGACCCACATGCCTTTGGGCGCGCGGACGCGGGGATATTTTCTAGGTATTTTGGGTTCCGGTGACATGGGTCAGGGCCTGCTTACGGCCATAAGGAAATTTTATTCGCGGAAAGGGCGGGACCGTTATTTTTCAGCGCAGGTACGCTTCAATTAGTAACCTAACAGAAGTATTACGCTCGAAGCGTGCGGCTAATCTAAATGTTTTAGCCGGCCCAGACGAATCGGATCGAGCGCAATTTGCTTGGGAGGAGCGCGATCGTACAGGGTCCGGCGGGACATGCATTGACCGGTGGTAAACGCGCGCCTACAATGCGTGCACGTCAGGGAGAGTGCTAATGGATGGGCATAGGAATGGGTTGTCGTTTGTGACGCTTTTCGTGCTGGGGATCGCGGGCATCGCGGCGCCTGTGTTTTTGAACGCTAAGGTGGCGATTGTCAGTGCTGGCGAATCTGCGGCGTTGACGCAGCGGCATGCCGACGATCCGGTTTTGGCAAAGGCGTATCGGTTTGAGCGCGGCGGGTGGATCTATGTCCATTTGGAGGGCGCGCCGCACGATATGGGCTATCAGCACGGCTATCTTTTGGCGCCGGAAATTTCAGACGCGTTTGCGGCAGTGAGTTCGGAGATGACATATACATCGAAGCGCAATTGGGATTTCTTCCGGCGCGCCGCGCACACGATGATGTGGCCGAAGATTGATGTGGACTACCAGTCGGAACTCGCGGGAATTGTAGATGGCTTACGCGCGCGCGGTTACATGAAGCTGGATCAAGACGACATTGTAGCCATGAACGGATTCATGGAGCTGGCGGATTACTACGTGCCATGGTTGGACAAGCAGACGGCGACTTCTGCGCCGACGTCAAAACCGCCGGAAGAACATTGCAGTGCGTTTGTGGCGGCGGGAAGTTACACAAAAAATCACCAGATCGTGATGGCGCACAATAACTGGACGAGTTACAACTATGGCGCGCGTTGGAACATTATTTTCGACATCGTTCCGCAACATGGCTACAGCATGTTGATGGACGGATTTCCAGGAGTGATCGCGAGCGATGACGATTTCGGAGTGAATTCAGACGGATTGATGATCACCGAGACGACCATTACCGATTTTCATGGCTGGGATCCGAACGGAAAGCCGGAATTCGTTCGCGCGCGAAAGGCTATGCAGTATGCGGGGTCAATCGACGAGTACGTGAAAATCATGCTGGATGGAAATAACGGTGGCTATGCGAATGACTGGTTGCTGGCGGACCGCAAAACGGGGGAGATTGCGCGTTTTGAGCTAGGGCTTTTGCACAACAGAGTGTGGCGAACTAAAGATGGGTATTACGTGGGGTCAAATTTTGCGAGCGACCCAGCGGTGCTGAAAGACGAAACGACATTTGACCCCAACAACATGGCGGCTTCGGCGAATGCACGGCACGCTCGTTGGGACGAATTGATGGCAGCAAATCAGGGAAAAATCGACACTACGCTGGCAGAGGCCTTTCTGGCGGACCACTACGATACTTACACCAAGAAGACAGGTCCCAACCGGCGGACGCTTTGCGGACACGGAGATATGGCGACGGAGGGAGATCCGCAGTTTGCTAAGGAGCCTTACAATCCGGCGGGCTCAGTGGAAGGAAAAGTGATCGATACGAATATGGCGGAATCGATGACTTTCGTGGCGCA
>Ga0070765_100000983_pt1 | contig 16999 bp, 19 predicted proteins | sample HubBroMetageWFT5_FD_71516 | JGI IMG/M metagenome (GOLD analysis project Ga0070765, IMG submission 71516) | Warmed and freeze-thawed soil microbial communities from the Hubbard Brook experimental Forest, New Hampshire - Hubbard Brook CCASE Soil... | ecosystem: Environmental > Terrestrial > Soil... | reverse complement strand
TTGCTTGAAGTTCTATACTATACCGCAGTGGCAAACGATGCGAAATCGCCGGTCCCCCTGAGCAACCAAAGTAGTCATCAGCAATTCCACGCACGTCCACCGGAGCTTTCCCGCTGGCGACAGATGCAGATTCCGGTCATTGCATGGCTGGTCTATGCGGTCGTGCGGCTCATCGGGCCCACGCTGCGTACAGAAGTGGTCGGGGTACACAACGCGGTGCAGATTCGAGATGGCGGTGAACCTGCGATCGGCGCGTTTTGGCACCGCTGCATTTTTTCCGCGATCTGGATCTGGCGGAAGCGGGGAATCGTGGTGCTAAACACCGTGAATTTCGACGGGCAGTGGACGCGCCGCGTGATCGAGAGGCTCGGATTCGGGACGGCGCAGGGAAGTTCGTCGCGGGGCGCAATCGAAGGGTTGACCATTATGGCCAGCCGTTTGGAGGAAGGCCGCAACGTTGCGCTCACCATTGACGGCCCGCGCGGGCCGCGTTACGTGGCGAAACCCGGAGCGGTGATTCTCGCCCGGCGCACGGGGAAGCCGGTTTCCTCTTTCTATATTGCGCTGCAACGAGCGCACACGTTCAAAAAGTCCTGGGATTTGTTCCAGCTCCCTTACCCGTTCTCGCGCGCGGTGATGTTCGTGGCGCCGCCGATTCGGGTGCCCATGGATGCGGACAGCGACACGATTCATCAAAAGCAAAATGAAATTCAGGCTGCGCTGGAGCGCGTTCGCGACGTAGCCGAATCATGGTTTCATCTAACCGAAGATGAACGAGACCGGCTGCGCCAAGAATGGAGCGAGCGAGGACCTGCCGAGCAGCCTCCGCATCCATCAGAAATCGAGTAAAAAGCATCGACTCTAAAGAGCTGAGCTCCATCCATCGCGCGTTCGCGACGAAACGACGTCGATGGTTTCGCGATCAATTTGATTTCGGCGGAATATGCACGATGCGGAAGCCGGTGTAGGCCGGGTCCGCTGGGCCATAGCGTGCTTTAGGATCCGCGGGCCGGTCGGCGCTGCCACCGAGGGTTTTTCCCGAGCCGTCCGAAGTGATCGCCCATTCTGCGACGTTACCGCCCAGATCGAAAACAAGCTCTTCGCCTTCCTCGCCCTCGCCTGCGAAACTGCCTACTTCGCGAAGAAGCGGGGCTTCTGCTGGCAATTCTTTGACTTTTTCTTCCAGCTTCTGCGCGTCTTCCGGATTCAACGAGTATCCCGCCCAGTAGTCGAGCGTGTTTTCTCCCGCATGCTCTTTATAGAGAGTGCTCGCTTCGTTTTCGTTCGGCAGGCGATACGTTTCTGCGGTCAATTCGCTCAGCCATTTGCAATATGCTTTGGCTTGCTCGAACGTGATCCCGTTCGCGGGATAATTTTCCGTGCCGGCTTCGAACTTATAAGCCTTGTCGAAGGCGGCAAACTGAGCGCGCGTGATTTCAAAGCGGCCGATTTCGATGGCGCCGCGTTTGACAATGTCGGGAAGCAACACATCCGGCGCGGGATTTTCCGGGATCGAAGGCGGATGAAAGAGCAGGCCGTACAAACCGTGGACTTTCTCGACCGAGCGGCGCCGCAAGGCGACATCCAGGGGCGAACCTTTCTTCAAAGCTTCATTCTCCGACGGATTGATTTTGAAAAGGTATTCGTCGAACCAGGCATTCTCGTCGTTCAATTTGCGGAGCTGATGGGTGAGCTTGCGCGGACCATGCGCTTCGCCGGGGAAAAGCACAAGTTTCACGGGGGCTTTTCCGATGGAATAGAGGGCGCGATAGTGCGTCCACCCCTGTTCGGTGGGAACCTGGCGGTCGTTGGTTCCGAAGAAAATCAGCGTGGGAGTCTTCACCCGGCCCATTTTGAACAACGGAGATTTTTGGATGTACAGCTCGGGGTCTTCGAGGGGCGTTTTTCCAAAATAATAATGGTCGAATGATTCGCCAAAGTCTACGTTAGCCCAGTCGCTGATCCATTCTACGTCGCCCGCGCCCACGACTGCGGCTTTATAGCGGTCGGGATTTGTCACCGTAAGCTGGATGGACAAGATCGAACCGTTGGACCAGCCCATCGCGCCGAGTTTTTCCGGATCGACCAAGCCTCTTGCGATCAAATAGTCAACTCCGCGCTCGATGTCCGGAACTTCCAGGTCATAATATTTTCCGCAACAAATCGATTCCGCCCATTTCAAGCCGTAGTCCGCGCTGCCATGGTAATTCGTCTTCAGTACGAAAGCGCCCCGCTCGGTCAAGAGATTCGGCGCGTAGGCCATGCGCTCGCGCCAATTGTCGCGGTCGGCGAGGTTGGGGCCGCCGTGAGTGGCGACGATCAGGGGATACGATTGTCCGCGCCGATAGTCGTCGGGATAGTAGAGGATGCCCTCGACTTCGTCGTCGTTTGCGCCCTTCCAGTGCACGATTTCCGTTTTCGCGATGGTTTTATTTTTGAATTGTGGATTCAGGTCCGTAAATTGGACAGGCAAAGAGATCTTTGTTCCGTCGAGCCGCGCGCGATACCACTGTGCGGGCGTGCTGGCGGTGGAATATTCGTAAAGGAGCGTGCGTCCGTCGTCGCCAAGTTCCAGGTTGAAATAATTTCTGGTTTCTCCGCTGATCGATTTGCGGGACCAGGTTGCGCCGTGGCGCGTGTAGCGTACCGGCTTGTTGTAAACCCCATCGGCGAGCAAGGCGATAAAGCCGTCCTTGGTGGCGTGCAGTGAACCGTCCAGAGAACGGTCCCAGTCGAGGTTCACTTCCGTGGTGGTAGAGGAGCTGAGATCGTAGAAATAAACCTTCTTGACCGTGGCGGTTAGAAATTGTTTGTCGGTGGAATAGGGCGTCACTACGTAAAAACCTGAGCTATCGAGATTCCACTCGAAATCGTCCGGCTGAATTCGGGTCTCGGCGAAGATTTGGGTCCTTTTGCCGCTGGCTAGATCGACAACATAAGTTGCGGGAGAGGTTTTCTGATCCCAGGCGAAGCTCAACTCGCGGCGGGCCTCGGCGACGGCCTTCGTTTTGTCGCGCGACACTTGGAAATCCAGAATCCAATCGTCATTGTCGGTCAGGCGCGTGACCTTCTTGTCTTTCAATGAGAGCTTGAAGAGCCTCACCGGCGCCTGGTGGGCGGCGTCGTCCACCACCTCAGAGTCGTCTTTGCGCGCTTTGGTTTCGTGTTCGAAAAGGGAAGGCTGTTCTTCGGCGCTGAACAGTATGGTGTCGTCACTCAACCACTCGTATTGCTGTACGGGACGTTCAAAATCCGTGGCCGGCCAGGGCTCGCCGCCGGAAACGCTGAGGAGCCAAATCTGCATGGCCGCAATTTCCGGCTTGGGTTTCGGCAGCGGACGATTACTTATAAATGCGATGGTTTCACCCGAAGGCGACCATCGGGGTCGCGAAACGGAGTTCGCGCCGCGTGTGAGCTGAATCTCTTTTTTTTCGGTCAAGCTCGAGAGATACAGGTTGGTGACGCGCTCGTCTTTTTCCTTGTCGCCGGTGCTTTTTATCCAAACGGCCCATTTCCCGTCCGGTGAAATGCGGAACTCCGACGCAATTTCCTGAAAGACCACGTCCTCGGGTTTCCAGGGGTATTTCTTCGCGGCTGCGCCAGATTCTTCGCTCTGGGCGATCGCTGTTTGTTTTCCGGGAAGGTCTTCCGCGATGAGTAGAACCATAACTGCAAGCAAGATCCGCTTCATCCAACGGGATGGGCCTGCCGTGTGCATGAAACCCCCTGACCCTCTGCTACTTCGAATGCGATTTATTAGCGTCCTGGAAAACTATCACAGAGTCAGCAGCGGAGATAATGTGAATGATTATTTCATCGCGGAAGTTTAGATAGAATAGGAGGAAGGAGACGCACCATGGCAATGAGCCGCGAGCAAGCGCGCAACGAACATACCGCCAAGCTAGGGCACGACCAATTCAATGAAACCATGTACGGCGTAATCTGCGCGGCTTGCCACAATTACATCCTGATCGACCGCACGAATTGTCCGCCATCCTGCCGCGAACACGAATCCTGCCGCCAAGCCTACGCCTAATTACGTGAGCCCTGAGACTTCCATGTCCTATTAGCTGCGGGCATAGAACTGGAAGCAAACTCCGGATGGGACGATCATGTGAAACTCACGCCGCCCCCACGTCTTCACTTCGAGCGGACCCAGCCGCGCGGTGCTGCCGCGGAACTCTTGGTAGAGAGCGTCAAGATCAGAAACGCCGATGCTATAGCTGGAATTTTCTATCCATTCCCGATTGTTGTTCTCCACCAGATTGAAAGAAACCGAATCCCGGCTAATACCCGCCCCGGTATCCGATTGCCATAAGACGGAAAATCCCAACTCTTCCTTGTAAAACTTGAGCGCGTCAGCCAGGCTTCCGCCGGTGGGAATCATCGGGGTAACGGAGAGGAAAATCGCAGATTTCGTCGACATTGCGCAATCTTACCCGCTGTGTCTCGGGAATTCACTGCAAGAAAAAAATTGTGGCTTCCTTGGGCTACACTTGCTTGGGGCGAATCGCCATCTGATATTAAACGCGCAGGTGGACTCTAGTAAGACCCATGTGACACACTTCCGGAAATCGCACCCGGCGCTATATGGACAACCAACTCGAAACCTACCGATTCAGCGAAATTGCCCGAGTTGAGTTTGGGGATGATTAAGAAAGTGCCTCACAGTTAATTGCAGGCAGTAGTTGGCAAGATGCTGTGGACTTCAAATTCCCGCAAAACCAACTGACGCATGTGTTTGCAATTTTGCATCCAAGACCGTCCCCCGATAAATCGGGGTAGCTGGAAACTGGCCCAACTCGCGATTTTGGCTCGTTGACCTAGGTGCTGGGTAGCCCGTATAATTGGGGTTTATCACGAGCTTTAGGAGGCAGCATGTACGCCGTCATTCGCAGTGGGGGAAAGCAATATCGCGTGGAGCCGGGTAAGACGATCCGCGTGGAGACGCTCGAAGGAAAGCCGGGCGGCAAGGTTACGTTTGACGACGTGCTGTCGGTGCATACGGGCGAGAAGAAATTTGTCTCCGCCGACGAGATCTCGAAAGTGAAAGTAGTGGGTAAGATCGTGGAACAAGGCCGCGGCCCGAAATTGAAAACGCTGAAATACAAGACGGGCGGGCAATACAACATTCTGCGCGGCCACCGGCAAAACTACACTGCCGTTCAGGTCAGCGACATCCAAATTCCGTAGAGGAAATTCATGGCACACAAAAAAGGCGGCGGGTCATCCACGAATGGACGCGACTCGCACGGACAGCGGCTCGGAATCAAGAGATTTGGCGGTCAGCTCGTGACCGGCGGCAGCATTTTGATCCGGCAGCGCGGCACGCACTATAAGCCGGGCAAAAATGTCGGGCTGGCGAAAGACGACAGTCTTTTTGCGCTGATTGACGGCATCGTTTTGTTCGAGGACAAGGGCGGGCACGGGCGCTACATCAGCGTTCTAACGGTTGACGAAGCGGAAACGCGGCAATCCGACAGGAAAGCCGCCGCAACGACTGCCAATTAATCTCCACACGTTTCCTACGCGTTCCAGGTTACCGGGGCGCGTATTTTTGTTTATGGACTCAGCATCGGCGTATGCTCTCTCGGTATCTCTTTGATAGCGAGTAATCCGTGTTTGCAGACGAAGCCAAAATTTCGATAAAAGCCGGCGATGGCGGGAACGGCTGCGTCGCCTTCCGCAGAGAGAAGTACGTCCCACGCGGCGGCCCTTCCGGCGGCGACGGCGGACACGGCGGCGACATTTACATTGAAGCGAATCCCCATGACAACACGCTTCTGCGCTATCGTTACAACCGCGAATTCCATTCTCAGCGCGGAGGTCATGGCGAAGGCTCGAACTGCCATGGCGCTTCAGGGGAAGAGATGGTGTTGAAGGTTCCCGTCGGCACGGTCGTTTTCGACGCTGATTCCGGCGAGCAAATTTATGATCTTACCCAAGCCGGGCAGCGTTTCCGCGCAGCGAAGGGTGGCCGCGGCGGCCGCGGGAACGGCAATCCTCATTTTGTGCGCCCGTGGCATCAGGCGCCCCGCGAACACGAAGACGGCCAGCCGGGCGAAGAACGTCACCTGCGACTCGAGCTAAAATTGCTTGCCGATGTCGGACTGGTGGGCTTCCCCAACGCTGGGAAATCCACTTTGATATCGCGCATTTCAGCTGCGCGCCCGAAAATCGCTGCCTACCCCTTCACTACACTTGAGCCGCATCTCGGTGTCGTCTCCGCCGATCCCGACGCTGCGCCCGGGCAGGGCCGTGCGTTTGTTGTCGCGGATTTGCCTGGATTGATCGAGGGCGCCCACGAAGGCGTAGGGCTGGGCACGCGCTTCCTGAAACATATCGAGCGCACGCGATTAATCGCGCATCTCGTGGATACCAGCGACGCAAACGATCGCGATCCCGTCCGCGATTTCGAGATTATCGAACGCGAGCTGGCCTCTTTTAGCCCAGCGCTGATTGAAAAACCGATGATCGTGGTCGCTACGAAGCTTGACGCCACGACGAACCGAGAGCATTTGGACCAACTGCGTGCGTTTGCCAAAAAGCGCGGCCTGGAATTTCACGCGGTATCATCCGCAAGTGGTGAAGGAATTGTGGAGCTGGTTCGCGCCCTGGCGGACGGGCTCGATCGAATTCCGAAGCCGTCCATGAGCGCCGAATCGGAACCTCAGCCCATGGCTTCGCGCGAACGCGAGGCCGAAGAGGCGCGCGCCGCTGTGGCGGGTCTCGAGGATGACGATTCAGCTTTGCCGCCGCGGGAGAAGTCTTGAGCCCTCACGCTGTTCACCGGGCACACGGGCCCGCGCATCGCCCTGCGGTCGCGCTTTTTGGCGGTACGTTTGATCCCATCCATTCCGGCCACATCGCGGTGGCGCAAGCTGCGCAGAAGCGTTTTCATCTGGACTCAATTTATTTCATACCCTCATCACGTCCGCCGCACAAGAGCAAGAGCGCGCTTACGCCATTTCTGCACCGCTATGCCATGGTCGCGCTCGGGTGCACCGATCACGCGGGATTTCATCCATCGACGGCCGAGGCTCCGCCGGATGGGGCGGCCACACACGTGTTTTATACCGTGGACACCGTGCGGCGGTTTCACCGCGAACATCCCGACGATCGGCTGTTTTTTATTCTGGGCGCAGACCAGTTTTTGGAAATTCCGACCTGGAAAAATTACGAGGCCTTGATGGATAGCTGTAATTTTATCATCGCGAGCCGGCCGGGTTTTCGGCTGGACGCGTTGCGGCTGGTGATTCCGCCTGAAAAGCTCGGCCGCACGGCATCGCCCGATCCCAATACGATTGTGTTGCGCAAATCCGTGATTCATCTTCTTACGACGGTGGCGAGTCACATCTCCTCGACGGAAATTCGGCACCGCCTCGAACGCCAGCAGACCATTCACGGGCTTGTGCCCGCGCGCGTAGAGGAATACATTCTGGAACAGGCCCTGTACCGGTGACACTCAACTCCCTTCGCCCCGAAATTCGCTCGGCCGTGGAAGCGGCTCAGGACAAACAGGCCGTGGACATCACGGTGCTGAATCTTTCCGGCGCCGGCGCATTCGCGGAATATTTCCTCCTTTGTTCCGGGCAAAGCCAACCTCAAATCCAGGCTATCGGCGAGGCGATCGAAGAGAAACTTCTCCGCCAGGGACGCCGCGTCGCGCATCGTGAAGGAAAATCCGGCGCCGAGTGGGTGCTGCTCGATTACGGCGATTTCGTTGTGCACATTTTCAGCGAACGCGCTCGGCAGTATTACGACCTCGAAAGACTTTGGCGGTCCGCGGAGCGCCTGACTTTCGCGGGGCCGTCTCCTCATCGCTCATCTCAAAGCACTGCTGAAGGTGACGCAACCCAGCAATGAGCGCGCCGAATATTCAGTGGGTGGCGGAAGACCCCGCTTCGCGGCACGTTCTTGAAATTGCGGAAAAACTTGCAGACACCGGGACCACGGTCCTGATTACCGGGGAAAGCGGGACGGGAAAGGATCAGCTTGCGCGCTGGATTCACGAGCGCGGACCGCGCCGCGATGCTCCGCTGCTGAAAATTGACTGCGCAAGTTTGCCTGCCGAACTGGTCGAATCCGAACTTTTCGGCCACGAACGCGGGGCATTTACAGGAGCGGTCGCGCGCAAGCCGGGACGTCTCGAACTGGCGCAAGAGGGGACGATTGTCCTCGACGAAGTGGCGGCGCTTGCCCCCGGGATGCAGGCGAAGTTGCTGCGGGTTCTTGAGGAGCGCACATTCGAACGGCTCGGCGGCACGGAAACCCTGCGCATGGAAGCGCGATTGATGGCGCTTACGAATACGGACATGGCCAAGGCAGTCGAAACGGGCCGGTTCCGCGAGGATCTTTTCTTCCGGCTGAATGTTTTGGCGATTTATGTTCCGCCGCTGCGCGAACGCCCTGCCGATATTGTTCCGCTCGCCTCACATTTGTTGGGGAGGCTAGCGCCGGTGCACGGGCGCGCGGAGGCTTCGTTCGATTCCGATTCGTTGGCTATGTTAAAGGCCTACGCCTGGCCGGGGAATGTTCGCGAACTCAAAAACGCCGTCGAGCACGCGCTGGTGTTCGCTACGGAGTCGCGATTGTGTCCCAGGGATTTTCCGGAGATTTTGCGAGCGGCACGAAACCAGCGTGGGCTCACCGGAGCGTTGCGGTCTCTCGAAGACTTGGAACGTGAGGCCATCAAGGTCACGCTGGAAGAAACGCATTACAAAATCGGGCAAGCCGCCGATATTCTTGGAATTAGCCGCAAAACCCTGCTGGAAAAGCGCAAGAAATACGGGCTCATCTGAGCTTGCTTAGCTCGAAGCGATGACAAGGTGAAAATTCGCTTGGTTATGCTCGGTAAGACGCGGCAGACGGTGAGTGAAACCCTGCTCGATGACTATATTCGCCGCATCAAGCATTACGCTGAAATCGAAGTCATCACGCTGCGAGACGCCAGTTCGTCCGCATTGCGGAAACTCAAAATGAATCCGGGCGCAGCCGCCGTGCTGCTGGATGCGGCGGGCAAGCAATTCACGTCGCAGCAATTCGCGCGCTGGCTCGGGGATTTGCGCGATCGTGGCACGCGGGAAATAGTCTTTCTGTGCGGTGACGCGGAAGGATTTCCCGACCACCTCCGCGCCGAAGCAAAACAAAAAATCTCGCTCTCGACTCTTACCATGCCGCACGAGTTCGCACGCGTGGTCCTAGCGGAACAGATTTATCGCGCTTTCGCAATTCTTTCCGGCCACCCCTACCCGAAGTAGCTGCTCTTCTGCAAGAATGGGGTCACCATGCCCATAAAAATCTCGCAGGACGCCAACGCTCCGACTGCTTCGGTCGAGATTATGATCACCGAGCCACTTTCAGACTACGATCTGCTGGAAATAGAAGCTGCGATTCCGCGCGATGTAGATCCGATGCTTGCGTCGCAAGGTTTCAAGGACCTGCTGGACGAGGCGCGGTCTTTTTTCGAGCTGGAGTTGGCGGGAAGTAATCTGGAAATCGTTCAGCTAACGGGCGCAATTTGCCACGACAGGGATGTCCACCGCCCCGGTGTCTGGCTGGTACTGCGCGAGCGCGGCGGGGCGAGCGGTAAGCCCATGTCAGACGCCGCTCGAACGCGCGTTAGCCAGATTGCGGTAAACCTAGTGAAATATCTGCAATTGTCCTAGCCCGGGTCGGCGTCGTCAGCGAGAAGCCTCCTACTTTTTTTCTGCGATTTCGATGGAGGCGCGCGTCGTTTCCCAATCCAATTGCATGGTGCATCGGGAAGCGGATTTGTCGAAGGAGATGGTGAAATTTTCCACCTGGGACGGAAGCTTGGAAACGCTCATATCCGCACGCGCGAAATCGTCCGCTTCACCAGGATAAGGAACGCCCCAAACCGGACCGCCCTTGTCGTTCTTGGTCTTCTTGCTGATAATTAGCGTCCATTTATTTTGGTTCGGGATGGTGAAAATGGTATAAGCCCCAGCGGGCACGGCCTTGCCGCCGACCACTACATCCGTATCGCTAACAAACGTTGTGGCTTCATTCGCTCCTGCACGCCACACTTCGCCGTAAGGAACCAGACCGCCATAAATCTTGCGACCCTTGGCGCGCGGACTTGAGTAGTCCACCGTGATGGATTTGCCGTCCGGGAGAGAACAAGTTGCTTTAGCGGACGGGCTGGGACGCGGGCCCTTATCCTGCGCAAAACCTGGAATCGCTAGAATAGTTACTGCCAAAAAAAGAACCGCAGTGACCGATGCGAGCCTTTCCAACATAAAGCCTCCTAAGCAATTTTGGTCAATACGCATCTACCCTGGCTAATAATTCTGACGCAGTATATCTCATCGCGAAGCTGACGGCCTATGGGGACATCGTTCTGCAACTTGACCTTTCAGACTTGGACGGCCAGTATTGAGAATTGTTTAAAGGCGCGAATCGATGCCGGAAGGCAAAGGACTGCTGATCGTTTACACCGGGCCAGGGAAAGGTAAGACGACTTGCGCCCTGGGTACGGCTTTTCGTGCGGTGGGACAAGGCTTGCGCGTCCTGATGGTGCAGTTTATTAAGGGCTCATGGCATTATGGAGAATTGGACGCGGCAAAAATGCTCGGTGACGACAAGTTCGAAATCCGGCCGATGGGCCGCGGCTTCGTGAAAGTGGGCGGCGCGGAAACGGATCCGGAAGATGTTCGACTGTGCGAACAGGCTTGGGAATACGGCCGCGAGCAGATTTATAGTGAGAAGTACGACCTGGTGGTGCTCGACGAGATCAATTACGTGATCAGCTATAAAATGATCGATGCGGAACGCGTAGTCGAATCTCTTGTGAAGCGTCCCGAGCGCGTCCACGTAATCTGCACGGGACGCAATGCTCATCCAAAGCTGGTGGAAGCTGCCGACCTCGTCACGGAAATGCGCGAAGTTAAACACCCGTACACGAAGGGCATCCTGGCGCAGCGGGGGATTGATTACTAGCCATGGCTTGGTTCAAGCGCGAGAAAAAACCGATCGAGAACCCCACGCCCGTTGAGGAACGCCGCGTGCGCACTGAAGGCATGTGGACCAAGTGCGGATCGTGCCGCGCCATCATCTGGAAAAAGGACTTGGAGGCGAACTGGGAGGTTTGTCCCAAGTGCGATCATCACTTTCGCCTGGGAGCGCGCAGGCGCCTGGAACTTCTTCTCGATGAGGAAGCTTGGACGGAGATGGACAGCGAACTTGCGTCAAACGATCCCCTGCATTTCACCGACACCAAGCCTTACGCGCAGCGCTTGAAAGACGCGCAGCATAAACTGGGGATGAAAGACGCAATCCTTACCGCCGAAGGGCACATCAATGGACGGCCGGTGATCTGTTGCTCGATGGAGTTTGCATTCATCGGCGGCTCCATGGGCGCAGTGGTTGGGGAAAAGGTGGCGCGCGCAATCGAGCGGTCGCTGACCCAGAAAATGCCCCTGATTATTGTTTCCTGCTCCGGGGGCGCGCGGATGATGGAGGGCGTAGTCAGTTTGATGCAATTGGCTAAGGTTTCTGCGGCTTTGGCGCGACTGGACGAAGCGCGGTTGCCTTTCATTTCCATTCTCACCGATCCCACTACCGGGGGCGTCACCGCCAGCTACGCCATGCTGGGCGATTTGAACATTGCCGAGCCCGGCGCCCTGATCGGATTTGCGGGCCCGCGTGTAATTGAGCAGACCATTCGGCAGAAGCTGCCGGAAGGGTTTCAAACCGCTGAATTCTTGCTGGAGCACGGTTTTCTCGACGCTGTGGTACCGCGCAAGGAACTGAAGCCCTACATAACGCAGTCGCTCAGTTTTTTCCTCGGGTAAACCGGCAAGAAAAATGAACTACCAAGAATCGGTTCGCGCTCTATTCTCGCTGGGGAGAGAGCTTGCTTCCCCGCGCCAGCCGGCGCGAATCCCGTCCGGTGCACTGGGCGGAACTACTTCAAGTGCCACGCCGGTTCAGAAATTCGGCCTGGAAAACATCAGAATACTTGCCGACGATTTGGGCAGCCCTCATCTTGCGACACCATGTGCGCATATAGCCGGAACCAACGGCAAGGGATCCACGGCCGCCATGCTCGAGTCGATTCTTCGCGCAGCGGGATTGCGCACCGGTCTCTACACCTCGCCGCATCTCGAAGTTATCAACGAACGGATTCGGATCGGCGGCGAAAATATCTCCGACGAATTGTTTGCCGATATCTGGACTCGCGTACGCGCCTCGATCGAGTCGCTAATGGCTTCCGGCAAGCTTGCGGCCCATCCCACATTTTTTGAATGCGTGACGGCCATGGCGTTCCTGGCTTTTGCGGACCTGCACGTTGATTTCGCGATTTACGAAACCGGTATGGGGGGGCGTTTTGATGCGACCAACATCGTTTCACCCGAGGTCGCCGTGATCACACCAATCGATTTCGATCACGAGAATTATCTGGGACATTCCATCGAAGAAATTGCCGCGGAGAAAGCCGGGATCATTAAATCTGGAGCGTCGGTGGTAAGTTCAGTCGAACGTCCGGAAGCCCGAGCAGTGATCGTCGCCCGCTGCAACGAGGTAAACGCCCGCCTGGTGGAAGTGAATTCAGAGTGGAATCTCAGGGACTTGCAAGTATCGCGCGGCCTGTACAGCGCCATCGCTGGTTCTAGGCGAGGGCTCGATAACATAAGGATCGCACCCTCACTGCCGGGACGTTTCCAGATTCAAAACGCGCTGGCAGCCGTCACCGCGGCCCGCCTTCTCGCCGACAGAGGCTCTGCAATCGGCGGCGAAGCGATCGCGCGCGGAATTGCCACAGCCTATTGGCCGGGACGTCTCGAGCGCATCAGCGAGCGACCGGACGTATATCTTGACGGCACGCATAATCCCGCCGGCGCTCGTGAACTTTTGAAATTCTGGGAAGAAAATTTTGTGGATCGCGGCATATTTCTAGTGTACGGAGCAATGCGGGATAAGGCCGTGGACGAAATTGCGAGCTTGCTTTTCTCACATGCCGAAGCCATTGTTTTCACCGAACCGCGCCAAACCCGCGCAGTTTCTGCTTCGCTGCTTTCGGAAATCACCGGTCATTTTGCGAAACGAGCACTCGTGATTCCCGATCCGCACCAAGCCCTCGAGCGCGCGATTGAGCTTGCCAGTCCGGAAGATGCGGTATTCGCCACTGGTTCACTTTACCTGGTGGGTGATATTCGTGCGTTCTGGCGGTTGCGCGGTGACAAGAGGGTGGTTCCCGGGCCCCCCGCGGCCTCTTAGCGTCTCCCGCATTTCGTATAATTTGCTTTCAGATTTGCGGAAGTCTACGCGAAATTGCGCCCCGGATTGCGAGATTTGAACCATTATTGAAAATCAACCGAGATTTTCGTCCCATCTGCGTACACTGTTTCCCGAGGCGGACGCCCACCCAATACATTTGCAGATAAACCATCCGGTGTCGGAACAATCAACGCTTTTTCTCCGTTTATTCGATTAGTGCTGGCAGCGAAAGTGCAGATTGTCGCGTCTAAGGAAATAATGCGGGAGGTGCCTATGAACGTTGGAATGCGACGACAACAATTAGAATCGTTCGGTCGCGCGCCGGCGTTGCTCTCCGCCGCATTGCGCCAGTTCCCTAAAAAGATGTGGCTATATAAGCCCTCGCCGAACCGCTGGAGCATTCACGAAATTATTCTGCACCTCGCTGACAGCGAAGCAAGCGCATACGTCCGTTGCCGTCGTTTCATCGCTGAGCCGGGAAGTCCTGTTCTGAAATTTGATGGAGCGCGATGGGCCGGGACGCTCGGTTATTTTCACCAAAGTACTCGCGAAGCTCTGGAGATTATCCGGCGGCTGCGCAGAATGACCTACCAATTGCTGGTGACTATTCCAGAGCCGGTTTGGGAGCATACCGCGGAGCACCCCACGGAGGGCTGCTTGAGCCTGAGCCAATGGATTGAGATGCAGGAGCGCCACATTCCGCACCACATCGACCAGATCAGGCAAAATCACGAGAAATGGCTGGAGACAAATCCACCGAGGAAGCCTGCCTCGCCGCGGCGCTCGCAACCCGCCCTACCGATGTTGCGGATGACCGTGAACACATTTTAACGCTGCCGGAATATTGCCACCTCCACAGTCCAGCAAGTCGCGGACCTTCGTTTCAACGCTCGCAAGAGGTATTCCGCTTGCGGTTGCTGGCGCGAACTGTCAATGATAGGATGGGCCTTCTATGGCCACCCAACCCAGCCAAAAACCGCGAGTTGGCATTCCGTATCGTACACGAAAAGAAGAACTTAGCGGTGATCGCGTCAAGTACGAGAGGTACTGCGAAGCGGTCCGCCTTGCCGGCGGGGCGCCGGTCGAAATTGCTCTCGCGCTGACGCCTGAAAAACTGAAAGCGCAAGGACGCTCGCTCGATGCCATCGTGCTGCCGGGCAGTCCGGCAGACATTACACCCGCGCGCTATCACGCGGCACGCCACCCGGAATGTGCGGAAAGCGATCAGGACCGCGAACGAACAGATTCAATCCTGCTTGAAAGTGCGTTCGCTGAAAGTAAGCCAGTCCTGGCGATTTGTTTCGGCTTGCAGAGCTTGAATGTATTTCTATCGGGCTCGCTGATCCAGGACATACCGAGCGAGGTCCGAACGAATATCCAACATAGATGGGACCGCGAAAACGGCGCGCCGGAGCCTTTTCATCTCATTCGAATTGAGCCTGGATCGCGCCTGGCAGAACTGGCCGGGAACAGTGAAGTGCGCGTGAACAGCTCGCATCATCAGTCGGTGTACGAGCCTGGGCGCGGCCTTCGCATCACGGCGCAAGCGTCCGATGGAGTGATCGAAGGTGTGGAATGGGCGGGTGACGCAAACTGGGTCACGGGCGTACAGTGGCATCCGGAGCGCATGGTCGAGACGGATTTGCTGGCGCAGGCCTTGTTTCGCGAGCTGGTCGAAGTCGCCCGCAAAGCGCCGGTGCATTCAGATTCCTGATACACCATGGATACGGACCTGAACGGTCTGCTTTGTCTAGGCGTCTAGCTATTTCCTTGGGGGACGAATGATCTCGTTGGCTGGAAAGGCCGCCATCATAACCGGCGGTTCGCGTGGGATTGGTGCAGCAACCGTGAAACTCTTCGCGCAGGCGGGAGCCGACGTAGTCTTCAACTATCATCGCAATCGCGAAGCGGCCGAGCAGGTGGAACAGGAAACGCGCAAGCACAGCACTCGTGTGGAATCCTTCAAGGCCGATTTGGGCAAAATGGCGGATGCGAAAAAGCTCGTCGATTTCGCCCGCGAACGCCTCGGCCGCCTGGACATCCTGGTGGCAAACGCCGGCATCTGGAATGAGCAGGACACGCCCATCGAAAAGCTTACAGAGCGCGAATGGGATGAAATGTTGCGTGTGAACTTGAAAAGCGTTTACTCGGTGATTCACTACAGTGTGCCGCACATGATCGCGCAAAAAGGTGGCCGCATCATTGCCATTAGCTCCACAGCCGGACAGCGCGGAGAAGCTTTCCATTCGCATTACGGTGCGAGCAAGGGAGCCATCATCAGCTTCGTTAAAGGACTCGCGTCCGAGCTCGCCGGTCACAACATTTTAGTGAACTGCGTCGCGCCGGGTTGGGTGGACACGGATATGTCCGCGTCCGTTCTGCGGAAGAAGGCGCTGATAAAGGCGGCTGTGGCGCCCATTGCTTTGAAACGCCCCGCCACCGCGGAAGAAATCGCAGGTCCTATTCTTTTCGCCGCTTCCGACCTGGCAACCTTCATTACCGGGGAAGTGATCAACGTGAATGGAGGTTCTGTCCTTTGCGGATAGAAGCGCGCGGGCTGCTGGGATTGGCAATTCTTATGGCAGCGTCCTTTTGCGGGATTGCTCGATCCTCCGCGCAAGAGTCCGAGGTCTTGATGCCGGCACAAAGCGCCGCGAAAGCCAAGGAACTTTTGCAGCAAGCCATCGAGGCTCTGGGCGGCGCCGCGTACCTAAATGTTCATGACCTTACCTGTACCGGTCGCCTGAGCGTATTCGGACATTCTGGTGAGCTCAATGGCTTCGCACACTTCATCGACTACACCGTTCCCATTCCGCCGTTTAGGGATCGCCAGGAAAATCTTCCCAAGCGCAATATCATCCAAGTGTACAACGGAGACAAAGGCTGGGATCTCGACCGTGGCGGCGTCACCGAGGCGCGGGCCAGCGACCTGTCGCGCTATCAAGAAGACATGAAAAAAGACATCGACAACATACTCCGCCATCGAATCCACGAGCCGGATATGATCTTCCGCTACGGCGGCCCCGACGTTGTGGATCTGAAGGAGGCAGATTGGGTGGAGCTAGTGGACAGTGACAACCGCACAATTCGCATCGCCATCGCAAGATCGTCGCACCTGCCGGTACGCAAGGTGGTGGATACACGCAATGCCAATACGCGCATGCGGACCGAAGAAATTGAATACTACTCGAATTACCACCCCTTCTCCGGCATTGAAACGGCGTTCCAAATCACGCGCGAGCGGAACGGAATCAAGATCTACCAGGTCTTCTTCGACAAGTGCGACTACAACACGAACCTTTCCGACTCGCTCTTCACGAAAGAGTCCCTCGACGAGCGCTGGGACAAAGTAGGCAAAAAGTCGAAAGACAAAAAATCTAAGAGTTCAGCCAAAGACGCCGACAACTAGCTTTATCCCGCCGCGATTTATTTCGCTCGCTTGAGTTCAAACGAATTCTTCCTTCACTCGGTTAGGAGCCAGGAAATTACTCATCATCCCTGCATCGGTTCTGATTGGACGGATTGTTTTTCTGCTGAGACGACGCGGGCTGAAAAATCGGACCAGCGGGATTTGCGCTTAGGCAAACAAAAAGGGGAGAGATTTCTCTCTCCCCTCTCGGTTAGGAAAGTAGTTCCGAGCGATTACTGAAGCGGAGGGCTGGCGATCGTCGGAGCGCTGCCGTCCGTGGTGTAACGGATGACGCCGCTCTGGTCGCTGAAGAACCCGCGCTGTCCACTCTGTCCTACCGTTGCGGGC
>Ga0070765_100000982_pt1 | contig 17003 bp, 14 predicted proteins | sample HubBroMetageWFT5_FD_71516 | JGI IMG/M metagenome (GOLD analysis project Ga0070765, IMG submission 71516) | Warmed and freeze-thawed soil microbial communities from the Hubbard Brook experimental Forest, New Hampshire - Hubbard Brook CCASE Soil... | ecosystem: Environmental > Terrestrial > Soil... | reverse complement strand
CCTGCGGCCGGGCTTCGTCACCGCCGCGGACGAGCTGTTCGACGTGCTGGTCGGCACCGTGCCGTGGCACGAGGAGCGGATGCACATGTACGACAGCACTGTCCGAGTCCCGCGGCTTCTCGCCCGGTACGGGCAGGGCGAGGCGCTGCCCCACCCGGTGCTCGACGAGGCCCGCTCTGCGCTCAACGCCCACTACATCGCAGAGTTGGGCGAGCCGTTCGTCAGTGCCGGGCTCTGCCTCTACCGCGACGGCAACGACAGCGTCGCCTGGCATGGGGACCGCGTCGCCCGCGAGAGCCCGAGGGACACGATGGTGGCGATCCTGTCGCTCGGCGCCACCCGGCCATTCGCGCTACGCCCGAAGTCGGGCGGCCCGGGGTTGCGCCTCCAGGTGGGGCACGGCGACCTGCTCGTGATGGGCGGAAGCTGTCAGCGAACCTGGCAGCACGCGATCCCCAAGACCGCACGCTGCCTCGGCGCACGGATCAGCATCCAGTTCCGCCCCCACTGGGGCAACGATCTCGGCAAGCCCGCCGCATCGGCGTCCTAGCCCGGCGGAATCCCTCAGTTACAAGCGCGAGACGAGTTCGGCCACGATTTCCGCAGCGGGCTGCCGCTGTTTGGCGAGCGCAACGCTTTGTCCGGCCCACAGCGACATCGCTTCGATCTCACCGGTTGTTCCAACCATCGGCGGCGCGGGTTCATATCGAACGATCGACTCGCCGGAAGCGAAGTGCGCCAGGACTTCGCCTTCTCTCGGTCGACGACCCGGTGCCGGCCGGCCCGCGGACTCCCACATCTCGGCCGTTGAGTTGTAGATAGCGCGATGCGAAGCGTCCGGCCATCCCACCTCGTAGAGGTTGGGATACCACTCGGCGTCGGTCTCGGTCGCGGCTATCAGGCGGCGCCGATACTCCTCGTGGATCGGCATCTCATCGGCCAGCAGAAACCGCGTGCCGAGCAAGGCGGCCTGCGCGCCGAGAGCCAGCACGGCCGCGACTCCTCGAGCGTCGCCAATACCGCCGGCCGCAATGACCGGTATGGGCGCCACCGCGTCGACTACCGCCGGTACCAGCGGGAGCGTTGCCACGCCGCTCCAGACGTGCCCGCCGGCTTCCCAACCCTGCGCCACGATGACATCCGCTCCACATCCGACGGCGCGCCGCGCCTCCTCGACGCTGCCGACCGTGTGCATGACAAGCCCCCCGCCATCGTGTATCGAGTCGACGTAGCTGCTGGGATCGCCCCAGAACAGCGACACGATGCGCAGACCCGCAGAAAGCGCCTGGTCGATTCGATGGTGCTGATCGAAGGCGAGAACGAAGTTGCCCGCAAAGGGCCGGTCGGTAAGGGCTGACGTTTCCCGAACCACGTCTCCGGCGTCATCGGCCCACCCCAGCCCGACGGTACCGAGGCCGCCGGCATTCGACACCGCGGCTGGCAGGCGGGGGTCTGCAGACAGCGGCGCCTCGACGATCGGGTGTTCAATCCCCAGTAGCTCGCATACCGATGTCCGGGCACTCATCGAGACTGCCCCCTCTCTGGCGCCCGCGGCACCGGTTGACTACGCTCAGCGTGGACCCGAACGGCGGCGATCGTTCTCGTCACTCCTCAACCATAAACAGGAGCGGACCATGCGCAGTGACATCGCACCCGGCGGCACATTCCCCGACTACGAGTTGCCCGATCAAGACAGCATCGAGCGGAAGCTCAGCGAGATCCAAGGCGACGACCCACTGATCCTCACGCTCGCGCGCGGGAACTACTGCCCCAAGGAGCACCAGCAACACCTCGAGCTCGCCGCCAACTATCCCAAGATCGCGGTGGCCTACACGAAGGTCGCCACGATCTCGACCGACACCCACCACTCGAGCCAGGAGTTCCGCGCATCGACGGGCGCTCAGTGGCCTTTCCTCTCCGACCCGGAGCGGACCGTGCAGAAGGACCTTGAAATCCAGGAGTACACCGACCCCGAGCACGACCCGATGGTCCCCCACACGCTCGTGCTCAAGCCCGGGCTGGTCATCCACCGCATCTACAACGGCTACTGGTTCTGGGGGCGTCCGTCGTTCGTCGATCTGTGGCACGACCTGAGGACCGTGACGAGCGAGATTCGCCCCGACTGGGATCTGAGCAAGCCCGGTCTACGCGAAGCGTGGGATGCCGGCGATTACTCGCCGTTTCACGGGTGGAACCGGCGCTCGCCTGAGTCGGTCCCGTCGTCTTACAGTTCGTGACGCGCATCAAAGGTCGAGCACTATGTCGTCGCGTGGCTGTGAGCAGCAGATCAGCGCGCTCCCGTCGGCGGGAGGCTCGACCGGATCGGGGCTGTACCCGACGGTTCCGGCGATGAGGGTCGTCTCGCAGGTATGGCAGACGCCGGTGCGACACGACCAACGGACGGGCACGTCGCACGCCTCGGCGAGTTCGAGCACACTCGTGTAATCATCGCTCCAAGGGACCGCGAGGTTGCTCCGAGCGAACTCGATGGTCGGGCCGGTTCCAGGTTGGCCGGTGGGTGAGTGTGGCGTTCGCGCTGGTGTTGCTGCGATCCCCGGCGTCACCCCCGGCGCAGGCCCGAACGGCTCGGTATGGATGCGTGACGCGTCGATCCCCAGCGCCGCCAGACCCGCGCTGATGTCGTCCATGAACGGTGTCGGGCCACACAGGTACGCCTCGGCGTCGTGGGGCGGCTCGAGTTCGGCGAGCGCGGATGCGGTGAGACGGCCGGCGCTGTCGAAATCGCGGCCCGCGAGGTCATCCGGATCGGGTCGGCTGTAGTAGACGTGAGCATGTACGTTCGGAAGCGAAGCCAGGAGGGTGTCGGCCTCGGCGGCGAACGAGTGCTCGCGCCGGTTGCGTGCGCCGTGCAGCCACCAGATCTCGCGATCGGAATGCTCCTCCGCCAGCGCCTGGAGCATGGCGAGCACCGGCGTGGCACCGATCCCGGCGCTTATCAGCAGCACCGGTGCATTGGTCCGGTCGAGGATGAAGGTGCCACGCGGCGCTGCTATATCGAGGTGATCGCCGACCGCGAGCCGCGTGTGCAGATAGCCGCTGGTGGTTCCGTCGTGTTCGCGCTTTACCGTGAAGCGGTAGTAGCCGGCGTCGGGCGGTCCGGAGAGGGAGTAGTTGCGGAGTACCGACCGCTGCCGCGGATCGGGCTGCACCCGCACTGTCAGGTACTGGCCTGGGCGAGCGGCCGGGAGTGGTGCACCGTCTGGGTCATCGAGGCGTATGGAGATCACCGATTCACTCTCCCGGGTGATCGCGGTGACAGTCAGCTGACGGAACCCCGGCCAGGCGGGCGGCGGGCTCGTAACCGCAAGCCCGGCGTTGCCACTGCCAGGTTCCTCCTCGAGCAACGCTTGGAACGACGTCTGCCAGCCGGGGCTGAGAGCAGGGATCCGGAGTGCGCGCAGCAGTTGTTGTCGCGAGTGCCCGGGGAGGTACAGCAGGGCATCCGCCTCAGCGACCGGCATCTGTTCGGGACCGGACGCGACCTTGATGATCTGGTCTCCCGCTCGTACCTCGCCCTCCTCGAGCACGCGGAAATAAAAGCCCGGACGATGGTGTGAAACGAGGAGCGCGGGAATGCGCGGATCGTTCATCCGGATCCCGACCCGGTAGCAGGTGACGCGGGGTTGTGTTACCTCGAAGGTTGCGGTCCCGATCTGGTATCGGTCACCGATGCAGACCTCGTCGTCACCGAGCCCCTCGACAGTGAAGTTCTCGCCGAACTGTCCGTAGACGAAGTCGTTCCGGCCGAGCTCGCGTTCCCAGTACCGATAGGACTCGATCTGGTAGACGAACACGGCACGTTGCTCGCCGCCGTGCCCCGCCCGATCGCCTTGACCGTCGCCCTCGATGTTCAGCTTGCCGACTCGGCGGTGGCCGCTGACGGGCTCCTTGAAGACGCCGGTGTAGACGTCCTTGCCATGCCAGGGCACCTTCTTCGGCATGCCGACGTTGACTGATAACAACGTGCCCACAGACTGAGCCTCCATGGTTCCTTGCCTGCTCGGTACAAGGCACATGGTGACCGGTCTGGCGCTCGGCCGGTCGTGGCGTGCGCGGCTGCTCAGGCGCGACGGAACTGCCTGACGGCCAGCGGGACGAACACCAGCAGCAGGCCAACCAGCCAGGCGAGCGCACCCAGCGCGGGACCGAGGGCATGCCCGTGGCCGACGGTCAGGTCCCGCGCAGCATTGACGGTGAGGCTCACCGGGTTGACATCGGCGAACGCGCGCACGGCCGCGGGCATCGAGCTTGTCGGGACGAACGCCGAAGAGGCGAACACCAGCGGGAATACCCAGACGAACCCGACCGACTGCGCGGTCTCCGGATCGCGCACCGCCAGGCCCACACACGCGCTGATCCACGAGAACACATACGCGAACGCCAGCACGAGCGCAAATGCCAACACCACTTCGTAGACCGGCTGGCTCGGCCGGAAGCCGACCGCGAACCCGATCAAGAGCATCAGCACCAGCGTCAGCGCGTTTGTCACCAGGTCGGCCGCGGTGCGTCCGATCAATACCGCCGACCGCGCGATCGGCAGCGACCGGAAGCGGTCGACGACCCCGGCCTTCAGGTCCTCGGTGATCCCGAGCCCGGTCGTCAGCGCCCCGAAGATCGCCGTCATCACGATGATCCCGGGGATCAGGTAGTCCACGTAGCTGATGTGAGGAGCCTTGATGGCCCCTCCGAACACGTACCGGAACAGGAGCACGAAGATGACCGGCTGCACGAACAGGTAGACCACGTACATCGGCCGGCGCAGCACCTTGCGCAGCTGGCGCATGGCCATGATCCGACTGTCGGTCGCCGTCTCGGCCAGCGAGACGCGGCCGCGGGACGGGATTGCTTGGGCTGCGGCGCTCATTACGCGGCCTCCTGTTCGAGTTGCTGTTCGGCTGGTCCCTCCTCGGCGGAGCGGCCGGTCAGGGTCATGAATACGTCGTCGAGCGTCGGCTGATGCAGCTCGACGGATGCGATCGCGAGCTGCCGCGCGTCGAGCCTCCGCACCGCCTCCGCCGACGCGCCCGGATCCTCGACGGCCAGGCGGATCTCGCCGCTCGCAAGCTCGCGCTGGTAGTCCATGTGCGGCTGCTCGGCGGCCCCCAAGCCTGCAAGCGCCGCAAAGGCGTCATGCGCGGCGGCGCGGTCGACCAGGCGGACGGTCAGGATCGTCGAGCCGATCGCCGCTTTCAGCTCGGCCGCGGTGCCTTCGGCCGCGATCCGGCCACGGTCCACGACCGCGATCCGTTGCGCCAGCCGGTCGGCCTCCTCCAGGTACTGGGTCGTCAGCAGCACCGTCGTGCCGTCCCGTCGTAGCTCGTCGACGATCCGCCACAGCTCCTGGCGCGACCTCGGGTCGAGTCCTGTCGTCGGCTCGTCGAGCAGCACGACCGGCGGCCGTCCGATCAGTCCCGCGGCGAGGTCGAGCCGACGGCGCATCCCGCCGGAGTACGTCGACACGCGACGGTCGGCGGCGTCGACGAGCTCGAACCTCTCGATCACCTCCGCCGCGCGCCGGCGAGCCTCGCTCGTCCGCAACCGGTAGAGGCGCGCGATCATCTCGACGTTCTCCCGGCCGGTGAGCTCCTCGTCGACCGCCGCGAACTGACCCGCGAGCCCGATCCGCCGCCGGACGGCAAGCGGCTCGCGCTCGACGTCATAGCCGAGAACCGCCGCCCGGCCTCTGCTCGGCGCGAGCAGCGTCGCCAGGATCCGCACGAGCGTCGTCTTGCCGGCCCCGTTCGGGCCGAGCAGCCCAAACACGGTGCCGGCGGGCACGGTCAGATCGAGCCCGTTGAGCGCGACCACTTCTCCGAAGCGCTTGCCGACCCCGTGGACCTCGATTGCATCAGGCATGGTCCCTCCCTCCCGAAAGGAGGTTGTCGCTGGGCTGGGCCTCGCGGCGGATCGTGATGTCCCCGAACCCCGTCCTCGCCCGTACCTCGACTTGCTGCTCGCCGGCCGACCCGGGACCCTCGGTCGCGTCGAGGCCGTTGTGGACGCGGCCGTAGCTGGTGTCGAGGTCGAGCCAGGCGGCAACCCCGGCGGCGACACCGACCTCGATGTGCCCGGTTGCGGTCGACGCGACGAGCGATCCTCGGTCGATGCTCCCGACGCGAATGTGGCCGTTGGCGGTCTTAGCGCTGATCGACCCGTGCGAGCGCCCGACCTCGATATCGCCGTTTGCCGCCTTGACCCGGAGATCGCCACCAACCTCGCTGATCCGGGTGTCGCCGTTGGAGTTCTTGATCACCGCCGAGCCGTCGATCTCGCCGGCGCGTACGTCACCGGTCGCAGTCGTCAGCTCGGCGTCACCGGTCACCCGCTCGAGCGTTATGTCGCCGGCGGTTGTCAGCTTTACCCGTGCGGCCCGATCAACGCTGATCTCGCCGGCGCTGCTCTTGAGCTCGCAGCGCGCGAGCGAACCGGTGCAGCGAAACCCGCCGGCAGCGGTGTGGCCGCTCAGATCCGAGCCGGCCGGTAGCTCGATATCGACGTCGATCGAGCCGCCATCGCTGAACGGGCTCAATTCCCGCAGCCGGCGCGGTGCGTTGACCAGCAGCCTGCCGTCGGCGTACACGACGCGCGTGTGCTCGGCGGCGGTCACGTCGTCGTGCCTGGACGCGTCGCTCGGCCGGACCTCGACGATCGTGTCCGCTCGCTCTCCGGCGGCGACGCGGACGTCCGCCACGCGCAGATCGAGCACGACCGAGATTGGTTTTGGTGTTTCGAAGTGAGTCATGTCGCGTTCCCTGTCATTCGTTGGTTTCAGGCGGTTCGTTCTCCGATGGCCAATGACGCGCTCAGCGCCCCCAGCCCCGGTAGCGCTGGCTCGAACGGGCGCTCCGCTTCTCGTGCTGGGGCCCTGGCTGGCCGCGGTCGACGGCGGCCGCGACGGCGCGGACGAGCCACGCGTTGATCGACAAGCCCTCGCGGTCAGCGCTTTCCTCGACCTGGCTCTTGAGCTGGTCCGGGAGGCGCAAGTTGATCCGCGCGGTCCCCCCCTCTCCGGCCGCCGCCCCACTCGTGGCCAGACTCGCGGTCGGCTGTCGGCTATCGGCCTGCTCGCTCTCCGTCTCGGCCGGCGGGACCGTGACCACGAACTCCGGTTCGCCCCCGCGCAGGCGCAGTTCGACCGAGCCAGGAGCGAGCTCGCTGGTGATCTCGGCCGCCGCCGCCGAGAGCGCATCCAGCAGAGTCAGTCGCACGGCGGATTCCAGCGCCGCGGTCAGTCGCTGCGCGAGCAAAAGCGCCTCCTCGCCGCCGGCCGAGGCCGCCGTCGCGAGCTGCTCGCGAAGCTTGTCTTCATAGGGTTCTAGATTCATGGCACCATTCTGGCACCATTATGGCACCACGTCAAGTGCCGCCGTGATGCCAGCCACTCGTCTCTGGAACCGACGGCCGAATGAGCCGCTTCTAACTCGCGGTTGAGGGTCGCTTCAGCTTTCGCGATGAGGCTGACCAGCGTTGGTCGCCTCAGCGCCACCGGTACGACGCCGCCCGAGGCCGCTCCTCACGCTCGGGGCAGCAGCGGTCTTGATGGTGGCTGCGGCTGCCGTCCTGATCGCACCAAGCGATGCCACCGTTCCCCGGGTCCTGCCGGCGAATGCCAAGCTGGTCGACATCACAGATGCCGCGATAAGCCGTCCGATCGCCGCCGGCTTCGTCGGTCTCTCGATCGAATATCCCTCCTCGCTGGCTTATTCCGGCACCGATCCGGCCTCGCCGAACCCGACCTTCATCAGGCTTGTTGAGCAGCTCAATCCATCAGGGTCGCCAGTCATCCGTTTCGGCGGTGACACGACGGACTGGACCTGGTGGCCGACACCGGGCGTGAACCAGCCTCGGGGAATCCGATACGCGCTCACGCCTCGGTGGCTGGCGGTCACCCGTGCGACCGCCCTGGCTTTGCATGCACGGCTGATCCTCGGCATCAACCTCGAAGCCGACAGCGCCATCATCGCGCGAGCCGAGGCGCGGGCGCTCCTGAAGGGAATCGGGCGGAGCCTCATCATGGGGTTTGAGCTCGGCAACGAGCCCGAGGTCTACGGAAGCATCGACTGGTACACGACGCACTCCGGCGTCGGAGTGCGCGGCCGCCCGGCCCGCTACGACTTCCGTTCGTACCTGATCGACTACGCCGCGATCCGTTCTGCGCTGCCCCGCACGGTACCCCTCGTCGGCCCCGCCTCCGGCGCGCCGCGCTGGACGCCGGAACTCAGCCGGTACCTCGCGGCCAACCCCCGGGTTCGCATCGTCACATTTCACCGCTATCCGCTGCGCCGGTGCTTTATCGCGCGAGGCGCATCAACGTATCCGACGATCCCGAACCTGTTGGCCCGCCAGAGCACGCGCGGACCGGGTTCGAGCCTGCGGGCCGCCGCCCGCATCGCTCACGCTCACGGTCTGGCGCTTCGCGCCGATGAGCTGAACAGCGTCTCCTGCGGCGGGGCGCGTGGTGTGAGCAACACGTTCGCCTCGGCCCTCTGGGTCCTCGACACGATGTTCAACATGGCCGCGGCGGGCGTCGACGGTGTGAACATCCACACCTTCCGCAAAGCTGTGTACGCGCCGTTTTCGTTCACGCATGCGTCCGACGGCTGGCAGGCACATGTCGACCCGATGTACTACGGCATGCTGATGTTCGCCCGCGCCGCACCCGCCGGTTCTCGACTCCTCTTCACCCGCGCTCCATCGAGCCAGGCGCTCAGGATCTGGGCCGTCCGGGCACCGGATGGGACCGTTCGGGTCACGGCGATCAACGACTCGCCAACGAGAGCGTTGGTGGTTGCGGTCAGACCGCCGCACACCCGCGGCGCCGCCACGCTCGAGCGGCTGACGGCGCCCAGCCTCGGGTCTGGGACGGGCGTCATGATCGCCGGTCAGACCTTCGGTGCCTCGACCGCAACCGGCGAGCTCACCCACAACTACTCGACGACGACGCTCGAGCCAATCCAGCACCGCTACGTCGTCGAGCTTCCCCCGGCAAGCGCCGCGCTCCTCTCCCTCAGGAGCTCGTGAGGCTCCGATTTCGCCAGGCGCGGCGGGTCTAGGACAGCGCACCCTCGTCGAGTGCTAACGCAGACTCGATACCCGATCGATCAGACTGGTCGGCGTGAACAGTGACCAGACCACGCCCGTCCGGCCGCGCAGACGGCCAGGGCGACGTGGTCGCAGACTCGCGACGGTTGCGATCGGCGCGCTGTCGATCGGCGCGCTTATGTGGGTCGCCCCGCCTGGGCAGGTCATCAACACCGTTGGTGACATGAGTCCTGTCTGGCTGGCGGCAGCCGTCGGGCTGGAGCTTGCCTCGTGCCTGAGCTACGTCGTCGTGTTCCGGCGTTTCTTCCCGGAGCCGCCGCGCCCTGTTAGCCGGCGGGTCGCGTGGATCGCCATGGGCGCCGGCGCGGTCCTCCCGGGCGGAAACTTCTCCTCCGCAGCGGCCACGGGCCTGCTCCTGCGTCACCAGCACAATGGCGCTCGTGGTCTCGTGGAGCGCTGCGGCGCGCTGCTGTGTTTTCTGACCCTGTTCGGGTTCGCGGTCAATGGGATGGCCGGCGTGTTGCTCCTGCTCGGCTTCGGTCGTGGCCCTCACGACCTCGCGCATGCTGGGATCCCCATATTGGTCTCGCTTGTCGTGATCGGCTCGGCGACGGTTGCGATGCTGCTCGGCCGTCGACTCGGTGCGCGAGCCCCGACCGGGGTGCGTGCACTTGTGGGCTCGCTCCAAGGCGCCCGTGATTCGCTGTTCGCGCCGCATTGGCGTCTGCTCGGCGCGGCCGGATTCCTGTGCCTCGACATGGGCGCGCTGTGGGCCGTGTGTCGCGCGACCGGTCATCCGCTCGGCGTGCTCGCGCTGGCACTTGCGTACTTCATCGGCTACCTGGCCACGATGATCCCGATGCCGGCCGGACTTGGCGTGCTCGATTCCGGCCTTGCCGGCGCGCTGGTGCTATATGGGTTCTCCCCCGTCGCCTCGGTCGGATCTGTGCTCGTGTACCACGCGATCTCGGTGTGGGTCCCGTGCCTTGGCGGATTCGCCGCCTGGCTATCCACCCGCGGCGCACTCCGGGCAAAGGCCGCGCCGGGCCCGCTGGTTGAGCCGCCCGCAAGCGCATCCGCGGTCAGCGGGTAAGCGGGTAAGCCATGCCGGGCACATCCGCGCCGTGCCCGAGTCTCGGGAGTTAGGCTCGAGTCGCCGTTCGCCGACGAGAGCGCCGGCGCGGCGGGGTGTGACGGTGGGGATGGGCGTGAGCGACGGGTTCGGCTCTCATGCTCCGGCCGGTTCCCTGGCTCAGGCCGTGGTGGAGGCCGAGTTCGCCGGCGACTTTGGTGACGTCGCGGTGCTGCTCGGGTGAGAGGAGTGTGATCCCGGTGCCTTTGCGACCGGCCCGGCCGGTTCGGCCGATCCTATGAACGTAGGTCTCACTGTCGGGCGGCGGGTCGAAGTTGATCACGTGCGAGATCCGCTCCACATCGATTCCGCGTGCAGCGACGTCCGTCGCGACGAGCGTGTCTACTGCGCCGGACTCAAACCGGGCGAGTGCCTGCTCGCGCTGGCGCTGTGACTTGTTGCCATGCATCGCCACTGCCTTGATGCCGCGGGCCCCCAGCCGCTTGACGAGCCGGTCAACCCCATGCTTGGTTTTGACGAAGACGAGCGTGAGCTCGCGATCGCGCTCGAGCTCGCGCACGAGCGCCTCGACACGGTGCTCGTGCGCGACCTCGACGAACCTGTGCTCGATCTCATCGTTTGCGCGGCGTGTCGCCGGACCGTGACGATGTACCGCCGCGTCACGTGTGTAGCTGGTGGCGATGCGTCCGGCTTCGCCGTCAAGGGTCGCGGAGAACGCCAGCGTTTGACGCGCGCGGGGACATGCGGCGACAATCCGGTCGATGGCTGGGCGAAAGCCCATGTCGAGCATCCGGTCGGCCTCGTCGAGGATCAGCATCCGGACGTTCTCGAGCGTGAACGCTCCGCGCGCGAGGAGATCTTCTAGGCGTCCTGGCGTCGCAACCAGCACGTGCGATGCGGCGGCGTCCTTGGCCTGCTTGACCAGCCCCACACCTCCATAGACGGCCGTGACGCGGAGCGCTCGCGAGTGCGCGATGTCGCGGATGTCTTCGACGATCTGGGTGGCAAGCTCGCGCGTCGGCACGAGCACGAGCGCCGCCGGACGCCGATCCTCGGCGCGGATGCGCTCAACCACGGGGATCCCGAAAGCGAGCGTCTTGCCCGAGCCGGTGGGGGACTTCGCGATCACGTCACGCCCGGCAATCGCATCGCCGATCACCGCGCGCTGGATCTCAAACGGCTCGGTGATTCCTGCGGCCGACAACGAACGGGTGACGGCGCTAGAGACGCCCAGACCAGCGAAAGAGCCTGTTGACATATGCAACTCCTTGGCGGCACAGAGGGGCCGCGAACGATTCGGGAGGCGACGGCTACCCGAACCGCTAAAGGCGGAACCTAAGCAAGCTGCCTCGCGGCCGACGGCGCCGACCGCTCATACGAACGTAGCAGGTCATCTCAGGGCCTCGTACCGCGACGCTTCTCAGGAGGCCCGCTCCACGCGCTCGAGCCCGTACAACTGAGAGCATTGGATCCGATGGAGGACTTGACACCCGCCTGTGCAGTCTCGGGAGAGTTCGTCACCGAGACGTTCGAGTACGACGGCGGACGGCAGGTCACGGTGTACCTCCCCCCGGACCCGCCAGAGGCAGTCGTGTTTGCCGGTGACGGTCAGTTGATCTCGCGCTGGGGTGAAGTCCTCGAGGCGGCCGACGTACCGTCCACGATGATCATCGGAGTTCATCGGCTGGCCGATGAGACGCGGCGGCTCCATGAGTACTCACCGCATTTCGAACCGGAACGGTTCGCCGCACACGAGCGGTTCTTCGTCGCGGACGTTCGGCGATGGACGGGATCGCGGTTTGGCGTGGCACTGCCCGTTGAACGCACCGCCGTGCTCGGCGTCTCGGCCGGCGGCGAGCTGGCGCTCGCGCTTGGGCTTGCGCATCCCGACGTCTACGGTTCAGTCCTCTGCGCCTCGCCAGGCGGGGGTTATCGACCGCCGACACGGATGCCGAGTTCGCTCCCGCGCGCGTACCTGGTCGCCGGCACCCTGGAGCCGTTCTTCCTCGAGAACGCGACGCGCTGGGCGACCGCGCTGCGCGATGCAGGTGCGGACGTCGTCATGAGCGAACGGGTCGGATCGCACGGGGACGCCTTCTGGCGAGAAGAGTTCCCGCTGATGGTGGCGTGGGCGTTCGGACGATGATCCCTCGCCGGCGCGCCGCGTAGCGCCGTCCGCGTTTGTGGTCTACTCCTGCGGGACCGGGGCGGTACTACAAACCTGAGAGCGGAAGGAGCGGTCGATGGCGCTGCGAACCACGGTGGTTGGATCCTGGTGGAAGCTCGACGAACACGAGGACCAGCTCGCGCGCTACCACCGCGGTGAGCTCGAGCCGGAGCAGGGCGACGATTTGCTGCGCCGCGCCGCCGCTGCGGCGATCGACGAGCAGCGGGCCCTCGGACTCGACGAGTGGACCGGCGGCGAGTACTTCACCGACAACTTCATCGATCACATGCAGCGCGTCCTCCACGGGTTCGAGATCGACAAGCCGGATGAGCCCGACCCATTCGACTACGACGACCTGGCGCACGCCGTCATCACCGGCGAGCTATCGGCGCCTCATGGACTTGGGTACGCCGCCGCCTACCGTCGCGAGTCGAAGCTGCCAGGCGGAGTGCGAAAGGCGACGGTGGTCGGGCCGCTCGAGATCACCGTCCACGCACAGGACCAGCGTGACGAGCTCGCCCGCCAGATGCGGGACCTGGTCGGCATCGTCAACCGCGAGATCCGCGACCTTGCCGAGGCGGGCTGCCCGCACGTACAGCTCGACGTGCCGTTCTTCGGAATGATCCTCAACGAGGGTCTCATGAGCCCCAAAGATCTTTCGGCGCTCGTCGCCGGGTGCTTCGGAGGCGTCGATGGCGTGACTCGTGGAATGCACATCTGCAACGGGAACTTCAAGGGCAGGCCGATCTCGCCGATCGTCCGCAACGCCTCGTGGGTGCCGTTGCTCCAGGAGCTGGATGGCGTGATCGACATCGCGGCCTTCGAGTGCAGCTACTTCGCCGAGTACCTCGAGCGCGAGGCGTTCGCCGACATGCCGCAGAGCATGGAGCTGGCGGCCGGCATCGTGGACGAGGCGAGCTACGGCATCGAGACGGTCAAGAAGATCCGCGACCGCGCTGCCGATTGGGCGCGGGTGGTCGGCGAGGAGCGGCTATGGATCTCACCATCGTGCGGCTTTGGACGACACCCCGCGCGCAGCCGGCCGGTGCTGCAAGCAAAGATGGAGCATATGGTCGAGGCGGCCGCGTCGTTCTGAACGACCTGTCCGCGGCCTGACAACATCGCGTCCCGCGACCTGACCGACGGACTTCGGGGCGAACGCCGAGTTCGTTCCGGGGATGCAGGGTCTCAGCCGGCCGAGCCTGGCACCGGCTCACTTTCCATGCGATCACGGATGTCGCACAGGGCGACGAGGCCGGCCCGGAGTTGCTCGACGCCGGTTGCGCCAACTTGACTGGCGACCGGCGGAAGGTGATGAGACCTTCGGTCGGAGGTTCTCGGGCTAGGTCGTCAGAACCGCGCGAAGCTCAGCAGGGACATCGGCTTCGGACGTCGAGGGTTCGGTGGTCTGTAGCGCGGCGACCTCTGCGCCCGGGCGCGGACGTCGGCTCGATGGTCGGCAGGGTCGACCGTTGGCCAGGATCACACCATCGCTGCAATGGGCTTCGACCACTCCATCGCCGAATTGCTCTTCGTACAGCCGCGCGTAGAGGCCACCCTGTGCGAGGAGTTCGTCGTGGGTGCCGCGCTCGACGATCGTGCCATTTTCGACGGCGAAGATGACATCGGCGTTTCGGATCGTCGAGAGCCGGTGCGCGATAGCGATCGTGGTTCGGCGCTGGATGAGGGACTCGAGCGCCTCCTGAACGACGCGCTCACTTTCGGTGTCCAGCGCCGACGTGGCTTCGTCGAGCACGAGGATCGGCGGGTCTTCGAGGATCACTCGCGCGATCGCCAGGCGCTGGCGCTCTCCACCGGAGAATCTGTAGCCCCGTTCGCCCACGATCGTGTCGTAGCCATGTTCGAGCGCGATGATGCGATCGTGAATGAACGCGGCCTTCGCGGCCGCCACTATCTCCTCGTCGGTCGCCGTCGGCCGTCCGTAGCTGATGTTCTCGCGCACTGTGCCTCCGAACAGATAACTCTCTTGTGTCACCACCCCCACCGCGTGCGCGATCGTCGCTGCCGTCAGGTCGCGCACGTCGTGACCGTCGATCGTGACGGCCCCTCGCTCGACGTCGTAGAGCCGCGGTATCAGATACGAGATCGTGGTCTTGCCCGCACCGGAGGGCCCGACCAGCGCCGCAAGCTGCCCGGGCGAGACCAGCATCGAGACGTCGTGCAGCGCTTCGTCGGGCGCGAGCGGTCCGCCGTCCTCGCCGCCGCCGTATCGAAACGACACGTGCTCGAGCGCGACCTCGCCTCGAATGTCGCCCGCCTCGATGCTGAGCGCGTCGGACCGATCCGTGATCCGTGGCCGAAGGTCGATCAGTTCGAAGATCCGCGCAAACAGCGCCAGCGATGACTGCACATCGACCGAGACCTGCAGCAACTGGTTGATCGGGAACAGGAGCCGGGTCTGCAGCGTCGTGAACGCGACAAGTGTCCCTGCCGAGAGGCCACCGTGAGTGCCCTGAAGCCCGGCGACCAGATAGACCAGCGCCGGGCTGATGCCGAAGAACGCCTGGGTGACCGCGAAGAACGATCGCCCGACGATCGCCTGCCGGATCTGCAGGTTGGCCTGGTTGGCGTTCTCGGCACGGTAGCGCTCAACCTCGTGTTCCTGGCGCCCATATACCTTGGCCAACAGGATCCCCGACACCGACAGGGTCTCCTGGGTGATCGAGCCCATCGCCGCCAGCGAAACCTGCGAGTCGCGACGAGCCTTTCGCCGGGCACGCCCCACCCGCCGGCTGAACAGCACGAACACCGGAGTCGCCGCCAGCGATATGGCCGTCAGCAGCGGCGAGAGCAACAACATCGCCACCACCGACGAGACCAGGGTGACCACGTTGCTTACCACCGACGACGCGGTCGAGGTGATCGTGGCCTGCACCCCGCCGACGTCGTTGGCGAGCCTCGACTGGACCTCGCCGCTGCGAGTAGCCGTGTAAAACGCCAGCGACAGCCGCTCGAGATGTTCGAACAGCTGGTTGCGGAGCTCCTGGAGCACCCGGTTGCCCACGACCTCCGTCAAATACGTCTGGCCGACGTTCAGCACCCCGTTGACGATCGGGATCGCGATCAACGCCGCCACCAACGGATACAGCACCCCGAGATCGGGACCGCCTCGAACGAACAGGGCTTGGTCGAACACCTGACGGACCAGGAGCGCGCTGATCACGCTCAACACCGAGGTCAGCAAAATCATCGCGACGATCAGTGTCAGCACGCCCCGGTGGGGCCGAAACAAACGCACGATCCGCAGGCCCAGCTTTGGCGGATCGGCCTGAGGAACCGATGCGATCATCACGCGAGGCTAACCGCCGGAGGCGACGGCGGGCGCCCCGGCAAGTCGGGGCGTAGGATCGGCCTGTGCTCGCCCCGGTCGATCGTGTAGAGGTGACGATCGTTATCGACAACTACCTCGATCTGCTGATGGCCGGCGAGGAGGGCGTGATTCGCTACCAAGCGCGGGACTTCGGCGCCGCTGAGCAGCTGGTTGCTGAACATGGTTTCTCTGCGTTGGTCAGCCTGGAGCAGGACGGCGACCGGCGCACCCTGCTCTACGACGCCGGCCTTACGCCCCACGCGGTGTCCCGCAACCTCGACGTGCTTCAGATGCCGGTGGGTGACTTGCGGGCGATCGTCATCTCGCACGGCCATGCCGATCATCACGGCGGCCTGGAGGGTCTGGTCCGTCGTCGGGGCCGCTCGCGGCTGCCGCTGGTGATCCACCCTGATGCTTGGCGCGAACGGAGAGTCGTGTTCCCCTCAGGCGGTGAGGTGCGACTGCCGCCGCCGAGCCGTCACGACCTCGAGGCCGAGGGGCTCGAGGTGATCGAGGAGCGCGCACATAGCCTGCTGCTCGACGGCATGGTTCTGGTCTCCGGGCAGGTCGAGCGGGTCACGGAGTTCGAGACTGGCTTCCCGATCCACGAGGCCCGTGAGGGACCCGGTTGGGAGCCTGATCCGATGATTTGGGACGACCAGGCACTCATCCTCAACGTGCGCGGCCGCGGCTTGGTGATCATCACGGGCTGTTCACACGCGGGTGTGATCAACGTTTTGTTCCACGCCCAGCGTCTGACCGGGGAAGCCCGCATCGCCGGCCTCCTCGGCGGCCTGCATCTCACCGGCGGACTGTTCGAAGCGCGGATCGAACCAACGGTCCAGGCGTTGCGCGCCGCGAGAGTTGGTCGTGTCGTCCCCGCGCACTGCTCGGGCTGGAGGGCAGTGCACGCGATCGCCCGCGCCATGCCCGATGCCTTCGTGCAGTCCGCGGTGGGAACGACCGTCGCGTTCGAAGCAACGCCTGGTACCTCGAGCTGACGCCCTGCCGTAATCTCGCACAAGCTTCGGAAGTCAGCGACCGAGATCGGAGGTGACCTACCAATATGAGACGGGAGTTAGGCCGGCGTCGCCGCCGGGCCGTCGCGGCCGCACTTTTAGCCGCGGGAACTGCGGCCGCTGCTTGTGGGGCCTCAGGCGCTGCACCTCGCACCGCGCCGGTTCGGAGCGTCCGAGCATCGATCGCGCAGACCGACCCTTCGCCGGCTTGCACGGCCAAGCGGCCGGTCGTGGTGCTCGACCCGGGCCACTCGGGTGGACCGAACTTCGACTCCACCGCCGAGGTTGATGGCCCCAAGCCGGTGACCGCATTAGGCATCACGTTTCACC
>Ga0070765_100000981_pt1 | contig 17011 bp, 9 predicted proteins | sample HubBroMetageWFT5_FD_71516 | JGI IMG/M metagenome (GOLD analysis project Ga0070765, IMG submission 71516) | Warmed and freeze-thawed soil microbial communities from the Hubbard Brook experimental Forest, New Hampshire - Hubbard Brook CCASE Soil... | ecosystem: Environmental > Terrestrial > Soil... | reverse complement strand
GCAGTTGGTGAACTTTTCGGGGAAGGCGGTCGATGCTCAGGGCAAGACGATCTCCGGGGTTGCGGGCGTCACCTTCGCCATCTACACCGAGCAGTCCGGTGGTTCGCCGCTATGGCTGGAAACGCAGAGCATCGAGGCCGATGCCAAGGGGAATTACACGGCGCAACTCGGCGCCACCAAGCCCGACGGTTTGCCACTGGCCTTGTTTACGTCGGGTGAAGCGCGTTGGCTGGGAGTCACGATGAATGGCGGGGAAGAACAGCCGCGAGGGCTGCTGCTCAGCGTTCCCTACGCCCTAAAAGCGGCCGATGCGCAAACCCTCGGAGGACTGCCGGCCTCGGCGTTCGTGCTGGCCGCACCGTCGGTCAGTTCGGGTCCGGCCGTCTCAGCTACCAGCGCTGGCGGTGGAAGCGTTTCGCCATCAACGGCCACGGATGTAACTACCACCGGCGGGAGCGCGAACTTTCTGCCGTCTTTTAATGGCGCTTCAACCATCATCGATTCCGTGGTCGAACAGACGGGCAGCGGCAGCACCGCCAGGATCGGCATTGGGACCTCGACTCCGGCGGCCACTCTAGACGTGAAAGGCTCGACCACGGTACGAGGACTACTCAACTTGCCGGCGGCGTCAACGGCGACGGCCTCGGCGGGGAGTAATTCGAATGGTCTGGGCCTGGTTGCTTCGACCTTCAACAGTGGTACCAGCGAAGCCGCCAACCAAGTGTTTCACTGGTTCGCTGAACCGGTCGGAAACAATTCAGCGTCTCCGTCGGCCACGTTGAACCTGCTGTTCGCCACGGCGCCGAACATTCCGGCAGAGACTGGGCTGCACATCGCCAGCAACGGCCGGATCACCTTTGCTCCCGGGCAGACGTTTCCCGGCACCGGGGACGGCACCATCACAGGCGTGACTGCGGGGGCCGGTCTAAGCGGAGGAGGCAGCAGCGGCAACATCACGCTAAGCGTCGACACGACCAAGGTGCCGCAGTTGGCCGCATCCAACGCCTTCACCGGCAATCAGGCTGTGAACGGGAACCTAAGCGCGACCGGAAGCCTTAGCGCGGGACCGATCAGTGCCTCGTCGTCAAGTACTAACGCCGCCGTCATAGCAACCGATACCTTGGGCGTAGGTGCAGTGGTCGGCAACAGCTCCTCCGGTACTGGAGTTTACGGCAGCGGCTCCCAATACGGAGTGTACGGAAACGCCAACGCGGGCCCTGGCAACGGTAGCTTCGGAGTGGCCGGCTACGGCACCACCGGAGTGTACGGCAGCGGCGACCAATACGGAGTGTTCGGAGTGGCCGTCACCACCAGCGGCAACGTCGGAGTGTACGGAAACGCAGGCACCGGCGTCTACGCCGTCGGCTACGAAGGCCCCGGCGTCTACGCCGAGGCCAACACCCAGGGCTGGGCCGTGGACGCCGTGAACACTGGAAGCAGCACTGGAGTTCTGGCCGGTACATCGTCCGACAAGGCCTACGCTGGCTGGTTCAGCGGAAATGTGGAGGTCGACGGCACGCTCTCCAAAGCCGGTGGTTCGTTCAAGATCGATCACCCACTCGATCCCGCCAATAGATACCTCTACCACTCCTTCGTCGAATCGCCCGACATGATGAACATCTGCAACGGCAATGTCACTCTGGATAGCAATGGCGAGGCAGTGGTAACGCTGCCGGGCTGGTTCGAGGCGCTAAACCGCGACTTCCGTTACCAACTGACCGCCGTCGGCGCACCCGGACCGAACCTGTATGTCGCGGAAGAGATTTCCGAAAATCATTTCAAAATTGCCGGCGGCAGGCCGGGAGCCAAGGTTTCCTGGCAGGTGACCGGCATTCGGCAAGACGAATGGGCCAACGCTCATCGCATTCCCGTCGAACAGGAGAAACCGGAGTTGGAACGGGGATTCTATCTCCATCCGGAACTCTTCGGCGCCCCGGAAGAGAAGGGCATCCTGTGGGCCACCGCCCCAGGAGCCATGAAGCAATGGAAAGAAGCCCGTGCCAAGGCTGCCGCCCGCGAGGCAGCGACTACGGCCAGGACCATAAGCAGGTGATATCGGTGGCTGTTTGCCGGGATTGCGGAAACGAATTTCCATGGGAGGTTGTTATGAAGCTCGCCAGGATTCTCTTCTGTTGCCTAGTGGCCGTTTCAATTTTGAGCAGCATCCTTAACGCGCAACAAGCGGGCTCCTCGCGACCGGCCGTGGTTCCGCAGTTGGTGAATTTTTCGGGGAAGGCAACGGACGCGAACGGCAATCCTGTCTCTGGAGTCGCGGGAATCACCTTCTCGATCTACGAGGAACAGTACGAAGGTTCGCCGCTGTGGATCGAGACGCAGAATGTCACTGCCGACGGCAGAGGGAATTACACGGCCCAACTCGGCGCTGCGACCTCTAGCGGATTGCCGTTGGATCTGTTCAGCACGGGCGAGGCACGCTGGCTCGGGGTGCGCATCAACGGCGGGGAAGAAAAGCCGCGAGTGCTGCTGCTCAGCGTGCCCTACGCCCTAAAGGCGGCCGACGCGCAAACCCTGGGAGGACTGCCGGCCTCGGCGTTTATGCTGGCCGCGGTGCCGACGGTTACGGCGGCCTCGGCCAGCGTCGTGACCACAACTGCGCAGGTCGCGCCGCCAGCGACATTAAGCGGCTCGGGAACCGCCGACTACCTGCCGCTTTGGACAGGAGCCAGCGCACTGGGCAGTTCAGTGCTGTTTCAGTCGGGCACGGGCAAGACGGCGAAAATCGGGATCGGCACCATCACTCCGGCGGCAACGCTGGACGTCACCGGAGGAGCAACGATCCGTGGGCTGCTGGATTTGCCTGGAGCCGCAACGGCAACGGCGGGAGGCGGTGCCGATTCGAGAGCGCTCGGTTTCGTGGCGTCCACCTTCAACAGCACTTCGCAGGCTGCTACCAATCAAGTCTTTCACTGGCAGGCTGAACCAACGGGCAACAACACGGCGTCTCCGTCGGCGACGCTGAACTTGCTGTTCGCCACGGCCCCGGCGGTTGCGGCCGAGACGGGGCTGAGCATTGCCAGCAATGGCCAAATCACCTTTGCCACGGGGCAAACTTTTCCCGGGGCGGTCACAAGTGTGGGGCTGAGCGCTCCGAGTTCCGACTTTACCGTGAGTGGTTCACCGCTTACTGCGAACGGCACGCTGGGCCTGAACTGGACGGTTGCGCCCACTAACGCGAACACGCCCAACGCCATCGTTAAACGTGACAGCACCGGCAGCTTCAATGTGGGTGCGCTGACGGCCACTCTCGCCGTGTCGGGCAATTCCACCAGCACCAGCACGGCAGGAGTTGACGGGACAGACACGCTGGGCGGCATAGGAGTGCTGGGCGTCGCCAAAGGCACGAGCGGACAAGGTGTGTGGGGCGAATCGTTTGGGACCACTTTCGCGGCCAATGGTCAGGGAGCCGACGGCGTGCACGGCCAGGCGCACAGCTCCTCCGGATCAGGAGTGGCCGGTCTCAACAGCGATCCGAACGGTAAAGGCGTTTACGCTCAAGGTGGCGGATACGGCGTCTATGCTTTTGGAACCGGAACGTCATCCACAGGCGCGTATGGAAGCGGGGGCTCCTATGGAGTCTACGGGATCAGCAACGGCACCGGAGTGTATGGAAACGGACTAAACGGGGTGTTCGGCTACAACAACACGTCCAGCGGAGGGTACGGAGTCCTGGGGAGCAGCACGAACGGCGTCGGAGTCTATGGTTCCGGTCCGACAGGCGTGACCGGCGCTAGTTCCACGCTCGTCGGAGTTTCCGGATCTGGTCCGGTGGGCGTGAGCGGAACCGATAGCAGTGGCACCGGAACAGGGGTGAGCGGAACCAGTTCGGGGGGAACCGGAGTGTCCGGCAGCAGTACCAATGGCTTCGGAGTATCTGGCAGCAGCACCAATGCCTACGCAGTGAACGGCAACAGCACCGGAAGCGTCGGAGTCTACGGCAGCAGTTCTTCCTATATAGGGGTGTATGGTAGCGGTCCCACCGGTGTGTCTGGACAAGGCGGCGCCGTCGGAGTGTCTGGAATTGGCAATTCGTACGGGGTGTCCGGGTACGGCAACAGCGGTCCCGGGGTATACGGCACCGGCAACTCGGGCATGACTGGAGTGGAGGGTATTGGTCTGGGCGCCGGCACTGGGGTTTACGCCAGCAGCACTTCCGGAACCGGCGTCATCGCTACCGTTGGCTCCGGTGGTCCGGCTGTAAACGCCTACGGCGGTGGAAGCGCGACCGGAGTGCTGGCTGGCAGTGACAAGGGTTACGCCGGTTGGTTTAACGGCAACGTGACGGTCGAAGGGACCCTCTCCGCCAGCACCAAGGATTTTAAGATCGACCACCCGGTTGATCCTGCCAACAAGTACCTGGTGCATGCCTCGGTCGAGTCCTCCGAGATGATGAATATCTACACGGGAAATATCACCACCGATGCCCAAGGCGAGGCCACGGTGCAACTGCCGGACTGGTTCGAATCCCTCAACACCGACTTCCGTTATCAGCTCACGGTGATCGGGGTGTTTGCGCAGGCGATCGTTGCCCATGAGATCGAGCAACACCAATTTCAGATAAGAACCAACATGCCCAACGTGAAGGTCTCCTGGCAGGTGACAGGCGTGCGTCAGGATGCCTACGCCAAAGCGCACCCGCTGCAGGTCGAAGAGGACAAGCCCGAAAAAGAGCGTGGCTTCTACATTCATCCCGAACTCTACGGCGCGCCTGAAGAAAAAGGAATCCTGTGGTCGACTGCTCCGAAAGCCATGCAGGAATGGCAAGAGGCGCGATCAAAGGCCGCAGCGGCCCATCCCGGCACCACTCCTCAATAGCACTGCGGGTGTCCCCACTCCAGCCCTCGCTTGAGTGAGGAACTTGCGTGGACAGACTGCTTGAACAGACAGAGACTAAGGAGCTTACTCATGCAACTTCCCAAGGTCTTAGTTGCTTTCACGCTGTTTCTTCTCGTTTGCGCAGTAACGAATGCGCAGCAGGCGGCAACCCTCTCGACCCCCGTCCTTGTACCGAGGCTGGTGAACTTCTCCGGCGAGGCGATACAGGACGGAAAAATCATCACGGGCGTGGCAGGCGCGACCTTCGCCATCTACAACGAAGAATCGGGCGGGTCAGCGCTGTGGCTGGAAACCCAAAGCATTCAGGCCGATGCCAAGGGCAATTACACCGTACAACTCGGCGCAACCAAGCCCGAGGGATTGCCTCTGGACTTGTTTGCTTCGGGCCAAGCGCGCTGGCTGGGTGTCACCATTAACGGCGGAGAGGAAGAGGCGCGAGTCCTGCTGCTCAGCGTGCCGTATGCCCTGAAAGCGGCCGATTCGCAAACCCTCGGCGGACTGCCGGCTTCGGCGTTCGTACTGGCCGCACCTGCGAGCGGCGGCTCGGTTGCCGACGGAAGCGCTATCTCCCCAAGCTCGGCGGCGGCGCTGCAACCCGCGCTGGCGGGCAGCGGCATGGCCGATTATGTTCCCTTGTGGACGCCCAATGGCAGCACCCTGGGAGACTCGGTTTTGTTTCAGACGGGAACGGGAAGCTCGGCCAAAATAGGCATCAATACAACGACTCCGGCCGCAACGCTGGATGTAAGCGGCGGCGAAACAGTGCGCGGATTGCTGAATCTTCCTCCCGCGGGGACAGCAACGGCGAGTGTCGGCGTTATCTCGCGGCCACTCGGTTTGGTCGCGCAGACCTTCAACAGCAGTTCGAGCACAACGGCGAATCAGGCTTTCCACTGGCAGGCCGAGCCCGTCGCCAACAACACGGCATCACCGTCGGCGAGTCTCAACTTACTGTTTGGCACGGCTCCCGCAGCCGCAGTTGAAACTGGCTTGCAGATCGCCAGCAACGGCCAAATTACCTTCGCTCCGGGGCAGACGTTCCCGGGAGCGGGCGGCACGGGCACAATCACGGGGGTGACGGCAGGTACCGATCTGACCGGCGGCGGCACCAGCGGCAACGTGACCTTAAACCTGAACACGGGCGCGCTCAACTCAACTTACGCACAGCTGAGCGCAGCCAACACCTTCTCCGCCAACCAAACCATGAATGGAAACCTGAGCGTAGCCGGGAGCGTTAGCGCGGGACTGATCAGTGCTGTGACTTCAAGCGGCAATAGCGCGGTCCTCGGAAACGATCAATCCAGCGGCGGCTCAGTTGGGGTGCAAGGTAACAGCGCCAATGGCTTCGCGCTGTACGGCAACAGCACAAACGGCATGGGAGTGTACGGTGCCAGTGGCAGCTCTTACGGCGTGTACGGTGTTAGCAACGGCATCGCGGTGTACGGCACTAGCGCCAGCACCAGCAACAGCAGCGATAACTACGGAGTGTACGGTACCGGCCCCATAGGAGTGGGGGGATCGAGCGCGACCGAGGATGGCATCGGAATGTTTGGCTCGGGCAGCAACGTTGGGGTAGAGGCCTACGGTGCCACGGGAGTGTACTCCGTCGGGAGCAGCACCGGGGTATCCGGCGACGGCAGCGGCTGGGGCGTGTACGGTACGTCCCCGAGTGCCAACGGCGTCGGCGGGGGATTTTACAACACCTCGACCGGCGACGCTCTTTTTGCCGAGAACCAGACCAAAGGAAGCTATGCCGCGTTTTTCCTTGGCAACGTCGACGTCGACGGCACCCTCTCCAAAGCCGGTGGGTCGTTCAAGATCGATCACCCGCTCGATCCGGCAAACAAGTACCTCTACCATTCCTTCGTGGAATCGCCGGATATGAAAAACATCTATGACGGTACCGTCACGACGGACGACTCCGGCCTGGCAACCGTCACCTTGCCAGACTGGTTCGAGGCGCTCAATCGAGACTTCCGTTATCAACTCACGGCGATCGGGCAGTTCTCCCAAGCGATCGTGGCGAGCGAGGTTTCCAACAACCAATTCACCATCAAGACAGACAAGCCAAACGTGAAAGTCTCCTGGCAAGTAACTGGCATCCGGCAGGACGCGTGGGCGAACGCCAACCGCATACCGGTGGAAGTGTCCAAAGCGCCGGCCGATCAGGGACTGTATCTCCATCCGGAACTCTTCGGTGCGCCTCCGGACAGATCCATCGCGTTGGCGCACCATCCGACGCCGAAGCTGCAGAGGCCTGATCCGAGGAGTCTGAAGCTGCCGAAACAAGAGGCAGCCAAACTGAAGGTCCCAACGAAATGGTGAGGGAGGCCCCACCCTTTGGGCACCTCAAAGGGTGGGGAACTCAGCAGCGTAGAAAGTAGAAAACGATCGCTTCAAAATTGGTGGCGGGCAGCCGGCCTGGAGGTCTCCTGACAAATCACTGGCCGCCACGGGGCTCAAGTATTGATCGAGCAGGGTGAAAAATTAACCTATAATGTGCAGCTTGACCTTGCGCATCGAATCTTGGCGCGAGTGGGAGCTGACATGGCCTGGCAAGGACTTCGCTCCGACGGAACCCAATACTCCGTCGCGATCATCTCCGACGAAGAGTCTGTCTTCCCGGAGCTCTGCCGCTTTCTGGCCGATACCTTCAGCGCGGTCCTGGCCAAGAACGAAGAACAGATTCAGGCTCTGGTCAGCAACCCGCAACTGGACGGCATCGTTCTCGATCTCGACAGCATTGGGGACGGCACCGCCGATGGCATCGAGGTACTGCAGGAGTTGCGGCAGGTTCGGGAAGACATCGTTCTGGTGGCGATGACCCGCTCCACCGACCGCCGTGTGCCGCTGAAGGCGAGTCAGGCCGGCGCCGACGAGTTCTTCCTGGTTCCCGTGCACCTGCCGGAACTGCAAGTGGTGCTGGCGCGTGCGATTGAAAAACGCAGCCTGCTCCAGGAAGGACGGCGCTTGCGGGAGCAGGTGGAAAGCAAGTCAGCCTTCTGCGGAATGATCGGCGGTAGCGTGCCCATGCAGCGGGTCTACCAGGCAGTGCAGGCGGTCGCTGACAGCAACGCCACGGTTCTGGTCCGCGGAGAAAGCGGCACTGGCAAGGAACTGGTGGCGCAGGCCATCGTGCAGTCCGGCGACCGCCGGAACAAGCCTTTTATCTGCCTGAATTGTTCCGCGATTCCCGAAAGTCTGATCGAGTCCGAACTGTTCGGACATGAGAAAGGCTCATTTACAGGGGCTGAAACCGCCAAGGCCGGCCTGATCGAGGAGGCTCACACGGGTACGCTCTTCCTCGACGAGATCACCACTCTCGACCCGAATCTCCAGGCCAAGCTGTTGCGCGTTCTGCAAGAGCACGCCACCCAGCGGATCGGCGCACGATCGGTGAAGAAGATCGATTTCCGACTCATCGCTGCGACCAATGACGATCTTGAGGACATGGTTCACAAAGGCCGCTTCCGCGAGGACCTTTTCTATCGCATCAACGTAGTCCCCATCACACTTCCGCCGCTGCGTGACCGCGAGGGCGATCTTCCCTTGCTGTTGGATCACTTCCTTCGCGTCTACTGCGCGGCCAACAAAAAGCCGCTCAAGCAGCTGCAGCCGGAGGTGATTGGAATCCTGGAGGACTATCCCTGGCCGGGAAACGTGCGCGAGTTGGAGAATATTGTGCAGCGGATGGTGGTGATGAACGACAGTTCGTTCATTGCCGCTCACCATCTTCCGCAGCACCTGCTTTATTCCAGCGCGGCCAGCCAGGAGGCGATCCTCATCCCGGAGGGAGGCGTGGATTTCGACGCCGAAATGGAGCGGATCGAAGTGGCCTATCTCAATGCCGCCCTGCGCCGCACTGGAGGAAAGAAATCAGCGGCAGCGGAACTGTTACGGCTCGATCCGCAGCGCATGAAGTATTTGTGCCGCACCCTGAAGATCGAAGCCGATCCCGGCTCCGGTAAGGGGAAGAGGGTTAATAAATAACCCATCGATGGTTAATTTTTAACCTCAGTTAATAAATTTACCTCCGGCAGCCGCATCCGGCGCCAGGCCATTCTCCGTATCTTGCTGATTCTAAGAAAGGGGATATGTTCTGGATCGGGCCGAGGAGTTTGGCGACTCCCTTGCTATGTACAAGATCGCGCGGTAGCAGAAAAAATCCGATTCACAAAAAAAATCTAGGAGATCAAAATGTCGATTCAGAAAAAGTCCCTGATCAGCAGCCTGAACGCAACCAAGAAGGCCAATGTGGCCAGCGCAACTCTGGCCGATGTGACGCCGGCAACCGCCAGCGCAAAAACCGAGAAAATGGCGAAGATGGCCAAAATGGCAAAGATGGCGCGGATGGCCAAAATGGCGAAGTTCGCGAAGCTGGCCAAGCTGGCGAAGCGCTAGGTTCGAGGATGTTCGGGGGACAGTAAGGCCGCCTGGGGGGGCGGCCCTACTTTTTGGCCGCAGGCTCTGGTGTGCAACTGGTTTGGCCTCGCAAGGGCCGCCTCACCAGACCTTGCGGCCAAAAAAGTTGGTCACATCCTGTGCGACCAGTCCAGCCAGACTGCGTCGCCGTCCGTAGAGCCGGGCTGTGCCGGCCATTCCCGGCTTCAGCAAACCATCCTTGTTCGGAACCAGAAGGTCCACCACATAGAAGTTGGGCGGGCGCGTACCCTGATACTGGCCGACGTCCTCCAGGCCCGCCGCCAGTTGCGAGTTCAGTGGAGCAATGTTGACCACGCGGGTATCCCGCTTGCTTGAAATGCCATCCACCTGCAGGCGCGCTTCCGACCCTGCCTGAAATTTGTAGATTTCATGTTCCGAAATGTAGATCCGGACGCGCAGGTTGCGGAGATCGGCGACTTCCACAAGTTCAGTCCCGGCAGGGGCGTAAGCACCCACGTGGTCCCGAACGCGCGGCGTGACCACCACGCCGGAAATAGGGCTGACGAGACTCAGGTGGGCCACCTCCGATTCGAGCTGGAGCGTCTGCTGGGTCAAGCGGTCCCGCTCCTGGGTGGCGGCGGCGAAGTCGGCATTGCGCAGGGCGGCGGATGTGGCCCGGCCCGTGGCCAATGCGAGTTCTGCTTCGCTTTCAGCCAGCTTCGACTGCAAAGGCAGGTTGCGCAGCTCAACCACCGGGGCGCCCGCCACGACCGGCTGACCTTCATCCGCATAGACCGCGACCACGGCGCCTGGCACAGCAGTGCGCAGGACGGCATGCTGCGCAGCCTCAAGCACAAAGCGGCCTGAGGCGGACTCGTGCCACAACGGAAGCAGCAGCGCCACGGCCGCGACGGAGGCGATGGCCAAAGTGCGAGTCGGCTTGAACCACGCCCACACGCGATCTTTCTTGTCCAGATAGACGAATTTCATAAAGTTGAGCAGCACGCGGATGCGCGACCGGAAGATGAGTCCGGCAGTAACCAGTTCAGGAACGAACGACCAGTCCGGATTGAAGTTGCGAAACACATTACCCACGAACCGGGCTACTACATAAAGGACGGTGTAGCTATACAGGCCGGAAAGAATCGCATAGATGCCATAGCCCAGCCGGCGTTTCCGGGGAACGTAAGGCACGTCCACGGGCAGGCCCCAGACGTGGCGCTTCACCCAGGCGGACACGAAGGCAGTGGACGCCTCTTTCAGGTCCACAATGCCGAGGATTTCGCAGAGCATGTGGTAGCCGTCGAGCTTGATCAGCGGATTCCAGTTGATGAGAGCCGCGGAGATTCCGGTGATCAACATCAAAACGTAAGCGGCGTTGTGCAGAGGTGTGTCGGGCGGAGTTCCCCACCACAGCGGCGTAGCCACGGCATAGATCATTAGCTCCGCCCACACGCCGGCCAGTGCAATAATCAACCGCTCGTAGCGCGTTCCCTTGACGTCGCCCTCGGTGGTGTCGGTATAGAAAGCGGGGGCCAGATAGATGAGCGCGAAGCCCATCGCCGGGACGCGCCCGCCATAATGTTTGCAGGCGTGGCCGTGGCCCAATTCGTGAAATCCGAGCACTCCCACGGCCAGCAGGTAGAACTGGATCACGTCTCCCCAGGATTTGTCGGCGAAGTTGTAGAACTCCAAGGTGTCGCGGCCGATCTCCGACCAGTGCGTGATGGTGATTCCGGCCGAGAACCCGAACGCGACCAGGGTCAGTAGCGTGAACCATGTCGAATAGAAATAGCTGGTGTACTTGTAGACCCAGTCGAGAAACTTGTCAGGATTGACCGCGGGAAAAAGAATGAGCGACAGATCGCCGTACCGGCTTTTCTTTTTCAGGAGCTTGCGTCGTTCCTCGACGCTCTTCTGCATCAGAACGATATTTTTTTCCTGCGGCGTTTTGTACCAGAAGTCCAGCGCTTCCAGTTCGGCGGCAAAGTCGCGGACCTGTTCGGCGGTGTACTCCGAGCGCGCCTGCTGCGAATAGAGCTTGGCGATTTCTTCGTAATTGCGCTTGCCGTCGAAGAGTTGAATGAGCGCCCAATTCTGCGGTGGAAATTTGTACATGGCTTCCGCGCTCGGAACGTAGACGCGGAACACGGCCTTGCCGTCCTCGACATGCTTGCGGAAAACCATGTCGCTGGCGATCCGTGGATAACGCTCCGCGACCATGTGCGCGGGCATTTCGGGCAGCGCCGCGTTGAGGGCTTCGGTAATATTCATCGCGACATATTCGACAAGAGAAGACTCATTGCAGGTTGTCGAGCCGGACGCTGGCTGTCATGCCTGGGCGAAGCTGGCCGGACGCACCCACCACTTCCACCACGATCTCAACCGTGCCGCTCGCCGGATCGACCACCGGGCTCACCTCAATCACTTTGGCCAGGTGCTTCTCCTCAGGAACATCGGGAGAAGACAGCGGCACCTGCTGTCCTTTGTGCAAGCGGCCGAGATACTTCTCAGGCAGCGTGAAACGAAGGCGCAACGGCGCTTCAGCCGTGACCCAGAAAAGACGATCACCCTTCGCCACCTGCTGTCCGGCGCGTACATAGCGGCGCGCGACCAGGCTATCGAAGGGCGCCGAGATGCGGGTCTTTTCCAGATCCAGTTCGAGGGAGCGCTCGGTCTGGCGGGCATCGTTGAGCAATTCCGTTACTCGCAGAATGTCCCAGGTTTCCGATTCCGCTTTGAACTTGGCGTGTTCGAGTTGCTCCTTGGTAATGATCTGCGCGTCCCACATCTTCTGGGCGCGATCATAGTCGGCCTGCATGACCTTGGCTTCGGCTTCCCAATTTTTCAGGTCCGCCTCAATACTGCGCGTGCGGGCGCGGGCCGCTTCCAGGTTGGCCGTAATCTGGCGGTCGTCTAACTGCGCGAGCAATGTTCCGGCGCGGACTCGTTGTCCCGGCTCGATTGCGATGCTGGCGACGATGCCATCGTTCTGCGCGTCGACATCCACTTCGTGCTCGACCACCAGCGGTCCCGAAACCACGATCGGTTCCACCTTGGGGGCAGGCGTCGAAACTTGCGCCGCGACTGGATCTGCCGGGGCCGCGCTGGCAACGCCAGGTGCACTCTCGCGGCAACCCGCGCCCACCAGAGTGAGCGCCAGCACCAGCGCGACTGCCAACCGACGTTTACGAACCATATCCTCCCCCGAAGACGCTTCCCGTCGCCCGCTGCAGGCCCAGCTTTACAGGCCAAGCTTTACAGGCCAAACCACGACCACAGATGCGAATAAATCCAGATTCCGGTGTGGCGAAACATCACGTAGCCCGCCGGATACCATCCTGCGCTGACCTTGCCGCGACCTTCCATCCCGGCGCGAATCGCACCGTCCGCATTGGGGATCGCAACCCGCGCGAAGAAAACCCTCGACTCGCCCTGCACCACGCCGACCGGGCTGACCACTTCGACCACGCCGCGAAACGTTCGCATGGGATAACTGTTCAACTTAACCGCGCCGGCCGCACCAACGCGCAGCAGGCCGGTATCTGTGTAGTCGATGGCCACATCCGCCAGCACGTGCGAAGTGTCCACCACCTCCACAAAGCTGTCGCCATATTGCAGGCGGCGCCCGGTCATGTCCTCGACGTGCGGAGTCGCGATCGTGCCATCGATCGGCGAACGCAGCTTTGTCTGGTCGAGCCGCGCGCTCGCGCGGTCCACTTCCGACTTCCAGTAATCGGCCTGCACGCGTTGAATCCCGGCCTCGCTCCCGTCATTGCCGGCGAGGGCGCGATTCATGTGCAACAGCGCGGTCTGGTATTTCGCTTGCGCCTGCCCTAAGGCCGAGCGATATTCCCAGTCCTGCAGTTCGGCGATGACCTGTCCCTGGGCGACTCTTTCTCCTTCATGCACGAGCACGCGGGACACGACCCCTTCTACTTCCGGCTGCACTTTGCTCGAATGCGCGGGAGCGACTACGGCATCGCCGTCCACGCGCAGAGGCAGGGGAAACGCCGCCAGAAAGATGACCGCCGCAGCGGCCAGAATCATAATCAGGGTGCGGCGGCGCTTTTCCAACGCCATGAACTTGCGCTTGCGCTCGAGCACCGGCTCCAGCACGGAGATGAACGGCACTTCCTTGTACATCTGCGCGTTGCGCAGGGCGACGGTGGCCTGGCCTGCCAACACCTGCAGGATTTCCAGATGAGCGGTCGAAAGAAAATCCGGGTCGCTGCTCTCGAGTCCCAGGATCCCGACCCGGCCAGTGTCGTCGCTGAGCGGTGTGGCGTAGAAACCGCGCATCCCGGTCTCTTCAAAATAGGCGCGGAACTTGGCCTGGGTTTCCGGACGGGGGTCGGAAATTTCGTCGCCGTGTTGCTTTACGTGGACGACCTCCTCGGCCAGCAGAGCCCAGCGCAGAATGTTGTTGAGCGGCGCAATTTCCGGGGCATTGGAATCGAGTTGCGTGACCCCGGTAACCGCGCTCAGTTTGTATTTGCCATGATGTTCCAGCGCGACGGCGGCGCGTTCGTACGGGATCACCGCCTGGGGTGCGTTGACGATGGTTTGCAGCATGCGTTCCAGATTCAGCGTCGACGTGATCTCGTGGCTGACGGTGACCAGAGTCTCCAGAACTTCGACCTTGCGCTCGGCCGCGAGCAAGCTGGCATTGTGGAGCGCGATGGCCGCCGACTCCGTCAGCCGGCTGAGGGTGAATAATTCGTCGTCGTCGAACGCGCTGCCATCCAGTTTATTGACCGCTTCGATCACGCCCACCAGCGACTCCTGGTCGATGATGGGGGCGACTATCAACGACATCACCCCGCCCGAAGTGGCCGCACCTTCGTCGATGCCCGCTTTAGGCGAGACAAGATTTCGCCGCAGCAACCGCTCGTCATCCGGGCGCTCGATCAGCACCGCTTCGCCGTTGTCCGAGACATCGCCGGGCACGCCTTCCCCTGGCCTTTGCAACGCTCCCACGCGGACCGTGAAATCGTCGCCGGATTGGTGCATCAGGCGCAAGCTTTCGTCCGCTTCCAGCAGCCATAGATTGACCGCCTCGCACTCCAGTGCCTCGCGCACCTTGGAACTGATGATCGGGAACAGCTGATCCATTTCCAGGGTCGAGCTGAAAACTTTCTCGATATCGTAGAGTTGGGTGAGCCGGGAGATCGACTCAAGCGTGTTGTGGTGCTCGTTCTCATACATCTGCGCCCCAAACAGCGCGGCGCCGAACACCTCTCCCACCGCGCCCAGGTCGTCCATTTGCGCTTGGCTCAGCATGCTCTCGAAGCTGAGGATCTCGATGGCGCCAATCAGCGCATCGTTCCGGGTCAAGGGTAGATAGCATAGCGAGCGCAGAGTCCGGCGGACGTTGACATGGGCATAGTCCTCGCGGCTTACGGTTCGGCCGTCGAAGAGGAGAGGTTTGAGGTCGCGCGCCAATATTCCCAGCGTTCCGGTTTGAAGCGGTATGGCGGCTTCGGGCTGGGCGGCTGCGCCGGCGCTGGCCATAACTGACCAGGCATCGCCCTCGGGTAGAGGCGCGACGGCGTACACATTGACAGCGCTTCCGGGCAAGGCATCCGCCAGGATCTGGGCGGTAATTCGGGCGCGAGGAGAGACTTCGCGTTCCTCCAGCAGGCGAGCGGACAGCGCAGCCAAACTTAGCGAAAGCCCTGAACTCTGGAGTGCCATGAAGTGGCCTAAAGTCTTGTGCTGCTGGCCGCGCGGGGAGCGTTTGCTATTTGCAAATTCGCGGAGCTTCTTCTAAGTTGGAACGGCACTCTAGCAGAGGCTCCGGCGGGTGTCAACCAGCGCCAGTCGTGGACAGGGGCTCGATCCGAATTTCTCAGCGAATTCTGCGGGGGTCCGGGCGCGCTCTGCGATGACGGCATTCGCGCTGGCCGGCAAATCAAAACACTTTAACCGCGGAGTGCGCGAAGAGAAGCCGCAGAGTGCCCCGAGAAAATCAAATGGGGCCGTTGCCCAGCCGCGAGGACCGGAAAATTGGAGTGGACTTGCATCACCGCAGGGGGAGAACCGGTGGATATTGAGGTTCGCAGTCAATCCAGTGTAAAAGTCATCAGACTCCGCGGCCGCCTGAATCTGGGCGACGCGGTGGACATCCTGCGGCAAACCTTCGACGATTTGCTGGCCGCCGGCGACACCAGATTTCTGCTGGATTTGGCAGAAGTCACCATGCTCGACTCCAGCGGCATTGGACTACTAGTCCGCTGCCTCACCTCTGCCAAGCAGAGCGCCGGAGCGGTCAAGCTCCTGAACCCTTCCAAGTTCGCCGTCCAGACGTTGAAAATGACCGGACTGCTCAATCTGTTTGAAGTATTCGATAACCTGGACCGAGCGGTGTCCTCTTTTGGCTAGAACGGGGAAGGCTCACCTTCGCGCGGCTGGCCGCTCGACCCTCGTTTCGAGAGGCCCGTCTGTTGCTTTTGAAAAGCGGGTGCTCTGAACGGGCTTGTCCTGCTTTGTGCGGACATGTCGCAACCTATGATTCGGTAGACATGAGAACCAGATTGTGATCCCCGATGACTAGAGTTTCAAAGATCTTGAAGCTTTTCTTTTTGTATATTTCGACGTTACGCGGATTTGCCGTCTCAAGAAATAGAGGAATCGACTCTTCTTTCATCCTCTGAATCAGAGGATTCATCAGTGCGCTTGCCAATCCCTTTCCTTGTGCGTCTGGCAGGACTCCGATCATATACAGATGGCAATAACGCGGATATTTGCGAAAATTATTGTGAACGTGAGCTTCGGATTTCAGAATTCTTACGACGGACCTTATGCCGATCTGGATAAGGAAAGCCAAGTTTCGCCAAATATAATGGAATGACATCTTTTCGTTTCGCTCAAAATCCCACAACGCGACTGCGTTGTTGTCGTCAGTCAAATATACTTCGCCCCTCCGAAGGGTCTGATGCACCACGTAATCGATTAAGACATTGAGCTTGAACTTGTTCTTGCTCTTTTCCAGAAGCCAGGTCAAGTGTGGGTCATTCTTAAACGATGCCAGCAAAATTGTCTTGATTAGATCCACGTCGGCCAGTGTTGCTGTTCTCATGCCTTCTCCTCGTAAATTGATCAGGGATTGACCGCCAGCATCGTTGCTGTCAACGGTTGTCTTTCGAATTGAGACTGTTCCGGCAGGACGCGGCTGATCAACTCCGATACGATTTTCTCGGAGACTTTGAAAACGCCTTGCAGATCGGACTCCGTTTCGAACCGTTCCGATAAGATGTGAAACCCGTCTGCGTCGACGACCCTAACCGAAACTCGCAGCTGATTTCGGCGCACCAGAAACCAGCGAAACTTGCCGTCGTGCCTACGAAACCGCATTTCGAACTCATGGGCGACTCCCTCGATCAATCGCCTCTCTTTTTCGCGGCGATAGTACTCAAGATCATCTGGATGAGCGAGCCCAAAACGAAATTGTTCGTCGTGCCATTGGTCAATGGTGGCGCCGAAATACTCGAGCACTGCGCGGTTGGCATAGAGTGTGCTCCCATCGGCGTCAAGTACATGGATCTGCTGGGGCGCGAGGTCCAGCATCTGCCGGAGCTCGATTTCACTTCTGCGCCGTTCCTCCTCTGCTCGCTTACGCTCGGTGACGTCGATCACAGTGCCAACAAATTCCACGACATCGCCGGATAGGCTAAGAACCGCTCGGGCCACGCTATGGATGTTCCTGATTCCTCTCTGGGGATGGAGGATACGATAGTCCGCCTCGAAGTCTGTCTTCTCGCGGATTGCCTTC
>Ga0070765_100000978_pt1 | contig 17059 bp, 18 predicted proteins | sample HubBroMetageWFT5_FD_71516 | JGI IMG/M metagenome (GOLD analysis project Ga0070765, IMG submission 71516) | Warmed and freeze-thawed soil microbial communities from the Hubbard Brook experimental Forest, New Hampshire - Hubbard Brook CCASE Soil... | ecosystem: Environmental > Terrestrial > Soil... | reverse complement strand
GTGGCGAGATGCCACTGATAAAAAACTAACGGTAACATAACTACCAGTCCGAGGCCGAAATCGTTGTTGTCCGCGAGCATGCCGCCGTCGGGCCCATGAATTTCGCTGCCGCCATGCAGCATGCTCGAGAGCGCACCCTTCACTCCCCAAAGCCCGATAGTCAGTACGACGGCCCAAATCAGCTGGTTTAGCCGCTCGCGCGTCGTCGTCAGGGCGTAGCCGACAAGGCACATAAAAAGAATCTTCTGGACAGTGATCCATTTGTTCCAGACGTCCTCACCCGGAGCCAATGCGAACCATGAGGTAATCGTAATCCAAATGGAAAACAGCAGCGTCAAGGTGACCAGGGAGGTGATTGGCAACCGTTTCTGGTCTGTTCGAGAGAAGCACCAGGAAAGGCAGGTAAGGACGGCAATGACGTAAGCGTAATTGAGACCGGCAAACGGTCCGCCCCAAATCAGGGTGTGGAAATTCCCGAGAGAAAAAACGTACCACGCCAACACGCCGTTGAACGACGACACGAAAATGAACGGCAGGCACGCGACGAAAACCATAAAAAATCCGATGCCGCGCATCTAACGTCGACCTTCGTTGGGGGGCAAGGGCGGCCGACCTTCTTCGTCACGGTAAACGTGCTTTCCAACCATCATGGCTCGGCCGGCGCGCAACCGGCGTCGCAACAAGCGCACGACTTCCATAAAGCCGGTCATCTCGGCGGCAAATTCGATGTCCGACACAGGCCCGCCATCGACTAGGCGACGCAGCGCGAAGCGGGAAGTGTGGCGGTAGTTCAATCCCGGTTCGATCGTAGTGGCACTCTTCACCCCCAATTCCGCCAGCCATTCTGCCTGGTGGAGACCATACACGCCGCTCGGATAGCAAAAATGCTCCAGCGGGTACGAGACGGTGCGCTGAAGAAGTCGGCGGTTTTCGGCAATTTCGGATTCCACCGTCTCCTTGTCATAAAGTGGCCATTGATGCCGGTGTGAATGGAGCTGGATGTCGACCCCGGCAGCCGCGAGGCCGCGCAGCTGCTGTTCGTCCATGACCTCGAAAAGGTGCTGCCTTTCTATCTCATCAAAGCAGACACCGAGGACCGCCGCCAGCTCCCTCAAGAATTCGAGGCGCTCATCGGGCGGCAACTCCGCGCCGAATTTCTGCGCCACCTCCTCGGCCTTTGCCGCCTCGCATTCCAGGTCGAAACTGCCGATCCCGCGCGGCAAATCGACCACTCGCGGAGTGGCTCGCCAGAACAAGTAAGAAACTGTTACAGTATAGACCGGCATCCGGTTCTGGACATAATACGTCGTTACATAGACCGTAACTGGAATCTCCAGTTCTTGGATGATCGGCAAACCGACCGTATAAACTCCGCGCCAACCATCGTCCATGGTTATGACCGTCGAGCACGGCGGAAGCTGGCCCGCCGCCAGCGCGTCCAGCGCATCTCGTAAAGGTAAAATCGGATAGCGTTCCCGCCGCAAATATTCCACTCGCTTGCGGAAGAAATCGTCTCTGATGAAAAGTGTACTTCTGTACTTGTATTCTTCGGCAACGGCAAAGCCGTGGTAACATATGATGCGCAACCCATGGCGCGTAACGTGGCGGGCGAGCCGGAAGAGCCCTAAAAACTTCATCAAGTATAGAGCGAACCTGATGATAGGGCGCGGAATTGGAGCCGCGGTTGCGAAAAGTCCGATGGGTACTGCGAGCCGCAGCCCAAGGTGCTTCATGCCCGTCTCGGGTATTGCCTCACGATACTATGTCTACTCGATCGAAATACACACCGGCTCGCATCATTCGTATGTCGGAGGATACAAATTGATACACGATTCTGATCCGGCATCCAAGGTGATCCGAAGGAAGTTAAGCATTGGTATACCGCGATTGGATGGATCATCGTTGTCCGCTTCTGCGTCCTGGCGGCCCCAAACCGGGCTAATTGATAGCCCTGGCCTCGCCGAGTGGCAGCCGGTCAGCGGTGCTGACCTGTCCTTCGACAATCTCCTCGAAAAGATGTTCCAGTTTGGCGTATTGATCGTCGCGGCCAAGACCCAAACTGACCGACGGGTCGAGCCTTTCGAGCCGGCCGGCGCGTTTGTCCTCGAACCATCTCTTTAACTGATCGTGAATTTGTGCTGGGCTGTTGGAAACCAACCCGGCCCTCCGCTCGATCACGAGCCGAGCTGCGACACCGCGCTCGTAGCCGATGAACAGAATCGGCCGGCGCGCGTACAAATATTCGAATAGCTTGGCGGGCAGGTTGCCCTCGTCCCGCTGATCACTCGATTGCAGCAACAGCAGCACATCGGCCTCCATCTGCAGTGCAAGCGCTCGTCGATAAGGAACGCGTGGCTTGACGGCCACCACATTCTCGACCCGATGTGCTGCTGCCGCATCGAGAACAGCATCGCCTGCGTCGCTGAAGAACTCGACGTTTATGCGAGTTCGTAGCTGATCGGGCAGCAAAGCGATGGCAGAGAATAGCGCAGCGGGGTCGCGAAAGCCGCGGTAGATCGAGCCCATGTACCGGATGGTAAGAATTTCGCCGGGGTCCACCCGCGGCGCAAGGGGAGGGAAATCTTCCTCCGCGTACCCGTTATATACCACTGTGACATCTTTTCGGTGGCGTCGACGTAGCTGTTCCGCCCAAATCGGCGAAACCGTCACCAATCCCGCGGCGCTTCGTAAAATCCGCGGTTCCAGGATCGCATCGAACCGCTTGCGCCAACCAGGCTCGCTGTAATACGGATTATCGACCCACAGATCGCGAAAATCGGCCACCCAGGGAAGCTTGTGGGTGCGGGCGAGCCGGCTGGCGACCATCAAGCCGGTGTTCGGGGGCGCACTGGCGAAAATGATCTCGGGCTTCCATTCGCTGATCAATCGCCGGCCTGCGGGAATGGCAGTCCTGAGCCAATCGGCCCGCATGTCGGGAATGTGCATCAGCCCGAAATAGTGACGCCGAAAGGTCTGCCGAAGCGACCTAGCCGGAGCGCCATCTTGCGGGGGCACGTCCTCACGTCGATCTTCCGCCGCGACGGCTGTGCGGCCGCGCAGCATACGAACCATCCGATCGATCCAATGCCGGCGCTGACGATACTCGGTATAAAATACCCGTTCCCGCGAAATCTCGAGCGGCAGGCTACGGTCTTCGACGAGGTCGGTCGTCAGGACACGCACGTCATGCCCACGACGATCGAGATAGCGCGCGAGTTTGCCTACCCGTACCGCTCCGATGACATTCGAAGGCGGGAACGCAAAGCTGACGATCAAGATTTTCATTTGGCGCGGCGGCCCGGCCCGGATCTCAATCTTCAGTCAATGAACGCGCTTGAACACCAGCTGATGGCAGCCGTATGACCTGTTCTCGCGGACCTTGACGGGCTCGAAACCGTCACGACAGTAAAACTCGGTGATATCGCTGACGGATGCGTACTCGTAGGGGTAGCCGCCGACCCAATCGACAACATCATGCAGCCAGCTCATCCCACGCCCGCTGCTGGCGCCGGTCAGCTCCTGAATGTACTTCCTTAAATCTCCCGAACGCATAGAGCCAACGAGTGATCTGAGCTCCTGTGGCATCCAGACGTAAATGGCGTAAAATGGGCGAAGCACTTGTGGCAACGCGTTGTACCGGCGTTTCCGCTTCAGCCACCACTGGCTAACTTGGCCACAGTCGTTGTAGATGGCGATGAACAACAACCCGCCCTGCTTTACCATCGGTTTTAAATTGCCCATCGCCTGCCACATCGCACCCGTGTGGTGCAAGACGCCCCAAGAGTAAATGATGTCGAATTGGCCGAGCCCGGCGAGATACTGCGTGTCGAGCACCGAACCCTGCTCGATTATCCAAGACGGGTCGTCCGGCATATAGCGGCGGCGCAGCTCTTCGGTGCAGGCGACGCTCTGACTGTCGTAGTCGAATGAGGTAACCGCGGCTCCAAGGCGGCGGGCCGCGAGCGAGGAGAGCCCCGAGCCGCTTCCGACATCCAAAAAGGCTCGGCCGGCGAGTGTTTTTTCTCCAAGAAATTCTATCAGATTCTTTTCTGCCGCGGCGATCCGAGTCTGATTTAGCCGTTTCAAAAAACTCGCCCAGTTCCGGCCGAAACTAAAACGCCTGCCAGCGGTTACCTCCCGCTCATGCTGTGTAGCAATGTTATTAACGGCCAACATGCCGGTCCACCCGCTCCTGCTGCAATCGAATCAAGGTCGAGTCCCGTTGATGGCTATCATCGCACCTCTATCTTCATCGTCGATTAACGAGCGACCACGTTATTTCCGTTATCAAAGCGGATGTGCCTTCGCACTGAAGCTCCGGAGGTATGCGAAAATCGTGGAAGTCTGCTCGATTAAATACTGGGATCGTGACGGGGACGGTCGGCGCCTGCCGCCCTTCAGATGCCATCCTCTTCGTTCCAGCTTGTCCGCTATCCGCAACGCCTCAGCCGAAGTCTACACAAGTTTAGCACGGCGCTAAACGCAAGGCAAAGTTTCCAGCCCTGCGTTGTTTCTGGCCCCTATGGAGGCTTCGGAATGAGGGAGAGAGTGACCGCCGCGTCCATCTATAAGATCGTGGTACCAGATCGGTTCGTTTTAGCCCTCTCTCGCTCGGCGTGCGCGCCATCTGTGCACAGACCACCAGGAGCGACATCCGGGTATGCCAGCTAACCTGGATTTAACGCGTATACCTATCTAGCGTGTGTCGCTAAAGGATATTTTAAACAATAGACGAGATCCGATCTGGATGTCCCGTGCGCCTTACCGTCAATACTGGAAGGCCGCCAGGGCCGGAGACACATCGTGCGCGGCGCGAACAGCAGTAGAGTGTCGATGAACCATGAAACCGAACGGGACCTTCCGTCGCGCACGGCGCCGCTGTGGGAATTGGGATCCCGTGGGAGTGCGGTCAACCTTTGGCACTTACCGCGGGCTCATACGCCTGGCGCTGGCGTGGCTCGAAAACCTGACTGGGCGATATCGTGAGTTCAAGCAAATCCGCTGGGAGCGGGTGGCGCGCGTCGTCTTCGTATGCCACGGCAACATCTGCCGCAGCCCCTACGCCGAAGGGCGGGCCGTGAGTTTCGGTCTGTCCTCTGCCTCTTTCGGGCTTTCCGCCGATTCCGGCGCACCTGCCGACCCGAGCGCGTGCAGAATTGCCGCCCGCCGGGAGATCGAACTAATGCGGCACTACGCCCGCGATGCTGCGGATTTCGAACTCCAAATGGGCGACCTGCTGGTCGTAATGGAACCGCGGCAAGCGCGAAGAATTTCAGGACTCTTGCCACCCGGAAGCTGCCAGTTGACCTTGCTCGGCCTGTGGAGCCGGCCTCCCCGTCCGCATATTCACGACCCTCATAGACTGAGTGAAGCGTATTGGGAGAGATGCTTCGACGTCATCGATTCTGCCGTGCAGACCATCGCCGACCGGATGCGTGCGAACTCACCAGATGACGTATGAAACGAAGTTACCGCCTGCCATCTTGCTGGGCGCAGATACGCCGGTGGGTCTGACGGTCATACGCGAGCTCGGGGAGCATGGGGTCTCGGTCCATGCCGTCGCTCGATCGCGGGAGGGGATCGGCCTTTACTCGAAATGGGTCACGCGAGGTTACCTCCGTCCTCGCGATGAGGACTCGACGATTGAACTTCTGAACCGGATCGCTTCCGAGCACGGCGCCCAATTTCTGCTCGCGATCGCCGAACGAGATCTGCTGGTAATTCGCGCAGCGGCGGACGCGGGTCGGTTGGTGGGTCTGCAAGCCCTGGTACCAGCTGCGGCCCAGCTTGCCATAGTGCTCGACAAATCGGCTACCTACGCCGCCGCCAGAGAGGTCGGGGTTCCAGTCCCGGCGACGTGGCAGCCCCGGGACGGTCCGACAATCGAGACCCCCCCGGACGAGCTGACGTTTCCGTGCGTCCTCAAATGGCGCGATCCAGAAAACCTCGGCAATGCGCTCGCTGCGCTCGGCATCCCCTCTCTGAAGGCGGAGTATTGTCACGATCGTACGGAGCTGAAGCGCGCGCTGGCGCGCTACGAACCATATGAGCGGTACCCGCTCGTCCAGGCATTCTGTCCGGGCCGCGGTCTCGGTCACATGATCTTCTTTCATCGCGGTGAAGCGCTGTTGCGCCTGCAGCATCGCCGTGTGGCTGAGTGGCCGCCGGAAGGCGGAGTCTCGACCGTATGCGAAAGCCTGCCGCTGTCGCTGAATGCGGAGTTGTTTGTCAAATCCGAAGCACTGCTGAAGCGGATCGGTTGGGAGGGAGCTGCGATGGTAGAATATCGATTGGATGCGCGCACAGGAACAGTCGGCCTGATGGAGATCAATGGGCGGTTCTGGGGAAGTTTACCATTGGCTTATCACGCGGGAGTTCCGTTTGCCTGGTATACTTACGCGGTTTTGGGTCTCGGGATCCGTCCTTACCCGCCACGCTATCGTGCTCGGATAAGGTGCCGTTATATGATCCCCGAAACACGACGCATTCTGACCCTCCTGCGATGCCGCGGCCGCCTCAAAAGCCGCGAAGTGGCTTTCGTCCCCGGCGAGATCTACGAATATGTCCGGCAGTTTTTTAGTCCGAGGAGCCGATACTACGTACTCACCGTTCGCGACCCAGTTCCTTTTTTCGCCGATATGATTTTCGTTATCGTGCGGATGTGGCGCTATCTTCGATCGTGGGGTGGTTCGATCGCGGCGCGATCTTAATTGAGAGGTGGGACGGCTCAGTACCACCAGATCCGGTCGTTTATTCCATTCTCGAGCATCCGCGCCATCGCCATCCCACGAGAGACCGAGACCAGGGGGCGCTCGATCTCGATGTCCACGCCATCGTCGCCTATCGCCGAAATCGGTGTGGTGGTGAATTCATTCTCATGCTGTTTTAGGAATTTGAGCACGGCTCTTAGACGGCCCTGGTTGGCCCGATTCCGCCGCAGGATGGCATACCGGAAATCCGTCTTCTTGATGTACTCCTGGGGGTGCGTCAGGATGAGTACGGGCGAGAGTTGATGGGCATATGCCTGACGCAGAACGGATATAATCTCCGCAGCGGAACACGCGGTAATACAGAGGGCGCGAAGCCGGGCGCTGCCGCCAACCCGGTAACTGTAGCAAAATACCGGGAGCTCCAATATCCGGCCGACCCGACGCTTGCCGCCAAGAAGCACGAAGCCGTCACTTTGCGGGCGATAGATCGGCACCGCAATGCTCGAACTCAGGCGCAGACCGGACTCGGCGGCTACCTGAAAGACCCTTTCGTCAACCTGAAAGTTGCCGGTCCGCACGGCAATCGGGGCCGGCACCCCCCAACGCGAGAACACGGACAGGCCGAATTCGAAAAAATGGCAGAGTTCGGCGTCGGTTCGGCCGGCGCAAGAGTCATTCGGCGCGGGCTTGGGCCCTCGGGTCTTTTCGTAATGCAGCCAACATGGATGCAAATGCAGCTGCACATCGTGTCCGGCAGCCGCGATCCGGCGGGCGATCCCCCCCATCGGCTCGTCGCCAAAAAAGGCTGTTTGCAGCGTTTCCACAAAGAAAGTCGCGCGTACCCCGAACTCGGCAAAGCTATCCAGCAGAAAACCCAGACCTTGTTCCTTTCCGCCGACGGAACCCAGCACTATGGGCTCGGCGACCGGGGTCAGTGCGGGATCGTCAAAATTACCGCCGATGCTGAATTCGGTGTCGATCGTGATGCAGACTTCGATAGGTTTTCGGGTATTCATGCGCTTTAGCCGGTATAGTTCGCGGGCGGTTCTGCCGAGGCAACCGGCGTCAAAGTTCTGGCGCTGATTTGCCTTGTGCCTCGTGCGCGCATTCGCGGGTAACCACATAAACTTGCGCCGGTGAAACCTGCCAAAAAGAATCTGTGGCTCTCAGAGTCGCAGCCGCATAGGGCGCCGGCAAGACGGCAAGGATGTCTCGTAGCGCGGCGACCACCGGCCGGCCGAGGCCAAGGTCGCCGTGCTCGAGCGGGCCCAACGGGACCAGGCATCGGCGCAATGTTTCGGAAAGAGGCACTTCCTTCGTAGCGTCGGGCCAAATCCGCATTTGTGGATCGTCGACGAGATAGGCGACGACATCGCCGGCCGGGCCTTCTCCCGCAGACACGTCGCTCAAATCCGCCCACGGCCGGATATCGCTGCTGGTGTCGAGCGATCCCCGGAAGAGGCGCTCTACTATGCTCTGGCGTTGGGCAGTAAGTGGGCCAAATACCGGCGTACCAGCGTGGGCCTCGGCAAAGGCAGCAGCTGCCTGACCGTTCACCGCCACGACTCGGACGACCTGCTGCTCCAAAGCCGATAGCAGGATGCCGAATGCGACCATGACCCCGCCGAGTACAAACGCAACCGCACGCTGCTGCTGAGCCAGGAACCAGCCCGCGAGCAAAGCCAGCGGCGTTACAAAAATTTCCATGTAAGTCGCCGTTTTGCGGATGAATTCCGGTGGCGACAGGGAAACCGGGAACAGCGAAAAAATCAGCAATAGTCCAATCCCCCAAATCAACACAAAGCGGGTTCCGGGCTCCGCCGGTTGGCGCAGCGCGAGGACGCACCCTGCCAGAGCCAACCAGCCGAGCAGGCCAGTATGGTAGACCTTGACGAACAAGAAGCCGATATAAGCCCACGGTGATGTTTCGCCAAAGCTTTGGGCAGCGAGCTGGTCGTCAACTGCTCGATGGACTACGCTGTAGTGATAGAAGGGGTCGCCATATGCTACCCAGAAAAAAAAGAGGTCAGCCACACAGCAAAGAAAGCCTCCCAATAGGAACCAAAGCCAACCTGGGCGCCAGCGCCCCTGGAACGCTGCAAAAATTACGAAGACCAGGCCGAAAATGATCACTTCTTCTTTGATCCAGAAGACCCATCCCGCCAACAGCCCAGCAACAAAATAGAGCGGATGGCTGTCGTGGCTCTCCGCAAAAAAGAAAACCACCATAGCGCCCGAGATAAACAGGGCGAGATAGGGATCCGGATTGAGGCTGGTGACGAGGGCAGCGTCGAGGGGCAACACCGCAAGGGCAAGCCCTGTCCAGATTGCAGCGCGGCAGCCCCATAATCGATATGCAAACCAATAGGCGAGAAGCGCGTTGCCTAGCCAGCAAAGAAAGTAGAGGCCGCCGGCGCCCGCCACTCCATTGCCGAAGAGGCGGATAGACAGCGCTTGAAAACCGTTGATGCCGTACCGGACCGCGCCGATATAGACGGCGTGACCGATATCTCCGTTGAGTAGCCGCTGCGCCTGGGTCAGGTAAACGATTTCGTCGGTCCCCAGCGCCCCACGAAAAAAAGCCAACCGTATTAGCGCTGCAAGCAATAAAATCAGGACGCCGTAGAGCCAGGAGGTTTTGACCCCGACTGCAACATCGCTCCGACTGAGCTCGGTCATCTCGGAACAAGCTCGAGGTTAGGGCAGGGCTTGTCTGTAGCGACAGCCATCATCATGTACTCACCTGCAACTTTCCGTAGTAAAGGTGAGCGGTGGGTTGAACTACAAGCTTCTCCTGCCAACGTACCGCGCCCGCCAGCGCTGGGTGATGCGAACACTGGATCGTGTAGGACGCACTGCCGAGATCGGGCGCATGATCAACGTCGGTTGCGGCGAAGGCGACATCGACTGCAACTTCCGCCAGTCTTCGGGCGATCTTGTCGCATGCGACCTCAACGAGGGCGACGTTGCGCACGCGCGTGCTCTCAACGCGGACGTGGCGGGGATAGGGTACCTCGTTTCCGACGCCCAGCAGCTGCCGTTCGACGATGAAAGTTTCGATGTCGTTTGCTGTCTGGAGGTGATCGAGCACGTTGCCGAGCCCCGTGCGTGTCTGCGGGAGCTGGCGCGTATTGTGCGAACCGGCGGTCATGTCGTCCTCACTTGCCCGAGTGCGCGCTTTCCGCCGACATACGATCCTCTCAATTGGGTGCTTTCGCGCGTCGGGACGCATGTAGGCATCGGCGCGTTCGGGTACGGACATGACTGGCTTGTGCGCGAAGAAGAACTTGTAGATTGGGCTCGGGATGCGGGCCTCCGCCTCGTCGATAGTGCCCACCTTTGCAAGGCGCTCGCGGGGTTGGCAGAAGCTTATTGGCCGGGGTTCATCCAGAGTGCAATCAAGGCGAACGCCAAGAACCGCCAAGACGCGACGAGGCGGCGCGTCGAGGCAGCAGGCGAGCGGGCGCGCGTAGTGCCGGTTGCACGCCCTTCTCGGGACAACCCGCCATTGCTTGGGGTTGTCGACGCCTTTATCGACGCAGACAGCCGCCTCTTTTCGTCCAGCCGGGCGTCGCTCGACCTGGGATTTTTGTTTCAAAGGCTCCATCGAGACTGAGTGTGCCGCCCCTTTCCGGCTGATCTTTTGGCCAGGGCCCGTCCCTCTGTGTGTCAGGGATGCGACCGCGCCGAGGGTGTCCCGAAACTCCTGTAATAGCCGGCTCGATGGGCTAGAACGCCCAATCTTCCTGAAGACGGCATGCTTCAGTTACTCTGAAACTGCGGATGCGAACCTGGCAGACCGAATGTGTGGTCTGGTCTCCGGGCCGGGTGAACCATCTCCGCAATCGCGCCAAATCTCAGCAATCAAAAAGGGCGGTTGTCCGCGAGCGTATCGTTGGGTTTGCATCACCTCGCGCCAAATCACCGCCAACAGCATCACCAGAAACGAGGTAAACGCGATGGTGATTGGCGCCGTAATCGCCCGCGCCGGCTCGGCGAAACCCGACAAGCTCGATATGTACAAAGCCACTCCGACGAACATCCCGAGCACGCCGATGGTGAGCAGCACTTGAGTGATCTTCTTGGAATGGATGAGAAAATCGAGGTTGTACTGAATTAACGAAATCAGGTTCCACTTGCTGGCGCCGTAGCGGCGACGGTATTGGGTAATCGGCAGTTCGACGCCGAATCGCGCATTGATGTAGAGCGCCGGCGTATTGTAATGCACATAGCCGAAACCGTCGGTCATCATGTCGAGGAGACGGGCGCTGAACAAACGGTAGGCGCTTCCGAAATCGCGGATCGGCTGGCCGGTCAAATAGCGGTTGACGCGGTTGCCGACCCAAGTCACGGCGAGGCGAAAATTGGTTTCTTCGCGGCGGTCGCGATAGGTCGCCACAAGGTCGTGGCCATGGGCGATCTCGGCGACGAGCCGGCGGATGTCTTGCGGGTCATGCTGGAGATCGCCATCCAGCATCACAATCCAATCCCCGCGCGCGACGCTCATCCCCGCACCGAGAGCGGCCACTTGCCCGTAATTGCGGTAGAGCTCGACAATTCGTAGACCAGGCGCGTGTCCAACCATGCTCTTCAAGCGGGCGAGCGTGCGGTCGGTCGAGCCATCGTCGACCATGACGATCTCGGAGCTGAGATCGAGGCCGGAGAGCACCAGGGCCAGCTTGTCTATCAGCTCGGGAATGACCTCTTCTTCATTGTACACCGTGCACACGACGCTCAGCACAGGTCGCTTCGGCGCTGGCGGGGTGGTTGCGCGAGTGACCGTTGTGCCGACCGCTAGATCCTGCATCGCCTCGATCATCATCCTCGCCTACAGGATGCGGCCACGCAAGGTCAGATCCTTGATCCGCCGATCCCACTCCAGGAGCGACCGGTACCACTGAAGCGTGTAGCAAGTCGGATCCTCGCCGGCGATGTCGCCGCGCTCCAGCGCCTGCTTGATCTCGACAATTCCCTCGTGAACCCGGATCGACGGCTCGAAGCCGAGGCGCTGCTTGATTTTCGCGAATGACAAATTGTAAGTGCGTTTGTCCGGATCGTCGGGGATCCGGTGGACCGTCACATGTGGGATCACATCGAGAACGAACTGGGCGAGATGGCGGATCTGATAATTCATCTCGTCGCTGCCGACATTGAAAACCTCGCCGGCGATCCGCTCTGCTTCTTCTTCCACGCCGAGAAGGAGAGCTTGAACGACATCGTTGATGTGGACAAACGGCCGCCATTGCTCGCCGGAGCCCATGACGTAAATCACCCGCTCCTTCCAGGCACGCAGAGTCATGATGTTGACGGCCAGGTCAAAGCGCATGCGCGCAGCGAGCCCGAACACAGTGGCATTGCGAAAGATCACGGTTTCGAACTCGGGACCCGCGAGGTTTCCCAACGCTTCCTCTACGCGCAACTTGCTTTCGGCGTAAAGAGACTGCGGTCTGCACTCGTCGTTCTCGGTCAACCGTTCGCGAACGCCGTGGCCGTAGACCGATGCGGAGCTCGAGTAGACGTATCGCCTGACGCCGGCCTCCTTTGCCAGCCGCGCCAAGCGTATGCCGCCGCCGCAGTTGATCGAGCGAGTTAGTTCGGGATCAATCTCGGCTGACGCGTCGTTGCTGAGCCCGGCGAGGTCGACGACGATCTCGACACCGTGCAAAATCTCCGGATCGAAGTCGCGTATGTCCTCGGTTAAGACAGCCGCCTTGTCACTGAGAGCGATACGATCGACTCGGTCTTTGCCAAAGAAAAATCGGTCGAGGGCGATCAGAGAGTGGCCGCGGTCGAGCAGCTTTTTGCAGAGCGGGACGCCGATGTAGCCGCCGGCACCTGCCACCAACACCTTCGCCATTGGCTGTAAACCTCCGTCGGCTCGTCGATGTCGGCGGCCGGGCGGCCTACCCGAATGCGCGCTTTACCCGTGGCGCAGCGTGGTGCACCTCGAGAAAGGCTTGCGCGATCCCGTCGCATTCGTCCTCGGTCATATCATTGTAGACCGGCAAGGCGAGTACACTGTAGGCACTCGCCTCGGTTCGCGGCAGCGTCACATCATGGCTCGCGGCGTAGGCGCGCATGAGGTGACACGGCGGGCTGTAGTACTTGCGGACGTAAAGGTTCTCCTTGGCGAGCGCTGCCGCCACATCATCTCGATCGAGCCCGAACTCGCGTTCGTCGACGAACACCGGGAGATAGAGCCAGATCGGTTCCTGGTCATGTGGCGCCGCAGCAACCGTCAGACCCGGCAGTTTTGCCAGGCCCTCACGCATTCGCGCGACCGCTCGCCGACGCGTCAAAGCTGCCTGCTCGAAACTCTTTAATTGCTCTATGCCGATAAGTGCGCACACTTCGGTCAGCTTCGCATTTATCCCGGCCTCTTCGCAGTCGCCGTCAGCCAACTGGCCAAAATTGCGGATCGCCTTGGCGCGCGCGAGTATTTCGGGATCATGCGTGCAGAGACAGCCCCCTTCCATCGTCGTGAAGGCCTTGGTGGCGTGAAAGCTGAACATCTGCGCGTCGCCGAAGCCGCCGACCAGACTTCCTCCCACCCTTGTGCCGAATGACGGGGCGCTGTCGAAGACCACCTTGAGCCCGTTGCGCCGACCGATCTGGGTCAGCCGAGCGTAATCGCACGCGACCCCGTAAGCATCGACGCCGAGAATAGCCACGGTTTTTTGCGTAATCTTGCGCTCGACGTCGTCGGGGTCGAGGCACAAAGACCCATTCGCGGCGATATCTGCAAAGACCGGCTCCGCACCACACCACCGCACGGCATGGGGCGTAGCGGCAAACGTGAAGGAGGGGACGATGACTTCGCCGCGTTCGACACCCGCTGCGCGCAGCATCGTCATCAACGCCATCTGGCCATTGCAGAAGACCAAGGTCGGGACTCCGAGGTACTCTGATAATTGCCTCTCGAACTCCGAAACCCAATGCCCGCCGTTGGTCACGTGCCCGGATGCCAATGCAGCCTCGAACGGCGCGAAAAATTTGTTAATATTTGGAAAGACTGGCCGCACGATCTGCAACGGGCGCTCAAAAATCGGCGGCCCACCGACGGCGGCAATCGCATTTCGCATAATTTTAATTCTATATTGACCGGGTTCAGGCTACACTTGACGATATCACGTCAGTGTTGATGTGTCAACGCCGCGCCAACGGTATAGATCATGTCGTCTTCAGGCAGACTACCAATCGTAATCTTTGGCTGCGGTGGCCACGGCCGCGTGGTCGCCGACACCCTCAAGGTCGCGCGCGGTCCCCTGGCAGGATTTCTGGACGATCGGCCGCCTGCTGCGTTCGTCAGCGAAATTCCGCTTCTGGGTGGCCGTGGCTGCCTCGAAGAGCCCGGATTTCTCAAAAACTATGACATCCTGATTGCTCTAGGCGAAGCGCGGCTGCGTCGGCAACTCGCTACGCTGGTTCTCGACCGCGGGGGGCATCTCGCCAAGGCGATCCATCCAAGTGCAGTCATCGCTTCGGACGTATTCATTGGAGAAGGCACTGTGATAATGGCCGGCGCCGTAATCAACACCGGCAGCCGAATTGGCCGCTTCGCCATTGTCAACACCGGCGCAACGGTAGACCACGACAACGTGATCGAAGATGGCGTACACATCTCTCCGGGTTGTCACCTTGCCGGCAATGTGATCTGCCGAGCCGACGCGTTTATCGGCACGGGAGCGAGCATCATTCCACGCATCCAGATCGGTGCACGCGCCATTGTCGGGGCGGGGGCAACGGTAATTTCGAACGTGCCCCCTGACGTGCTGGCAGCCGGGTGTCCGGCAATCGTCAAGCGGCGTTTGGCGAGAGAATGAATTAGTACTGGGCGCTGACGATCACTTCGGCGGTCCCGCACTCCTTGATTCCGAGGGCTTCGGCTGCTTTGGCCGAGAGATCGATGATACGACCCCGGTGGTAGGGACCGCGATCATTAACGACGACATCGACCGAGCGGCCGTTTTCGACATTCGTCACCCGAGCCGTGGTTTCGAAGGGGAGCCACAGATGCGCCGCCGTCATTGCGCGGTCGTCAAACCGCGTTCCGCTGGCGGTGCGGCGCCCGCGCCACGCTCGGCCGTACCAGGATGCGATGCCGCGCTGCCTGACAACGACATCCGTGGTCTCGGTTTCCCGTTTCGCAACGTCGCCCGCCGCCGCTTTGACCAGCGCCGGGGAACTGTCTGGCTCCACGGTGCCTTGCGCCTTTGCGTGACTCAGCGCACCGCACAACATCAGCGCGCCGGAAGCGATATTCCTCGCACCGGACGTAATTCTCCGCAGGATCATTGCTTGGCACAGCTCCCCCCAGATGTGTCCTGTTACAGATCAGTTACAGAACAGTAACATCCTGGCAACGGGCAACGTTGTCGCAGCGGAGGGGTTGAATATATCGTCTAGATGGGGTAGCCTAGCTTATTGTATGGACAAGTATCCAATATTTGAACGGCGAGCACACCGTACTATACTGACGTTTTAGATGAAAGGAAGCACGGTACGGCGTAATCAACTGTGGCGCGCAGCGCCGCCATTGCAATCTGTTCGATTCTAACGCTGCGGTTCCTGGTCAGCCGGCCACATAACGCCGCTCGCCGGTAGAGGGTTGATAAAATACGGTGACCGTCTTGCCGCTCTCCGGGTCGATAAAGCGCTCGTTGGTCGAGACCCAGTCTGGCCCGGGGAGACGTGTAGTCACCGGCTTATAACGCCAGCGTTCGACTACGAGCCCAAACAGCAGAACCAGACCCGGTATAGCGAGCCGCAGGACTACGCCGATATTGCATGATACGATCGCCGACCATCCCGCCGCGGCCAACAAGATAGCAGATATGACGAACAAGGCGGCCCGCAGCACCGACCGGTTCACGCAGGCTCGCGCTCGATGACGGCGGCCGTGCCGTAGGCGACGATTTCGCTCATCGTCTGGCCGATTTCGGCGGAATCGAACCGCATCATCAGCACCGCGTTGGCGCCCATCGCAGTGGCATTCTGTACTAGCCGGTCGACCGCATGACGCCGCGCCTCTTCGAGCAGCTGGGTATATTCGTTGATTTCGCCGCCGACGATCGAACGCAGCCCCGCCATGATGTTGCCGCCGAGCCCGCGGCTGCGCACCACGACCCCGAAACATTGACCCTTCATCTCGGTCACCCGGTGACCGACGACATTTTCCGTCGTAACTACGAGCATCGCCCTCTCCAACTCCGTCGATCCTTCGCAGCTTAGTCGAAATTTGGAGCCGGTCACTCGGATGCTGGCGCAATGCAACTGATAAGTATTGCTTATGATCCTAGTTGCTTACTAAATTGCAACCCTGCAATGAGCAAACGGTTGGTTGCGGGGGCCGCTAACGTGGCGCTAGGCTAGAGTTCGGCGAAAAGGGAGAGGGATGGCGATGGCGACGGGCAAGGATTGGAGCGAGTCGGTCGTCGAGGTAGCCGGCACAAAGCTGCATTTGGCCCGCGCGGGCAGCGGGCGCCCGGTCCTGGTGCTGCACCACGATATCGGCACTCCCGACCGGCTCCCTTTCTATGACGACCTGGCCAGGCATTTCGACGTGCTGGTTCCTCACCATCCGGGCTATGGCAAATCCGAGCGGCCGGAGTGGCTGCGCAACGTGCGCGACGTCGCGGTGATCTATCAAAGGCTCTTGTCGGATCTCGGGGTCGAGCGCGCCTCGCTGATCGGGCTCGGCTTTGGCGGATGGATCGCGGCCGAGATGGCGACGATGGCGCCCCGCGAATTCCACCGGTTTGTCCTGGTCGGAGCGATGGGCCTGAAGCCGGCCGACGGCGAGATCTTCGACCAGGCGATCGTCAGCTATCTCGACTACGCCCGCGCGGGATTTCACGACCAGGGAGCCTTCGCGCGGGTCTATGGCGACGTGTCGACCGACCAGCTGGTCGAATGGGATTTGTGCCGCGAGATGAGCTTTCGGATCGCCTGGAAGCCGTACATGTACAACCAGAGCTTGCCCCATTTGTTGGGCGGCGTGCGCGCCCCGGCGCTCGTGGTGTGGGGGGACAACGACAAGATCGTGCCTCGCAGCGCGGGTCAGCAATATGCCGCCTTGCTGCCGAAGGCGCGGTTCGAGCTCGTGCGCTCTTCCGGGCATTGCGTCGAGATGGAGCAGCCGGATCAGCTCGCGCGCCTCGTCCAAACATTCGTCGCGGAAAATTAACGAAGCCGCCGGGGCGATCTCGGCCAAGGAGGAAGCCATGTTTGTCATGTACTTCACAGAGCAGCCGATGTCGACCTACCCGGCCGATATCGGGCTTGAAGTCGGCCATACCGCGCTGATGTTCTCGAACAAGCATTTCGATCCGGTCGCCGGCAGCCGGCTC
>Ga0070765_100000977_pt1 | contig 17060 bp, 15 predicted proteins | sample HubBroMetageWFT5_FD_71516 | JGI IMG/M metagenome (GOLD analysis project Ga0070765, IMG submission 71516) | Warmed and freeze-thawed soil microbial communities from the Hubbard Brook experimental Forest, New Hampshire - Hubbard Brook CCASE Soil... | ecosystem: Environmental > Terrestrial > Soil... | reverse complement strand
GACGCTCGGCCCCAAGGGTCGCAACGTCGTGCTCGACAAGAAGTTCGGTTCGCCGACGATCACCAATGACGGCGTGACCATTGCCAAGGAAATCGAGCTCCCCGACGTGTTTGAGAACATGGGGGCCCAGCTCGTCAAGGAAGTCGCGTCGAAGACCAACGACATCGCCGGCGACGGCACGACCACCGCGACGGTGCTCGCGCAGGCGATCATTCGCGAAGGTCTGCGCAACGTCACTGCCGGCAGCAATCCGCTGCTCATCAAGCACGGCATCGACAAAGCCGTCGAGATCACGGTGGGTGAACTGGAGAAATACGCCGAGAAGGTCGATACTAAGGAGAAGATCGCGCAGGTCGCCTCGATTTCGGCGAACGATCCCGAGATCGGCGACTTCATTGCCGACGCGATGGAGAAGGTCGGCAAGGACGGCGTCATCACCGTCGAGGAATCGCGGACCATCAAGACCGAGGTCGAGACCAAAGACGGCATGCAGTTCGATAAAGGCTACGTCTCGCCGTACATGGTGACCGACTCGGAGCGCATGGAAGCGTCGCTCGACGATCCGTACATCCTCGTGACCGAGCGCAAGATCTCGGCGATCGCCGACATTCTTCCGCTGCTCGAAAAGGTTGTCCAAGTGCAGAAGCCGCTGCTCATCATCGCCGAGGACGTCGAGGGTGAAGCGCTCGCGACGCTCGTCGTTAATAAGCTTCGCGGCACGTTCACGTCGGTCGCGGTTAAGGCGCCCGGCTTCGGCGACCGCCGCAAGGAGATGCTTAAAGACATCGCCACGCTCACCGGCGCGACCGTTATTTCCGAAGAGTTGGGACTCAAGCTCGACAAAGTGACGCCCGACCAGCTCGGCCGCGCCAAGCGCGTTCGGGTTACGAAGGAAGAGACGACGATCGTCGACGGCGCGGGCAAGCAGGATGCCATCAAAGGCCGCATCGAGATGATCAAAAAGCAGATCGAGGAGACCGATTCCGACTTCGATCGTGAGAAGCTGCAGGAGCGGCTGGCGAAGCTCTCTGGCGGCGTCGCGGTCATTCAAGTCGGCGCGGCCACCGAGACGGAGCTCAAAGAGAAGAAGCACCGGATCGAGGACGCGCTCTCGGCAACCCGCGCGGCCGTGCAAGAGGGCATGATTCCGGGCGGTGGCGCTTCGTTGCTGCACGCAATCAAGGCAATCGACAAGTACGAGCCGCCGAAGAGCAACGGTCACAGCGCGACCTGGGCCGACGAGAAGATCGGCATCAACATCGTGCGCAAGGCGCTCGAAGAGCCGGCCCGGCAGATCGCCGATAACGCTGGTTTTGAAGGCTCCGTTCAAGTGAACGCCGTTCGCATAAAGAACGCGCCGTTCGGCTTCGACGCGATGAGCGGCGAGGTCGTCGACATGTTCAAGGCCGGTATCGTCGAGCCGCTCAAGGTCACGCGCGCGGCGCTGCAAAACGCCGCCTCGATTGGTTCGCTGATCCTCACCACGGAGACGCTCGTTGCCGACAAGCCCGAGTCGAAGAAAGAGCCGGCGATGCCCGGCGGCGGAGGCATGGGCGGCTACGACATGATGTAGCTCTCTCCCACAGGAAACAACGCATCAAACGGAAGGGGCGTGTTGCAGAACGCGCCCCTTCTTTTTTTGTGGGCGAGGCGCACGGTCGCGGCCAAGTGGTTTCTATCCGACGGATGCAGCGGGTTTGCGAACTCGATCCTAGAGCGAGTCGCTCGGGAAGGGGTCCACGTGCCGGCACTCTGCGTCTGGGAAATTCAGAACGTGCTCCTGAGCGCCGAGCGCGCAGCTCGGGCTACGCTTAATGAAGTTGACGAGGCCCTCGAGGCACTCGCGAGTCTTCCGATTTTCGTCGAGGCCGCGCCCGAGCGGCCGCGCTCCGGGATTGAGGTTTCGCTGGCGCGACACTATCGTTTGACTTCGTTTGACGCAGCATATTGCGATGCCAAGCTAGCTCGCGCAAGCCGGGACCTCGGCATCACGCTGCTCGCGCCTTAGTCTGATGGATGCATCGCAACCCTTCTTCAGATACGTCACATTCGCAACGCGAACGAGATCACGGTGTACCTCCGACTCGTCGAACGTCTTCCTCGCGACCCGCGTTTGGGGACCTAATCTCGCGGTTCTATCAGCGCAGTATCGTCTTGCTCCGGCTCGACGAGCGGTTCATCGTAGGGCGAGTCGCCGGGCTCGCGGATATTCTCGAATGCTATGACGGCATCGTGAACGACGCGGCGGTGTGCCAGGTAAAGCGTACGCTCCGCGCTCTCGCGCGCGATGTATGGTGCACCGTCGACGATCGAAAAATCAACGACCCAGGGCACGTCGACGAGCGGCGCGATCGTGAAGTTTCCGGAAATTATGGCCTTTCGCGGCAGATAGTCACGCGTGCCGACCCACAGCTCGCGCAGGCGGTTCTCTTTTGGCCGGCGCAGCGGGACGAGCTTGAGGTGATAGGTCACAACGCCATCAATGGCCGGCATATCGATCATTGTGACTTGGTAGTTGGGAGACTGCGCCGATACGGTGGCGATTACTCGCAACTGGCTAGATGCCGCCGCTTGGGCATGCGTCGCGGCTAGATTGTAGCCCAGACCGAACATGTACGTCGGCGAGAGCAGCGGCTCGCCTAAGAGATCGCTGCCCGGCGCCGGGTGTCCCATTGGAATCGCGTCGGTGGCGGTGCCGCTGCCTCGACCGCCTGAGAGTTCGATGACGAAGAACATGTTAACGCCGTGCGGCACCGGACCAGGTGCGGCGAGCTGCTCGTCGCTGATCGGAAATAGTCGAATCGCTCCATCGCCGGAATCGCAGCTCGCCCGGTAGTGATCGGCGGCCGGCTGCGATCCATCGAGTCCGGTAACGGCAATAGTGTAATCGATACGCCCGGGATACTGCGCAGCAGTGATGGCAGAACGTGTTTTCAGCCAGACGGCATAAGCGTCAGGGGTATCGGATGTCGCGGCCGCGACCATCTACAACTCTCCACCATTGGCGAGGGCGTTTCCTCTGGCTGGGCCGTCTGCTCTCTAATCTCGTCCAAAGATGCTCCCAGCTTCTTTCAAGGACCGCAAAACGAACCGGTGCTACGCTTGAACCTGCTAAGGAGAGAGTAGCGATGAAAAAGTTGGGATTGCTCCTGGCTGCGCTGCTGGTGCTCGCGGGCGAAGCCCCCGCCGCGCCCGTCCGCCACCTCGAGTACGCGTTCGCAGTGTATCCAACCGCCAAACCGAACGGCGGCCTCTACAACGGCACGATGAGCGTCGACATCCTCGGCACCGCGCCCGACGGCGGCACTTTAGTGCAGGTTAGCGAGTGGTGGTACTACACGCTGCGTCCCCGTCAAGCGGTGACCTGCGAGGTTTATGCCGGCGGAAGCGTCCGCTGCGATGACGTGCCGCCGTATCCTTCGGAGACCGAACTCGTTCTGCTCCCGCTGTTGGGGCGCGACTTCTTCACCGCCGGCTCGTCGAGCGGGGCTTCCTCGTGGCAACAAAAGCTCACGTTGTCGTTTGCAAAGCAGTTGTATCAAACTGCGGTGTCGTTAGACCTGAGGTCGACTCCACAAAGTGGTGGGCGCATCTTAACCGTCACGTCGCAAGGCGTATTTCAGCAGCTCGATCGGCGGGACCGAAAAGCGCTGGAAGAGGGGCAATTTGTCTACGACCGCGCGTCGTCGATCCCGACGGTCGTTCACGAGGTTCGGTCGCCGACGCCAACGGTAAGCATCAATAGCCAGACTGCCGTGGATTTGCTACTCATGAAAGATTCGGCCGGGACGAGCGCCCCTGCGCCGCAACCCCGCTTTCAAAACAACCGGTTGCCCCCAACCATTCCGCGGGGCTCACCCGAGCCGAAGGTGCCGGCTGCGACCTAGCCGGCTGAGGTTCGCCAGAGTTTCGGACAGAGCAGCGTATCGGTCGGATCGCCGGCGAGCACGTCGACCATGTCTTGCGTTACGTTGAACTGAATGCTCGACGGCCAGCCGGTCCACGGGACCGGAAATGGAATGGGAACGCGCACGTAGTGATACTGATGCGTCGGCGTTCGCAGGCGCAAGGCGAGCTGCTGCGATGCGGGGCTTGCCGATGCGTCGGGATAGAGCCAAGTGTAGTAGGCATCCTGATCGTTCTCGACGACGATCCGCTCGGGGAGCGCGGCGGGCACCGGCTTGTCGCAGACGGCCTGACTCTTATCGAAGAGCACGAACGTCGGCTGCACGTAGAGAAACGACTGCGGCGCGGTGCCCGAGAGCAAAACCGGCTTCGACGGCGGCGCGGCCGGCGCGTCGTTCAGCTTCTCGTTGATGCTGCGATCGTTGCCGGCAATGAAGAAGAGATAATCCGAGGCCGAACAGCGATACTTCGGTGCTTCGACCTCGAGCGAGTAGATACCGAAGGCGTTATCGAATTCGACGACTGCTTCGGCTTCATCGCCGCGCTGGACGCGATAGACGCGGTCGAGCTGCGGGCGGCCGATGCGATCGGCGACGTGGACGCGCACCGCAATGGTCGTATCCGGTCGGGCGCGAAGAATTGCGTTGCAAAACCCGACGTGGAGGATAACGTGAGCAAGATCCGGCATCGAGCCTGCTCTTTCGCGGCATTCATAGTGCTCCTGCCCGCGATCGCCGGTGCACAGGGCCATGCGCTCACCGCCGCGCAGATCGTCGCGCTGGTTAAAGCGGCGCCGCAATTGAAGATTGACGCTGGCGTCGCGTCGGCCGGACTCGATCCAAAGACGCACCCGTACGTCAACGTCCGAGGTGTCCCCGAAGGCGAGTACGTCGGCGGTTACCTCATGGGCGACGATGCGAATGACGGCAAGCTTGCCGGAGGCGTGAAGGTCTTGGCGATACCGCTCGAAAGCGGCGGCAGCGGCGGCATTTTTACCCAAATTCTGTTCGCCCGCTCCGGCGACCATCCGTATGCCTACGTTGGCGCGATCGGCTCGGGCGGTCACCTTGAGGTGCGCATCTCCGACGGTGAGATCGTCGCGACGCTGCCGTACTACGGTGCGAACGATCCGAACTGTTGCCCGTCGAAACGCATCGTCCAGGCGTATGCCGTTCGCGGCGGCAAACTCGTAAAGATTTCCGAGAAAACGTTTCCGATGGCAACGCCGCGTCCCGAGAGGTCGCATTTCTAGCAAAGGCGAAGCTACGACCAGTAATGTCCGCGCGAGCCGTTAACGATTTCACCATTCGCGTGGCGACGGTCAACGGATCGGGAAGCCAATCCTCCAACCTCGTACTGACCAACGCCATTGCCCGCCTCGGCATCCCCGTCGCTCCCAAGAACGTCTTTCCGTCGAATATCGAAGGTCTCCCGACCTGGTTCGACGTTCGCGTCAGTGCGCTCGGTTATCAGTGCCGTGCCCGCGATTTCGACGTGCTCGTTGCGCTCAATGCCGCGACCTGGCAGCAAGACGTCGCCGGCGTCAAGTCCGGCGGTGCGGTCGTGCATGAAGAGAGTTATCCGTGCAAGGGCGACACGTTACGCGAAGACCTGACGTACTACGCCGTGCCTTTCATGGCGCTGGCGAAGGAGCACTTCGCCGATAAAGGCGACCTGCGCAAATACTTGATGAACATGATCTACGTCGGCGTTCTCGCGCAGCTGCTCGAGATTCCGATGTCGACCGTCGAAGAGGGTTTGCGCGCGCAGTTTCGCAGCAAAGCTTCGGCCGTCGAGTTGAACCTCAAGGCCGTGATGATCGGCGTCGAGTACGTACAGCAGCACCTCGAAAAGCACGATCCCTGGCGGTTGGTTCCGATGAGCGGCAAAACCGACGGCATGACGTTCATGGAAGGCAACCGCGCCGCCGCGCTTGGATGCGTGATGGGCGGTTGCACGGTCGCCGCGTGGTATCCGATCACGCCTTCATCATCGCTGTGCGAATACTTCATCCAATACTGCGATCGCTATCGCGTCGATAAAGAAACAGGCGAACGCAACGCCGCGATCGTCCAGGCCGAGGATGAGCTGGCCGCCGCGGGGATCGTCTTCGGCGCGGGCTGGGCCGGCGCACGCGCGATGACTTCGACCTCCGGGCCCGGCATCTCGCTGATGGCTGAATACGCGGGGTACGGCTATTTCGCCGAAGTGCCCGGCGTGATTTTCGACGTTCAACGGGCCGGCCCGTCGACCGGTTTACCGACGCGAACGATGCAAGGCGACGTCTCGTTTGCGTATATGCTCTCGCATGGTGACACTAAGCACATCGTGCTCTTCCCGGCGACGGTCGCCGAAGCGTACGAGTTCGCGATGGAAGCCTTCGATTTGGCCGAGCGCTTTCAGACACCGATCTTCGTGCTCAGCGACCTGGACTTGGGAATGAATGCCTGGCTCACGCCGCCGCTGCGATATCCGGAGAAGTCATTCGATCGTGGCAAGGTGCTCGGGGCCGACGACCTCGCCACGATGAAATCGTGGGGACGCTACCGCGATGTGGATAAGGATGGGATCACGTATCGCACGTTGCCGGGGACCAAACATCCCAACGCCGGCTTTTTTACGCGTGGGACAGGCCACGACGAAGAGGCGCGCTACTCCGAGATGCCGGAGGTCTGGCAACGTAATCTCGACCGGCTCAGCCGCAAACACGAAACGGCGCGTACCGCCGTTCCGCCCCCGGTCGTTGACGAGAAGCGAAGCCGTAAGGTCGCGATCCTCGCCTACGGCACAACACACCATGCCGTCGTCGAGGCACGCGACTTTCTGCGCGATGCCGGCGTCGAGTTGAACTACATGCGCGTGCGCGCGCTGCCGCTTTCGCCCGAGGTCGCGACGTTCGTGCAGCGTCACGATCGCGTCTACGTCGTCGAGCAGAATCGTGACGGTCAGCTCTACGGCATCCTGCGCACGGAGCTCCCTACCCACTTGATCGGCCGGCTCGAATCAATTCGCCACTACAACGGCGTGCCGATCGACGCACACGCCATCATCGATCCGCTGCTGGAGGAGGAGCGCGCCCCAGCGGTGGTTGCGGAGTAATAATGACGGTTAATCTTATTGGTCTCACCCGCGAAGTTTACAAAGGGCTGCCGACGACGCTCTGCGCCGGATGCGGTCACAACTCGATCACCAACCATCTGATCAAAGCGCTCTACGAATACGGCGTCGAACCGCATAAGCTGGCCAAGATGAGCGGCATCGGCTGCTCCTCAAAGACGCCGGCGTACTTCGTCGAACAGGCGCACGGCTTCAACGGACTGCACGGGCGCATGCCGTCGGCGGCAACCGGCGCGAAGCTTGCGAATCGCGACTTGCTCGTTCTCGGGATCAGCGGCGACGGAGACACCGCCAGCATCGGCCTGGGTCAGTACTGTCACATGATCCGGCGCAACGTCGACTGCACGTACATCGTCGAGAATAACGGCTGCTACGGGTTGACGAAGGGTCAATTCTCGGCGACTGCCGACGTCGGATCGACGCTGAAAAGCGGCAAGGTCAACGAGTACGCGACAATCGACATCTGCGGCCTGGCGATCGAGCTTGGCGCGACGTTCGTCGCGCGCTCCTTCTCCGGCGACGGCAAGCAACTCGTCCCGCTCCTCCAAGCCGCATTCTCGCACCGCGGAACCGCGATTCTCGACATCATCAGCCCGTGCGTCACGTTCAACGACCACGAAGGCTCGACCAAGAGTTATGCTTACGTGAAAGACCACGACGTGGTGCTGCACACCGCCGACTACATTGCGGGCGGACGCGAGATCACCGTCGACTACGAGCCCGGCACCGTGCGCGACGTCGAGCTCGAAGATGGCTCGCACATTTTGCTTCGCAAGCTCGATACCGACTACGATCCGACCGACGCGAGCGCGGCGCTGGGAACGATCCACGACGCGGACGCGCGCGGCGAGTTCGTCACGGGTCTGCTCTTCGTCGACACCAAACAGCAGGATCTTTGCGAGCGCGAGCATCTCGCGCGCACACCGCTAGGGCAGCTCGATGAAGAAGTGTTGCGCATCGACCGTGACGAATGGCAGAAGCTGATGCACGGGTGAAAGGAGCTAACGATGAGGAGTCATCTTTCTCTGGCGCTCTTGGCGCTAATCGCGGTTTCGGTCTTGCCGGCTGGTGCCGCCGTCATGCACGGGCACACGTGGGAGGCGACGTATGTGGCGGCGTTCACGCCGTCATTTGGCGCTTCGAGGGTTCCCTATTCCGGCACCATGAACCTCAAGTTTAATCAAGGGGTCGTCAGCGGGACGTACGTCTCCGACTCGGTCCGCCCCGATCCGCTTCGTGGCCGTAGGGTACCGGTGAGCGGCAACAGCAGCCAAGGGCGGGTGACGCTGATTTTTCAATCCCCCGCCAACTTCACGATCCGTGGCACGATCGCCGGTGACGGGACAATTTCAGGCTCGGGCTCGATCAGAGGCTCGTCCTACAACATGCTAGCGAAGGTGAAATCCTCGCCGTAACGCTGTCACTCCGGCGGTCCGGAGAGGCCCCGTTTATATGCTTCGGTCCCGGCATCGGAGAAGAGTTGCGCGTGTTCGCGGACGTAGCGGTCGGCCAGCGGCATGCGAAACTCTATCCTGCCGGCTCCGGGAACGAAGATAATGCCCTTCTTGATCAGGTTCGAGCGAATCGAACTGATCGCCGATGAAGGCACGCCAAGCGATTCCGCAACGCGGCCCAGCTCGTGCGGGCCTTCCCCGAGATCTGCGAGGACTTTACTGAAGAGACGTTCGCGCGGCGAGAGCTTCTCGAAGTCCTCGGAATAAAACAGCTTTTCGACCAGGGCGCGAACACCGGGGAGGACGGCTTGCACGTCGGCGAGAGAGATGCTATTTCCGCGATGGTGATTCCACGCGGCCGAGGCATATTTTTGAACGAAGAACGGATAGCCGGCCGACTCGTTAGCAAGCAAATCGACGGCGCGGTCGTCGATCGTGGCGCCGGCTTTGCGAATTGGCACGCGAATCGCTTCCACCGTCTCGGCTCGGCTTAGAAAACCGAGATCGAAACGATCCCAGCGCCGCGCGTAGGTTCGCAGTTTGCGAAACGTCTCGTTCGCCTCGGGGAGGCCCGCGCAGGCCAGCAAGATCGGCGCGCGGGAACTGGCGGTTTGATGCACCCGGGCCACTAAGGAGCGAAAACCGACCACGTCGATGTCTTGGACTTCGTCGATCGTGATTACGAGATAGCGACGGGCAGCGGCGACCGCCTCGTTGAGAATATCGACTGCTTGCCCGAGTGGAAGATTGGCCGATTGGTGCTCCGCTTCGGGCGCGAGAAGCGTAATTGCACCCATGTGCTGCGGCAGCTCGAACGCCGGCATCGGCAACTGGCGCAGCGCGCTCTCGACCGCCTTCCCCACCCGTTTGAGCTTCGGTTCGACGGCGCTCTGCAGCCGGCCCAGGACGGCGCGAACCGACTCGACCAGCGGTACGCCGGCCTCGACTTCGAGCTGGAGATGAATGCCCCTGGGGGTGTGCTGGCGCACGACGTTGAGCAAGACGGTTTTCCCGAGCCCGCGCAGCCCCAAGATCGCGATCGGAGTCGGGGCGCTGTGACGGATCACTCGGTCGCAGCCATCCTGGATTGAGGCAAGCTCGGCCTCACGTCCGACGAGTGCCGGAGGAGTGGCACCGGGAGCGGGGGCGAAGGGATTCTCATGGATGGCAGACATTGGCATTTTTGTCACTATGACAGATTTGACAGAGCCTGACAAGGCGCGGCACCAAGCCGCAGCGGTGGATGACCTCGTTGCCGCGCTTCGGCGCGCAACCTCGGTCTTCGTGTTGACCGGTTCGGGTATCTCCGCGCAGAGCGGGCTCCCGACGTTTCGCGGCGTCGGCGGCTTGTGGCGCACGCACCGCGTCGAGGAGCTCGCCTCGCCCCAAGGGTTCGCGCGCGATCCCGTTCTGGTTTGGACTTGGTATAACGAACGCAAAACGGCGCACGCAAGGGCCCAACCCAACGCCGGTCATACCGCCCTCGCGCAGCTTGAGCGCGCGTTCGGAGACTTCACTCTTGCCACCCAGAACGTCGACTCGTTACACTTGCGGGCCGGCTCAAGCAGCGTGTTGGAACTGCATGGCGACCTCCGCGAAGCGCGATGCACCGGCTGCGGCATCCGCCGTCCGCTCGAGGAAAACGGATTGCCGATCTCTGAGATCGAGCACGCCTGCGGGGGACGCTGGCGGCCCAACATCGTCTGGTTTGGCGAATCGCTTCCCGCCGGGGTGTGGCGCGCCGCGCAAGCAGCGGCCGCCCGCGCCGACGTCATCCTCGTGGTCGGTACGAGCGCCGTCGTTTATCCGGCCGCCGCCCTTGCGACAAGCTATAACACGCGCGCATTCGTGGCCGAGATCAATCCGGAGGAAACCCCGATCAGCGATCGAGTCAACTGTGTCCTACGCGGCACTGCGGCAGAGTTGCTGCCGCACATCGTTGCTACACGATGATGCGCGGCTTGAGGCCGCGTTTCATTGTGGATTGCTCCCTATCGGCGTCGTCGTGCGTTCGCGCAGCGAGCGGCTGTAAGCGAATACCCAATAGATGGGCAGACCCGAGAGCAGTATACCCAGGCCGATCGAGGTCGCCAACGGCGATTTAACGAGCACGTCCCCGACGACACTCCAGGCGATCACGAGGAAGATCAACGTCGTAACGGGATGGCCCGGCATGCGGAAGATCGGCTGCGGCGCGGCGGGATTTTGTGCGTCGCGCTTGCGGAAGACGAAGAGCGCGAGCGCCGAGAGTCCGAAGAAGACGTAGTCCACGCAAGTGACGTAGTTGAGAATTTGGTCGTAGCGACCGGAGAGCGTGATGATGAACGCGACGACACCTTGCAGGACGATAGCGACCACCGGCACGTGCGTGCGAGAGCTCACCCACGCAAGCTGCCGGAAGAACGTGCCGTCTGCGGCCATTTGAAAATAGACTCGCGGCGACGTCAGAATTTGATTGCTCAGAAATCCGAGCGTGGAGAGGGCGATGACAATCGCCATGACGCGCAGCCCAATCGGACCGAAGGCAAGCCGCGCAATGTCGGAGGCGGGCGTCGTGGTCGAGGCTAGTCCGTGCACACCGAGCACGCGCAAGCAGACGGCGTTGACTGCGAGATAGAGCACGACGACGGCGAGCACGCCGACAATCAGGCCGCGCGGCAGCGTTCGATCGGGCTCCTTTAGCTCCGCCGACATGAAGCTCGACGTCTGCCAGCCGCTATACGCGAAAAGGACGGGAACGAGCGCCAAGCCGATCGCCGCGAAAGCGCCGTAACCGGCGAGCGCGGTCGAGCTTGGTATCGACGAAACCTGCGGGGAAGCGAAAAGACCGACCGCGACGAAGCCGCCGATCGCGAGAATCTTGACGGCCATGAAGAGGTTCTGCGTCGTCGCGCCGCTTCGCACGCCCAACGCGTTGATGGCGGTGAACGCCGCAATGGCGACGGCCGCAATGACGGCGATCGGGGTGTGCCACCCGGTCAGGGGCGTGAAGTACGCCGCGAAAGTGACCGCCGCCGCGGCCATCCCGCCGCTCTGCGAGACGAGCAGGAGCGTCCAGCCATACATGAACGCGAGCGCGGGATGAAACGCGTCCCGCATGTAAGCGTAGAGTCCTCCGTCGTCCGGCCGGCGGGCGGCGAGCTCGGCGAAAATTCCCGCGCCGAGCAATGCGATCATCCCGCCTGCCACCCAAACGGCCATGACGAGGAAGCCGCTTCCGACGAAGCGCGCGACGACCGACGGGTTCATGAAGATCCCCGAACCAACGATGCCGCCCATCACAATCAGGGCGGCGTCGCGAGTACCGAGACGGCGAAGCAGATGGGGGCGCAGCAACGTTATCGCTCCAGCCTTGGTGAGCTCTCCGCAAACACCTTTTGCGCGAACTCGCCGACGATCGCAACGAACCCGCCCAAAGCGTAGCCCACGAGCGGTTTATTGCGGTCACCGGACGCGCGAGCCCATTGCAAATGATGCGGAGGCCCTTGGTGCGAAGTCTGCGAGCATGTTGGCATTAGCGATGTTCTTCCTCACCGCACTTGCTTCTACCGTGGCGCAGGCACCGCCACCCGGAGCGGCGCCGCCGATGGCGGCTTCGCCGCTCGAGGACGGCCCGTGCCTCGACTCGGCGAGGGCGGTGCCCAAAGTGCTCATGGCACCCGTTTCGCGTGCGATGCAGGTCGTGCGCATCGACCAGCTGATCTCAACGGCAACGATGACGCCCAACGAGGTCATCGGTTTTCTTTATACGACGCAAGACGGATCGACGTGGCTGGGGGAACGCAGCGCGCAATACAGCTCGCCGGCTGACGCCACGGCGATCAATCAAGTGCTTTCGGCCACGCACTCGTCGACCAAGAACGTCACGGGGTTTCCTCCACAGACGCGCTACGGCTATCCGACGAAATATCCACAGTTCTTCCAAGTGCGCATTCCTCCGGATGCCTTCGGCCCGCTGCGGGTCCAGCTCGCGCCCTGTATCATCTGGCCGCCCGGGCGCCCGCTTCCCGACCCAGTGCTTTAGCAACCGACGCATCCGACTGCTAGGGTAGCGGGTTATAGGGCTGGTGGAGTTCGTCGTTCGGGCTCGTCTGGGCACGTTTGCGCCAAACGCTGACGTCTTCGTTGATGAGGACGCGCGCCGCGTCGTCGTCGTGGTCGAGGCTGCGGGGGCCGACGCCGACAGCTTGAGAATCGGTCTCGACGAGCGGTTTCTCATCGTCGCGGGACGCCGTTGCGAGCCGGTTCGCTTCCGCCGCGGCTCCTTTCTGCAAAAGGAGATCGTTCACGGCGAGTTCGTGAAGCGGATTCCGTTGCCGGTTGCGGTCGAATACGAAGGCGTGGCAGCCAGCTTCGAAGATGGGTTGCTGATCGTCGTCGCGCCGATCGCGACCACCGCCTATCTGCCGACCGCCCGCACCGAGCTTCACGTCATGGTAAAGAGGACTCACACGTAAGCAATATGCCCGAGAAACCCAACGACAGCATCGTACCCGCGAACCTGATAGGGATTCTGCCGCTGCAGGAAGCAGTGCTCTTCCCGCACACCGTTATTCCGCTCGCGGTCGTCAAGAAGCCGGGCATTCAACTCGTTGAGGAGGCCCTGCGCGAGGGCAAGCCGATCGGTCTGGTCGTTCTGCGCGATCGCGAGATCGAGGAACCCGGTCCGGACGACGTTCAACGCGTCGGGACGATCGGCGTGATCCAGAAGATGCTCAAGGTTCCCGACGGAACCCTGCGCTGCATCGTCGCCGGTCAGCAAGTTTTCAAGATCGAGCAGTTTACGCAAATCTCGCCGTACATGATTGCGGCCTACACCGAGCTTCCCGATACGACTGTCGAGAACGAAGAGCTCGTTGCGATGCAGCGCAATCTCGCGGGACTCTTCCAAAAACTGCTCTCCTATTTGCCGCAGGCGCCGCGAGAGATGGAGATGGAGGTCGCCAACATCACCGATCCGGTGGTGCTGACCTATTTCGTCGCGTCGACGATGCGCCTCGACACCGCCGATCGTCAGGCGCTGCTCGAAGAGCGCGATACCGCCAAGCGAATGCGGAAACTGACGTTGCTTTTGACCAAAGAGCTCGAGGTTGTCGAGCTCGGTCATAAGATCCAAAGCGACATCCAACGCGAGATGGAGAAGAACCAGCGCGAGTTCTATCTTCGCCAGCAGCTGCGTGCGATTCAAGAAGAGCTCGGTGAGGTCGATCCTCAGCAGGCCGAAACCAACGAGCTGCGGACCAAGATCGACGCGGCCGCTATGCCCGAAGAGGTCAAGAAGGCCGCTGACCGCGAGCTCGATCGCCTCTCCAAAGTGCCGCAGGCGAGCCCGGAGTACAGTGTCATCCGCACCTACCTCGATTGGCTCGTCACTTTGCCTTGGAACGTTGAAACGGCCGATCACATCGATATCAAGGCCGCGCGCGCGATACTCGACGAGGACCACTACGATCTCGACAAGATCAAGGATCGCATCGTCGAGTACTTGGCCGTCGGCAAGCTTAAAAAGAAACTAACGGGACCGATTCTTTGCTTTGTGGGACCGCCGGGCGTAGGAAAAACCTCGCTCGGTCAATCAATCGCTCGTGCGATGGGTCGCAAGTTCGTGCGGCTCTCCGTCGGCGGCGTGCATGATGAGGCGGAGATCCGCGGCCATCGCCGCACCTACATCGGCGCGATGCCGGGAACGATCGTTCGCGCGATGCGCGACGCCGGCACGCGTAACCCCGTGATGATGATCGACGAGATCGATAAGGTCGGCGCCGATTTTCGGGGAGACCCGCAGTCGGCGCTGCTCGAGGTGCTCGATCCCGAGCAGAACGTACACTTCCGCGACCACTACCTGGATCTGCCGTTCGATCTCTCCGCGGTTCTTTTCATCTGCACCGCGAACACGCTCGACACGATTTCGCCGCCGCTGCGCGACCGGATGGAGATCATCACGCTCTCGGGGTACACCGAGCTCGAGAAGCTGCAGATCGCCAAGCGCTACCTCGTGAAGAAACAGCGCCAGAACAACGGTTTGCGCGAGACGCAGGCGCAGATCAGCGATCCGGCGATTCGGGCGATCATCAACGACCATACGCGCGAGGCGGGCGTGCGCAACTTGGAGCGCGAGATCGGAACCGTCTTCCGCAAAATCGCGCGCAAGATCGCGGAGAACGCACGTTTCAAGGGACGCGTGAACCCCGCGAACCTCACCGAGTACCTGGGTAAGCCGCGATTTTTCAACGAGGTGCGCAAGCGCGTCGCCTCGATCGGGGTCGCGACCGGCATGGCCTATACGCCGGTCGGCGGCGACATTCTCTTTATTGAAACGCAGGCGATGCCGGGAACCGGCAAGCTCGTCCTGACCGGACAGCTCGGTGACGTGATGAAAGAGAGCGCGCAGGCCGCCGTCTCATTCTTGCGCTCGCGCTCGAGCGAGCTCGGCCTTTCCGACGATTACTTCTCTAAGCACGACATCCACATTCACGTGCCGGCCGGCGCGACGCCGAAGGACGGGCCATCGGCGGGCATCGCGCTGGCAACGTCGATCGCCTCGATGCTCACCGGAATCAAGGTCGATCCAAACCTGGCGATGACCGGCGAGATTACGCTGACCGGTCAAGTGCTGCCGATCGGCGGGCTGAAAGAAAAAGTACTCGGTGCAAAGCGCGCCAGCATCAGCAAAATCTTGTTTCCGCGGCGCAATGAGGTCGATCTCGATGACGTGCCCAAGGAGGTGCGTGAGAGCATGACCTTCGTACCGGTCGACGAGCTCTCCGAAGTGCTCTATCACGCGCTTGGCAAACGCATCATTTCGCCCGTGCCGCTCGGCATCGAGCACGCAAAAGCGAATAACGTCGTAGCTCTTCGCCCTTCGGCCACGCTGCCGATGACCAAGGTCCAAGCGAAGCGCCGTAACGGTTCGGTAAAGCGCCCTTCCGAGCGCAAGCGCCGCATCAAGCGTTAAATCGCGTTAATTTCCGTTAATTTACAAAATCCGGGTTAGATTTTCGCGGTAGCTTGACCGCCAAGCTGGCGCGTGCTACGGTTGCTCGTGCCTTCAGGCACCCCTCCAACCAGGCAGCACCTCATCTCGCTTTACCATAAGAAGGAGCTCGCCATGTTTCTACTGCGCCAATCGGTCCTTCGATCACCTTTCTCGATCGCTGCATCAGCGCTGCTAACGATGAGCGTGAGCGCGTGCAGCGGCGGCTTCACGACGCCTGCTACTCCGTCATCCGCGATGGGGGCGCGATCAATCTCGCACGCAACGAGCTACACTTTCATGACGATCGACAACATGAATGATCCCACGTTCAATCAGTTGCTGGGGATCAACACCGCCGGAAAAATCAGCGGCTATTTCGGGAGCGGAATGCCCGGACACCCCAACAAAGGTTATACGGTCGTATCGCCGTACATGCAGGGCAACTTCAAACGCGAGAACTATCCCGGTTCGAAGCAAACGCAAGTTACCGCGATCAACAACAAGAACGATACTGCCGGCTTTTGGGTCGACGCCACCGGAGTGAATCGCGGCTTCATCCGATGGAATAGCGTCTTTACCAGCTATACCGCGCCCGGAATCGGAAGCGGAACGGTCACACAAATCCTAGGTTTAAACGATTCCGGAAAAGCCGTCGGCTTTTATACGGCCGGAACCGGCATGAACTTCGGCTTCCTGCTGAACCAGGCCAACGGAAAGTTTACGACGATCACGCCTCCGGGCGCGACCAACATAACGGCATCCGCGATTAACAATAATGGCGACATCACCGGTTTCTACACTCAGGGTACGAAAACGATCGGATTTCTGAAAAAGGGGAACAGCTACTCGGCGTTCCACTTCCCCAAGCAAATGATTACGATGCCGTTCGGGATCGACGACAACGACGACATCGTCGGTCAATACATGGACCGTAAGGGAGCGACGCACGGATTTCTGCTGGTCTCGCCGCTGCATAACGCGACGTGGACCTCGATCGACGATCCCAATGGGATTGGGGCCACGACGATCAACGGGTTGAACGACGCCATGGAGATGGTCGGGTTCTACACCGACACAGCGGGAAACACCCACGGCATGCTCATCACGCCCTAACCTCAAGCCCCGCGCCGTTGCGGACTTCGCCGACGATGGCGAAGGGAACGTTGCGCGCCCGCAACTCGCCCACGAGGTCGGTGGCGGCACCGGCATCGAGACTGATCAATAATCCGCCGGAGGTCTGAGCATCGGAGAGCCCGATGCGCACGGCCTCCGGCACCGATGCATCGAAGTCGGTGAACGTCGCGTGGGTCTCGGCGTTGTGCCGGGTTCCGCCCGGAACGACGCCGGCCTCGATCAGAGCGAGCACTTTCTCCATGAATGGCACTGCGCTTGCGTTGATGACGAGCCGCACGTTTGATGCGCGCGCCATATTCTCGGCGTGACCGAGCAGCCCAAAACCGGTGATGTCGGTCGCGGCATGTGCGCCCGCGGCGAGCATCGCGCTCGCCGCGGTGTCGTTGAGTTTGGTCATCGCGCGTACGGCCTCGTCGAGATCGTTGCTCGCGATGGCGCCGCGCTTGAGCGCGGTTGTGAGTATCCCCGTTCCG
>Ga0070765_100000975_pt1 | contig 17082 bp, 12 predicted proteins | sample HubBroMetageWFT5_FD_71516 | JGI IMG/M metagenome (GOLD analysis project Ga0070765, IMG submission 71516) | Warmed and freeze-thawed soil microbial communities from the Hubbard Brook experimental Forest, New Hampshire - Hubbard Brook CCASE Soil... | ecosystem: Environmental > Terrestrial > Soil... | reverse complement strand
TCCGCCACCGTAATCTGCACGTGGTCGATGTAGCGGCGGTTCCAGACCGGTTCGAAGATTCCGTTGGCGAAACGGAAGGCCATGATGTTCTGGACGGTTTCTTTGCCGAGATAGTGATCGATGCGGTAAATCTGCTTTTCGTCGGCGACTTTGAGCAGTTGCTGGTTGAGCGCTTTGGCCGACTCCAGGTCGTGGCCAAAGGGCTTCTCGATCACCACGCGCCGCCAGTGGCTGTTGTCCTGCGCCATCAATCCGGTGTCAGAGAGCTTTTGCACGACGGGGCCGAAAAAGCTGGGCGCGGTGGCGAGATAGTAGAAAAAGTTCTGATGGGCGGAGTGATCCTGATCGACTTTGTTGAGAAAATCCTTGAGTTGCGGGTAAATCTTGTCGTCGCCGAAGTCTCCGGTGAAGTAGTAGAAACGGCGTGTGAACCAGTCCCAGAGCTCGTCTTCAGGGCATTCCCCGCAATACGCTCTGACGTCGTTATGGACACGCTTGCGGAATTCATCGGTCGACAGTTGGGCGCGGGCCACGCCTACCACGGCGAACTCGCGGGAGAGCAAGTTGGCGCGGGCGAGGTTGTAGAGCGCGGGGATCAACATGCGTCCGGTGAGATCGCCGGCCGCGCCGAAGATCACCATGACGCAAGGATCGCTCTGTTTGCCGATGCGCGGCGGCGCCGCTGCGGTTTGTTCCGCTGTCTCTGCCATGATTCGTCCCTCTGGTTTACAAGTCGTTGCGTGAGCGAGAGCTACTCTTACGCCCCTCTGGGGCTGGTTCGTTTTTTCATTCCCCCCACGGCTTGCGCCCTGGGCTTTATTCTTGCGCCGCTCCGCGGCTGGAAACTCTTTAAGAGGCTCTTAGAGAGCCTTTCTTACCGCGGTCTGCAAGGCGGCTAGTCCGGCTTTCAGATTGCTGCCCAGGTGCACGCGGAGCGCGCGACGTCCGCGCTCGGCCAATACCTGGAAGTCGCCGCGGGCCTGCGCCGCCTTGACCACGCCGAAGGTGTATTTCTGGCCGGGCACGGGAAGTTCGACCGGATCGTCGCAAGTGATCTGCACAAACACGCCCGAATTCGGTCCGCCCTTGTACGCTTGTCCCGTGGAATGGAGAAAGCGCGGACCGAAGCCGAGGCACGTCGCCACCCGCCGGCTGTCGCGCACGGCGTGGCGGATCGACTGCAGACTCTGCTCGTTTTCGGCATTCATCTGAATATAACCCAGCAGCGCGAAGTAATCACCGGGCTTGATGCGGCGCAGATGGGCTTTGAGAAATCCGACGAGGGTTGCGTCTCCGGCGGCTGCTTTGGCCAGTTCCGCGGCGTTGATTTCGTCGGCGAAGAGCTTGGCTCCATCGTTTTCGACGATGGGCGTTTCGGCGGGCAGGGAGCCGTTTTTTTCGTATTCGGAGGTCAGGGTGCGGGTCGCAATCTTGCTGGCTTCGACGTCGGGCTGGTTGAAGGCGTTGATGCCGAGGATGGCGCCAGCGACGGCGGTGGCAATCTCCCAGCGAAAGAATTCTGCGCCCAGGTCGTAGATTGTGGGGATCGGAACATGCACGACGGGATGCCCGGCTGTTTCGAGGGCGGCGACTTTGGCGTCCTGGACGGCGTCGGGGGCGGACTCGAGACGCAGGTAGGCGAAGAGGCGATCATCTCCGTAAACGTCGGGATCGTTGCCTTCGAGATCGGCGAGAGCCTCGCGGTCGACCGGGATGATGCCCTTGCCGTCTTTTCCGGTTGATTCGGCCAGGAGTTGCTCGAGCCATGCGCCCAGCTCTGCGATGCGTGGGGAAGCGACGATCGTGACCTTGTCGCGTCCGGTTTTCGCCGCAGTTCCGAGCAGGATGCCGAGCATTGCCCCGGGATTCTGGTCGATGGCGACGTCCGGGCCGCAGGCGCGGACCATCTCGGCGGCCTGCGCGAGAAATTTCTTCGTATCGATTCCGCTCAAGGCGGCCGGCACCATGCCGAAATTGGAAAGAGCGGAATAGCGTCCGCCGATCGAAGGGCGTCCGTGCAGGATGTGCAGAAAGCGGTCGGACTCGGCGACCTCCTGCAGCTTTGAGCCGGGATCGGTGATGGCCATGAAATGGCTACCGACCTTCACCGCGCCCACCGCCTGGCGAGTGCGCTCAAAAAAATATTGCTTGAAGATATTGGGTTCGAGCGTGGTGCCGGACTTGCTGGAGACGATGAACAGAGTCTTCGGAATATCGATGAGATGTTCGAGCGTTTTCACCTGAACGGGGTCGGTGGAATCGAGGACGTGCAGGGTGGGAAAGTGCGTGATGCGGCCGAAAGTTTTGCGCAGGACATCGGGACAAAGACTCGATCCCCCCATGCCCAGCAACACTACGTGTTGAAAGCCGCGCAGCTGGATTTCTTTAGTGAGCTTATGCAACTGGTCGTGCTGCGCGATTTGCTCGTCGACGATATCGAGCCAGCCCAGCCAGTTGGCTTCGTCGCTGCCGGTCCAGAGCGAGGGGTCGCGCTGCCACAGGCGGCGCAGCTTTGTTCCGGTCTGCCAATCGGCGGTCGTGGCCTTAACCGCCGCGGCCAGCGAGTCGGGCAGGCAAGTTTTCAGTCTGCTCACGAACGATCCTTGCGGAGGGCGGGTTGTCGTATTAGTCTCCACGAATTACGTAGCCCCGGACGCCCCCGTCCGGGGTTGCGCGCGAAGCGCGCAACCGGCAGCGTGCCCGAACCCGCCGGTCAATCGCGCCGCAAGCTGCCGCACGCGGAGCTGCGCTCCGCGGGGCGGACGAGGCGTCCGCCCCTACGTTAGCTCTGCCTTACCCCGCGGACTTTTGCTCGGTGCTCTTGGCCACCGCTGCCAGGAGTTTGTCGAAGGCGTCGGCGAAGAGTTTGACGCCATCGTTGGTGAGCTTGTCAGTGACCTCTTTGATCGAGATGCCGGCGCTGGCCAGATCAGCCATCACTTTGACCGCAGCGGGAATGTCTTTGGTAAGCGTGGTCTGGAGGATGCCGTGATCGCGGAAAGCGTCGATGGTCGCCGGGGGCATGGTGTTGACCGTGTCCGGTCCGATCAGTTCTTCGACGTAGAGGACGTCGCGGTAGTGTGGATTTTTCGTACTGGTGCTGGCCCACAGGACGCGCTGCGTCTGCGCTCCCTTGGCGGCCAGCGCCTGCCAGCGCGGTCCGCTGAAAATGCGCTGGTAGCTTCCGTAGGCGAGCTTGCCATTGGCAATGGCAACTTTGCCCAGCACGCCTTTGATCAGGGCTTGCTGACCGGCGTCGGTCGTGGCTTTTAGTTTTTCCTCGAGCAGGGAATCGACGAGAGAGTCGATGCGGCTGATGAAGAAGCTGGCAACGCTGGCCATTTTTTTCAGGTTGCCGCCGCGGGAGGCGAGCTCTTCGAGTCCGGCGATGTAGGCTTCGGCGACCTGCTCGTACACCTGCTGCGAGAACAGCAGCGTGACGTTGATATTGATGCCTTCACTGAGTAACTGTCGGATGGCGGGCAAACCTTCGGCCGTGCCGGGAACCTTGATCATGACGTTCTCGCGGTTCACAGCCTTCCACAGGCGGCGGGCTTCATCGATGGATTCTTTGGTTTTGCGCGCGAGATAGGGCGAGACTTCGAGGCTGACGTATCCGTCGCGGGCGTTCGAGCTGTCGTAGACCTTGCGCAGCGCGTCGGCTGCGTCCTGAATGTCATGGATGGCGATGTGTTCATAACGAGCAGTGGTGTCGAGGTCTGCACGCGAGGCGAGCGCTTTCAATTGATCGTCATAGAGCGAGCTGTCGGCGATGGCCTTTTCGAAGATGGAGGGATTGGAAGTCATCCCACGCAGGCCGTCGTCGTCGATCATGTGCTTCAGCTTGCCGGTGGTGAACAGATCGCGGCGGATGTAGTCGAGCCACATCGATTGGCCGTAGCTGAGCAATTCTTTCAGCGGATTTTTGGTGGCTTTCGGGTCGAGTACTCCGGTGGGCTGCATAGGTAATCTCCAATTCTGAATACGTGTTCGTAGAGACGTAGCTTGCTACGTCTCTTTCTTCGTCAAAACCTTCGTCAAACTCTTCGACAGGCATCGGTGCCAAAACGCGGCACCCCGTGGCGGCGCCGAGACGTAACAAGTTACGTCTCTACGATTTCATTACCTGGCGGGCGGCTGCCAGGACTGCATCTACGGTGAAGTTGAACTTCTTCAACAAGTCTTTCAGCGGAGCGGAGGCTCCGAAGCGGTGCATACCGATGCTGTGTCCTTTGGGGCCGACGTAGCGATCCCAGCCGAAGGTCGCAGCCATTTCGACGGAAACTCTGGCGGTGACTGCTGAAGGTAGGACGCTCTCTTTATACGCCGCATCCTGCTCTTCGAAAATTTCCCACGAGGGCATGCTGACTACGCGCGCCTTGACGCCTTCGGCTTTGAGTTTTTCGTAAGCGTCGACGCAGAGCGACAACTCGGTGCCGGTGCCCATCAGGATCACATCGGGCTTGCCGCCGGGCGCGTCGGCCAGAACATAAGCGCCTTTCTGGACGCCGGAAGCCGGCGCATATTTTGTGCGATCGAGCGTAGGCATCGCCTGCCGGCTCAGCACCAGCGTGGCGGGCCGGTGGGTCTGCTGGATCGCGATCTTCCAGACCTCGACGGCCTCGTTGGCGTCGCCTGGACGCAAAACCAGCATGTTCTGCATGGCGCGCAAGGAGGCGAGCTGTTCGATGGGTTCATGCGTCGGCCCGTCTTCGCCCACGCCGATGGAGTCGTGGGTCATTACGTAGAGAGCGGGAATTTCCATCAGCGCGGCCAGGCGCATGCTGGGGCGCATGTAGTCGGTGAAGGTAAAGAAGGTCGCGCCGAAGGCGCGCAGCTTCGACAGAACCAGTCCGTTCAGAGACGCGCCCATGCCGTGTTCGCGCACTCCGAAGTGCAGATTGCGCCCACCGTAGGAACCGGCCTGGAAATCGCCTGCGCCCGCGAACGTCATGTTCACTTTGTTGGACTTCGCGAGATCGGCGGAGCCACCGATCATCCAGGGAATGTTCTGCGCCAGGGCATTTAGAACTTTGCCGCCGCTCTCGCGCGTGGCCATGCCCTTCGCATCCGCCGGAAAAGCAGGCAGACTCTTATCCCATCCGGCAGGCAGTTCGCGGTTCTGCATCTGGTTGAGCCGCTGCGCGAGGTCGGGAAATTGCTTCGAATAGTCTGCGAAGTTCTTGTCCCAGTGGGCGCGCAGATCGTGTCCACGCTTGCCGATGCCTTCCTTGAAGTTGTCGTAGACGCCGTCGGGAACCAGGAACTTGGCATCTTCGGGCCAGCCGTAAAACTTCTTTACCAGTCGGACTTCCGCCTCGCCCAGCGGTTCGCCGTGAGCTTCGTAGGAATCCTGCTTGTGCGGGGAACCGTACCCGATGTGGCTGTTGACGATGATCAGCGTCGGCCGGTCTCGATTTTCGGTGTTGGCGAAGTCACCGAAAGCCCGCCCCAGTGCATCAAGATCGTTGGCGTCGGGGATGTGGGCGATGTTCCAGCCGTAGCCCATGAAGCGCGAAGCTACGTCTTCGCTGAACGACCAGTCGGCGGGACCGTCGAGGGTGACGCGATTGTTGTCATAGACCCAGCAGAGATTCGAAAGCTTGAGATGTCCAGCGAGCGAGGCCGCTTCGCTGGCCACGCCCTCCATGAAATCGCCGTCGCCGCAGATGGCATAGACGTTGAAGTTGAATATCTCGAAGCCGGGGCGGTTAAACTGCGCTGCCAGCCACTTGCTGGCGATCGCCATGCCGACGCTGTTGCCGGCTCCCTGGCCCAGCGGGCCGGTGGTTGTTTCTACTCCAGTGGTGAGGTGCGATTCGGGATGGCCGGGAGTGCGGCTGTCGATCTGGCGGAAGCGCTTGATTTCGTCCAGGGGGACAGAGAGATTATTCGATATTTCGCCGCGCTCATTGGCCGCACGCACGCCGGTCAAATGAAGCATGGCGTAGAGCAGCATGGAGGCGTGTCCGGCCGAAAGCACGAAGCGATCGCGGTTCAGCCAGAGCGGATTCTGCGGGTCGTAGCGAAGAAAATTCTGCCAGAGGGAATACGCGACCGGCGCCAAACCCATGGGTGCGCCGGGATGACCGGAGTTGGCCTGCTGGACCGCGTCGATGGCCAGAGTCCGAATCGTGTTGATGGACAGTGTGTCCAGTTGCCTTCCCGTCACCAAAACCTGTTCGCTGACTACCATGGGGGATACGCTCCTTGACAGTATAGAACTCAGGGACGCAGTGCTCCGCCGCCCTCGATAACTTTAGAGTTCCAGGATAACGAAAGGGTTCACTACGCAAAGAGTGTATCAATTTCCGGGCGGCGTTGGATTACTGCAGGGTGAAAAACGGCGAGGGCGGAGCTATTTCAGGAATTGGAAATAGCCATTCTCGTTGTTGGCGGTTCGCGTGGTTTCCTGCACGAACTTGAGGAACTGGCGCAGGCTGTCGCGCTCGGCGGCCTGCATGCCTTCAAATCGCACGCGAATTCCCGTTGTGGGACCGCTGCGGGTGACGACTCCGCTCAGGGCGAAGCCTTTGATCCAGATTTTCCCGTTAGGGACCCAAAGGGCGATTTCCACTTTCGCGCCGGGTTTGACGGGAGTGGCGGTTTCGACCAGGCATCCGCCGACGCTGGTGTTCGAGAGATTGCCCCAGATCGGAGCGCTGATTTCTTCGACGCGCAGCTCGACTGCAACGAAGCACTTAATCCGTGGATGTTTCCGCCGGTCGCTGCCCCAGTTTTCGCTATACAAATCTGGCTCGAATGGCGGTGTGGCAGATGCGGGTGTGGGAACTGCTTCAGGCTGCGGCGCGGTCTTGCTTCCGGCGGTCGTGCCGGAGTTAGCCCCGCTCTTGATTTCGCGCATCGCCGACAAGAGCGCGGCCTCCCGCTTTTCGGGAGCAGCCTCGCGATAGGCCTGCAGCAGCTTGCCTACATGCCGCACCAGGTCGGGATCAGACAGTATTCGAGTCCAGTCGGTTCCAGTAGCCGTACTCATGGAGTGCGATTATTCCGTTCTTGTCAGTACGCTCTTAGTAGTGAGCCGCTCCTGTTAGGGTGAACCGAAGGTCACTGCGATTCAAGATGACCTAAGTCACGTCGTTTTCTCTTGCCGCTGTCGATTCCTCTTTCCGAGTCAGAAAATTTAGACATCAGAGCGCGGCAGTTTAGGCAGATAGCCCGCCAAGGCTCTGGTCTGTTGATCCGAGAGCGAAAGAAATTCAAAGCCATAGTGATATCCGCGGCGGTGGCGCAGTACGGCGCGCACGGCCCACGGTTCGGAGGTTGCGGGAAATACGAAGACCAGGGATGCGACGTCGCCCGGGGTGAGTTCGGCCGCGACCAGGACGCCCATTCCGCCTTCGGAGAGGTCTCTGGCGTGGGCCTGCATCTCCCGGTGCCCGGCGCCGTGAAACAGCGTCAGCGTCACCGGGAACTCGCAGCGGTAGCGCGGGTAAAGACGCGGCCGGCGATCGGGGGAGCGCTTCAGGGCCTTTTCGGGACTCGATGCCATGCTTTCCAATTCCTGAGAGCTTGAGGTCCTGTTGTTTTACTGCGATGCGAAGTTTAATTGGACGATTTCGGTCGTCTCGTTTTGAGAAGGTTCGAATTTCCATTTAGCGATCGCGTTGATGGCGGCGTCGACTAATACGGGATTTCCGCCCAGCGCCCGCGTGGATTTCACGCTGCCGTTGGGGCGAACGATGGCCTCAATCTTTACTACACCCTGAAGGTGCATTCGTTTGGCGAGTTCGGGATAGGCGGGAGCAACCCGGGTGGCGACTCTTCGCTCAGGGGGCGCCACGGCATGAGGTTCCTGCGCGCTGACGAAGCCAGCCGCGGCGAGAATGAAACTGCTGAAAACGGCGATTTTGACAAACTTCGGCATCAGGCTCTGACGACAGGCCCTACCCGCAGGCCCCGACTGCAAGATTAAAGGCGGTCACGGTTCCGGGGCAAAACACCGAAGGCGTGGCCCTTCGGGGGTACGGGCGGGTTTCCCGGCCCGTATTTGAAAAGGCCACGAATGGTTCCCCAGCAGCGGGTTCGCGTAACTTTCCAGAAATCGTTTTGCATCGCTCGCCGCGAAAAACGAATCCAATTGGACTGTTTCAGGGTAGGGGCGCCAAAAGAGGCATCTGGGTTCGGGGGCAGAGTGCGGAAGAGGGGTCACTACGTTCGAGGATGCGGGTCTCATTGAGAGTATTGAGCACGGTCTTTCTGAGTTTGGCAGCATTGTTGATTTCCGAAACCGCCCTGATGGGTCAGGCGACGGGCGGAAGCCCTACCACCCCGAACGTAACGCTGCCCGGGCCTCCGAATCCATTCCTAGGCAGTGACGCGCAGGACAAGCTGACCCCGGACGTTCTTCAGATCGACTTCACCGAAGCCATTAACCGCGGACTGCGCAACAATCTTGGGCTGCTGCTGGCCAGCGACTCGACGGAAACGGCTCGAGGCGAGCGCTGGAAGGAACTCAGCGACCTTCTGCCGAACCTCAGCGGGCGAGTGCAGGAAGAAGCGCAGACCCTGTCCCTGGCAGCGCTTGGATTCAACAAGCTTTTTCCTTTGTTTGAACCCGCCGGTAGCACGACCAAGATTCCGCGGGTGCTTCCGGCTTTCAATTATTTCGACGCGCGCGCCACGCTCAACCAGTCGGTCTTCAATTTCAACAGCCTCGAGAAAGAGCGGTCGGCGGCGGAGAGCGTGAAGGCGGCGCAGTTCACCTACAAGGATGCGCGGGAAATGGTGGTTCTGGCCGTCGGAAATGCCTACCTGCAGGCGATTGCGGGTGCAGCCCGGGTGGAGACTGCCGAGGCGCAGGTGAAGAGCGCGCAATCGCTTTCGGACAAAGCGGCGGACCAGCAGAAAGCGGGGCTGACTCCAGCCATTGACGCACTGCGGGCACGCGTAGAACTGCAGACGCGCCAACAGCAGCTGATCGTGGCCCGCAACGATTTGGCCAAGCAGAAATTGTCTGTGGCGCGGATCATCGGGCTGGCGCCGGGGCAGGCATTTGTGCTCACGGAGAAAGCGCCGTACCAGGCGCTAGCCGCGCTGCCATTGGATTCGTATCTGCAGCAGGCGTTCGCTTCGCGCGCCGACTATCAATCGGCGTTGTCGCAGGTGAGGGCGGCGGAATTGTCGCGGCGGGCGGCAACGGCGGGGCATTATCCGTCGATCGATGTAAGCGCGAATCTGGGCGATGTCGGAGTGACGCCGTCGCAGTCGAACGGGAACTGGCAGCTGAGTGGCGGAGTGAACATCCCGATCTTTGCCGGGGGCAAGGTGCACAGCGATGTGCTGGAAGCGGATGCGAAGCTGAAGCAGGCGCGGTCGCAACTGGGGGATCTGCGCGGGCGCATCGACTACGAGGTTCGCACCGCGCTCCTGGATTTGAACGCCGCGGCCGAGCAGGTCGAAGTAGCTCGCAGCTCTGTGGATCTGGCGGAGCAGGCGCTTACGCAATCTCAGGATCGCTTCACCGCCGGCATCGCCGATAATCTGGAAGTTGTGCAGGCACAGGAAGCAGTGGCCAGCGCACATGAGAGTTACATTGAGAGCCTGTACGCGCACAACCTGGCGAAGGTCGAGCTGGCTCATGCCATCGGCGAGGCGGAAGCTGACGTCAGGAGATTCTTGAAAGGCAATCCATAGCCCATGCCACAAACCACGCAGAGTCCGCCTGAGGAAACTACGCAGCCGGAAAATAATACGACCACGAAGGTGTTGGCCCCGCCTGAGAAGGATTCTCGCGCGGGTAGGACGCAGAGCTCCGCCTTCCGCATCGGCGTGGTCATCGGCGTCATTGTGCTGCTGATTGCGGGATTTTTCGTCTACCGGTATGTCTCGAGCTACGAGTCGACTGACGATGCGCAGGTCGATGGCCACGTGAACTCGGTGAGTACGCGCATTACCGGTCACGTCATCAAGCTGAATGTGCAGGATAACCAGTACGTGCAGGCAGGGACGGTGCTGGTGGAGATTGATCCGGCCGACTATCAGGTGGCGTATGAGCGGGCGAAAGCGGACTTCGAAGACGCCCAGGCCTCGGCGCTGGCCGCCGGAGTCAATGTGCCGATCACTTCGGTGAACACGACCAGTCAGGTGTCAGCGACCGAGGCGGACGTGAACAGCGCTCGCGCTGGCATCCAGGCGGCGCTGCAGCAGTTCGCAGGGGCGAAAGCACAACTGCAGGAAGCGGAAGCCAACAATGTGAAGGCGCAGAACGATCTGGTCCGCTACAAGCAACTGGTCGATAAGCAGGAGATTTCAGAACAGCAATACGATCAGGCCACGGCTTCGGCGAAAGCGAGTGCCGCCGCGGTCGAGGCTGCGCGCGCCAATGCCGACGCCGCACAGCAGCAGGTCACGCAGGCTCAGGGCAAACTCACGCAGGCGCAGGCGAACTTCAGCACCGCTAATACGGCTCCCCGGCAGATGCAGGTCATGCGGGCGCGGGCGACTTCCGCGCTTGCCCAGGCGCAGCAGAAGAAAGCGGATCTCGATCAGGCGCTGCTCAATTTGCAATATACAAAGATCGTCGCTCCGGTGAACGGGATGGTCAGCGCCCGGACGGTCGAAGTCGGGCAGAACGTCGCCCCGGGCCAGGAACTGATGAAAGTCATCAATCTGGATGACGTGTGGATCACGGCCAACTTCAAGGAAACCCAGCTGCGCGAGATGAAGCAGGGTCAGCGGGTCACGATCAACGTGGATGCTAACGGCAAGGAATATAACGGCAGGGTCGACAGCATTGCGGGAGCCAGCGGCGCCCGCTTCAGCCTGCTGCCTCCGGAGAATGCGACGGGAAATTACGTGAAGGTGGTGCAGCGGATTCCGGTGAAGATTGTTCTCGATCCGGGCTCGACTAACGACCACGTGCTGCGACCCGGCATGTCGGTTGACCCCAAGGTCTGGATTCGGTAATGAGCGCCGCGGCGGGCACGCTCGATCATGCCGATTGGCGTCCCGCTGTTAATCCCTGGATCATTGCTCTCGCGGTTACCCTCGCAACGTTCATGGAGGTGCTCGACACTTCCATCGCCAACGTGGCGCTGCCCCACATTGCAGGAAGCCTCTCCGCTGGTCAGGACGAGAGCACCTGGGTCCTGACTTCCTACCTGGTTTCGAATGCGATTGTGCTGCCGCTGAGCGGCTGGCTCTCGTCGATCATGGGCCGCAAGAATTTCTACATGAGCTGCGTGGCCCTGTTCACTGTGAGTTCGTTTATGTGCGGACTGGCTCCGAACCTGGCGACGCTGATTGTCTGCCGGATTCTGCAGGGAGTGGGCGGCGGCGGTTTGCAGCCGAGCGAACAGGCGATTCTGGCAGATACGTTTCCTCCGGCGAAGCGCGGCATGGCTTTTGCGGTCTATGGTATTGCGGTGGTCACCGCGCCCGCGATCGGGCCGACTCTGGGCGGATGGATCACCGACAATTTCAGCTGGCGCTGGATATTTTTCATCAACATTCCGGTGGGGATTATTTCAATTCTCCTGACCTCGCGGCTGATTCAGGATCCGCCGTATTTCAAGCGGCGCAAACTGAGCGAAACTCGTATCGATTACGTCGGCCTGAGCTTTGTCGCGCTGGGGCTGGGCGCGTTGCAGATCGTGCTCGACAAAGGGCAGCGTGACGACTGGTTCGAGTCGCATTTCATTCTGGTTCTTTCGTTGATTGCGGCGGCATCGCTGATCTTTCTGGTGATCTGGGAGTGGCGGCACAAGGATCCCATTATTGATTTACATCTGTTTCGCGACCGCACGTTTGCGGTTTCGAATTTATTGATGTTCATGCTGGGCTTTGCCCTGCTCGGCAGCACGCTGTTGCTGCCTCTGTTTATGCAGACCATGCTCGGTTACACCGCCGAGCGGGCGGGGCTGGCGCTGATGCCGGGCGGATTCACGATTATTATTTTGCTGCCCCTGGTGGGATTTCTGCTGTCGCGCTATAGCCCGCGCTGGCTGCTGATATTCGGTCTGGTGATGCTGTCGGCGTCCCTGTTTCATATGACCAGCTTCGATCTGGATATCGATTTCCACACGGCGGTCTATGCCCGCATGCTGCAGGCGGTGGGAATGGCGTTCCTGTTCGTGCCAATCAATACGGCGGCCTACGCGTTCCTGCCGCGCGAAAAAAATAACGCCGCTTCAGGCCTTATGAACCTGGGGCGAAACATTGGCGGTAGTGTCGGAATTTCTCTGGTCACGACCATGCTCGACCGCAGGACCCAGCTCCACCTGACGAATCTGGCGAGTCATCTGAGCATGACGAATCCGGCGCTGCTGGCGATGCTGCGGGGAGCGTCGGGCGCGATGCGGGCCCACGGCTCCAGTGCGGCCGGCGCGACCCAGCAGGCTTATGCCATGGTGCAGGGCGTAGTGGAGCGGCAGGCTACCATGCTGGCTTATCTGGATTGTTTCTGGTTTCTTGGGGTCGCGATTCTGCTCATGATCCCCACGGTCTTTCTGATGAAAAAATCGAAGCCCGGCGGGGGAATGGCAGTCCACTAAACGTGATATTACGTCCGTGTCTTTCCTGAGTGACAAAAGCTCGTGAATCACGCCGGCGCGGCTTTGTTGGATAACTATACGTCGCTAGTAGTAGCAGAAAGTATCCTGATAGGCTGACAATTCGGCAACTTCGCGTGCGAAGAAGTGTTCATAAGCAAAGTCTCGGGAGGCGCGGATGCGATCAGGAACGAAGTTAGATTTTCAACCGAAGGGCAGGATTGTTTCGCCAGGGGTCATTCGATTCATTCGATTCGTGGGCGTTATTGGCGCGATCTTATTCCAGGCGTCCTGGTCTCTGGCTCAGGTGGATCGTGCCGGTTTGACTGGCACCGTCGTCGATCCCTCGGGGCGCGCTTTGCCGCTGACCGAGGTCACGGCGGTGCAAAATTCCACCGGACTCCAGCGCGAGGCGACCTCTTCTCCGAGCGGAACCTATGATATTCCCGAGCTGCCGGTCGGGGTGTACACGGTCACATTTGCCCACAACGGCTTCAAGGAACTTACTTTCGTAGACGTGGTGCAGGTGGTCGGACGGACACGAACTCTCAACGCGACGCTGCAGATATCGGGCGGTCAGGAACGGATCGTGGTGTCGGCCAGTTCGGAGCAGATGGATAAGACTTCCGACGCGCTGGGAACGCGCATCGAACCGACGCAAACCAAAGAATTGCCGCTCAATGGCCGCAACTGGGCCACGCTGACCGCTCTGGCGCCCGGCGCGGTGGATACCGGAGGCAGCAGCCAGCGCGCGGTCCGGTTCGCGGGCCGAGGCCGCGACGATGACAACTTTACTTACGACGGCATCGACGCTACCAATATCGTGAACCAGCCGCAGCAGCCTTATGTTCGTCTTTCGATCCCGCTCGACACCATTGAGGAGTTTCGCGTCGACTCGATGCTGGCGACAGCAGAGGCAGGAGGCACGGGAGGCCCGCAATTAGCGGTAACCTCGCCTTCGGGCACCAACCAGTGGCACGGCGACGCGTTCGAATTTTTCCGCAACAACGCCTTCGATGCTTCGGAGCCGGTTCCGGCAAATACGGCGCTGCAGCCTTTTCATCTGAATCAGTACGGAGGTTCGCTGGGCGGGCCGGTAGTGCGGGACAAGACCTTCTTCTACCTCGCCTATGAAGGCTACCGGCAGATCTGGGGGTTTCCGCTGGTTGGCTTCGTGCCCACCGACGCTTTCCGCGCGCAAGTGGCAGCGGATTCTCCGGTCCTTGAACCCATTCTGAACGCCTATCCGGAAGGGCAGACTCCGACGAGCAATCCGGATATCGCGCAATTCGCCAGCGAGGGCAGGCAGGTGGTCAACGAAAATTCGGCCATGCTTCGCTTGGACCATCGCTTCTCGGAGAATACGACGTCATTCGTCCGGTTTAACATCGACCGGGCGGTGAATACGCAACCGCTTGCCAGTTCGGGAAACTATCTTGCCGACCGACAGCAGCTTACTTCTGCCCCGGTCAATGGCGGCATCGAACTGCTTCATATTTTCTCGCCCGCTCTGGTGAATGAGGCGAAGTTCGGTTTTAATCGCGGGACCGCTGACACTACCGACATCAATCAAACCGGATTGCCGTATACCTTCGCTGTTTCCGGTGCCTTTACCACCTTGAATAACAACAAGGCCAACACCGGCGTGGGGAACTCCTTCTCTGGAATCGATAACTTGACGTTTGTTAAAGGGCGGCACACGTTGAAAGCCGGAGTTGAGATCCGGCGGGTTCAGTTGAACCAGGGAAACACGGAGAGCGGAACGGTGGTGTTTCCTTCTACGGCGGCATTCGATGCGGACGAGGTAAGTACGGCCAGCCTGAACGGCGCGCTGCCCATCAACGGCCTGCGCAAGACACAGTACTACGGCTACATTCAGGATGAATTCAAGTGGCGGCCGAATCTCACCGTGAACCTGGGCGCACGTTATAGCTTCTTCAATCTTTTCCATGAAGTGCAAGGGCGCGCCAATCCATTCGATTTCGCGACCTGCGGGCCGCAGGGCTTTTGCGGAGTCGGAGCCGGCTTCGGCCAGCCCAACTATGGCGATCTCGATCCGCGGCTGGCCTTCGCCTGGGCGCCGACCAGGAGCCAACGCACGGTGCTGCGCGCCGGCTTTGGGCTCTACCATGAAGACGGGCAGCTGGACGATCAGAACTTGCCCATCAGCAATGAAGTGTTCGCCTACTCGCTGTCGAACAAAACAATTCCCACGCTGAGTTATCCCATCACTCCGTTCCTGGTGGATACGACGGGGATCATTTCGCCGCGCGACGACGACCGCACGCGCAAGGACACTTACGTCGAACAGTGGGGCATTTCTGTGCAGCAGGCTCTGCCGGCAGATTTTGTGGGGACTGTCTCCTATGTGGGCAGTCGAGGCGTGCATCTTCTTACGCTTTCCGAAGTCAACGTGGTCAATCCGCTGACCAGCACGCGGCCTTACCCGAATTTTGGGCAAGTGAGCTGGCGCGGCAACAAAGACAACAGTAACTACAACGGGCTCTCGGTGGCCGCGAAACGTACCTTTTCGCACGGCTTCCTTCTGTCGGCCAACTACATGTGGTCGCATGAGATTGACGACGGCTCCGACGGCAGCGGTGATGGCGACTCCCTGGTGGCTGAAAACGTTAACTGCCAGATTTGCGAACGGGCCAGCGGCATCTGGGACGTGCGCCACGTGTTCAACGCCAACGCGGTATATGAACTTCCTTTCGGAGCGGGCAAAGCGTATTTGAACCAGCCGGGGCTCTGGAATGCCATCGCCGGCTCCTGGGAGATCACGTCTGTGGTGGAGGCGCGCACGGGATTCCCGGTCAACGTGACGGTTGACCGCTCAGCAGCGGCCGTCCCCGACGGCAATACCACCGATCAGCGTCCGGATCTTGTGCCCGGAGTATCGCTGAGTCCTCGCGGAGGATCCACGATCGGGGAATGGATTAACCCGGCGGCATTTGCCGTGCCGGCGGCGGGCACATTCGGCGACGCGCCGCGAGACGTTGCGCGCGGTCCGGGCGCATGGCAGATGGATTTTGGAGTTGGGAAGCGCATTCCCCTGACGGAAAGCGCACATCTGGAGTTTCGTACGGAGTTCTTTAATATTTTCAATCACCCGCAGTACGGGTTGCCACAATCGGATTTCGCTGTCGCACCCGGGCCCAATGGCGGCTTCGGCAGCATCATCCAGACGGTCAACACGACGACTCCGGTTAGCCCGGTAGGGACAGGAACACCGCGGGAAATTCAGTTTGCGTTGAAGATTGCTTTCTAGGGTTGCGAATCGACAACGTCAGGATTCCAACATTCGCTCGAGCGCGCCCTTGTTGCGAATGGTGAGAGTGGCGCCTTTCACTTGCAGTAGCTCCTTTTTCTTGAATTCCGAGAACAATCGGCTGACGGTTTCGCGGGTGGTGCCAATCATCTCGGCGATCTCTTCGTGGGTCAGCGTCATTTTTACCAGCGATGGTGTTTCAGGATCCTGCGACTCGGCCGCCCAAGACAGCAGCAATTTGGCAAATTTTTCGGCGGGAGAACTGGTCAGGCCCAGAGTGCGAATCTCCTCATAGGCGGTGTAGTAGTTGCGGCTCAGTTGTTCGGCGACGCGCACCGCAACCTCGCCATGCTCCCGTAGGAATTGCAGGAAGGCATCGCGGGCGATGAAGTTCGCCTGTCCGGCCTCAACCATCTCCGCGGTGACTTCATAGGGCCGATTGGAGATGGTCGCATTCAAACCCAACACATCCCCAGGGTCGGAGAGTTTGGTGATGATGGTTTTCCCTTCCCGCGATGATGTGGAAAGTTTTACTTTCCCCGCACACAGCACGAAAACGCCACGCGGCTGCTGGCCCTCGATGAACAACATGGCGGACCTGGGATAGACGGCTGTGGATTTGATTTCGCTTAGCTTTCGCAGCGTGGGCGCAGACAAGTTGCAGAATAAGTGCTCTTCCCGGACCGGGCAGGTGACGCAGTTGTCGATGACGTTCAGGCCGTAGGGAGCGCGCATTTTCCCCCGCTTTCCTGCCTTCGAAGTGTAGCACCCCCTGTGATTGCAATCACAAAAAGGCGTGTCTTGCGGCACGGCGAGCGAGGGCACTCCCACCGAGAATAACTACGTGGGCAGCATCGAGAACTGAGGAGGGTGCCATGAGCGCGGTGCTTGAGCTGCAGGAGAAACAGGAGACAGAAGTTGAAAAGCCGAGTTGGCCGGCAGCAGTCCCGAGCGCGCGAGTTGCGGCCCGCGAGCTTCAACCGCTGCTTTTCGCGGACGTCTTGCTGGAGGTCGATGGCGCCGAAAAACGCCGCCGGGGCTTAGCGGCGATCTCATCTACTGTGCTGCAAAGCCTCCTCCCTGGCGACTTTGCTGGTCGTCCCGCTGATGTTTACCGAAGCTCTTCCGAGGCAACAACTGTTAACGCTGCTGGTGGCTCCGCCGCCACCCCCGCCGCCCGCGGCAGCTGCGCGCTGAAAATGCTCGAACATAGGCGGAGTGTGTATGATTTCGCTCGATACTGATTCCAGGACGCAGACAGCGGTCAATGCGATTCAGGAAGGCCTGAAGCTGCGTGTA
>Ga0070765_100000974_pt1 | contig 17084 bp, 11 predicted proteins | sample HubBroMetageWFT5_FD_71516 | JGI IMG/M metagenome (GOLD analysis project Ga0070765, IMG submission 71516) | Warmed and freeze-thawed soil microbial communities from the Hubbard Brook experimental Forest, New Hampshire - Hubbard Brook CCASE Soil... | ecosystem: Environmental > Terrestrial > Soil... | reverse complement strand
TGTTTGAATGCCAAAGAGTGGATTCACCACGTTGTTCACGCTTGCGAAGTTGGTATGGTTGGCGATGTTGAAGCCCTCCGCTGTAAATTGCACTCTGGCCTTTTCGCCAAGTTTATGTTGCCAGCTCAGGCGCATGTCGAAATTGGTATAACTCGGGCCAAGTCCAGTGTCGCGGCCGGCGCCGATGGGGCGTTCGTTCGTGGTGTGATTGTTGCCGTTCACTTCGCCCCCCGCCAGCAAGTTGAACGGATGCCCGCTATTGTAGGTAAAAATGGGGGCCAACTGAAAACCGGCAAGGATAGGATTCGCCCAAGGGCTGTCAATTACGCCGGCCACCACGACCTTATGACGCTGATCGAATTCGGAAAGTCCGCGGTCGGCGCCCAGGTTGGTCGGATCTTGCGGGCCATAGTCGCTGTTAAAATCAGTACCCGTGTCGAATCCTTTGCTATAGGTGTAATTGCCTAACACGGAAAAATGATTGCTGAAGCGCTTCTTGATTTCTAGAATTCCGCCTTGGTAAAGGGCAGAACCAACGGAAGCGTATTCGTTGTTTTGCACGATAAATGGATTCACAAAGCACTTGAAGGGATTGGCGCATGGCGAGACTCCCCCGGGGAACTCCGTGCCGCCCAGCGGATCTGGGTCGCCCGGGGTGCCCGCGCTAGGATTCCAGTTCCGGTAGGAGACAGTTTTCCCGTTGGACAGCGGAATGGTGCTAAACGGCGCTGGCAGCAGATTGGTGTCAATGGCGGTGGGGAGGCCGATGGTATGAGAGTAGATGTAACTGGCGGAGATAGAGAGTCCCGGAACAATCTCGCGCTCAATTCCAAACTCGGCCTGCTGCGAATATGGAGGTCTAAAATTAGGCTGGTCGACGAAAACCACTTGAAGCGGACCAAGGGGACCGCTATTGGCGACATTCAGTCCCAGCCCAGGCTGCGCAAGCAAGGCGGGGGTAATGCAAGCGCTGCTCCCCGGAGGCGGTGTCGTGCAAGTGATCGCTCCCTCAGCGAATAGCGTCTGGAAGACTCCCGGGGCACTCAGATTTGCGGCGCCGCCGGGCACTCCCTGAATTGGAACGATGTAAATGGAGATTTCGCGATTGCAGGGACTGCTGCCGTTACCCGGGAAAATGGTGCCGGGGAATCCGGAAAATCCACAGATGGCGTCCAGGTTATTCACTTGCCCCGCATTCGTCGTGTTTCCCACCGAACTGTTGTTCGCGTTCCGAACTCCGAGGGAGTAATCCACAGACGTAATCTGGTCGTAGATCGGTGCGTAGAAGATCCCGTAGCCTCCACGAATGACCGTCTTGTGGTTGCCAAACGGATCCCAGGCGAAGGAGACTCGAGGGCCAAAATCCTTTTTGTATGTGTGCAACGGAGCGTACTGCGTGTCAAGCTCATAGCGAAGGCCGAGATTCAAGGTCAGATTGCGCCGGATCTGCCACGTATCCTGAAAATAGCCCGCCGTGAACGGCCTTGTGTAATACGGATAAACTGGATTGCCAAAGCCCTGCTGGAAAACGACCGGAATACCAAACGAAGCCGCTTGCAGCGAAGTTATGCTGGTACTCGCCAGCTGCGGGCTAATCGCGCCTCCAGGCAACGAACTAAACACGAAACGCCCCGGGAAGAACGTGTGCGATTCCGTATGGTTGCCGCGAAGCAGCTCGGAACCACCGAATTTGAAAGTATGGTGCCCGCGAACCAGCGTGAAGTTGTCCGCGATTTCATATCTGCGCGTAATGCTGGATTCGGGCAAAAAGATGTTCGTTCCCAAATTATTCACAAAGCCGGGGATTTGCAGTCCGGCTTCCCCAGGTTCGTTTGGAATTACGCCGGTGTTGTAGTAGTCAAATTGCAATCGGAGTTCGTTCTGAGCGGTGGGGCTGAACTGATGATAAAAAGCGGCCAAAATGTTGTCGTCATAGGCGCGAACCGCGCTGCCCGCCGAAAAGCCCGTCAGCGATTGCACGTCGGGATTTTCCTCGCGATCATGCCCATACCTGTAAGTGAGGCTTATCTGATTCGCATCGCTGAATCGGTGATCGAACCTCCCAGACGCCAGGTACTCTCGGGTGTTGTAAGGGAACAGTCCGCCGTTTGACTCCAGGGCGCCCACGAGGAAACCGTTCAGCCCGTTTTGAATCTGCGAAAGCCCCGTGGATTGGCTGACCGTCAAACCGCTAGCGAGTGCCCCGGCGCAGACAGCTGCCGGAATTTGTGGCTTGCCTGCGAAGCAGGTTACCAGAGTGTTTCCTTGCGCCGTCAATCCAGCGATAATCGCATCTTGCGCAGCCGTCGGTCGGAGAAGACTCGTGCTGGTCAGGATCGGAACGGAATTCTGCGCGTCTTGGAGCAACCCTTCGAAGGAAACGAACAGAAAGGACTTGTCTTTCGTGATCGGGAAGCCCGCCGTGCCGCCAAACTGGTAGCGGGTCAAGGAATTCTTAGTCGGCGAGCTGTTGCTGTCCGGCTTCGTCGGATCGAAAATCGCACCTGGCGCCAGCGCCTGCGTACGGGCAAACGGGTCAGCGGCGTCCAGGCCGTCGTTGCGGAAGTAACTGTAAAGGGTGCCGTGCAGCTCGTTCGTCCCGGATTTGGAGACGATGTTGATCGTTGCGCCGCTCGCGCCGCCGAGCTCCGCCGTGTAATTGCTGCGGTTGACTTGAAACTCCTGAACGGCATCCTGGCTCAGTGTGAGACGCACTCCGCCCGCGTCATCATTGGCTTCCCCACCGTCAACGGTGATGCTGTTGCCGCGTCCATTGCTGCCATAGAACGAAAGGCCGCTCTGCGGTGTTGATTTCACTCGAAAATCCTGGTCGGAAGCCAATCTCGTGGAATTCGAGACCCCCGGAGTCAGGAGCGTGAACGTAAGATAGTCGCGTCGGTCGATGGGCAGGTTGGCAATATCCTCCTGGGTCAGTGTATTCGCCTGACTGCCTCTCTCGGTTTCCACCACCGGCAGCTCTCCCGTCACTTCCACGTGGGCTGTGGCCGACGCTAACTGCAAGCGAAAGTCCAGAATGAGCGTCTGTCCAACGTTGACAACTACATCCTTACGGATTTCCTTTTGAAAACCGGAGGTTTCCACGGTCACGCTGTAGGAGGATGGCGGTAGCCCTGTCAGGCGATACTCGCCATCGCTCTCCGTCACAGCGGTCCGCCGGATTCCTTTTTCGGAATCTTCGACCGTCACGCTGGCTTTCGGAACTGTCCCTCCACTGGGGTCCGTCACCGTCCCGCGGATCTCTCCCGATGTACCGGCGCCCTGGGCGCGTGTAGCGCTGTCTGCAGCCAGCAAGCATGCCAACGACAGAAATGCGCCAGCAAGTAAAGTTGCCCTCATAAGTCCTCCTGGTTCAACGAACGGATCACAGAACCCTTGCTCAATTGGACGAATTACGCACTTTCCCTGACCGAGTGCCATTCTGAGACCGCCATGGCCACCTTTGCCGGACCCGCTGCCGGTTAATTTCAGGCTTGGCATTTGCATGGAGGTACTGCAGGAGACTGTGCGTCATCCTTCAGGAATTCACGGACTCCATACCCCCGACGGATGCATCCAAAATTATGATTGTCCGTATCACATAATATTGACTAACGTCAAGACGAATCCTTTGGCATTCGGCAAGGGGGATAAGCCAAGCCTTAGGTTGGACTGCTTGGCAGAATTCTGAGTGTTTGGCCGGCAACGCTCGCGGAGGGAAAGCAGCGCTGTGACTGGCCACCACCAGGAAGCTCAAACAGCCGGGCGCCGTTCAGCGGGGCACGAGTACGATCCGGCCGGAGACCTGCCCATGCCGGAGTTGCTCGAGGACATCGTTAACTTGGGCTAACGGACGGGTGGCCGTCTGGCAACGCACTTTTCCCGCCGCGCCCAGGGCCAGGACTTCCCGCAAGTCCTCCCGCGTGCCGACGGAGGAAGCCTGGATGTGCACTTCCGTTGCAGCCATCATGATTGGCGGAAAGCAGATGGGTTCTGAAGGTAAGCCTACAACAAGAAGCGTCCCGGTAGGCCTGATGCAGGGAAAGGCTGTGTCATATGCTTTTTTCGCGGCAGAGGTGACCAGCGCAGTGTGTACACCGCCCGCGCGCCGCAATTCTTTGACGACATTCACCGTTTCCGCGTTCATCGTTGCGGATGCGCCAAGCGTTTTGGCCTGGGCGAGTTTTTCGTCGGAGACATCAATCGCTGTCACGATCGCTCCCAGGCCGGCCCCAATTTGCACGGCCAAGTGACCCAGGCCACCGGCGCCGAACACCGCCAAACGTTGGCCTGGTTGGATTTTCGCGTGTTTTAGGGCGCGATAAACAGTGACTCCCGCGCAGAAAAGTGGTGCGGCGTCGACTGAGGAAAGTTCGTTGGGGATTCTCGTGGCGTGGGTCGCCGGCACTTTCACGAACTCTGCGTATCCGCCGTCGACAGTAACGCCGGTAATTCTTTGTTTGGCGCAGAGATTCTCGTTGCCTTCGCGGCAGAAATCGCATTCGCCACAGGTCCAGTACACCCAGGGAACGCCGACTCGGTCGCCGACCTCCAAGTGATTGACGGACGCGCCTTTTTCCACGACCCGGCCCGCAATTTCGTGTCCGAGAATCAGCGGCCTCTTGGTGATGGGGACAAGCTGCGGCCAATCGCCGTCAGCCACGTGCAAGTCCGAATGACAGACACCGCACGCCTCGATTTCGATGAGCACTTCGTGCGCGTCGGGTTGCGGTTGATCGACGTCTTCGATGGTCAGCGGTGTTTTGAACTCGCGCAGGATCGCGGCTTTCATCGCGCCCAGCTCAACGAATTGGGAAAACGTGACTCAGCAGCTTTGCACAAGATATGGAACTCCTTGGGCCTTTATGCGATCGGCAGGGAATCTGTCGCACCGTTTTACAGCTTTGCGCCGCGCAAGAAAAATTCAACAGCATTTCTCACCCGCTCGGTAAGTTTGTGAGGTCCGGTCAGGTCGACGGCCCACTGACGCACGACGGTATTGAAAAGCCCCTCCATAAATTCGGCCAGGTGCACGACCGGAAAATCACGCGTGATCTCGCCATTTTTTTGGCCCTCCGCGATGATTTGGCGGAGAAGGCTGACCGTCGCCGCCTCCGCTCCCCGCAGCTCCGGCGAGCGCACCGGGTCCATCGCGCCTGCGAGAATGACGGCCTGCCAAAGCGGCCGCCCCACTTCCGTTGTGTTTCCCAGAGTCTCGTAGAATCGCCGCAAGCGTTGCTCGGTCGTTGCTTTGGTGGACAGCTCGGACTTCAGGCTTTCGGCCTGGCGCGCAAACGCGCGCCGTCCAACTTCGCGCAAGACTGCATCTTTGCTTGGAAAATAGCGGAAAAACGTGGGTTGGCTGATTTCCAGAGTATGCACAATATCGTCGATGCGCGTGTTCTCGTACCCCCGCTGCCGAAAAAGATGCAGAGCCGTTTCGACGATCTGCTGGCGAAGCCGCGCTTTCTTGCGTTCGCGGAGGCCTGCAGTCGGCTCCTTGCTGGAGGAGGCCCGCCCGCGCCTTCTTTTCGCTGTCTCCCCATTATTGTCGTTCCCACGCGCAGAGGGGGGCGATCGTCTCGCTGCAATTTTTGCGCGCCGCATGAAAAGTTCCTCCATGATGGGGCGCCGCTCCGGGGCGCGGCATTCATCACATTACGTTAGTCGCGCCAACATTATAGTGACTAACGCCAAGTTGCAAGCCCCGCCTTTGTTCGAAAAATAAGAAGGATAGGAACGAGAGCCTCATTCTGTCCGGCGCGCTGGAGAAAACCGTAGCTGGCAGTCCGGGGAGACAATCCCGGCACGATGAAAAGCGATCGCAGATGCGCGGACTTCGAAAGTGTCTTAAAATGGTAGTGCCAAAAGGATGGGCGTGTAGCTCAGCTGGGAGAGCGCGTGCTTTGCAAGCATGAGGTCGCAGGTTCGAACCCTGTCACGTCCACCAAACTTCTTCCCCAATTTTCGATCACGCAATCATCTTGCGTCTTCACCTGTTGTTTACCTACTCGTCGCAAATAAATCTCCTGCGAAGAATGGCTTCCATAAACGGAGTCCAACACGAGAAGTCGGCGCGTGCCCCGACGTTCTCCCGTTCGTTAGGCGCTATAGTTCGCCACAACTCGCGCCACTTTTTGATCCGCTGACAGCTCCATGAATTCCGCCGTGCGTGTCCCCTTTTGATTTGTGTAGCAGAGCACCACGCTGTTCACGCCCCACAGCACGTCCTCAAGCCGAAACTGAAGTTCCGGGTACGCGGTGAGCCCTCGCTGAAAGTAAGCTCTCAAGTTCGCCTTGCCAGCCACCTTGCCATCCGGCGTCCCCAAAAGTTGCGCGGCAACCGGTGAAGTCAACTCGATGGCATCCTCATAGTGCGTCATGATCAAGTCCAAATCATGGGCGTTCCAAGCCCCAACCCAATGGTTGGCCAGCTTCCAAGCCTCATCTCTCGTCACCGGCGTTCCTCCCCACTAGCGCTTCATCGGCAAAGCATCTGGAATCCACACTTCCAAAACAAAGAACTTAAAACCCTTTAGAATCCCCACTTACGAAAAAAGGTGGCGGGAGGGGCCGACCAACTTCCGGCACTCGCGCGCAATCGCCCAATCTTCCTGCGCCGACAAAACCAGCACACGCACCGTCGAGTCAACCGTAGAGATGTCACTCTCCATCGGAGAGGCTGAATTCTTCTCTGGATCGATGGCCAGCCCGAGAAAACCCAGATTGGCGCACGCGGCAGCCCGCACCTCCGCCGAATTTTCACCGATCCCCGCTGTAAACACCAAAGCATCGATCCCGTTCAAGGCCGCGATCATGGAGCCGATTCCCGCCCGCAGCCGATGCACAAAAACATCGAACGCCAGCTTTGCGCGCGCATTTCCTTTTTTCATCGCGGCCTCAACTTCGCGCATGTCGCTGGAAACTCCAGAAATTCCCAGCAGCCCAGATTTTGCATTCAACAGGTCATCCAGTGTTTTGCCGTCAAGCCGGCCTTGCCGAAGCAGGTACGTAAGAATCCCCGGATCAACCGACCCCGAGCGAGTCCCCATCATGAGCCCATCCAGCGGCGTAAACCCCATGGTGGTGTCGATGCTCACGCCGCCGTGAATCGCCGCAAGCGAACACCCATTGCCGAGATGGCATGTCACGAGTTTCAGGTCGGCTAGATTTCGTCCGAGCAGTTGCGCCGCTCGTCGCGCGCAGTATTGGTGGTTAATCCCGTGAAAACCAAATTTGCGGATACCGCGCTGCACCCACTCGTACGGTCCCGGATACACCGCCGCCTCTTCCGGCAGAGATGCATGGAAGCCGGTATCAAACACCGCCACCTGACGTACGGGCCCGCACAGCTTTTCAATTTGCGCAATACCTTCCAGTTCTGCCCGGTTGTGGAGCGGCGCAAACACAGCCATCTTTTCGATTGCCACTGTAACCTCACGCGTGATCAAAGTTGGCTTCGTGTACTCGCGCCCGCCGTTCACTACGCGATGGCCGACAACATCAATCTCCGAAAGTTGTGTGAGCACGCGAGTCTCGCCGGACACCAGTGCGTTCAACAGCTGGGCAATCGCTTCAGCCCTCTTGGACTTATCCAGCTGCTGCTCAGTGGTTTTCCCGGAGCTTGTACGCACCTTGAGCGCGGCGCCGTCTTCGCTCCACTCAATTTTGGCTTCCCACCGCGGCGCCGGCGGAGAATCCGGGAGCGAACCTCCCAACTCGTAGAGACACGACTTCTGGCTGCTCGATCCGGAGTTAAGGACCAAAATCTTCATTCAGTACGGCCATTTCCAATCGCGGATTTCCGGCAGGTCGTCGCCGTGTTCGCAGATGTACTCCTTGTGGTCCACCAGCTTGTTCCGCACCATCTGCTTGAAATGCGCATTCAAAGGACGCAGCCGCTCAACGCGGTCCACGACGTCGCTCGCCAGGTGGAAGCGATCGAGCTCGTTGAGCACGGTCATATCGAACGGCGTCGTAGTGGTTCCTTCCTCGCGGTAGCCGTGAACATGGAAATTCTCGTGATTCTTGCGTTTGTAAGCGAGGCGGTGAATGAGCGCCGGATAACCGTGGAACGCGAAGATCACAGGTTTATCTTCCGTAAAAATAGAATCGAATTCACGGTCCGCAAGTCCGTGCGGATGTTCGGCGGAAGTCTGCAACGTCATCAGGTCGACGACATTGACGACGCGAATCTTGACGTCCGGAAAATTCTGCCGCAGCAGGTCGACGGCAGCGAGCGTCTCAAGCGTCGGAATATCGCCCGCGCATGCCATGACGACATCCGGCTCGCTCCCTTTATCCGTCGAAGCCCATTCCCAGATTCCAAGCCCAGAGCTGCAATGTTCGATCGCCGACTTCATGTCCAGCCACTGCAACGCCGGCTGTTTTCCTGCAACGATCACGTTCACGTAATGGCGGCTGCGCAGACAGTGGTCCGCCACGGAGAGCAGCGTATTTGCGTCGGGCGGCAAATACACACGCACAACGTCCGCCTTCTTGTTCACCACGTGGTCGATGAAGCCGGGATCTTGATGTGTAAAACCATTGTGGTCCTGCCGCCAAACGTGCGAAGTCAAAAGATAATTCAGCGACGCGATTGGACGCCGCCACGCAATGCCGCTGGTGACCTTCAGCCATTTCGCATGCTGGTTGAACATCGAATCCACGATATGGATGAATGCTTCGTAGCAGGAAAACAATCCGTGCCGCCCGGTCAAAAGGTATCCTTCCAGCCATCCCTGGCACATGTGCTCGCTGAGCACTTCCATCACGCGGCCGTCTGCCGATAGAAATTCGTCGGTCTTGATTGTTGGCTCCAGGAAGGTTTTGCCAGTTTCTTCGTACAAAGCTTCGAGCCGGTTCGACGCGGTTTCGTCCGGGCCGAAGACGCGGAAGTTTCGCGCGCCTTCGTTGAGCCGCATCACATCGCGCAGCATCTGCCCGAGAACGCGAGTCGCCTCCGCGTTTTCCGTTCCGGGCTTGCTCACGTTGACGGCATAATCGCGAAAATCCGGCATCGCGAGATCGCGCAGCAAAAGACCGCCGTTGGCGTGCGGATTCGCCCCCATTCGTCGGTTCCCAGACGGCGCCAGTTCGGCAAGTTCAGCCGCAGGCTTGCCGTTCTCGTCGAACAGTTCTTCCGGCTTGTAACTTTTCATCCACTCTTCGAGCAGCTTCACATGCTCGGGATGTTTCGCAAAGTCCGTCAGCGGAACCTGGTGCGCCCTCCACGTATCCTCCATCGGCTTGCCATCGACAATCTTCGGTCCCGTCCAGCCCTTGGGCGTGCGCAGAATAATCATCGGCCAAGTGGGCAGCGCGGCGCCGCTTCCGTTTCCGCTTCGCGCTTCCTGCTGAATCGCATGAATCTCCTCGAGCACCGAGTCCAGCGTTTGCGCCATCAACTGATGCATGGCCTGTGGTTCGTGTCCTTCGATGAAATACGGTTTGTAGCCGTAGCCGGAAAACAGCTGCGTCAGCTTTTCATCGGTCAGCCTGGCGAGAAGCGTGGGATTCGCAATCTTGTAGCCGTTCAAATGCAGGATGGGCAGAACCGCGCCATCACGCGCGGGATTGAGAAACTTATTGCAATGCCAGCTTGCGGCGAGCGGTCCCGTCTCCGCTTCGCCGTCCCCGACGACGCAGCAAACGAGCAAGTCCGGATTATCAAACGCCGCGCCATTGGCGTGTGCGATGGAATACCCGAGTTCGCCTCCTTCATGAATCGAGCCGGGAGTTTCAGGAGCAACGTGGCTCGGAATTCCACCAGGAAACGAAAATTGCTTGAACAATTTCTGTATGCCTTCTTCGGTCTGCGGAATGTGCGGATAGAACTCGCTGTACGTCCCCTCTAAATACGTGTTCGCCACGAGCGCTGGACCACCGTGTCCAGGGCCCGCGACGTAAACCACGTTAAGGTCGCGTTGCTTAATCACTCGGTTGAGGTGCGCATAGATGAGGTTTTGCCCGGGAGTCGTGCCCCAATGGCCTAGAAGGCGGGGCTTGATGTGTTTCAGAAGCAAGGGTTCGCGCAGAAGCGGATTAGCCAGCAAATAGATTTGTCCAACAGAGAGATAGTTGGCGGCGCGCCAGTAAGCGTGAACCTTGCGCAATTCTTCTGGAGAGAGTGGCTGCGGGGAAGCAGCATGTGCCGACCCTGTACCGGAGGCGGAAGGCATAGTCTATTCTCCTTCGCCTAGATTTTAGCGCAATTCATGCAATCAGATTCTTGTCTCACCTCTGAGGCCATCTCGGCCTTCCGCTCGTAACCCGCGACTATCGCCGCGCCGCCGAAACTTGCCCCGGCTGCGTGCTGAAGACCGTCGCGAGCGCCTTCGCCGTGCACGCGCCCGCAACGCCGCTTCCCACCACCAGCAACACCGCAGTGCTTGCCGCATTGCTTGCAAAAGATCCGGTTCTCAGCACTAGCGCGTCGGCGAGCAGGGATCCGCACGCCAGCCCTGCTCCAAGGCTCAGTGCGTTGACATGAACCCACCGGCTGCATTTTGCCGCTTGTCGCCGCAGCACAAGCCACTGCCCGAGACCCACGCCCGCGCCGCCTATCAAACCGATCGTTCCAAAGCTCGCGGCACGCGCCGGAACTCCGAGCATCCGAAAGTTGATTGGCCCGCCGGCTACGGCGCGCCCGATTTGCTCCACAAGAACCACGCCGAGCGTAAGTCCCACCGCCATTCCCACCGCGCTCCCAGCCACCCACCACGCGGAGGACGAAATATGCCGCCGAATCACCGGCCATTGCGCCGTCCCCAAACTTAATCCCACGATGCCTAGGACAACCGGCGTTCCCGCCATCGCGCCCAGCACCGCAAAAATCGGCACGCCCAAGGGCAGCGCCAAAGCCAGCCCCGCTACGATTCCCAAAACTGTAAGTGCGCTCCACTGAAGCCGTTCCGCCAAATTGGAATTCATTTGGAATCTCCTTCTCGGCTCGAGAAACGGCTTCATTGTACCGCTTACAATTCTCCCTGCGGCGGAATGATGAAACGTTCCTGGTGTGTCTCTGCGTTATCCTTTCAAAACACTCCCAATCCCGAATCGCCTCAAACGAAATAGCCGCAATCGAAACGGCACCTGTTTCTTCCGCTCGATCTCCCACTTCGATCGCCCGCCTTGACTTCACCGCTCAACGCGTCTAGTTTGGTGAAGATGCATCTCGCAAGGCCTTTTTTGCTCTTTGTCGTGACGGTCGCGATTGCGGTGTACGCGATCGATTGTGGAGCTATGACGACGTCCGACGAGGCTATGCAATGCTGCAATACGATGCCTTGCTCATCTCATAGTCAAGATCACAGCCAGGAATGCTGCACGACGATGCCGTCAACACATGCGCCTTTCGCACAGCCGGCTTCGGCGCATGATCTATCGTTCTCGTCAGTTATGGTCGCGTTGCTGCCAGCAGTCTATGTATCGCAAGACTGGTATTCGACTGCGGACGCCCTTGCAGCCCATTCTCACGCGCCGCCAATTCCCCAGTCGGCAATCCCTTCGCCGCTTCGCGTCTGATTAGCCTTCCAGTCGTCCCCTAGCTTCACGGGCAGGTGTGCCCGGACACGCTATTTTCTGCTGGAAGGAAAAAATTGTGAAATTTGTAAAGGCAAGCGCTCGTCAGCGCCCCTGGACGTTCTGGTTGATTCTTCTGTCTCTTCTTACTCCGACCGCAAGTGCGCAAGGTCCTGCTCCCGAAACAGCTCCTCCGCTGTTCCCAGGAGGAGGATTGATTTCCTACAACTCCATTTTCACGACGCGTGGCCCAATCGCCATCGCGTCGGGCAATATTCCCGTTACTGCTCGCCCCACCTTTTCGCACGAAGGTGATTTCAACTTCACCTGGGGCTTCTATCGCGATTTTGATATGACCGTGTTGCTGCCAGTGGTAACGAACCACTTCGACACAGCCGGCAATAGCCCGATCGCGGTCAGAGGAACTGGTGTGGGCGACGCGATGGTGCTAGTGAAATACCGTTTCTACCGGCGGGATTCCCAGCGGGGAACCACCCAAGCATCCGTTACGTTTGGCCCCAAGCTTCCGACCGGCCAGACACACTTGCGCGATGCAGCTGGAAATCGCGTGCCCGCGAGCCTGCAGCCCGGTTCGGGCTCCACCGATTTCTTTGTCGCGGCGAACTGGACTTACACCGGGCTCTTCAGTGTTAGGCGCCTTGTCGCTGACGAGGATTTTCATTCCCTATTGCGCTCGCAAGGAACGCAAAAGACGCGCCTCGGTAGCGGCCTTGAATCGCGCTTCTGGCTGTCGTACCGGCCTTACGAATCAAAAAGCGGTGCACGCGAATGGTTCGTTGGGCCTGTCGTGACTTGGTTGCACTCTCAGGACGACCGCATCGCGGCGGTCACCCAGGGCGGGAGCGGCGGCGACGAGTTGCTGGCCGGAGTTACGACCTATGTAGGTGTGCGTCCCGGAACCCACGTATGGCTGGGCATGGACTGGGACGTTGCGCATTCTTCGGGTGCCACGTTCATGCCTGTGCGCCGTCACATCAGTTTCGGAATCACCCAACAGTTTCGGATTCACCTGAAATGAAAGGGGGAACGATGAACGCAAGAAAACTGACGTTTCTATTTTTGCTAGGTTCCATGTTTGTGCCGGCAGCGCAGGCACAGATCAAGCACATCGAAATGCGCGTCGAAGGCATGACTTGAAACTTTTGAGCCTACGGGGTGAAACAACACCTCGGGCGCCAGTCTGGCGTTCAAAACGTAGATGTTAGCTTGATCGATGGAAAGGTTGAAGTCACGCCCAAGGAAGACGGGCAGATCGATCCCGCTCAACTGCTCAAAGCGGTTTACGACAGCGGTGTGAGCGTTGCGGAGATGGACATAACTGTCCGTGGAAAGATAGTGAAGGACGCGGACGGCAACCTCGCGTTACAGGTTTCGCCGAGTCAGTCCTTTGCGATCACACCGAATGATTTACTGAAAACCCTTGAACCCCTGGCCGATTCACCCGCGGTCGTCACCCTTCGTGGTGAGTTATACCGCAAACCTGCGGGGAAGAAGAAAGCAGCCGCTTCGGCACCGCTGAAGTTGCTGATTCTCGAAGTGGAGAAGAAGGAGTAAATGCTAAAACAAAGTCTTTTCATTTTCTGTGTTGTTGGTGTTGGTCTCGCCGGAGGCAATCAGTATCCGGCGAGTTCCCCTCAGCCCACTCAAACCGTCATTGCAGCAGGTGAAATTGGTTCCCACCTGCCCGAGTTCTCAGTGAAAGACTTGCGCGGTCACGAAATCTCCTCCGCTGACCTTCGCGGCAAGGTAGTCCTCATTGATTTTTGGGCCACGTGGTGTCAGCCCTGCAAAAAGGAGATGCCCGGCTATCAAAAACTCCTCAACCTCTATGGCTCACGCGGATTTACCGTCGTCGGATTCAAGTTCGACACTATGGCGGATACGGAGGATCCCATTCAATTCGCAAAGAAGATGGGAGTGCGGTATCCCTTGGCGGTAGCCTCGGACGATCTGAAGCAGAAATTTGGCGGCATCGAAGGCTTGCCGACAACACTGCTCTATGACCGCAAAGGCATACTGCGCGAAAAAATTATCGGGTTTGAATACCCCGATGCACTTGAAGCCGCCCTCAAGCCGCTCCTCTAGCTGTGGATTTTGACTTATGCCGAGCCGGCGGAGTGGGACAGCCGGGTGCGACAGCCTTAGCGCCAAACAACGATTTTGACTCCGTCTTTCTCTGGGCAGGCCAGGTGCACCGCCTGACCGCGAATTGTCGTGAGATTTCGCTCAATTCGCCTGCTAGCCGGAGCGATTCTGTCCTGTATTGAACTGCGCTCCATAAGAACTCTGCGAGAGAATACTTGCGCGTGCTTCTTGTCTCCCTGAAACCTCTCGGCGCGCTCTTGCAGCTAACGCCAGGGGGATTCGCCAGTATCAGATGCACTCCTTTCGATCCCTGAAAAGCGCGACGCCTATTTGAGTCCGTCGCGCTTTTCCATCCACAAAATGTAACACTACACTCAGGCCAGCGAGCCACGGCGACGGTCTAAAGCCTTTGTCTGCGGAGAGCGGCGCGGCGAGAACGCAACCGTTTGCGTGAAGTGTTGCGTTATAGCTTCCGGGGCGATGCGCGTCGATCGGCGAGCGTGACCATACTTCGCAGCCGCGAACGCAAGACGCGGATGAGGTACCTGCGTTGCCGGTCGTTAAGTTCAAGCTTCGCTATCACGCGTTCGGCTCGTAGGAGTAGCGCGTCAGCCAGCCTGTCGAAGTCGCGATCCACAGAGCCTTTCTTGAGGCGCCCGCGTTTCGGTAGCCCATGCTTTCGAATCTGTGCCGCGATCCATTCCCACGTCTCTTTTTCCGAGAGTTTTTTTCTCATCTGTTCGCCTCAGTACTTCGCCATGGGAACGGCGCTGGCAACCTCGGACCCCTGGTGATCGCTCGTCCCCGTGTTGAGCAACATGGACGAGATGGACGCATGGCCGAACTGCTGTTTTACTGGCGCCAGGTTACAGTTGCTGGCCACTAGGTGCGACGCAAGGCTGTGTTTTAGAACGTGCGGGCGTCGTTTGTCTGGTGGGTAACCCACAGACTCGGCAATCGCAGTCCACGCAGCGATACGGACGGACGATAATTTGGCCTAGATCAGATTCAGGAATTGCTTTTGTGCTTGACCTGTGGAGCTGATGGCTCTGGGCCGCAGGGGCAACAAATCGGCACAGCGGCCCTCTCAAAGAGAGCAGAAAAGACGACCCAGCCCGCCATTTCGATTACTCGACGGCCTTCGTCGCCCTGCTCTCCCCCACTAGGCCTAAACACTAGCCAGAGAAAGAAGTTGCTGTCTGCCGCGCAAGCAGGTGGACGACCCTTGGCGCGCCGAGGTGATTCTGCCTTTGACTTTTTCCGGGGCGCCGCAGAATTTAGGGCAGCGCTGAATTCTGTGTAGCTGGTTTTGAGGTTGAGGCTGCCGCATCCCTGCGGTTTTTAGGGTGCGGGTTTTGACCTCGCTCCGCTTGGAACCTACGGGGCTTAGCCGGGCCTCACACAACACCATTTTCGCACACCAAATTCCCCCGCATCCCCATTCCTCTTAGCAACTTACGCCTTATTCGCATGTCATTCGAATCATTACTACATAAGAAATAACTTGACAAGTCATCAAAAACGCGGTACCATTGACCGTGAACTTGGCCCTACAGCCTGATTCCGCTTCCCATTTTGGAACTCGCTCTCTCCCCCCACTCGCGTTTTGCTCTTCTGCCCTTCCTTCTTTTTCTTTTCCCAACCTTCCAACCTGTCAACCTTCAAACCTTCAAACAACGCCTTGCTTAACCCCTTTCCTTGCCACTCTTACAGATGCCCCGCAACTAACTGAAAACGAAGCAACTTTAAGTCCTGTGGCTGCCACTCTTACGAGCCGCGTCAAGCATAACCCCTTTGTTTGCCACTCTTACAGAAAACACCCGGGGTGGGGGTACCGTCTCATTTCGTCTCCTCTCCTCGCCGAATACTTCCTTCTTTCTTCCCATCCACCGTTTGCGAACTCTTTTAGAATCCGCACTTACGAAAAACGCGCCTGTAAGTCCCGTAGAATCCGCACTTCCAAAACACGGGACTTAAAACCCTTTAGAATCCGCACTTACAGAAAAAGGGGGTGGGGGTGAAGGGCTCTGAGGGTTTACGACAGCGTGCTTTGCAGCACTTCGCGCAGCAACTCCTGCTTGGGCTGGCTGAGTTTCTTGCCGCGTTCCGTGAGGTAGAAAACGTCGATCGCTTTTTGGCCTTCCGTGTCGATAAGCGCTACGTCAATGTTGCAGCCGAGTCGGGCGAGCGAGGAGCCGACGTCATACAAAAGTCCCGGACGGTCCTGGGCCATGATTTCCAGCAGGGTACTTTGCGCCGAGGAGGTATCGTCATAGTTGATGCGCGTTTCCACGGGCACCTTGGGCGGTTTCGCTTTGCTGGCGATTTCGCGGCCTTTCAGGAGCGGCTCGAGCGGCGCTTTTCCGTTCACGATATCCGCGAGGCTCTTTTGGAAGCGGGCGATTTCGCTGGGGTTTAGTTCGAGCGTGTGGTGCAGATCGACAAATTGAAAGGTGTCCAGCACGACGCCTGCGGCATTCGCGAAGGCGTCGGCTTTTACGATGTTCATGCCCCAGCCTGCGAGGACGCCGGAGATAGTCGCGAAGAGGGCCGGGCGATCCGCGGTCAGCAAAGTCAGCGAGAAAGAATGGTGACGCGCTTTCAGCTCGGTCTGCACGGGCTCCGCGCCCAATTTCTGGTACAGCTGGAAGTGGGCGGCGATCTCTGGGGCGGAGTGAACGGCGCGGTAACGGCGCGGGAAACCTTCAAGGAACCGTTCCACTTCGCGTTTGTTCGCGCCGCCAGCCTGGCTGCTGACTTGTTCGAGCAAAGATACTTCGTCGGAAGCATGGAGGCGGTCGCGGTCGAGGGTGCGGCTGAAGTGGTTCGAGGTGGCTACGAAAAGCTGCCACAACATTTCTGCTTTCCACGGCGTCAGGGCTTCCGGATTGACGGCGTGGATGTCGGCGTAGGTCATCAAACACAGTCGCTGCAGCCGCTCTTGCGTCGTCACGGCATCCGCGAACATGGAAACGGTTGCTGGATCGAAAATGTCGCGGCGCTGCATGGTCTCGGACATGTCAAGGTGGTGCTCGATCAGAAAATGAACTTCGTCTGTTTCGTAGGCGGAGAGGCGAAGACGGGCAGCGGCGCTCTCCAAGGCCTCGAGGCTGCCGGTAACGTGATTCTCGACAGACATGCCTTTGCCGACGTCGTGGAGCAGAAGCGCGAGAATCAGAAGATCGCGGCGGTCGACGGTTTTCCAGAGTTGGCGGAAATGAGCGGCGCGCTCATCGGGCGGCTCGGCGAGCTCTTGCAAGTGTTCGATGGTGCGCAGCGAGTGTTCGTCGACGGTGTAGCGGTGATAGAAATCCCGCACCACGAGGGAATCGATGGCTTTGAATTCTGGCAAGACTTCCATCAGGAGCGAGAGGCGCTGCATGGGCCGGAGCGCCATGCTGGGATAATCGGCGGCGAGAATTTCGCGCAGCGTAGCCCAATTTATTTGGGTATTTTTC
>Ga0070765_100000973_pt1 | contig 17093 bp, 12 predicted proteins | sample HubBroMetageWFT5_FD_71516 | JGI IMG/M metagenome (GOLD analysis project Ga0070765, IMG submission 71516) | Warmed and freeze-thawed soil microbial communities from the Hubbard Brook experimental Forest, New Hampshire - Hubbard Brook CCASE Soil... | ecosystem: Environmental > Terrestrial > Soil... | reverse complement strand
GGGGGCGTCCACTTTCAGCAGCAATATATGTAAGTTTGCGACAAAAGGAGCCCGTTTCCCATGCCCGACTAGTCGGATTACCGAACATGTTCGTACTAAAACCCACACATTATAAAAGGGCGCCCCTTTGGAGTAAGTTTTGAGTGCTTGGCTCGACTCCTCCAGAAAGGACACCCTTTATGACTAGCACTAAATATATCGGCATGGATGTGCACAAGGAAAGTATTTCGATTGCGGTGATGAACTCCGTCGGCAAGGTAGTGATGGAATGCGTCATCGAGACCAAGGCGAGCACGATCCTGCAGTTTATCCAGGGGCTGCGCGGAGATTTGCACGTCACATTGGAAGAAGGAACCTGGGCGGCCTGGTTGTACGACCTGCTGAAGCCACACGTGACGGAAGTCGTGGTGTGTAATCCGCGAAAGGCTGCCCTGCTAAAAGATGGCAGCAAGAGTGATCGGATCGATGCCCACAAGTTGGCGGAACTGTTGTATATGAAGAGGATCAAATCGGTCTATCACGGGGAGCACGGCCTGCGAACCTTGAAGGAACTGGCGCGCAGTTATCTGAGCATCATCAAAGATCTCACCCGGGTCATGAATCGGTTGAAGGCCTTGTATCGCAGTTGGGGTATTCCGTGTACCGGTAACCAAGTGTATGCTCCACGGCACCGTTCGGAATGGCTCGCCAAGATCAGCGAAGCCGGCGTGCGGCGACGCGCCCAGCACTACTATCAACAGCTGGATGTCTTGCGGCTCCTGCGCCAGGAAGTCCGGCAGGATTTATTGCTGGAAGCCAAGAAGCACAAGGCGTGGAAATTGCTGCGTCAGATTCCTGGGATCGGTTTGATCCGGGCAGCCGTTTTGATCGCGCTGATGCAGACGCCCCACCGCTTCCGCACCAAACGACAACTGTGGACCTACAGCGGTCTGGGATTAGAAACGCATGACAGCGCGCAATACCGCACGGCCGAAGGCCAGCTCGAACGTTCCAAGAAACCGGCAACTGTTCGCGGCCTAAATAAGGACCACAACCACGATCTGAAAGATATCTTCAAGGGTGCCGCAACCAGAGCCAGCAGCAGCAGTGGACCACTCCGCGATTTCTACGAGAATTTACTCGCAAAGGGCAGGAAGCCCACCATGGCACGCCTGACCTTGGCGAGGAAGATTGCCGCGATCACGCTGATCGTGTGGAAGAAGGAGGTCCGTTTCGACGCCAACTATTTGAAACCACAAGCAGCTTGAGCGCCTCTGACTAAGAGTCCGTTCGATCCCTGGGAACCATTTCTTAGCGGTGACCGTCGGGTTTTTGAGACGCTCGATTTCGAGGGGAAGTAGCCACCGGACAAGTCAGGCCCGTGCTGGAAAACACGCGAGTCTCCGAACCCACCCTATGCCCTCTCGGACAATCCAAGAAAGCCATAGGCCTAGAGTCTCCGATAGGACCATGCATTGCCACTCATCGAGTGGACAATCGTCAGGCTTGTTGTTTCAGAAACGATGGGTGCCGTCACAACAGCGAAATGGAACCACAGGACACAACAATTGATTCTTCGCCTCGCACGCGGAGACCAATCGCGGCCTTAGGACCTGAGGAAGACCACTCTCGGAGTGGACGTTCAAACGGTTGGGCTGAATGCCGAGAAAAAAAATCGGCGTCCAGCCGACGGGGAGGATTTTTCTCTTGACATTCCTTTTTATAGGACTCGTCCGGTTGGCTACACTCGTCGTCGCTCTTTCGTTCCTCCTTCATTCCTCTGTGAACTCTGTGCTCCTCCCTCTGCGCCCTTTGTGTTACCGTCCCTCTTCGCTTTTTCCTACTCTCCAGCCTCTCCCACAATTCGTGATAAAATAGTCTCGTCATGTCCGCTTCACCATCCCATCGCGTCTCTTCCGGTGAACGCATCAACACCGCCGAGACCACCGGCCATCTCCAAAAAACCCTCCGCGACAAAGGCATTCGCCTCACCCGCCAGCGCCGCGCCATCCTCCAGGTCATGGATAACGCCGAACAACATCTCGACGTCGACCAGATCCTCGAACGCGCCCAAAAACTCGACAACGAAGTCCATCTCGTCACCGTCTACCGCACCATCGATCTCCTAAAGAAACACGGTCTCATCGACGAGCTCGACCTTCTCCATCTTCGCGGCGACCGTCACTATTACGAAACCCACGGCCCGCGCGATCACATCCACGTCGCGTGCCTCCGCTGCGGCAAAGTCCGCGAATTCGAATCCCGCCTTTACGAACAGCTCAAGGAACAAATCGCCCGCGACTTCTCTATGAAAGTCACCGTCTCCCGCACCGAAGTCGGCGGCATCTGCAACGAATGCCTAACCTCCGAAAAAAAGCTCCCCCACCAATAATTTGGGAGTACCTTCCGATCGGGCGCCGCACCCTCCGCCTCCGCGTGTGGGTGTCCTAGGTCTCCCTCTGCTTGGGTGCCGCACCCTTGGTTTTTAAGGGTGCGGTTTTTCTCTAGCCTCATCTTGTCTGTTGTGTCCTGCCAGCTCTTTTCTCTATCTCCCGTTTTGTGGCACAGCCTCTCAGGCTGTGCTTCTTGGGTTTCTCTTTCTTTTGTAGGGACCGCCTTCCGAGGCGGTCCGCCATCGACCCGATAGCGCTCACAAACATACTTGAGGGTGATTTCTTACGCTTTAGATTCGCAATCTCCCACCCTTCGCCTTGTCATCCCGACCGGCGTGGCCTGGCTGTTTCCTCCTTCGCGCCGCACGAACGACAAGCCACGAAGCGGATCCCGGCAACACGTAAACCTCTCCGCCAATCGATGTCCTTCCACCAAAGTGTCATCCTGAGGCGATCCGACGAGGATCGCCCGAAGGACCTCGCCCGCCGCGTCTTGCCTCCGAACCGACCGGCTCGAAACTCGACTTCAAAGACTTAAAACTTAAAACTTAAAACTTAAAACTTAAAACTTAAAACTTAAAACTCTCTTCTCAATCCACCGTCCCCACCACTCCCCGTTCCCGCAATCTCCGCAACCTCGAAAAAAACGAATTCGCCGTCGCCACATCCTTCACAATCTGCGCCCTCAACTCTTCCGCGCCCGCAAACTTCTTCTCATCTCGCAGCTTCTTCCAAAAACGAATCTCAATCCGCTTTGGCGTAAAGTTCCCCGAATAATCCAGCAGGTGCGTCTCCACCGTCAGTCCCGTTCCATTAAACGTCGGCCGCATCCCCACGTTCGTCACGCTTCGGTGACTGTTCGGCTCGCCCTCCAGCACCGTTCGCGTAATGTACACCCCGCGTGCCGGCAACAATTCCTGCACCGGCTTCAGATTCAGGGTTGGGAAAGTAATCGTGCGCCCTCTCCCGGCTCCAGGCACCACCTCACCCCTCAACACGAACGGCCGCCCCAGCAGCCGCGCCGCATGCGTCACATCGCCTTCCGCCACCAGCTTTCGTATCAATGTGCTGGACACCACTTCGCCTTCCTGCACCACCGGCGTGTGCACCACCACGTCAAATCCATAGCGCATTCCCAATTCCCGCAAAAGCTTCACGTCTCCCAACTGTTTATGCCCGAACCGGAAGCCATCTCCCACCACAATCGCGCGCACTTCCAATTGCTGCGCTAAAATCTCATCCACAAAATCTTCCGGTGTTCGCTGCGATAGCTCCAGCGTAAACGGCAGCACCACCGCCGCTTCCATCCCCAGCGCGCGAAACGATTCCAACCTCTGCTGGTTCGTCGAAATCCGCAGCGGCGCCAAATCCGGCCGCAGCACTTTCAGCGGAGGCGGCTCAAACGTCAACGCTGTCGCCACCGCTCCCGTTTCCTTCGCCAGCCGCATCGTAAACTCCAGCACCCGCTGATGCCCTAGGTGTATCCCATCAAAATTCCCAATCGCAATCACACTCCCCCGCCCCTGACTCTGTGGCACAGTCAACTCTTCTCCATCTCGCGCAGTTCGCGAGATGACTCCTGACTGTGCTCTTGGGTCACTCTTCTCCGAATCTGTCGGCTGTAAACTGTCAACGGTCGACTTCTTTCCAAACTTCGCTTTCCAATCCGCCGCCGAATAAAATACCGACAATCCCCCTGGTGGAACCGCCACCTGCACCGCCAACGCCTTCACCGCCTTCTGCACTGCCGGTGAATCCGTCTCCACCTCCAACTCCAGTCCGTCATACGCCAGCTGCACATGCGGATATCCCAACTTCCGCAACCGTTCATTCGTAGCTTCATGCCCCAAATCGTGCGCAATATGTGTGAACCACGCCCTCTTCGGCTTCAATTTGTCGATCAACGCCAGCGCCTGCTCCACCGTCTGGTGCATCGGATGCGGAATATCCCGCAACGCATCCACGATCAAATCGTCCAGATCCTCCAGCAAAGGTACGCTCGCTTCCGGCAACCGGCTGAAGTCCGTCAAATACGCCGCGCGCCCGAATCGATACCCCAGCACGTCCAACTCGCCATGCGAAAGCGATACAGGAATAATCGGAATTCCCAGCAACTCAAACGGCCCGCGCACTTCATGCAAATTCACGCTCGGCACCGTGCTCAGCGTCGGCCGCTTATCAAACACATACGCAAACACCCGCCGGATAATCCGAAAGGTTTCTTCGTTTCCGTAAACCGGCATAGCGGTCCGCTGCCGTATGTTGTACGGCCGCAAATCATCGAATCCCAAAATGTGATCCGCATGTCCATGCGTAAGCAGCACCGCATCCAGCCGCTCCAATCCCACGCGCAACGCCTGCGTCCGAAAATCCGGCGTCGTATCGATCACCACATTCTGTCCATTTCGCGAAAGCAGCAGGGAAGGACGCAACCTCTTATCGTGCGGGTCCATCGATTCGCACACCGCGCAATGACACCCCAGCGTCGGCACGCCCATCGACGTCCCCGATCCCATCACCGTAACTCGCAACCACCCTTCTCTCATCTCCATCCTTCTCTCATCTCCGCTGCTCTCTCATCCCCAATTGTATCTTCATTCCCAATCCACCCTCACCTCCCGCTCTACTCTGTAGTCCTGGCTGTGCTCTTGGGTTCCTCTTGCCTGTGTAGGGACCGCCTTCTGAGGCGGTCCGCAAACGATCCAACTTCTCCGAACAACCGTACTTGAGGGTGTCCCATCCTTCGCGTCGTTTGCGAAGGGCTCTATACGATCCCAATCCACCAAATCTCCGCCCCTTGTCCCTTCCATCTCTGTGTACTCCGTGTCCTCCGTGGTGAATCGTCTTCTCCTTCTCCCAAAAAACAAAAATCCCAGGCACCGCCACGCGGTACCCGGGATTCTCAACTCCAAAATTCCCAAACTACTTCTTCGCCTTCAACGCCCCCTGCGCCTTGGCCATCTCCGCCGCCATTGCCTGGTTAATCTCCAGATACGTCATCTTCAATTTCCCAAGCAAATCCAGCAGCAACCCATCTTCTTCCGGCGCCAAATTTCCCTTGGTCTTCTCGTGCAGCGCATCCAGCATATCAATCAACTCCCGCGCCGCATCCGGATCGATCACCGGCTGCCCCGTCCGCGGATCCGCATACGCGCCCAACACCATCGCCGCATTGCTCCCGATCATCCGTATCAAATTCTCAAACGCGGGCGCTCGCTTAGGCGCATCCGCTGCGGGCACCGCCGCTTTCTCTGCGTTAGCCGCCGCCGCGCTCGCGTCCGACTTCGCCTGAATCTCTTCGCGTTTCGTTTCCTCGCGCTTGTGTTCCTTCTCCTGCTCCGCCACCACATCCGGGCGCAATTCGCCATCCGACGTAAACGGCCGCCGGTCAATCACGCGAAAACTGCTATCTTCCTTATTCTGTTCCGCCACGTTGTCCATCCTCGTCTCTAACCAATAAATATCCACAACCAGTTTATCACGAGAAGGGAACCACCCCCCGTGGCACAGCCACTCTTGGCTTTGCTCTTGGGTTTCTCTGATTGGGTGCCGCACCCTGCGCTTTTCAGGGTGCGGGTTTCCTCTTGCCTGTGTAGGGACCGCGTTCTGAGGCGGTCCGCCATCGATCGGACGCCACCTACCAAACGTACTTGGGTGCCCCACGCTTTGCGCCGTCTGCAAAGGGTGGGCTCTTATGCTCGGAACACCGCGGAACTCATCCCTCTTAGGTTTTTCCTACCCAATCACTCCCTCACCACTCCATCCAACAACTGCCCCACCGCCCGCTTCGCCTCCAGAATCGAAAACCGGTGATCCATCGCCCCCGCCAAATCCGTATTCGCGAACGCAATCCTTCCAAATGGCGCTTCCCGCAAAATCTCTCGCGGCGCCCTCTTCCCATTCCGCCCAAAAAAGAATCCCGGTTGCGGATTCAAATAAGCATGTCCCCACCGGTTCAAAATAATCCCGGCAATATCCCGCCCCGCATGAAACCCACCCGCCGCAAACATCTCTTGAAACTGTTCGCGAATCTGCCCCTCATACTCTTTGAACGAAGTTCCCAGCATCTCCGTCCGCCCGCGCACACCTTGCGCTTCCGTCGCAAGCCCCGGATACGCAAACAACGCCTTCACCGAAAACACCACCGGCGAATCCGGCCCAATCGTCGCCTCCACATTTCCCACCAGCGCCTGCCGCACGACATCCAGATAATTCCCAAATCCCGTAAACCATCGGCATCCGCTCATCCCCATCTTGTATAGAAACCGCCAATTCCTCACCGCTACATTCGCCATCACGCAAGGCGACCGGTAAAACTCGCCATACGCTCCTCTCTGCGCCTGAGGCAGGTCCCGCACAATATGTTTCGTCGTCCAGCATCCTCCCGCCATCACCACGCTCTTCGCGCGCACGCGGTAAAGTTTCCCCTCTTTCGCGTAGACAATCGCCACCCACTCTGCCTTGCGCGCTTCTCCCTCATGTTCAACCGACACCACTGTCGCACCCAATCGCATCCGACCGGCAGCGCCCTCCGCATCCAGCGCCGCAAAATTCACTCCATGCCGCGTAATCCCATCCACACTATTCTCCCCATCAATCGCAGCCGGCAAAAAACTCTTCGCCATCAACCGCGCAATCGTAGTATTCCCTCCAGGAAACATCTGGTCCGGCTCACCCGGCAGCGGGTGCAGCGTCTCGAACGCATATTCGCTGTAACCCGACAACGCGTCCGGACCCAATCCCGATCCACCGCCCTCCACCGGTGACAAAAATGTCCGCACAAATTCCTGGCTCATCCCAAACTGCTCCATGTAGTGCTGTTCCAGCGTGATCGTATCCAGATATCGCGAACTCGCATCTCCCTCAAACCGCGGCGCCTCAAAAGTTTTCCCCGCCACGCGTTCGCCTTTCAACCACCGCATCCATTCTTCTCGCGCCACCGCCGAAATCGGCGCGCCTTCCAATTTCGTTCCTAGCGGGTCCTTCACCCACTTGCCCGTCGCCGACCCAAACTTCTTCCCGAACCAGAAACCGTATTCTCCGCGCTCCATTCCCACCGATTCATACGGTGTCCGCGAAAGCGCCATCTCTTTCTCGCCACCCGCCCATTTCTGATATTCCAACTGGGGTTTCTTCAACCCAATCGAATCGTAAAATCCCGCCAAAAAACTGTGTGGATACGCTACCTGGTAAATCGCCGAACCCTGATGCGTAGTCAGCCTCCTTCCATCCACTTCAAACTCATTCTGTTTCGCTTCTCCCCCAAAAATCGCGTGATTCTCCAGCAGCAAAATGTTCTTCCCCTCGCCGCCGTTTCTCTGAAAAAACAACCCAGCCGCTAATCCGCTGATCCCGCCGCCCACCACCACGCAATCATATTTCTCCCCAGTCTCCACCACATCCTTCGGCATCCGCTCGTACACTTTGTCCCGAATCGTGTGCCCCGCCTGCAGCACTTCCCAAGTATTCCCATTCGACCCGCCATACTCGCCCACTCCCCCATACCCATTAAACGCCTCGCCCTCCGCCGTCCCGCGCGCCAAAAGCTCCGCCGGCGACAACCCATCCAGCAACGCCGCCCCCGAAGCCAGCAACGTAGCCCCCAAAAAATCCCGCCGCGTAATCTCCCCCGTCATCTCCCGCACCTCTTCATTTCCGCCACCCCTTCATCTCCGCAACCCCTTCGTCTCAACCACCTTCATCTTCGCCACCCCTTCATTTCCACGACCTCTTCATCCCCACCCAGCTCCTCCACGCGAAAAAAACCGCCTCTACCCTCTCACAATCCCCACCTCAATCCAACTCCCGTGGCACAGCCAACTCTTCTCCATCTCGCGCGAATTGCGAGATGACTCCTGACTGTGCTCTTGGGTTTCTCAGTCCCCTCTATGTTCCTCCCTCTGCGACCTCTGTGTTACAGATCATCTTTCTCTTTCCCGTCCAATCTCAACGCCCGTCTCTTCTTCTCCGCGAACTCCGCGGTCCTCTGCGACCTCCGCGTAATCTCTTCTCTCAATCTGCAAGCTGTCGACCATCGGCTGTTGGCTCTCTTCTCCCGTCTTCTGCTACCCTCTACCCTCGCGCAAATTTCCGGAGGTTTAATGTCAACCGATCGTCGCACCTTCCTGTCGAAATCATCCCTCGCGCTTCTCGCCGCCGCAGCCGCCCCCACTCTCCCCGCGCAAACTCCATCGCAAGATCCAACCAAAGGCACTCCCGGCGCTCCACCCGCCTACGGCACCGGCCCCGCCGTCGGCCCCGAAGTCTCCACTACCACCTTCACCGAAGCCGAAAAACTCGTCCAGATCGAACTCTCTCCCAAAGATCTCGCCCAAGCCACCGCTACCTGGCGCACCAATGTCGCCTCTCTCTACGAACGCCGCACCGGACCTCGCAGGGTTCCCATCGATTATCCCGTCGCGCCCTTCTCGCATTACTCCAGCGTCCTCCCGGGCCAATCCGACGGCCCACAAAAAGATCGCTTCATCCGCTCCACAACAGATCCCGGCCCTCTCCCCGCCAAAGACGAAGACATTGCCCACTCCTCGGTCTCGCAACTCTCCCGCTGGATCGAAAAACGCCAGCTCACCAGCGAGCGCCTCACCAACATCTATCTCAATCGCATCGCTCAATTCGATCCCAAACTCCGTTGCGTCATCACCGTCACCCGTGAACTCGCTCTCTCCCAAGCCAAACAAGCCGATGCCGAAATCGCCGCCGTAAAATATCGCGGCCCTCTTCACGGAATTCCTTTCGGCGTAAAAGATCTTCTCGACACCGCCAACATCCCCACCACCTACGGCGCCGAACCCTTCCGCAATCGCATCCCCACAAAAAATTCCGCCGTCGTCCAGCGCCTCGAAGATGCAGGCGCAGTCCTCATCGCCAAGCTCAGCCTCGGCGCTCTAGCTCTCAATGACATTTGGTTTGGCGGCCAAACGGTGAACCCGTGGCTACTCGAAGAAGGCGCCTCCGGCAGCAGCGCAGGACCCGGCGCATCCACCGCCGCCGCGCTCGTAGCATTTTCCATCGGCAGTGAAACCGGTGGCAGCATCGTCAGCCCCAGTATGCGCTGTGGAGTCACCGGCCTGCGCCCCACCTACGGCCGCGTCCCTCGCACCGGCGCCATGACTCTCTGCTGGTCTCTCGACAAACTCGGCCCTATGACCCGCACCGTCGAAGACGCCATGCTCGTCCTCCACGCCATCACCGGCCCCGATCCCGGCGACGTCTCCAGCGTCCCCAGCCATCTCGATTTCGACGCCAACGCTCCCGCCGCCGGACTGCGCGTAGGCTATTTCCCCGCATGGATGAAAGAAAATCCCGCCACCGACGTCGACCGCGCCGTCCTCGCCTCGCTCCCCAAACTCGGCATGACTCCCGTCGAAGTCTCGCTCCCCGATTGGCCTTACGACACCCTCAACCTCATCCTCTTTGCCGAAGGCGCCGCTTCCTTCGAAGAAATCACTCTCAGCCACGCTGTCGATCAACTAAAAATGCAAACCTTGGACGCCTGGCCCAATCTCTTCCGCCAAGCCCGCTTCCTCTCCGCCGTAGACTTCGTGCAAACCGATCGCTTCCGCCGCCTGGTCTGTCAGGAAATGGCTCGCATCTTCTCCCAAGTCGATGTTCTTCTCGTCCCATCCTTGCGCGACGAAATGCTTACCATCTCCAACAACACCGGCCACCCGTCCATGACTCTCCGCACCGGCTTCGTCGAAGTCTCCGAAGCCCGCTCCGATTGGGCTCCCGATCCCAACAATCCTCTGCCAAAATTCAATCCGCCGCGCCGCGTCCCTCACGGAGTCACTCTCCTAGGCCGCCTCTTCGAAGAAGGCACCGTAGCCCGTGCCGCCCTAGCCATCGAACGCAACTCCAACGTAAACACCCAACGCCCCCCCGGCTTCTAACTTCGGAGTCGCGCGGCCGTCCGGCCAACTCGTCATCCTGAGGCGATCCGACAAGGATCGTCCGAAGGATCTCAACCCCGCGTCTTGCCTCCCAACTCTCCGTGAACTCTGTGTTCTTCCCTCCGTGCCCTCTGTGTTAAATCTTTACTCTTAATCCTTACTCTTCTCCGAACCTAAAAACTTCCTACCATCCAAAACGGCTGCTTCGTCTCCACAAAATCCACCCGCGTTTCTTTCATAAACCCCCGCAGCCACTCCGTGCATTCCTCCATGCCCGCCTGCTCCGACGGCACATGCCCAATCACAATCAACGCCTTCTTCTTCCCCTCGCTCACCGCGTCCGCCGCATACTCCACTGTCTCCCATTCGCGCGTCTCGCCCACCAGCAAAACCTCCACATCCCCGCGCTCCAGCGCCTGCATCTCCCCCTCCGACCCTGCCGCTCCAGGACTGAACGCAATTCGCGTCACGCGCATATCCGGCTTTCCCACCACCCGCACCACCGGCGAATCCAGCTTCTTCGCCACCTCCACCGCCAGCGCTTTCAACGAAGTCTCCGGCAACACAAACAAATGCACATTGTCCGCACTCTGGTATTTCTCCCAACCCATCGCTTTCACCATCCCCCATAAAATCCCATCTGGTTTCCGCATGTGCCAGTGATCGTGGAATCGCCATACCACCAATCCATGAGCCGTAATGTAGTCGCGCTTTTCTTTCCAAACCGCATCGCTCTCCGCAATCCCCTCCGGCACATCCACGTGATTATAAAAAGTCGGCTCGTGCGTGATGATCAGGTTGTCGCCATTCGCCACCGCCCGTTGCAACACATCCATCGTGGCCATCATCGTCACTGCAATCCCCGTCACCCGCGTCTCCGGATCGCCCGCCTTAAACGTATCCACCGTCTCCACCATCCAAGGCACGCCCACCTCCTTCTTAATCGCCTCAATCACCTCCCGCGCCGTAGGCTCCGCACCAGCATGGGTAGCGCCAGCCGGCTTGTCCTGCGCCGCAGCAACGCCACCCGTCCACATCCCCAAAATCGCCACCACCACCAACAACCGCAACCTACGCAACATGTCCACGCTCAGCCTCCTAAACTCGACCTCATCAACATCAAACCTTATATCACCGCCCGGCATGTGTAATATCACCCGCGCTCTCGTGCCTTCCTACTTTGTAGGGGCGGGGACCTGCCCCGCCCTCTTGGGTTCCTCTTGCAGTTGAAGGAACCGCCTTCCAAGGCGGTCCGCCAAGCCGCCCACGCCACAGTCTCGATCACACCGCCACTATCCCGCAATTGTCATCCTGAGGCGATCCGACAATGATCGCCGAAGGATCTCACCTCTCGCGTCTTGCCTCCCAACTCTCCGTGAACTCTGTGTTCTTCCCTCCGTGTCCTCTGTGTTAAATCTTTACTCTTCTCCGAAACTAAAAACGGGCTTTGCTTTTCCTAGCCACTCCACATCACTACCAAAAAACAAAAACCCCCAACTCGGGGGTTGCCGTTCCTAACCAAAAATGTCAAATCCTCGCGATCCCTACTACGTATCCGCCGGAACCTTCGCCGGATAATTCGGCGTCGAATTAATCCTCGTCGTCATCTGATCCCCGCCGCGCCGCATCGGCACCACCTTCGGCTCTTTCTTCTTCGGCTTCTTCTTCTCGCGATTTCGTGCGTCTTTATTTCCCATACCCGCAGATTGTCATACCTCACCCACGATTGCCAGCCCTTTCCTACTGACTCCTCTGTCCCCTCTGTGTTCCGCTCTCTGCGCCCTCTGTTTGAACGGCCCCCCTCTTCTTCCCTCCGCTCCTCTGCGGCACCTCTGCTTCCTCTGTGGTAATCTTTCTTTTCCTCATGCCGCCCCGCAAACGCGCACCAAAAAAATCCAAGTCGCGTAAACGCAAACGCCCCGCATCCCCCGGCCCAGCCTTCGAAAAACTCGTCGCTCTCATGGCGCGGCTCCGCTCCTCCACCGGCTGCCCCTGGGACCGCGAGCAATCCCACTCCACGCTCCGCACCTACCTCATCGAAGAAGCCTACGAAGTCCTCGACGCCCTCGACTCCGGCGACGACGCCAAATTCGCCGACGAACTCGGCGACCTCCTCCTCCAAGTCCTCTTCCACGCGCAAATCGCCGCCGAAGAAAATCGCTTCGCCATCAACGACGTCATCCGCGCCATTCACGACAAAATGGTTCGCCGCCACCCCCACGTCTTCGGCAACATCAAAGCCAAGACCTCCACCGAAGTCCTACGCAACTGGGAACTCCTGAAAAAAGAAGAGCGTCGCGCCGCTTCTCCTTCCGCGGAAAAGCAACCCGACTCCATCCTCGACGGCGTACCCCGCACCCTCCCCGCCCTCCTGGAGGGTCTTCAACTAGCCCGCAAAGCCGCCCGCGTCGGCTTCGACTGGGATTCCGTAGAAGGCATCTTCGCCAAACTGGAAGAAGAATCCGCCGAACTCCGCCAAGCCCTGCAATCAGCTTCCGCAAGCTCTGTCACGCAGTCCGCGCCAACCTCGCCCACCAAATCCAAATCCGCAACACCCGCAAAATCCGGCTCCGCCTCGACCGCCAACGCCGCCGCACTTCCCGCCGAATCCGACAACATAGAATCCGAAATGGGCGACATCCTCTTCGCAGCCGTGAATCTCGCCCGCTTCCTCAAAATCGATCCGGAACTCGCGCTGAAAAAATCCAATCAGAAATTCGCCCGCCGTTTCCGCGAAATGGAACGTCTGGCAAAGGAACAGGGCCTCGCCTTCCAAAACGTCCCGCGCCCCCAAATGGAATCCCTCTGGGAAAAATCCAAACTCTCCAACCCAAAATAATTCGCGGCTTTCCTCTTCAGACTCAACCTTCTCTCTCAAACATCCGCACTCGTGTGGCACAGTCTCTCAGACTGTGCATCTTGGGTTCTCCTGCTTTTTCTTCGCGCCGTACCTTGGCCCGCAGGGCCACGCAGTGGAGGGATCCCAGCACCCACCCATCCAATCACAACTCACCTGAATCGAATCTCGCCCCAAACTCTCCGCTTCCTCTGCGGTCCCTCTGCTCCCTCTGTGGTAATCTTCTCTTCTCTTCAACTTTTAATTTTCAACTTTTGACTCTCTAAATGCACTCACCGATCCAAATCCGCAAACTCTCCACCCTCCCAGACTTCCACCGCTGCGTCGAACTCCAGCGTCTCGTCTGGGGCGAATCCGATCTCGAAACCACGCCCTACACCATGTTTGTCGTTGCCCACCAAACCGGCGGCCAAGTCATCGGCGCCTTCGATCGCGAACTCATGATCGGCTTCACCATGGCCGTCGTCGGCCTCCACGGCCTCACGCCGTATCTCCACTCTCACATGACCGCCGTCCTCGAATCCCATCGCAATCGCAAAGTCGGCCGCCTTCTCAAACTCTTCCAGCGCGAAGAAGCCCTCTCCCGCGGAATCCGTCTCGTCGAATGGACCTTCGATCCCCTCGAAGTCCGCAACGCCCACTTCAACCTCAATCGCCTCGGCGCCATCGTCCGCACCTACATCCCCAATTTCTACGGAGTCACCACCAGCCCACTCCACAACAATCTCCCCACCGATCGCCTCCTAGCCGAATGGCAACTCGATTCCCGCCGCGCCATAGCCGCCATCGAAAACATTCCCGCCGCCCAACCCGAACCCGTAGCCACCATCCACATCGCCGCAGCACAACCCGAGCCCGCCGCCACAATCCATCGCCCCGCCGAAGCCTCGTCCCCTGCCACCGTAGGGGCGGCTTTAGGCCGCCCTCTTTCTTCCGCCACAAATGTTCTCCCCGCCAAATCCGATCTCCAGTCCCGCATCCGCTCCGAATTCCAACAATGGTTCACCAAAGGCTACGCCGCCACCAGCATCCGCCTAACCGCTGAAGGCGCCCACTACGGCCTAATCCCCTGGTCCGACTTCTAACCTCAAAAAATTCCCCAACTCCCTGTGGCACAGCCTCTCAGGCCGTGCTCCTGGGTTTATCTGACCGGGTGCCCAAGCACGCCGCTGCATTTGGCTTGGGCTCGCTTTTGTAGGGACCGCCTTCCGAGGCGGTCCGCCAAGTCGCCCACACCACAACCTCGATCAGCCACTATCTCGCAAATTGTCATCCTGAAGCGATCCGACAAGGGATCGCCGAAGGATCTCAATCACCGTATCTTGCCTGCAACCCCGGAATTCGCGTGTGGGTCGGGGTCCCTCCGCTTTTTCCTGTTTCCCGGTCGCTCCCTCCCCCACAAAAATCCCTTCCCCTTTTTCCATTTTTGCGTCAATCTTTACGCACTGTTTTTTCGTGGTCGGGACCGGGCCCGTCGTCGCGCGCGCACGCGATGACAACGTTTGTTTCATCCACTTAGGCCCGGTATAGCAAAGGCTCACGCGGGTATTGCTCTTCAGGAGAGCGCTCCCGCAAAAAGTGAAACCTTTGTTTCACCTAGTAGTTCTAATTAGTACTGCCATCCCTAAGGAGGGATCGGATTCGTCATGCAGCTCCGTCAACTCACTCTGCGCGAAATTCATCTCAAACTTCTTCATCCCTTCGAAACCAGCATGGACCGTGTCACCGAACGCCGCATCATCCTCGCCGAAGCCGAAGTCGACGGCATCATCGGCTGGGGCGAATGCACCGCTGGCGAAAATCCTTTCTATTCTCCTGAAGACACCGAAACCTGCTGGCACATCCTCACGCAATATCTTTGGCCTACGCTGAAAGGGAAGCAGTTCGCCTCTGCCTCCGACATCTGGCCTCTCCTCGAACACGTCCGCGGACACAACATGGCCAAAGCCACCATCGAAACCGCCATTTGGGACGCCGAGGCCAAACAGAAAAATCTTCCGCTCTGGAAACTTCTCAACGGCGCGCGAACCGAAATCCCCTGTGGCGTTTCCATCGGCATCAAGGACACCATCGAGGAACTCGTCGCCACCGTGAAGCACGAACTCTCCGCCGGCTATCAGCGCATCAAACTAAAAATTAAACCCGGCAAGGATCTCGCCGTAGTCCAGCGCATTCGTCAGGATTTTCCGCGCATCAAACTTTCCGTCGATGCAAACTCGGCTTATCGCAAGGAAGATCTCGGCCTTCTCAAACAACTCGACGCCTTCTACCTCATGATGATCGAGCAACCCCTTGGCTGGGACGATCTCTTCGGCCACGTCGAAATCCAGAAAGCCATCCAAACGCCCATCTGTCTCGACGAGTGTATCCACACCTATGAACAAGCCGAAGCCGCCGCTGCTCTCGGTGCCTGTAAAATCATCAACATTAAACTCGGCCGCGTTGGCGGCCACCACGAAGCTCGCCGCGTCCACGATCTCTGCCAGTCCAAAAGCATTCCCGTCTGGTGCGGAGGCATGTTGGAATCCGGCATCGGCCGCGCCCAAAACATCGCCATGTCCACTCTTCCCAATTTCTCTTTACCCGGCGACGTCTCCGCCAGCAAACGCTACTGGCACCAAGACATCATCGACCCCGAAGTAACAGTCACCTCGCAAGGCACGATCCAAGTCCCCACCGCCCCCGGCATAGGCTTCGAGCCCCGCCGCGACTTCATCGACTCCATCACCACCCGCAAACTCCACCTAACCTAACTCGCTCCTGTGGCACAGCTGACTCTTCTCCATCTCGCGCAGTTCGTGAGATGACTCTTGGCTGTACTCTTGGGTTTCTGGGTCTGGCTTTTTGTAGGGACCGCCTTCCGCTTGCCCTGACGAGCGAAGGGACGCGGTCCGCCAACGATCCAACGAACGTACTTGAGGGTGCCCCACCCTTTGCGAATTGTGCAAAGGGTGGGCTCCGACGATCGAACGCCACAAACTCTCTTCACTTTGCCTTAGATTTTCGGGGAGTAACGTCTGGCTCGTGGGTTCCTCTTCTCAGCGCTCTCTGTGTTCTTCTCTCTGCGAACTCTGTGTTAAATTTCTTCTCTTCGTCGACGCCCTAAATCTTCCCGCTCTTCCCGCCCCACTCCTCCGGCGACACATCCGCAATCGACTGCGAAAAGTCCCAGCGATGCCCCGCGAAATCCTCAACCGAGTACTGCCGCTCCCCATACGGATAATCCGCAGGCTCCCTCAAAATCTTCGCACCATATTTCTTCGCGCGTTCGCAATGTCCGTCCACATTCTCCACGCGCACCAACACAGAATGCCCAGACGTTCGCCCAGCTTGCTCCATCACCACCACCGCCCCATCCCCGACATTCAACTGCGCGCGATGGCTCCCCATGCCTATGCGCAACGTAAACCCGAAAGCCTCGCACAACCACGTCACCGCCTTCTCCACATCCGCATACGCAAGTTCCGGAATCACCGCACACCGCGGCATCGATCGATTTGTCAGCATCTCCCCTCCGATCCAACGCCACCGAACAAACGTACTTGAGGGTGCTCCACCCTTTGCGCAGTTTGCAAAAGGGTGGGCTCCGACGACTCGATACCTCTCACCCTCCGATCTTCTCCTGGGTTTCTTTCTCGGCGCCTTCTGCGTGCTTCTCTCAGTGGCCTCCGTGTTAAATCTTCTCCTCTCCGAAATTCTTAACTCCTCACTCCATAATCCACCGCTCCATCGCCTCACTCACCGCTCCCGGCTGCTCCAACGGCGCAAAATGCCCCGCATTTTCCACAATCACCAATTCCGCTCCAGGAATCCCCTTCGCCAACTGCTCTTGAGCCTCCGGCGTCGTCCGCCGGTCCTCCCGCCCGCCAATGACCGCCGTCTGGCACCGAATCTCCCCAAGATTCATAATCGGCCCGTTAATCGCTCGCAGCGCCCGCATCTGTCGAAGTCCCG
>Ga0070765_100000972_pt1 | contig 17095 bp, 14 predicted proteins | sample HubBroMetageWFT5_FD_71516 | JGI IMG/M metagenome (GOLD analysis project Ga0070765, IMG submission 71516) | Warmed and freeze-thawed soil microbial communities from the Hubbard Brook experimental Forest, New Hampshire - Hubbard Brook CCASE Soil... | ecosystem: Environmental > Terrestrial > Soil... | reverse complement strand
TTGTCGAGGTTGGCTATGAAGCAACCACGATGACCGCGATCGCGGAGCGCAGCGGCTCTTCGATCGGGGCGCTTTACAACTACTTCCCGGACAAACAGGCGGTCGCCCTCACCTTGTTGGGCCAGTACGCCCAGGAGATGGAAGAGCAATGGAGGCCGTTGATAGAGCAGGCGGAGCACCTCAGTCATCGAGAGTTCGCGAGGCGCTTTATCGAACGGATCACTGAAATTTTTCAGGTACGTCCGGCTTATCTCAAACTGCTCGCGCTGCCCATTCGGCTACGCCGCGACCCCGCTGCGAAGAGAGTATTGCGAGCCAACATCGCGAATGCCTTTCGAGCAAAGAACCCATCCCTTTCAGACGAACGAGCAGCTCTGGCTGCGAACGTGACTCTCCAGATAGTCAGAGGCTTGATAACGCTCTATGGAGAAGCGGGTGATAAAGCGAAGGACCTGATTGTGGAAGAATTCAAGAAGGCGCTGACCCTATATTTGGGAAGCGTTTTGGGCTCATGAAGTCGCCCATAAGTTAATATCTGACCATGCGGCATACGTGACTTCGCGACCCCGACACGCGGAGCCCAGGAAAAACTTGTACTGTACTTTCTCCTCTTCAGTGCTAAAAAAAAACAGAGAGGCCCGCTTGGTTAAGCAAACCCTCTTTAGCGTGGTGAAAGAAATGAACAAGCCGCTCTTAGCCGCATCCGTCAAACGAAAACTGAGGTGCTGCAAAAGAGAGGCGGCGGAAAGCCAGATCTTGATAAATTCGGTCTTTGCAAAGACCCGTAGCTTCCGGCGAAACCCAATCTGTGGTTCGTTTCGAGCTTCGCAAACTCGTTAACTGACGAAGTCCACCACGCCATCCGCGAAGTTGTATCTGCGCCGCCGGAATTAAGGCAAGTTATAGCGCAATTGGCTGAACACCATGTTAGCGTTGGCGGACTTTGGACCATTGCCAGCCGCCCAAGGATAGACCCAGACATGCGCAAATTGCAGCCCCCACTGCACCGACCCTAGGTTCTCATGTTTCCAGAGCACTCTTGAGTAGCCGCCCGTAGCCTCCTCGATCAATCGGTCGGCAGCGTTGCTGGCGCCTGGAAAACCGAATCCAACGCAGCAGGTGCCGTCGCTGTTTAAGGTAGCGTTCTTCTGCGCGTACAGGCCGCTGTAGTAGAAGTACAGTCCCGTCGCTTTATTGGGTGCTAGCTCGAAACCGCTGACCCACGAATACGAATGGATTGGCGAAATGCTGCCATCGGCCCTGACGATTACGTCGGGAGCTAAGCCGCCGATATAGCGACCGGCACCGTCACCGGCAAAACCGTCCAACACCCAGCGCACGCCCTTCTTGACCTCAACGTTGAAGTTGGCACCGACGCCCCAACCAAAGGCATAATTTTTTCCCGAAGCACCGATCCCATCCCAACTGCGAAAAGTTCGCATCACTGTGCCGATATCGAAGTGAATTGCCCGACCGCCCATGACCTTGTCGTCGAACGAGCCCTTCAGGACGAAATCCGGAGTCATGTTCGGGACATTCAGCCCGCTGCCGCCGTTGTTGTATTGCGTTGTGAGTGTGCTACTCAGCGCGGTGGGGAATACCACACTATTTGACACCTGCTGCTCAGGGTTCTCGACCGAAAGACCGAACGCCATCTTCTCAGATGGTCGATAAACGAGCCGGAATTGCGGATAGCGCCCAACCACAAACCCAGCGACAAAGTTGAGATCAATCACCTGGGGAGCAGCTATATCACCCGGCCACGGAAGAATATCTTCCTTATTCGGTGTCATCAGCGACCACATTTGCCCGCCGGCCATCTCCCACTTTCCTTTGCGCCAGTCAAACCAAGCCTGGCGAATCCGGAGCGGATAACCGGATTGCGTCACAAGATTTCCGCCGACGGGCGCACCAACAAAATCCATTTCGAAATATCCAGCGATTTGGCTGGATTTTAGGTCGGCGTCCACGCGCAGCGCCAAGCGTGTGTTCTGTGGCGATAGACGGAATTCGCTGGTCGTGCCTGGAACCGTGTTGTCGTACAGGATGTTGTTAAAGTTGGTGGCCACGTTACCGCCGTTGTTGTTCGATCTCCACACCGAGGTCAGTGCAGGGTAGCCAATTAGACGAATCTTCGCAGGGCCCAACTTGAGGGCAGGTGTGGTGGGCGTCACGTCGGCAATTTCGGGACCACGCTGCAACTCGTCCTCGACTTGCGTCTGCTGGAGAGTAAGCGGCTGTTGTTCACTAGGAACGGAAGATGGTTCATTCTGCGCTTGCAGGTGGTTGTCCGTCTTGAGATTTGTGGGCAGATTCGCCGTGTCACCGCTCGTCGCTCCTTGCACCAGGCTCACCAGCATCTTCTTTTGTTCCGTCAAGGCGGACTGCAGCGCCTGGATTTGCGCTTGTTGTTGCCCCAGCGCTTTCTGTTGCTGATCGACAATTAACTTCAGGTTTTCAATTTCGGCACTGTTGCTCGAATTCTGAGCCATCGCCGATAGACAAGCGATTGAAAAACTCCAAAAAACAGCGACAACCGGAACAACGCACTTCATGAGAAAACGCATTTTTTGACTTTTCATTATTCCTCTCCATGTTCTTTCCCCTCGGGCCGTCGCGAGGAGCTTGGGGGAAACGGATGGATTCGATACCTCTGCTCGTATCGATCCCCAATGCGCCTACCAATATCATCGTTTCAGTTCTTTGAGTCTCCGGACTCACGGGACCTCCTTTATAGCAGGCGGAGTCCAACCACCGTTCAAAACCTCCAGCGTTGCAGCGTAAAGCCGCATGGTTATCTTCCGCCGCGTCACGTCCATGGCGAGGCTCTAATCATAAATTTACAGAGAATAGTCGGTTGCCTTCGTCCGCTCGTCTCGGCTTAATACGTAAGGAACAGTGTTTGAATCTCGGTCGGTGTACGTGGTTTCAGAAGTGCCAGGGCGAGCAGAATGCGCGACTTCTGAGGGTTAAGTTCATCGGAAGCGACAAATCCAAGCTCATCGTCGTTAATTTCTACATTCCGCCCCACGGTTCCCGTCGGAACCCGCGAGCTCCGTACCACGACGACGCCCTTTTTCACTGCGTTCTCGGCTGCGTTCACTGACACCTTGTTCATATTGCCGTTTCCGACACCGGCGATGACGATTCCCTTCGCGCCACTGGAGACAGACGCATCGATCAAGTCCGGCGCCATATCCAACGATGCAAAAATGATGTCCACACGGGGAAGCTGGGTCACCTGCGAAATATCAAACTCGCTCTGCGTGGTATGTTTCCATACAGGATTTGTGTAGAAATCATTACGTCCGTAACTCGAGACGCCGACCAGCCCACGCTGGGGCGACATGAACGTCTGAACGGATGTCGTACTGGTCTTAGTTAAAGAGTGAGCCGCCTGAATCCAATCGTTCATAACAACCAGGACCCCAAGACCCTTCGCCCTGGGATCAGCGGCTACGGCGACGGCTTCGTACAAATTAAGTGGTCCGTCGGCGCTCACCGCCGTCGACGGACGCATGGAGCCCACCAGGATTACGGGTTTGTCCGTCTTGACCGTTAGATTGAGAAAGAACGCCGAGTCCTCCATCGTATCCGTGCCGTGAGTGATGACGAAGCCGTCGACGTCGCTCGACTTTGCCAGTTCATTGATGCGTTTCGCGGCCTTGAGCAAGATCTCAAATGTCATATCCTGCGAGCCGACGTTTGATATCTGTTCGCCTCTGAGGTTGGCCAGGTCTTGGATCCCGGGAACAGCTGCAATCATGGCGTCGATTGTCACCGCGCCCGAAGTGTAGCCCGACTGTGTGCCGGTCGCCGCTGCGCCCGCTATGGTTCCGCCAGTAGCCAGGATCACAATATTTGGCTTGCTGGTCTGTGGAGAAGCGACCGCGGCGCTTCCTGACAACGCAACGAGTAGAAACATCAGAACCGATCGGCGATACTTGAGAAGGCAGTTCGTCATTCTTGTACTCCTCTTTGAATTCGTGAAACAAGAAACCCCATGGATTTCCTATTTGGTCCTTCGATACTTAGCCTTGTCGATGTTGATCGATTTGTTTGGGTCGAGAAGTTCGGCGATGTGCTGAGCAATCAAAAGTTTCTTCTTCCGGCTGACCTCGATGATTCGCGTTCCGCTTTTGACTATCAGGAGATTGCTTGCATTTGTCAGCACAGACTCGGCGCAGCGTTTGTGGCCTGCGCGTACGTTTAAACTCAGTAGCGTTCCAAAACAACTAGGGATTTCCCCAGTTGATATTGGAACGAGGCCAACATCAAATTGCATACAGGTCGCACTAAAGCGCTGGGTGCACCCTGCCGCCGCAGAATATGACGCAGGACTCGGAAATTGGACTCTCGGACTAGGCAGAACAAGACTCGCGGAGTTCCCCGACCGCAGAACCGTCTGCTCTAATAATCGTCTAGCCCAAAAGGTGCTATTCAATGAGTTATGAGAAAAGACTGACAGATAGCTTCGAAAAATGCGGGCTCTAGCTCGATTCACGCCGTTCACATTACATATGCAGGTGGTTCTCGGATTGATCCTGGGGCTTTGTTGCCCGTCCGATTGTGTGGGTTACTCTGTTCTGACTCATGAAGCTATTGTCGATGCCGCATGGAGGGACGGCATCGAGCCATTGCTGCTGAAGCGCTTCCCCAGCTCGACCCCCGAAGAACTGCTCCAGGCCCACGCGTATGCCTACGGCGGCGCAATTATTCAAGACATGGGCTACTACCCTTTCGGCAACCGATTCTTCAGTGATCTAACGCACTACGTCCGAAGTGGTGATTTTGTACTTGCCTTGCTTGAAGAATCCAGAGATCTGAACGAATATGCTTTCGCGCTGGGAGCATTGTCGCACTACGCCGCTGACACCTCGGGTCACCCGCTTGCAACCAATCGTGCGGTCGCAATGATGTATCCGCGTCTCGCGAAGCAATACGGCTCTCTCGTTACGTATGAGGAAAAGCCATCGGCGCACATGAAAGTAGAGTTCGGTTTCGATGTCGACCAAGTGGCTAAAGGAAACTATGCACCCAAGGCCTATCATGATTTCATAGGCTTTGAGGTTTCCAAGGAGTTGTTGGAACGAGCATTCGCAAAAACATACTCGATCGATATGTCGAGCATATTTTTTAGTGTGGATCTGGCAATTGGCAGCTACCGTCACGCGGTTTCAACCGTCATTCCTCGCACTACCAAAGTAGCGTGGCATCTCAAGCGAGATGAAATCCAGCACAGTGACCTGAGCGAGACCAAGACGAAATTTATTTACAATATTTCAAATTCTGGTTATCGCAAGGATTGGGGGGACGTATATGAAAAACCGGGCTTCTTTGCGCGCTTCAAAGCCTTCATCGTGCGCCTGCTGCCCAAAATCGGTCCATTCAGCGCGCTCGCGTTCCACCCACCTCCGCCAGCGATAGAACAGATCTATATGCACAGTTTCAACGAAACCCTGGACCATTATCGAGCTTTGCTCCTTGCAGAACAGAAAGACGAGCTCCAGTTGCCAAACGAAAACCTCGACACGGGAGAAGTAACAGAACCAGCCGACTACAGACTCGCAGATGAAACCTACGCGAAGCTGCTGGACAAAACAAACGGCAAGCCTGTTTCGGACACTCTGCGCCTGAATATCCTCGCTTACTATGCTGACCCCGACCAGGCATTCGCAACCAAGAAGAGCCGAGAAGCTTGGCAGAAAGTACTCGATGAATTGAGTAGGCTGAGCGCCCCGCCTAGTGCTGGCGTAGTCACGCGCTGAAATAGCAATTCGGCGGCGTCCTCGAATGCTTCGGAAACTCCTACAGAAGGTTTTGCTTTGTCAGCTCTTTCACGATGAGTTTGACGAGTCCATCAATCACTTTTTTCGCCGATTTTGGATTGAATGAATCACTGGTGCCGGTCCAGATGAGTTCTGCATCCGGTGGGCTCGCCGCGTAGAAATTGGTTTCCACTCGAACCGTCGTATCTTCGCGCAGATAGTCGGGAGTATAAACTTGGTGGTAGGCCGCGCCGTAATATCCATAGAACGAGTGGTAATAGCCGTAAGGAACGACATAAGCATGGCCGGGTATGTAGGTGGTTGTTTTATCGACTTTGACGAGTCGCGAAACGAGAACGGCATCGATCTTGAAGTCACGAATCTGGCCTCTCAAATAGTCAGGTTCCAGTTCGGCAGAGTGAGCGCGGAACAGAATCGTGTTTCCCGGAATCGCCTCAAGGCCGTCGTTTGCGATTGCAGACGAAAGATCGTCTTCGAAGTCAGCGCGAACTGCTGGATTCTCGCTCATCCCAATTACCAGAATCCGGCGAGGCTTCGGACCAGAGTAGTTTGGATTCGTCCAGCTCATGAGCAGCTTCGCGCCTTTCGCATTTGCAACGGACAAAACGGCAAGGGAGCACAGTATGAGTGACCAGATCGCAACGGCTGCGAAGAGCACTTGTGAGCGTGTGATTCTCATTGTCATTTCCTTTGCGATCCGGTCGTTTGCGCCGGGTCGACGTTGCGCAGCTACTCACGTTGGTCGGAGATCATTTCTTCGGCGGAAAGGTCTTCATCGTCTTTTTTATAAATTTGTCCACATTCTCGTGCAGTTTGCTCTTGAATTTCATGGGATCGCGAATCTTGTCGGACGCCGTCGCTTCCCAGAGATTGCTGTTTGTCGCGGCATCCGTCACGATGATCTTCACTTCCACCAGGCTGGAAATCCAAACGTCGGAGGAGATTCCACTTACGTCGCCCCAGTAATAGCCCACCATGTCCGAAGCGTACAAGGGCCGCTGCGCGCCCACGTCCGCTTTGGGTAGTCCCCCGGCTTCGTAAATAACCCGGAAGTCCGGATTCTTGTCATCTTCCACAAAACCTTTGGATTGCAGGTTCCGGTTAATGGAATCGACAATCGCCATGTTAATGCGCTCCTGAACGTCCTTCGGCTGCTGAGTCAGCAGGTAGTTTGATCCCCACGTATACTTCTTATATTTTGTGAAATCTACGGATTTGTTGAACGTAGGTTTCACATCCTGCGCGACCCCACCGGGCGTAATCAGTGCGCCAAGAAAAAGCAGAAACACCGCCCGTACTGCTCCACGCATGACCAGCCTCCTCACTACTTCACGACGGGAATTTCCTTTGCAAGAACGTGGCTACGAGCTGCTAGAGCCTTGTCCTGTTTCAGCCACAAAACGTTTAAAGAGACCATTCGATTGTCGCGACGAGATTCTCTTACGAGAGGATAGGGTCTGCGGATACATAGCGCTCCTAGGGATTTCCCTAGTTGCGACCGCGTCGGGTGAGACCTAGAGTTATTTGCGAAACTGACCTACGCCGGAAGTTCCTTTGAGTGTGGGCCAACCATCTCTCAGCATTTCTCGTCGCGTCGGAATTCGGAACAGCGGTGACAGGCTCGGATACGGAGAATAGCGATGATGCAAAGCAATCCCGGTGAATCCAGAGTTCGCTTCTTTTGCTACGGCACTTTCCTACTCGTAATGCTTTTGTTGACAGCCGTTTTTGCTCTTCCCGCTGATGACAGGGGCACAGAAGTGATCGATGCAGTTGCAATGGGCACCAGCACACAGCTTGGCCAGATAGTCCACGTAAAGGTGACTATCTATGAGTTCTCCACAGATGAGGATCGAGCTATCCTCGTGGACGCCTTTAAGGAAGGCCAGAACGAAGGCTTAGTAAATGCCCTTACCAAGATGAAGTCCGTGGGTCGTATTGCCATAACCGGCACAGTAGGGTACGACCTGAGCTATATTCGCCTGATCCCAACCGAAACCGGCCGCAAGATTCGCTTCGTCACCAACCGTCAGCTTAGATTCGGTGAACATTATTACAATACCCAAAGCATAGCTTACAACTTGACTGCAGGCGAGATCGAGATAAATGACTCGGACAAAGACAAGACTGCTGGCGTGCTCTACCCCGCGGCTCAGTTGATCATCAACAAAGAGGGGCAGCTCGAATTCCAACTTCGCCAAAATCCTTGGAAACTCAATAACATCATCGACTGGCACAAGGCTGGCGTAGACGACTAGAAGCCGCGGGAATGTTAGCGTTGGCACGCTTGTTTGAATTTGCTTTTCGACGAGGTTCCGCATGAAAAGTCAGTCTAAATTGGTTCTATGTTTCAGTGGACTCCTGTTGTCACTATCCCTAGCCAGTTTTCTAGTTGCCGGCGCGCAAGATAAACGCTCTAACAAGTATGTTTGTACGGAGACAAATCCAGCGAGCATTTGCGCAGTCTCAAATCGTTGCGGATCTGAGTCGAACCCGTGCCTAGTGGATCTGAAACGCAAAGGTGGGACTTCGGCTACAGTGACCCCAGCCACACCGAATTCGAAGTCGAATGCTCCCTTCTGTGTGAAAGTGGGAACAACGGTCACCTGGCAAAGCTCAGCGAAAAATACAGGTTTCATTCTTGATTTTGGGCCCTCTTCTCCCTTTGACACCCCTGGCGCGATTATCGGGGGATCTGACAGGGCGATTTCCGTGGTCGCCAAACGACCAGGGTGCTACAAATTCTCGGTGGGCGCATGTATTGCCGGGACAGTGTACGGAATGTGCGGATCCACGACCTCGGAAATTGTCGTTTCCAGTAGCAACGATTAGCGAACTCGTGGTTGAGTGGCTTGGAGCAGATACGAAGGTCGTAATGCGGTCGCGCGTCTCCCCGGAAATTTTCGGATGCTCAGCCCAATGGCAAGGCAAGCCCGCCAAAGTGGCAAGTGTCGAGCCTCCGTGCGACCGCCTTCCGGTGTATCAGGACGTTGCATTGGCCAGTTTTCAGCCTCTCGTGTTCGCCTTTCCGTAGCTCGCGGAATAGAGTTCTAGTCTCACGCGCGTCAGCTACTGGAAAGAATGTGCATCCAATACCTGCAAGTTGCCCGTTTGCCAGTTCCTCGGATCGATTTGTTCTTATTGAAGACTTTACCACCGACTATGTTGCTTAATTCCAAATGCTGGCTCTTCTAAATATAAGGACTAATTCGGCGCGGTAATTTCCGGAACGACACATTCCGAAGCAACTCACGCGACTGGCTCGTTCGTTACTCTCTATATTCCAGCGATGCCTTTGTTCTGCAGAACGCGCACTACGACGCGTCGATTCTCTGCCTGCCCTTCCGCCGATTTGTCGTTGCCTACCTGGTGGGCTTCTCCCATCGCCCCTGGAGCGAGCATTCGGGTAAGAGGAATGTGCCCCTGCTGAACCAGGATATTGGTCACTGCGTCGGCGCGGTCTTCGCTGAGCTGCTGGTTTAAGGTTACGCTGCCCACGGAGCTGGCATATCCCTTCACCTCGATCATATATCCCTCAATACTCTTGGCTTTACCCGCCAACTCCAGCAGTTGCGGGCTGTACTTCGGATCCACTTTGATCTTGCCGTTAGCAAAATAAACGGTTACCTCATCAAAGATGTAGTAGTCGTCTAATTGGCCGAAGCGCGCAATTGCAGCATCGACAGCCACCTTGTTTGCGGCGATCTTAGCTTGGTGTTCGGTCAGCTGCGCCTGCTGTTGTTGCAGGGCTTCGTTGTGGGCTTTCAATTCGGCATTCTGTTTTTCCAACTCTGCCTGGTTCTGCTGCACCTGCACCTTCGTTTCGTGCAAACCAGCTTCAATCTTTTCAGCGTCCTCAAGATCGTTACCTTTGAAAGAGACAGACTTCGCCACTAGTTGATTTTGCTCGTTGTAGGTCCCTTCTACTTTCACGGCGAGCCCAGGAATGAGCGCGGCCATCGACATTTGCTTCCTGCGCGCCTTGAAGACACCCTGCACCTGTCCGACTTGAGTGTCATCAGTCAGTAGCACGGTAACGTCCCGAGAACCGGGCATCCCCACGATCATGGCGTCGCCGTTACGTGCTTTAACAAGACCTTCGATCTTTGTGGAATCGGCTGCAACAATCGGGCTTAACAACGAGAGTCCGATCAGGAGGAGAGTTGCGAGATACGAGATCCTAAACACATTAAACTGAGACATAGACTTCCTCCTAAACTTGATTTCCCACTTACCAGTTGCCGTCCGAGTCTAAGGCTGACTTCCGAAGCGATGCTAGTTCGGACTTGATGTCTACTCAACTAGGGAAATCCCTAGAGGCCACAAGATCGAAGACGGAGATCGGCAGCCGAAGGCCCGACTTCACAGCCTTGGACCGAAATACGGTCAATCACCAGCAACAGAAGTCGAGACCACTGAATAGAGATAAACCGCGAGTCCGACTGCAATCAGGAGGCCCCCCATCGCCACAAACACAATAAAGGCGATTGGAGTGGCCCACATCAAGCAGAGCGCTTCAATTAGAAGGCCGACTGCGAGACAAATACCGGCAAAACGTAGGCGTTTTTCGAACTGGCTTGTGCTCAGCATCAGCTACCTTTCTCCCAGAATTTTGCGCCTTTCAGATGAGCGATATCGTGGGCTGTGTCGTGGCAACCACTGGAGAGGCATGAAAGCTGATTGGATTTGATCGCGGGGAGTGTGGCCGGATCGGCGTTGTGCACAACTCCCTCTTCAAACGACCGCGCCCCCAGGTGACAATGCAGACATTCTCGATTGTTGTACGGCTCGTAAAGCTTGATGTCCTGTGGGGCGGGCGGCGTCCCTAAGTAGTAGATGAAGACGTGCTTCAGTCCGTAAGCCTTTACTTTGAGGCCGCCGAACATTGCGTACTGCGTGTGGCAGGAATAGCAGGCTTGGTCAACAGGCACGCGGTGATTTTGATAATGTGACGCGGGAAGATGAGTGGGGTCGTCAACGAGCAGGCTCTTGCCATAATCTCCCATCGTGTGACAGGACAAACAAAAAGCGGTGGTCTTGGATCGTTGCATTTCGCTCGAAAAACCCAACAAGCCGCAAAAGACCGGCAGGCAAAACATCGCAACGAAGGCGAGGATTTTCCCTCCGCGACCTGCCGTGAAGCCAGGGCGGGCCGCCAGTACTCCGATCACTGCGGCACTAAACAAAACGAGACAGACGATCAGGATTGTCGCCGAAGGCATTGTTCCGTAACCATCCTTAGCAAAGGGTGCTCATTGTGCGACCTTTCGCAGCTTGTTGAAACTATTTCTGTGCAAGCGATCGAATGTAAGCCACCAAATCCTTGATCTGATCGGGTTTTAAGCTTTTCCCGTACGCCGGCATCTTCCCCTTACCGTCCGTTGTGATGGCAGTGAGCTCCGCGTCGCTCATCCCCTGGACCGCTGCGGAGCTCATATCTTGGGTCTTTAGCGCCGCCTTTCCCTTACCGTCAGCGCCGTGGCAAGACGCGCACTTCGCTTTGAACGTTGCTGCCCCTGCCTGCGCGTCGGCTTTCGCGTTCGTGCTGAACGAAATCAAACCTGCAAGGCAAAGCGACGCAAGTATCACCGACCGCTGGTTGTTCAACGGACTCTTCATTTCTCTTCCTCCTGATTGAATTTAAGGGTCAAACTCTAACCGCTGGCAAATCTCGTTAAGCTAGAAAGCGTATCGCAACGACAGAAGAACCAGATTGCCCTGGAAATTTCTTCTTGCAAGTAGATCTTGAAAAGCCGTGCTGGCATTCTCGTGGTACCCGTAATATTCCCAGGTCGCGCGGCCGGTCCAGCGCCTTGCAAACCGATAGTCGAAACCGCCGAAGGGCTGATACCAGTTCGAATTTAGTGGGCCCGGGACTGACGTCGCGATGGGGTTTTCGGGCGTCAGGTTCAGTTCGCTACCACTGACCCAGGAAAGATTCGCGCCCCCGCGAAGCGTAAGGGGTTTAATAGGAGTCCAGGAAAAATCAATAAACCCGGTGCTCACCTTGTTGCTGTAGGGCGAGGCTTGCTCCACCAGTCCGGAAACGTCCGGGCAATCCGGTAGCCCAGCCTCTGAACCAGTAGCGACGAAACAGACCAGTATCTTCGATGAGATATCGTTGTAGTTGTAGCCGAGATCGAGTGTGAGTTTTTCGGTCGGTTGGAGTTGAGCGGCGAGACCAACACTGTTGTTGTGTTCGTGTCCGTTCACGTTTACGGTGTCATTCTGACCGTACCAAAGGTTCACGCTGCCGTTTAGGTTGATCCAACTTGCCGCTTTGTAGTTTGCGCGGAAGCGCAACTGTTGCGTCTGCAACGGGCTGATTCGGGTGAACGCATTGTCCGCAACCATGATGTCGCCATCAACATTGATGCGAAGATTCTGTGATGGGCGCGCCCATATGCCAAAGATGGCATGATTTTCGTTGATATGCGTCAAATCGGGCGGAGCCAACGCCGTAGCAGCCGAGTACGCAATCGAACCATCTGCTGTATTCAAGGTGCAGCCGGCCGGCAGATTCGCTTGCGTCAGGGGAAGCGCCGGATCCACTAGAGCGCAATTCTGGCGAGCGGCATTACTGGGATAGAACACAGCGCTGATCATGTTGCTGAAATTATCCGCGATGATGCGGTTGCGATATTCGTATCCGACGTAGGTGCCGACTTTGGGCGAAAAATTGAACCGTGCCTCGATCGTATTCCTTACGTCCTGCTGTTTGAGGAAGCCGCTGTTGGTGTTCAGAGCAGCGTCGGGACCGGAGCTCGTGGAGTGGTTCGGAATGCTGTCTGGTATGCCGGTTGTCGGCGGAATGCACGTCGCCGGGGGAGCAGACGCGGGTGTGAATATGTTTGGGGGAACGAGCAGGGTGCCGCTGAAAAAGGAACATTGAGAGGACGCGTATTGCGCGGGTTCCTTCCAGCTACTGTAGTGGAACGAATCAACGATGCTGATAGCGTTGTTGACTTGCCAGCTAATTCCGAAATCTCCGAATGAGGCGACGTGCCGACCGTTGATGGGTCCCGTTTCCACGTAATTGGAAAGAAACGACTTTGATGATAGCCCTACGAAATTCTGCTGGTAGTTGAAGACGTTAAGGTCGCCAGCCGTATAGCTGAACGTCCCAGCGATGTCGATATTCTTGAAGTAAGTGGATTGCAGGCTGACCCGCTCCGTAGGACTCGACATGCGGGTTTGACCGTGGGAAAAATAACTGTAAGCGGCGTTGCAAGTAGGATTAACGATGCTTCCAGGGCCGAATGTATCTACGCAAGGATTCTTGGCTCCAAGATTGAAGGTCACCCCCAAATCAACGGGAGGAAATCCGACACCGGGAGAAAATTGCTGGTTCTGATCGGTGCTGGAGAGATCATTCCGATAGTTGGTCCAGATCTCGTCGTAACTGAGGGTCGTGCGCAATAGGAAACGAAAGTCCACGCCCAACCGGTATTGTTGCTGGCGATAGGAATTGTTCGTCAGGAGGTATTGCTCGGCGCCCTCATGGAACGTCGTGTCGCCGGGACCATATACGGTGTTTTGATCGTACCCGAGACGAAAACGGATTTTCGAGTCTGGCAGTATCGTCAGGTTGTAATTCTGCATGTTTCTTCGAGTGTAGAAGGCATGTGGACTGGTTCCAATCAGTGACGTGCCCAGTACATTTGAGGGCGCATTGATGATCGGATTGAAGTTAAGCGGAGCGTTAGGCACGGGCGTGTTTGGGTTCAGCGGATTCGCCAGCAAGGAATAATCCCAATGATTCTGGTCTTGACGAAACATGCCGTTGAAGAAGTACCACTTGTTTTTGCTGATGCGAATTTGGGACACATCATTGGGATCGCCGCCGTAGCCAAAATTGCTAACATAAAAGTCGTCGAAAAATGTGCCATGATGATCAAGCGACCGAAATTCGGTCGTGAATCCCAGTAGTCTCGGACCCTGTTGCAGATTCACCAGCGTGTCGTAGGTTTGCTGATTCCCGTTAATGGCGGTGAATCGGTAGCCGAATTCGATTGATTGCTTGATATTGTAGTCGCCCTCGTTAATTCCAGTTTGTTCTTCCACCTGCTGCGCGCGGCTCATGGGAGCCGCCAAGCATCCAACGCACAGTATGAAAAGGAGTAGGCCGGCCGCGTGACGGTAGCGTCTGGATTCCGACATCTGATCCCGCCGCCTCGTCACGATGGCTGCCTCCTTTGATCAGGGTGTAAAGAACACGTTGCTGCTGTTTGATCCGTGTATTGCCGTGTGGCAGAGAGTGCAGGCCTGATATTCATTTGCCTGGTTATGAAATGACGGGGTCGCGGCTGCACCTACGCTCGCGTTCAGTGAATGGCAACTAATGCACAGCAGGTTTACTTGGTTCTGAACGAGCATCCGCTGGTTCGTTGACCCATGTGGCGTGTGGCAAGCTTGGCAGCCCTCGACTTTGGCTTCGTGCTGGTAAACGAAGGGGCCCTGCTTATCGGCGTGGCACTTGTAGCAAACTTCGTCTTGACCAGCCACCGTGCGCAACTGGTGCCGCTCGAATCCTCCGTGCGGGTTGTGGCAGTCATTGCATTGCATTAGTCCTTCATTTACACGATGGTGAAACGGGCGCACGAACTGTGCCCGCACATCCAGGTGGCAGTCGTAGCAGAGTTTCGGTGACGATTCCCGCAGTAATGATTGCGTCTCCTTCGCATGATGCGGCGAATGACAGTCGATGCAGGCCACGCCGCTCTGCAAATGGGCAGAGCGTCCATAATTGCTCTGTTCGTGACTGCTCTGGTGGCATTCCAGGCAACGGGCGCTGGTCTGCTGCGGTGTTGCGTCCTTGAAGGTGAAGATTTTGGATTTGTCGCCGCCGCCATCGACGTGCTCTTTCCCCGGGCCGTGACAAGCCTCGCAGCCGTGCCATTCGGGACCTTTGTGCGCGTCGAGCTTCGCGTCCATGGTGGTGGCGAAGTGCGCCGTATTGGCGAAATTTGTATAGATGTCTTCGTGGCAAGCCTTGCAGGTATCGGAACCCACGTAAAGTCCGGGGTCCGTCGGCGGGGTATACGCTTTGGACTTTTCGTTGGACTTGTCAGAGGATTTGCTTTGTTGTGCGGCACTCTTTTTGTCGCCAGAATGGGCAAAAGGAACTACCCATGCCGAAATCAGTACGACCAGAAGAGAAGGGATCCGGAGCCTCTGCCAATACTTCATAGAAGTTCTCTGCCTATCGGTGGAAAGTTCCTTCAACGCGAATCACATTGCATCGGCTTTCTCTCAAACTACTTAAGAACTCCGAACGGTGATCCTTCGCGAACTGCTGAAACCTGCCTCCAAGACTCGTCGAGCTGGGCACTTCAAGAGGACAACGGGCTTTTCGAAAAACTTTCCCGTCGAGGAATGTATTTTGAAGGTCTTCTCCTGTCACCTAGGGGTTTCCCTAGTAGCGCTTAGATAGGTTGAACATCTAGCCTGCGCTTAGCACTTGATCGAAGGGCCGATACAGTGTCGATGGCCGCTCCGAAATGCGATTTTTCGCGAAGACTGGTAGCGAATGAAAGAATTTCACCTCGGGGATCACTCTGATTCATGAAGTAGGGAGCAGCCTTGGAGCCGAACAAAAGTGGAGAACGCGGGATGAATACACAGATTGGAAATGCTCCCGCCGAGTCAGCAAAAACTCTGACAAGGCTGACTCGGAGAGAATGGTTCAGGACGGCAACAGGTGGGTGTGCCGGGCTAGGGCTGAGTGGCCTTGTCGATGTGACGGCTGTGCGAGCTAGCACGCAGATGTTGAAACTTTCCGAGGTCAATGAATTCACTACCTCCTGTAACTTTTGTTCGTGTGGGTGTGGCATGGTCGCGACGGTACGCGAAGGCCAGTTGATTACGATGGAGGGTGACTTCGACCACATTGTGAATCGTGGATCTCTGTGCGTGAAGGGTATATCGATGTTCGCGACTCACACCTCGCCGAACCGGCTCAAGACGCCCCTCTACCGGGCGCCGGGCAGCGACCACTGGGAGGACATTTCCTGGGATGACGCGATCAAGCGGGTCGCGCAGAAAATCCGCAAGACACGTGACGCGACCTGGATCGCCAGCGAGAAGGTCGGCGACAAGGAAGTTCCGGTCAATCGGACGGATGCGATTGGCTTCCTTGGCGGCGCGCAGAATACGAACGAGGAGTGCTACCTCTTCCAGAAGGCCGCCCGGCTGCTCGGCTTGGCTTACGTCGAGCACCAGGCCAGACTTTGACATAGCCCCACGGTCCCCGGTCTGGGGGCCTCTTTTGGAAGGGGGGCGATGACCAACCACTGGATCGACCTGCAGAACTGCAAAACGATTCTGGTGGAAGGCAGCAACGTGGCTGAGAACCATCCCATGGCCTTCAAGTGGATCCGGAAGGCACAGGAGAATGGAGCAAAGATTATCCACGTCGATCCGCGGTTCACTCGGACCTCTGCAGCAGCCGACATGTATGCGCGCATTCGGCCAGGAACCGACGCGGCGTTCCAGAACGCGATGATCAATCACATCCTCGTCAACAAGCTATACGACGAAGATTACGTCGTAACCCATACCAACGCCCTCTTCTTAGGCGATCAAGAGTTCGAGTTCAAAGACGGCGTTTTCAGCGGATTCGACGCGGAGAACCACAAGTACCACACGGAGACCTGGGGATATCAGCTCAATGCCAAAGGAAAGCCCCGTGTCGCCGAGAGCCTTGATGACCCGCACTGTGTCTTCTCTCGCCTTAAAACTTTCGTGTCAAGGTACACGCTGGAGGCGGGCGAGCAGATCACCGGCATTCCGGCCGAGCAGATCCGGGAGATCGCGGAGACGATGGCGAAAAACCGACCAGGATCTATCCTCTACGCGCTCGGGATGACCCAACACACGACCGGTGTGCAGGGGATCCGGTCGTTCACGATCCTGCAGCTCCTCCTCGGCAACATCGGCAAGCCGGGCGGCGGAGTCAACGCGCTGCGCGGCGAGCCGAATGTGCAGGGCGCGTGCGACATGGCGGTGCTGTACAACTACATGCCTGGCTATCTCAACTCCGCGTCGAACGCCGAGCCGACCATCCACGACTACGTGCGCAAGAACGGGATCGCCGACAGCCGGTACCTCGTCAACACGCTAAAGGCGTTCTTCGGTGAGGCGGCCACCGCCGAGAACGATTACGCCTATGCCTGGCTGCCCAAGCGGAACGCTTCTAAGGACTACGGAACCCTCCAGATGTTCGAGGATGCTCTCACGGGGAAGCTGAAGCTCCTCTGGATCGTCGGGCAGAATCCTGCGGTCACCGTGCCCAACCTCAGTCTGAC